>Ga0207421_10003210_pt1 | contig 19582 bp, 13 predicted proteins | sample SodLakKL_010_SED_4_FD_187542 | JGI IMG/M metagenome (GOLD analysis project Ga0207421, IMG submission 187542) | Alkaline sediment microbial communities from Lake Tanatar, Kulunda Steppe, Russia - 8KL_010_SED (SPAdes) (version 2) | ecosystem: Environmental > Aquatic > Non-marine Saline and... | reverse complement strand
CGGATCTTCCTCAGGCACGAACTGGAGTACTCCCTGGAAGGTGCTGAGAGTTCCCTCAAGGCCACTGATACCATCACCGATATCATATGCAGTGGTAATAATGCCATCGGCATCATCAATCAGGATGGCTCCACTGTCATCCTGTATCCACTTCTGGTTTCGGGTATCTCGCTGCATGGTCATAATGACCTCGGTATCGAGGACATAAACTACAGAACCATCGTCTTCACCGTCATAAAGTTCGGCAATATTGTCAACAGTGACCAGGTCCTGAATTTCGTAATGCTCTGAGACAATCGGTCCTGAACCGGCATCAGTTATTACGACAGCAGTCAGCGTTGTTGTTTCGGTCAGTTCGACCGGACCGGTATAGAGGTCGGAGTTCTCATCTGGGGTAGATCCGTCGGTGGTATAATAGATATTGGCACCGGGGAGTTCAGATGTGATCTCAACGCTGACGGAACCCGGGAAACTACCGGATACGGGGTTGAATTCAGGGGCCGGAGCCGGATATTCCCTTTCACCTGTCAATTCAACATCACGAAGTCTTTTTTGTGATGGACTGTCGGGACGGCTGAACCGGATGACGACCTCATCGCCGGTTGCAGTTATTTCGGTCGGGCCGGAAGTAAGGTAGTCACTGTCTGTAGGCGATGGGGATTCAAATGTTTGTGCATCCCATGTGTTGCCGCCGTCATCTGAAATGTCAACCGTGATAGGACCGTCATCTCCGGCGCCAAATTGAGCAACGTCGAATGTAAGCTCCAGATTGCTGAAGTCGGAAAGATCCAGTACGGGTGTGTACAGGTAGGAGTCGGAACTCTCAAAGAGAGCATAACCTCCTGCGGCGGTTCTGAAGTCAATGTCGTTTTCGGTCCATCCGTCAGGCAGGTTTCCGTCACGAAGAGGTTCGTATATAATCTGCTCCTCAGCAAAAAATACAGGATCAACAAGCTCGACCGTATAGCGACCAAGACCGTTGTTTGTCGCCATTACGTAGGCATCGAAGCCATCTTCATTAGCGACAAACTGAAGACCGCCGGTTCCATTGGCGTTTTCAGCGTCTCCCAGCGTTGGGGTTGTTCCGATTACGATGGCCTGATCAGGATCACCATCTACAACACGAACAAGGTGACCAACGGCATCTACATAATTATAAACAGCAATGTAGTCATTTCCTTCTTGGTTGGCCAGAAACTGAACACGCTGGGTGCCGGTTCCGACAAGCTCTGTGGGTATTTCACCAATGAGGTTTCCGTAAGAGTCGTACTTGCGGACTCCGATTCCAGTGCCGGTCTGGTAAAAGTCAGCAGATCCTGGCTCCAGGGCCGAAGCATAGGGTGAGCCACCGACAGCGCCAATTTGAATTACTTCAGGGGTGCTGTCAAAATCTTCACCAGGTCCGGTTTGGGTATATCGATAAACACTTTCGCTGCCGTTATCACTGATTCCGTAGATGGTAGCGGTACCCTCGGAAAAATCTCCCACAATAGATACTGAACGTGAGATACCTACCTCCCCATCATCAACAGTGTCAAAGTCGGACAGAACTTCGGTCGGCGTATCATTGATGTCGTCGAACATATGTACAACAAAACCGTTCCACTCGTTTTCACCGTATGTGGTGACAAATATTTTCCCATCTTCGCTCACCATTACATCACTGAGTTCAATAGTTCCTACACTTGGATAGCCGGATAGGTCGAGGGTACCCTCATCGGAACCGTCGTCAGCATTCAGGATGTAGACTGATACATCATCCGAAAAAGCCGGAGCAGAAGCGACAAGTACATATCGGTCGTCTCCGTCTTCAACTACAGCCAGTCCGCGCTCGGTATTCGTACCGAACCAGTTGGGCAGACTCTCATCCGCTACAGAACGTTCCCACTCCGTGGTGATCTCAGTTACCTGAGCCATGGAGTGTGACCATCCCGTAAACAGAAGAGCGAATGCCAGTAAAAACCCTGTAAAAGGTCGTAGCATTTTGCTATTCATATATGTCTCCTTTTGTTTTAGTTGGCAAGTATGCTTGATACATACCCGCTTTATGATAACGAATTGTTAGATCGCGTAAAAGCAGATTCCCCTGCTTAATGATTTGGTAATCGCTTATCCCTGCAAGCGCTTTTTTGTTTGATGCAGCTAAAGTAAATGTAGCAAAAAAAATCCGAGTCATGCAACAAAATTACCCGACATTTGACTTCATAACAACTCCCTGGAGCAGAAGGCGGTCATCTTCCTTTAAAAAAGTTATCCGGGTTTAATATTTGTAAATCATCGGGGACGAAATGGCGGCCCTTGCGGATGAGTTCGCCGTCAAGGTACACATCCGCACCGATGCATACCAGATCCCAGTGGACCTGGCTTTTGTTGCCGTTCGGCGCTTCGTCGTAATCCTGACCCAGCGTCAAATGATTCGATCCGTAGATCTTCTCATCAAATAATATGTCATACATCGGCTGCCCGATCACCGGGTTGGTGCCGAAGCTGAATTCGCCGAACCGGCGCGAACCCTCATCCGTATCCAGAATCGACTGCAAGGCCTCGCGGTCCGATGCATCAAAATCCGTCACAACCCCGTCTTTTACGGTCAGTTCAACAAAATCGAACGGTTTGCCGAGGTAAACACTGGGGGCATACCGGATCCTGCCGTTAACTGAGTCGCGAAGGGGAGACGAAAAAAGTTCGCCATCGGGAATATTGCGGGTCCCGTGGCAATTGACCCAGTCCTGTCCGTCCACATGGAGGCGGATGTCAGTGCCTTCGCCTTTCAGCCGGACCTCACTGGCCTTGCGAAGGCGCTCCTCGAGCGGCAGCATCGCATCCCGCAGCCGGGCATAATCAAGCAGGCAGGCATTGTAATAAAAATCGGTGAAGGCTGATGTGGGCATGCGGGCATTCATGGCAAATGCCGGGGAAGGATATCTCAAGACGCACCATTTGGTGTTTTTGACACGCTCATCGAAGTGAACGGGTTGCAGGTAGTGCTGCTGAAATGCCCTGTTGGCTTTTTCGGGCACCTTTGACGATTCGTAGATGTTTTCCGAAGCGCGAATGCCGACAAAGGCATCCATCTGTTTCATGAGCGGCACGCCGTCCGATTCGGCCTGATCTTTCCAGAATCCCGCATCCCCGGTTTCGAGCAAAATACGCTGGGTCTCCGGATCCACGATATCCAGATACGGGTGTGCACCGATCTCCCGGGCAAGGGTGACCAGGGCGCGTACCAGCCCGATTCCGTTGAATCCGATCAGGTTTATGAGGATCCGCTCCCCTTTTTCCAGCCGGGTGCTGTGCGTGATGATGGTTTCTGCAAGCTTGTAATCTCTGGGATCAGTCATGGCCATGGTACGCAGTTTGGTTGTTGAGTTTGTAATTTGATGGTAATGTAAAGCTGTTAGTCAGCATGTATTTCGGCGGCCTGCAGGAATCTTTTAGCAGGCATCTTTTATCCTCTGATCTGATGCGCGCCTGCCGGAGAAAGCGAGATCATGCGGTCACAAAGGGAAAGCTCCTCTTCGCGATTGGAAGCCAGCAAAACCATGCCACCGCTGTTTTGCTGATGAAGCACGATTTCCCTCACCAGCGCCATGCCTTCAGAATCCAGATTCGTCCCCGGTTCATCCAGCATTAAAATTTCCGGGCGTGACACGAGTGCTCCGCAAAGGCGAACCCGCTGCTGCTGTCCTGATGACAATGAACCATATTCCTGACCGCCCAGTCCCTCCAGCCCGCAATAGGCAATCAGATCGTCTATACCGTTTCCGGTATCCCTTTTTCCGGAAAGAGAGGCAGAAAAGGAATCTTTCCCCTCCAGCAGGTCCGTAAATTCCTGACCGCCATCAGGAAGACCACCCGTGGCAAAAGCGGCTGCTTTCACATTTTCGGATCCGGCCCGTTTATCCGGGCGAATTTCTTGAATAAACGTGAGATTTTCCCGGATCGACAATTCCTTGTACAAATGGATGTAGGGAGCGGCATACCCGATATGCCTGCGAATACTTCCGGAGTCAGGCTGCTCGTCCCTGACGGTCCAGGACACCCGACCGGTGCTTGGCCGGAGCAGACCGGAAAGGCATTTCATCAATGTTGATTTGCCGCTTCCGTTTGCACCCTGAATACCAATGCACAAAGCCCCGCTGAATCCGAAATTCAGGTCACGAAATACTTCCGTTTTTCCAAATTTTTTGCCAAGATGCGTACATTGCAGGTTTATCATAGATAATAATGTAAGGAGAGTGACTAAATTGACCAACGAATTCGTTGGAAATCTGTATTTTGTCTGAAATCTGTTTCACAAACTCCCGGATCATGGAGAAACTTATTCAAGTCATCATCAAAAACCAGAAAAAGAAACTGGACGACCGGCGTTCACATTACACGCCGGAAGAGCTGCTCAGTGCCGGACTGCCCGATTTTCTGGTCCGGCGCATGCGCGTTGAACTGACCCGCAGGGTCGACGAGTCCGTTACCATGCCTGAAAGCAAGTGGGCAGATATGAGTTCCGGTTCCGTCAGGGATGCCTGGGACCGTTTTCTTGAATCCGTGCATCAGGGGGTGAGAATGCCGGCAGATCAGGCAGAGTCTGTACTAGCGGATTCACTTAAAGACCTGCTTGATATGATGATCACCCCGCGGGCGTTTCTGCCGGATTATATATTTGGTGATGAGACAGAACTGAAACGCGAAACGGTGAAGCAACGGCTGCAGGGTGTGGTGGTCTATGAGTATTTTGCCACGGCTATCCCGAGGTTTATGGAAAAAAAACAGAGAGAGGTGCTGACCAAGGAACAGGCAGACCGGATTATCGAGCGCCTTGATGAACGCGTAACTTCGAAATACAACTCTCTGAAATGGGCATCACTTTTCGATCCCTGGTTTGAACTGATGGGTGAGTCGATTGATTCGGAATATTTTTCAATGTTTTTCAGAGACAAGGGCAAGCCGGGTGTCGCACGTTTGTTTGATGCCGAAAAAAAGGGTGTCAACCGTGACAGGCTGATTGAAATTATTTCCCGCCCGCTTCTTTATGATGATGACGAACTGGATGATGTGGGTGCCGATCTGCTTGGTCCGGAGGATTCTGCACCTGCCGTATCTGATGATGGTTCAGCGGTGAAAGAGTCAAAGGTTCGGTCCGGGGATGCATCCGCCCGGCAGAGTTCGCTTCGTGAAGACAACCCGGAAGAGAAAAAGGACAAAAACACAAAATCAATACGCACGGAGTGGTCCCGGCTGCAGTCAGAAATGTCCCGCAGACAAAGAGATCGTGATGATTCAGGACGCGCTGGTGCGGCTTCTGATGCTGCACCGGAAAACGAAGATGCAGAAGAGAAGCCCACAAAGACGTCTCTCAGCAAAGTAAGCGACGACATCTCATCCGGCCGGAGTCACAGCGACTCAGAGGCAGGACCCGATGAAGAAGAGAATCTTGTGGCAAGGTTCCGCAAGGTGAACGGAGGCAGGGATCAGGATTCGACATTGAACTCCCGGCTGAACACAGGGTTTGGCGGCAGCGGCGAAGACGATGAACCGCTGTATTCCAAACTGAAAAAAACGGAAACGTCAGGAAGCGATCAGGATGATGTGCCGATATGGCAGCAGTTCACACAGGTGCCCTATGAGTTTTCTTCAGATGAAAGGGAGGATGATGTATCAGCCGGAGAGCAAGAAGCACAGTCTGATGACGACGACTCAGGAATGATTCCCGGAAATGCCGGTCTTGAGGATATCCGGTCCTATGTCAGAGATATGGAAAAACAGTTCATTAATGAGCTGTTTAATGGCAATAAAAATGCCTATCTGATGGCGCTTGATGAGATATCGCAGCGAAAAAGCTGGAGTCAGGCCGGAGAGTTTATCAGCAGGGAGGTTTTTGACAGGAACATGATCGACATTTATTCCGATACGGCCATTCACTTTACCGACCGGATGCAAACCTATTTTTCCGAAAGGACTTAGCCGGACCGCCCATTCTATACGATATTGACTTCCGGTTCCAGACGTATTCCGAACTTGCCGGCTACGGCATCCTGAATGGACCGCGCAAGATTCAGTAGTTGCCGGCCTGTAGCATTGCCGTGATTGACAATTATGAGTGCATGTCTGTCATGAACACCGGCATCGCCGTCCCTTTTTCCTTTGAATCCGCATTGTTCAATAAGCCATGCAGCCGGAACTTTCATCATTTTTTCCGCTCCTTCCGCACCCTGTGCTTGTTTTTCACTTTGGCTCTTTGCCGGAAACCCGGGAATTTCCGGCCATGATGCTTTCAACTCCTGAAAATACCCGGCTGACATCACGGGATTTTTAAAAAAACTTCCGGCATTGCCGGTCACCGCAGGATCCGGAAGTTTTGATGCGCGTATGGAGCGAACCGCCCGGCTGACATCATGAATGTCCGGGTCGGTTATGCCTTCGGCTGCAAGTGTGTGTCGCAAATTGCCGTAATCCAGTGTGGGTTCGGGTTTTTTTTGCAGTCTGAGCGTCACACTTGTAATGATATACTTGTCCTTGTGTGTCCGTTTGAAAATGCTGTCCCGGTACCCGAAACGGCACATTTGATGGTCGAAGTCCGTACGTTCGCCGGTTTTCAGATTAATGGCTTCGAGTGAAAGGAACGTATCTTCAAGCTCCACTCCATAAGCTCCGATATTCTGAATGGGTGCAGCTCCCACGGATCCGGGAATCATGGAGAGGTTTTCAATACCTCCAAGATTATGATCTAGACTGTACCTGACCAGGTCATCCCAGATCACTCCGGCACCGGACTTCAGGATAACGTGACGGTCATTTTCCGGGACAACCGATATCCCTGAAATATTATTTTTTATAATCAGCCCGTCAAAATCACCGGTGAACAGAACATTGCTGCCTCCGCCAAGAATGTATTTTCTCCCGGATTGAAATTCCGGTAATTCCATGACCCGAAAAAGGTCGTCTGCATTATGCAGCTCTGCCCACCGCGAAGCAAAGGCTTCAATCCGGAAGGTGTTGTATGGTTTCAGATCAACCCCGGTTTTGATAGTGTGTTTCCCGGTAATTTTCAAAAGGTCGCTGCAATAGTTTGGTGATCAATACTTGCAAAAAGGTAACAAACTTCACAACTAAAATCCCTGTACATCGTATAACATTAGAGAAGGCATGCATATCTGTATTTTGGAGTAATTGCTTTTCAGCTGGTTACGATTGTCTGTTTGAAAAAACGGGTAGCCTGTCGATTTCTGGTATGGAATTGACAGGACATGGCAGTCCGGGCAGAAACCGGATTGTCTCAGTGCCGGTTTGCCACCGCCGGTACTGTAGCAATGTGGCCTCTATATGTTACTATGTAAACTCAGAGGTTAGACATGTCATTGTACAAGTGGAAGAAAGATAACGCCGATTTGAGAGATTACTACATGATTAATCTCCAGGCAGGGCTGATCGTCACGCTGATTGTGTTCATAGTTATCTTCCGGATCAACCTGACATTCAGCCCGGAATTCACGATCAGTCATGTTGAGCCGGAAATCATTGAGATGGAAGATATCATCAGGACGGAGCAGATCATGCGCCCGCCACCGCCACCGCGGCCTCCTGCACCAAGAATGGTTCCCAACGAGGAAATTGCCGACGAAGTTTTCTATGACCTGGGTACAGATTTTACTCTTGAGGAAGGACTTTTCGTCTCAGCTCCCCCCGCTTTACCTGAAGATGATGAGGAAGAGTTTGATGAGCATGAAATATTTACCATAGTTGAAGAAATGCCCGTGCTGCTGGGTGGCATGTCCGCAGTTTACAGAAATCTGCGGTATCCGGAAATCGCACGCAATGCAGGTATTGAAGGAAGGGTGGTTATTCAGTTTGTCATTGATGAGCAGGGCAATGTGGTAGATCCCCGGGTAGTAAGAGGTATCGGGGGAGGATGTGATGAGGCAGCACTTGAAGCAGTCAAGCAGCTGCAGTTTTCTCCCGGACGGCAACGCGGCAGACCGGTGAAAGTGCGTTATTCCCTGCCGATAATGTTCCGGCTCTCCGCTTCCTGAGTGATTGTGCGGCAGTAATAGTATGCCTTGATTCTCCGGGAGTTTAAATCTCAAAAAACAAAAAAGGGCAGCGAGTACATACTCACTGCCCTTTTTTTACTTTCAATCACATGGATGGGTTATCCATGCTGTGCAGGATCAGAACCGCTCCGGTTCCATTCCCCAGCGTTTGGGTGAACGCCACAGTCCTGAGCGCAGCAGTTCACGCATGAAAAGGAATTCTTTCGGAAGCCGGTCGTACAGTTTGGAGAAGAGTTCCTCGTGTCCGAGTACTTCTTCCTTCCAGACATCACTGTCAACCGTCATCAGATCATGGAACTGATCTTCGGTGAAGTTTTCCAATCCTCTCCAGTCGAGATCTTCGTGTGTCGGCATCCAGCCAAGCGGGCTCTCCAGAGCGAAAGCTTCACCATTCACACGCTGAACGATCCACTTGAGAACGCGCATGTTCTCTCCGAAACCGGGCCAGATAAACTTGCCGTTTTCGTCGGTGCGGAACCAGTTAACGCCGAAGATACGCGGAGGGTTGGGGAGTTCGCGACCCATCTGCAACCAGTGGTTGAAGTAATCGGCCATGTGATAGCCAAGGAACGGCAGCATGGCGAACGGATCACGGCGAACTTTACCGAGAGTACCGGCAGCAGCGGCTGTCATCTCTGAACCCATGGTAGCGGCGAGATAGACACCGAAGTTCCAGTTAACGGACTGATATACCAACGGTACGGCAGTACTGCGGCGGCCGCCAAAGATAAACGCTTTGATCGGTACGCCGGCCGGGTCTTCCCACTTCGGGTCGATGGACGGGCACTGTGAAGCCGGAGCAGTGAACCGCGCATTTGGATGTGCGGCAGGTTTGCCGGAATTGGGATCGAACTTCTCACCCTGCCAGGTGGTCAGATTTGCAGGGGGCTCTTTGGTTTTGCCTTCCCACCATACATCGCCGTCCTCGGTAAGAGCACAGTTGGTGAAAATGGTGTTTTTACTGATGGAGGCCATGGCGTTCGGGTTCGACTTGTCATTGGTACCCGGAGCTACGCCGAAATATCCAGCCTCAGGATTGATTGCACGGAGCTGACCTTCCTTGTCTTTTTTGATCCATGCAATGTCATCACCAATGGTGCTGACTTTCCATCCTTCCATCTCTTTCGGCGGGATGAGCATGGCAAAGTTGGTCTTGCCACAGGCACTCGGGAATGCCGCAGCCACATAGGTTTTCTCTTTCTTCGGGGATTCTACACCGAGAATGAGCATGTGCTCGGCCAGCCAGCCTTCATCGCGGGCCATGGTGGAGGCAATTCTGAGAGCAAAGCACTTCTTGCCGAGCAGGGCATTTCCACCATATCCACTACCGAAAGACATGATCTTGCGCTCTTCGGGGAAGTGGGTGATGTACTTCTCCTTATTGCACGGCCAGGGTACATCCTTTTGACCTTTCTCAAGAGGAGCACCTACGGAGTGCAGACACTTCACATACTCGCCATCCTTTCCGATGACATCCATTACCTTCTTTCCGATACGGGTCATGATGCGCATGTTTACCACAACGTATGCGGAGTCGGTGATTTCAACACCTACATGGGAAATCGGGGAGCCGATGGGGCCCATGCTGAAAGGAATGACATACATGGTGCGTCCCTTCATGCAGCCGTCATAGAGCTTGTTGAGCTTGCCCTTCATTTCATCCGGATCCATCCAGTTATTGGTCGGACCGGCATCGGATTTTCTCTTGCTGCAGATAAAGGTTTTGTCTTCGACGCGGGCAACGTCAGAAGGATCGGAAAAAGCGGCAAAACTGTTTGGCCGCTTTTCTTCGTTGAGCTTCACAAAAGTTCCGCCGTCAACGAGCAGCTGACACAGTCTGTCATTTTCTTCTTCGGATCCGTCAGCCCATTCAATATTGTCGGGCTTGGTCAGGGCGGCAGTCTCTTCTACCCATTTTTTAAGCTCTTCATGCTTAACCCAGCTTGGATGCTTCATAATGATACTCCATGATTAGAGGTTTACATATATGGCCGTAAGGCCGTGTTGTCCTCGTTCGATATCAGCCTGGAGTGTTGTGTGACAGGGTAATGACATGCATCGGCATTCACCACGTCAGTCCCAATATCTGATAACCGAACGGATTGGATTGTCCTTCATAGCAGGAAATGCAATGCTTTTCATCCTGCTAAGTCTTTTCAGAACAATGATACATCTTAAATTTGAATATCGTATTAAGAAAACATCAATTGTGAATGAATGAGTCGGAATTTTCAGGAAGCAAGAGCCGGCCTTAAGATTCTGATTTTCAATCTAAGAAACCTAAAGTGGAATAAAAACAGTAAATTCCGCGCCCCCGTCTTCGGCATTCTGCACCTTTATCTGTCCGCCGTGCTTCTGAATAATTTGCTTGGAAATTGACAGGCCCAGGCCCAGTCCGAAGCTGCTGTTTTGCTGCTTGGTGGTAAAATTGGTTTTGAACACTTCATTGATCATGGACGGTGAAATGCCCGGGCCGCTGTCTTTGATGGAGACCCAGACATAACGGTCATCATATCCGCATGATATCACAAGCTCGCCCTTGTCTCCCATCGCGTCACAGGCATTGATGATGATATTGGTCCACACCTGGTTGATTTCTCCAGTAATAACATTAACCGGGGGGATATCCGAGAAATTGAGAACCACATCCACCTTTTTCAGCCTGTTCGAAAGCAGCAGCAGCGTGTCATTAAGGCCGTCCCTCAGGTCTGCTTTCTCATAGCTTCCTTTATCCTGTCGGCTGTAATTCTTCATGCTGGACACAATTTCGCCGATGCGCTTGGTGCTGGACTGCAGGTTTTTCAGGAAGTATCCGCTTTCGAAAAACAGCATGATATTCTCCAGCTCTTCACGCTGTTTTTTGCCGGGCCGTTCGCCAAGCTTGTGTCTGATGATTTCAAGTGCCTCATCACTCATGGATGTTACCTTGCGCAACAGGCTGCGGGGCAGGTCCGGATAAAGATCCTCCCACTCCTTCAGCTTGCGGCGCTGCTCATCCGAATCGCGGAGTTTTCTTTTAAGCCCGATTTTGAAGAACTTTTCGTATGAAAGCTGTTCATCCGGATCAGCCTTGCGTACGATACCGGGCAGATAGTCCATCAAATTGTCCGAAGCCCGGAGCATCGCTGCGGCAGGGTTGTTGATCTCGTGTGCAATTCCGGCAACAAGCTGACCCAGGGTTGCCATTTTCTCCTGGCTGATCAGCCGGTGCTGGGTGTCTTCAAGCTGCTTCAGTGCTTCCCGGAGATGATTCCGCTCTTTTTCAAGCGTCTCATTGATACTTTCAAGCTCAACATGCACAGAGACTACATGGTGATACCGGTCGATCAGGTTGCCGATTATCAGCTGCTGGGCAAGATGAGCAATTTCGCCTTTGCCACGCTGCATATCAAGAAAGTCGGACTCATCGAGTTTAATGGCCTTGCACGGACTTGCGGCTACAGCTGTGGTGAGCACGGCTTCGCCTGTTACAAATGAAATCAGCCCGACCAGTGCACCCGGGCGCAGCCAGTCAATGGTGATTACCCTTCCCTTGGGGGTGGTTTTCGACAGCTGAACGGTTCCCTCAAGCAGAATGTAAACGGATTCATTAAAATCCCCTTCCGAGAAGAACAGATCGTCTTTGTCGCGCTCCACAACTTCGGTATGAAACTCTTCGGAGTTTTCCAGAAAACGGGCGATCTGATCGGTGATTCTCGTGGGATCCTGCAGCCAGTTTTTTGCGAAGTTGAGTATCATAATGTCGCTCTTCTGCCCGGAAGGCGGGATTGCATCAGTGTAATGTGCCCGTTTACCCGGTATTATTCATAACTTAGCTGTCGCTTACATTGCGGCGTGTCCGTATGGCCTCGGATATTTTTCCGGCATCAAGCGATTTCATATAAGGAAGCAGATCTTCCTCATTGGAAATGACATAATCGGTAAGAAGGTCAACAGATACGCGCAGCAGCTCCTCTTTTTTCCAGGGCTTGGCAATATAGTGATGCAGGCGCGCTTCGTTCAGTGCTTTTACGGTATCATCAAGGCCGGCCTGTCCCGTCAGCAGAACCTTCCTGGCGGGATGGGTGCGTTCATCCTTGTGCAGTTCGATAAGCAGCTCAACACCGTTATCGCCGGGTAAAATGTGATCGCAGAGAATCAGCCCGATCTTCATTCCGTCATTCAGCAGTTTTTCGATGATCTTCCTGCCTTCTTCTGCCGTGTTGGCTGTTTCGATGGGGAATTGCTCCTCAAGCTGCTCCAGGTCCCTCACAACGGCATCCAGAACTTCCTGTTCGTCTTCAATGCAGAGTATATATATGTCTGATCTTTCCATTGGTTCGCGCGATTGAAATTAATTGGTGACAAGAGGCCAGTAGAATACGGCATAAGCAAGTATGATCAATAATCCGATCACACCTATGATAACACCCATTTTGGCCATATCCTTGGTCCGGATAATACCGGTTGACATGGCAATGGCATTGGGAGGTGTTGAAATGGGAAGTGCCATGGCAAGACTGCAGGCAACAGCAATCACAATTCCTGTAATCAGAAGATTGAAATCTTCTCCCATAACTCCTGATGTGTGCAGACTGATTACCAGGGGCATAAGCAGCGTTGCGGTAACCGTATTGGAAAGGAAATTGGACATGGCGATGGCGACCACTGAAAAAGCAATAATCAGAGTGATGTAACCCATGGCTCCCCAGTCAAACCCGGAGATCATCCAGACCGCAAGACCGGTTTTGTCCATGCCGATCCCGAGCGAGATACCGCCGGCCATAAGCCACAGAACCTCCCACGGAAGCTTCTGGATGTCTTCTTTATTTAATATGCGGCCTGTAACCAGAGCAGCAACAGGCAGGAAAGCAACCATGCTGCTGGGGATTCCATGCTGATTCTCGGTAATCCAGAGCAATACTGTGGCACCAAAAATGACGTAGAGACCGATTGCTTTAGGCGAGACATTAAGTTTGCCTTTCATATCCAGATTGAACCGCTCCACACTCGGCGGAAACAAGGTGAGCAGCAGGAACCATGCAATGACAAGCATGACCACAACCAGCGGTGCTGCGACGATAATCCAGTCGGTGAACGAAATGTCAATTCCGTAGTCTGAGAGTGCCGCTATTACAATCGCGTTGGGCGGCGTGCCGATGGGCGTTGTGATACCACCAACGTTGGCGGCAATGGGTATGCTCAGGGCGAGCCCGAATTTGAAACGGTCTTCGGGCGGCAGCTGCGCGATGATCGGCAATATAACCGTAACCATCATGGCAGCGGTTGCGGTATTACTCATAAAAGCAGAGAGCGCAGCCGTTACCAGCATCAGTCCAAGCACAATAAAACGCGGGCGTGTGCCGAAGGGACCAAGCAGGTATCGTGTCAGGTTTTTGTCAAGATTGTACTTTACCGATGCCCTGGCAAGCATGAATCCGCCAAGAAATAATATAATGATGGGATTGGCAAGGGTTCCGATGTAGTCGGTATAGCTGTTGGGTTCATAGTCGACCAGGCGATGACCGGGATCGGTTACAATTTCATGATCCTGGCTCAGCTCATCACTTTGGACAATGACATGCTGGCCGTTGCGGTCTATCACATTGACTCGGACGGACTCCGTTTCACCCGGTTCTTTTGCCACCAGAACCGTTCCGTCCTCCTGCAGGGCGGAAGAGGGTATCTGCCATGTCTCTTCTTCAAGTGCCACAGGTTCGCTGACCGGAAGCTCCGCATCCATATAAACGGGTCCCTGAGCACTTAGCAAGATAATCTGAAGAAAAATGACCAGCATGGATGTAGCATAAATGGGTATAGGCTCGAACATCCAGAAAACAGCCGCCATCAGAAAAATCCCCATGCCAAGCTGGCCGGCTGTTGAAAGGGTCTCAAGGGGAAGCAAAAAGGGCAGGATCAGGCCGAAAATGCCCAGAAACAGTCCTGTAATTTGTATGGGAGTCAGTCCCAATACACCTGATTTCATAGTAATACCTGTCTAAGTGTATGTTTTGTAGTAACTAAAGGCAATGATAATAAATATGGGCGGAATAGCGAAACAGATCATATCGCTGAATGTGGTATACTGATCAGAGTTCCGGTACGGATTAAAACAGTTGCCGGGGAGTTTTGGTATGATACGGCAGACCACGGTCCGCATGTCCCTAATACTAAGGTATCTATTTGAATGAATTATGAAGCCGGTGAGGATAAACGGTTTCTGCATTATATATGTACATATGCGCTATGATGCATGTATCTCAATGTTTTTTTGGACTTTTATCGCCGCAGATAGTACTTTGTCAGAGCGTTTTTTAAAGCAGGTACTTATGGATATCGGCAGTATTATGTTCCGGATTACGGTCCGGAGTGCAAAAAGGTAAAGCTGTTCAGCTGGACAAACCATTATTACTTCAGCAGATACCAACGCTGTGACCGATATCCGTTTTGGCCGGAAGGTATTGCGCCCGTTGGCCGGACCGATGCTGACCTGCTCTGAAATAATATGAATATCAGATTTCAACCTGAAAATTAACCGGGGTTACTTATGACAGATAAAAAGAAATATGTTTACCAGTTTGGTGCCGGCAAAGCCGACGGAGACCGGACCATGAGAGAGCTTCTTGGTGGAAAAGGTGCCAATCTTGCTGAAATGAGCCGAACCGGACTTCCCGTACCGCCGGGCATGACGATTACCACCGAGACTTGCGACCAGTATTACAAAAACAATCAGAAATGGCCAGAAGGGCTCAAAGAGCAGATTCGCGAAGGAATCCGGTTTCAGGAGGAGCAGCTTGGGGCCGGTTTCGGGGATCCGGAAAATCCGTTGCTGCTTTCGGTCAGATCCGGAGCGGCTGCATCCATGCCCGGAATGATGGACACGGTGCTCAATCTCGGAATGAATGACATGGTTGCCGAAGGTATGGCAGAGCGTACCGGCAATGAATGGTTCGCTTTCGACAGCTACCGCCGTTTTATCGATATGTTTTCGGATGTTGTCATGGGCATTCCGCACGAGAGCTTTGAAAGTGCCATGCAGAAGCTGAAAGACCAGCGTGGGGTAAAAGAAGACAACGAACTTACTGCCAAAGACTTGCGCGATCTGGTCGATCGTTTCAAGGCCATTTACCGGCGTGAAACCGGATTTATGTTTCCCAATGACCCGATGGAACAGCTTGAGTTTTCAATCAATGCCGTTTTCGGATCATGGAACAGCGAACGCGCCAAAAAGTACCGGAAGATCAACAAAATTACCGGGCTGATCGGAACCGCCGTCAACATCCAGGCCATGGTATTCGGCAATATGGGTGAGACCAGCGGCTCGGGGGTATTGTTCACCCGGGACCCAAACACCGGCGAGAACAAACTATACGGTGAGTATCTTACAAATGCACAGGGTGAGGATGTCGTTGCCGGTACACGGACCCCGGAGCCTATTAAAAACCTCAAAAAGGCACTTCCCAAAGTTTATGATCAGCTTGAAGAGATGACCCGTAAGCTGGAAAAAGCCTATCAGAACATGCAGGATATTGAATTTACGATCCAGGAAGAAAAGTTGTTCATCCTGCAGACAAGAAATGGCAAACGAACAGGCCCGGCAGCCATTAAAATAGCAGTTGATTTTGTAAAGGAAGGTATCGTAAACAAGCAGGAAGCTGTAAAAAACCTGGTCACAACAGCACAACTTGACCAGTTGCTCCATCCCCAGTTCGATGACAAGGCAATCAAGGATAAAAAGGTTATCGGCGTCGGACTGCCGGCCTCTCCCGGAGCGGCAGTAGGCAAGGTTTATTTTACCTCTCACGATGCCGAAGATGCTAAAATCACAGGTGAAAATGTCATACTTGCCCGGGTTGAGACGAGTCCGGATGATGTGGGCGGTATGCACGCATCAGAAGGAATTATCACTTCCCGCGGAGGGATGACCAGTCATGCTGCCGTTGTTGCACGCGGCTGGGGAAAACCCTGCGTGGTCGGGTGCGACGATATTGTTATCAACTACAAAAACAAAAGCCTGACGGATGGCAATCACACGGTCTATGAAGGTGACTGGCTTTCGATTAATGGCACAACAGGAGAAGTGGTGCTCGGACAGCTTCCCCTCAAACCGCCCAAACTCAGCAATGACTTCAAGAAGTTCATGAAATGGGTCGATGAGTTCCGGGACATGAAGGTTCGTACCAATGCCGACCGGGCAGAAGATGCCACCAAAGCCAAAGAGTTTGGCGCTGAAGGTATCGGCCTTTGCCGGACCGAACACATGTTCTTTGAGGGTGAGCGTATTGTCGAGGTTCGCCGGATGATCATGAGCGACAATGAAAAAGAACGCCGCGAGTCTCTTGCCCGGCTGCTTCCCTATCAAAAGGAGGATTTCCTCGGGTTGTTCAAGGCACTGGACGGTGATCCGGTGACAATCCGGCTTCTGGATCCGCCGCTTCATGAGTTTCTCCCTCATACCGAAGACGAGAAAAAAGATCTGGCAAAGCAGTTTGGCATTTCCTACAGAAAGGTCAAGGACCGAGTGGCAGCACTGGATGAAGCGAATCCGATGCTCGGACACCGCGGCTGCCGTCTTGGAATTACATTTCCTGAAATTACGGAAATGCAGACCCGTGCCATTCTGGAAGCCGCCATTGAAGCAAAAGAACAGGGAGCTGTGGTTCTTCCCGAAATAATGGTACCGCTGATCGGATCCGGCGATGAGCTTATTGACCAGAAAAACGTCATTAAAGAAACGGCAGAAAAGGTGTTCAAGGACAAGGGAACACGCATCGATTATCTGATCGGTACCATGATTGAGGTGCCAAGGGCCGCACTTGTTGCCGATGAAATTGCTCCGCATGCAGACTTTTTCTCATTCGGAACAAATGACCTGACCCAGATGACATTCGGTTTCAGCAGGGACGATATCGGTAAGTTTCTGCCGGACTATCTGGAGCGGAAAATTGTTTTGCACGATCCCTTCCAGACTCTGGACCAGAAAGGCGTCGGTAAACTTGTTGCAGAAGCGGCGGATCTCGGACGGGCAACCAAGCCCGGACTCAAGCTTGGCATTTGCGGAGAACACGGGGGAGACCCTGAGTCCATTGCATTTTGTTACAAGCAGGGGCTTGATTATGTCTCCTGTTCTCCATTCAGGGTGCCTATCGCCAGACTTGCGGCAGCCCAGGAGGCCATCGCTCAACAGGAAAATAAGTAGATCTTTCCGGACGTCAGACCTGTCCGTTCACCTGACGGACGACTGAGTGACAGGAAAAAACGAAATATCATGCACACCTGCCCTCCGCAGCAAGGACGGGCAGGTGGCATTGGTATGACGGGCAAATAGAATCGGGGCATTTCTTATTTATGGAAAATTATACAGAGGCATTCAGGGTTTTAGGGGATATATCGCGTTTACGGATTATGAATGTATTTGTGCGTGCACGCCAGGCCATCTGTGTATGTGAGCTGGTGGATGCCCTCGGACTTCCGCAGTACCAGGTGTCCCGGCAGGTGCAGCAGCTAAAGCAGGCGGGACTGCTGAAGGTGAAGAAGCAGGGGACATGGGCTTACTATTATCTTAATGAAGAAAACAGCTTTTTCAGGCACCTTTTCGATTTTCTGGAGAGTGTTGCCGCCAATGACGAACCGGTGATGACCGGCAGGGATATGCGGGCATTAAACATGCGGCTCTCACTTCGTGAGAATGGCAGGTGTGTCGTAGGCAAGTTTCCGCACAAACAAATACTGGAAGTTATTGAAGATTGAGTACAAACCGGGATTCCGGCCGGTAAATAATCAGCAAATCATTGTAAAAATTTGACTCTTTATCAGGGGGACAAAGAAGGGGTGTCGCGGTAACTATAGATGGTTATCTTGTAGTGCTTTAGAGGTAAAAATATGACGCTCTCCCCGTGAAATACACAACATTTGTCGGGATAACTGTTGGCTGTTTTACTCAGGAATCAAGCTTTTGAATCTTTTGATTATTTCTTATGTTAACCTTGTTATGCAGCACGCATTGATTAGTGCCAAAGAATGGCATTTGTAGTTGTTCTTTGTGTTAATCGGTGTTGTAAGTTATTTGTATTCAGGAAAATACTTGAAGTATTCCAGTAAATTTTCCTGATCAAAAGAAGGTTAAATTCTAAGTAAACAAAAGGAGAAAAAATATGAGATTTTTTCCACAACTTTTCCTGATAGCAGCAATAATTTCCATGTCACTATATGCTGATGATGTTAAGGCTTCAGGAGCAAATGATCCGTCAGTAACAAGCGGACTTTTTTCCAACAGTTTTGCTCCCAGTTCGGCATACAGCAGCGCCGGCACAGCAACATCGGCAACATCATCAGTTGAAAACGAAGACGGCTTCCAGATCGGTGGCGCACTTCGTTACAATATCGCCAGTGAATTCTATGAAAGCGATCAGGTTGCAACCGATACATATGGAACGCTGGATACCTGGCGGATCAATGTAGACGGCCAGATGAGCGATCTGACTCTGAGTTTTGAATATCGCTTCTACCCGACATTCAATACTCATTTTATTAAGCACGGTTTTATCGGGTATAACTTTACAGACAATCTCAACATGGAGCTTGGTGTGAATCAGGTACCTTTCGGTAACCTGGCATTCAACTCCCACAGCTGGTGGTTCAATCTGCCCTACTATTTCGGTCTGGAAGATGATCACAACATGGGTATCAAGTTCAGCTATGATGCAAGTGACGACCTTAACCTCATGTTTGCCTACTACCGCCAGCAGGATCCTGCCGGACCTGCCTACGGAATGGCTTCTTTTGGCGGACCGGGTGCAGGTACCTATTCCTACAATGTGATTCCGGATGAAGACGGCGTCCTGAGCAACACCGGTGCACCTTCCTCAATCCAGGAACTCAATCAGTTCAACGTGCGTGCCGCCTACATGGTGACTCCGGAAATTGAAATCGGCGCCTCCGGTCAGCTGCAGGGTATTTATAACTCTGAACTTGACGATACCGAGTACGGACACGCGATTGCTGTTCACACCGACGCCAACTTCGGTCTGTTTAATCTCAAGCTGCAGTACATCAACCATGACTATGCTGCCAAGGATGATGACGGAAATACCCTCGATCGTGTCCAGATGGGTGCCTATGGTGACCCCTACTACGGCGACGGTGTTGCCGCCCGTGGTAATACCATAACTGCCGGACTGGCCTACTCGCACGATGTGGACTGGGGCCCCATCAGCAATATCCAGCCTTACATCAACTACTCGTGGATGACCAAGGACGGCGAACTTGAAGTCGGCGGACAAACCTACGACTTTGAAGACACCCATATGATCGTTCCCGGTTTCCTGCTTACTGCCGGCCCGATCTTTACTTATGTTGACCTTGCCATCGGCAAGAACCAGCCGTGGCTGACCGAATTCTTCGGAACAGGTCTTGGTGCCGGTCATCTGGATGCCAACGGCGCCCCCATACCGGTTGAAGATCTTGACTGGAACATGCGTTTCAACATCAACATCGGTTATTATTTCTAAAGAACAGCAGTAAAACAAGTATGCGCCTGCAAAAGGCGCATACTT
>Ga0207421_10003209_pt1 | contig 19582 bp, 11 predicted proteins | sample SodLakKL_010_SED_4_FD_187542 | JGI IMG/M metagenome (GOLD analysis project Ga0207421, IMG submission 187542) | Alkaline sediment microbial communities from Lake Tanatar, Kulunda Steppe, Russia - 8KL_010_SED (SPAdes) (version 2) | ecosystem: Environmental > Aquatic > Non-marine Saline and... | reverse complement strand
CCGGCCGATGCCCCGCGCCTGTCGCGGGATCAGGTGATACGGTTGCAGTCCACGCTGAACGCCATGGGCTTCGACAGTGGCGAGGCCGACGGCATCCTGGGACCCGCCACCCGCCGTGCCATTCGCCAGTATCAGCAGGCCGAGGGCATGATCCCGGACGGCTTCCCCAGTCAGGCGCTGCTCGCAAGCCTCGACAACGCGACCCTCGCGCCATGACATCCGCCCCGCCGATTCCACCTTCTTCAGGTCGCCGAGGGATTGGCTTCGACGGCAGTATGCGGCTCCAGCACTGACCGCCCGGATGTCCCTTGCCCGGATCGATCATTGAAAGTGGCGCAGGAGTTCGATGCCGGCGTAGGCGCCGCTGTCCCCATCGCGAATGCGCTTGCCCCCGGCCTTCAGTACCAGATCCAGTGGCCCGATCACCTGGTTGAGTTGCAGGGCCAGGCCCAGCTGCTGGGCATCGTAGTCGCGATCGCCGTGGGCGACGAATTCCGGGCCCATGAAACTGCGCTCACCGGTTCGCCGCAGCACGCGAGCGCGTCCCCAGTAGGCGCGAAAGCGGGGCGTATAACTGATGCTGGTCGCGTATAGCCAGCGATTGTCCTGGATTCGGCCGGCATCCACATCCAGTTGCGCAACGACCTGTGACCCCTCCTGCGGGTTGTCCGGTTGCGCCGGGGTGTACTCCGTGTCGCGGTAGGCCGCTCCGACAGCGAAACCAAGCCAGCCGTCGGTCACGGGGATCTGATACCCCAGCGCGGCGGCGGCACTCCAGCTCTCCGCTTCGACCGTGTCCTCTTCAACGGGGTACTCGTACTCGATGTAGCTGACGCTATAGCGATGCACGAAGCCGCTACCCAGAGATCCCGAAAACGGAAACAAGGCCGTCATCTGAGCGTACCGGCCGTCGAACACGGCCTCGCCGCCGCCCAGCCACATCCAGTCCGCCTGGCCGGCGTGGGGGGCGAGCAGCGCCGCGAGCGTCACCGTGGCGCCGATGGAGGTCCGAACTAGGCGTAGGCTGAAGAACAGGTCCATGGCGTTGTGCTCCGGATATGCTGCAGCGTGTAGAGATAGACCGGGCCATCCGCGGTACGGACGCTGGCTTCCTCCCGGACCTCGCCAGCGAACTCCGGCGCCTCGTCGGCACCCTCGACCCGGACCACGACCCGTCGGCGTTTCGGAATCCTCTGCATCACGACCATCCTCCGGTCTCCGTCAGAGCCCAGCTCCGTCGCCGAAATAATCCCCGGCAGGGCCGGCTCCACAGGATCGGAATAGGTGCAGCAGCGCCAGTGCACCGAGTCTGCAGAAGGCGAATCCTCGTGCCCGTGTGGTACATCGGACCGATGGGGCCCCAATAACCGGCGGGTCTGCTCGGAAATCCGCAGAAAATGCCACTGCAAATCGTTGCCGTGGAGAAAGGCCTCGAGCTGCCTCACCACGCCCTCGGGGAGCGCCTCGAATTGACAGCCGTAGACCGGCCGGGGCGGCCCGGACTCGGTCGCGGCGCGCGTAACACTGCGGATCCAGCCGAAAAAGGGCATCGGACCGCTGGCGATGTGCAGGAAGCCCGCCACCTCCTTGCCCGCCTCGATCGGCCCCGACAGCCCGCCGTGAAACCCGAAGCCCTGGGCGGACAGGTTATCCACGGTGACCAGCCGTTCCGGCTGGCCCTCCAGATGAATCCGGGCACAGATCGGAATCGCGAAGCGATACTCCTGCCGGCGGTCGCGGGCATTGATCCGGGTGAAGCGCAGCAGTCCGATGGCAATGCTGATCACGAATCCGGCCCAGAACACATTGGCGATCAGGGCCGCCAGCGCCAGGTTGCCGTGGCTGTAGTGCAGGAAACCGACCGGTATAGCCACGGCGTTGAAACCGAGGACCAAAAGCTGCGGATACAATGGCGCGAGGGTCGGCGGATGGGGATTGCGCTTCTTCCCCGACACCACGAAGGGAAGCCGGCGGCGGAACACTCCCAGGGTAGACTGACAAAACACTGCGAAACGGGCGAAGTTGTATTCTTCGGAAAGAAACAGATGGCTGTGACCCCGAGTCAGCACACCGAAGGTCCAGAAGGTGATCGCCAGATATGACAGGAAAATCAACAGGAATTCCGGCACGGTGATATGGATCGGGAGCGTTCCGGACAGCAGCGCGTACGCGGGCACTGTATAAAAGATCGCCCGCTGCCAGCCCTCGAAATAGGTGATGATGCTGGAGAAATAGTTCAGGCGCTGCGGCAGGGTGAGCTTGCGGTTGCTCAGCACGCGCTCCCGCCGCCAGACCTGCATCGCGCCTTGGCCCCAACGCAACCGTTGCTGCATGTATTCACCGGCATCGAGCACCGCGATGCCATAGGCCAGGGGATGCGGATGGTACACCGAGTTGTAGCCCTTCTCGTGCAGACGCAATGAGGTATGCAGATCCTCGGTCACGGATCCGGTGGCAAAGCCGCAGATATCCTGCAGCGCGCGGCGCCGCAACAAGGCGCAACTACCGCAGAAAAAAGCCGCATTCCAATAGTCCTTGCCCCGCTGGATCACATTGAAGAACAGGGACTGCTCGGTCCACAAGTGCTTCTTCTTCCCGGTAAGCCGATGCTGATAGGAATCGAGGTTGTAAAATTCCTGCGGCGTTTGCACGAAGGCGACGGCCTCGTCCCGGAAGTAACCCAGGGTCTCGACCAGAAAGCGGCTGTGCGGCGCGTGATCGGCATCGAAGAGGACGACGATATCGCCTTTGCTGTGCGCCAACCCATGATTCAGGTTACCGGCCTTCGCGTGTGTCCGGTCTGCGCGCGCCAGATAGCGGCAACCCAGACGCTCGGCCAGGGCCTGCATCTGCGGTCGGTTGCCGTCGTCCAGCAACCAGGTCTGGTGGGCATGGTCCATGCCGACGGCAGCCAGCAAGGTGCGGCGGACCACGTCCACCGGTTCGTTGTACGTCGTAACGAACACATCCACGGTCAGCCCATGCGGCGGGGGCGGTGCCCTGCGGTTGGGCAGACGCCAAGTGATCAGCAGCAGCAAAAACATGGTCACGATGCCAAACAGTTCCGCACCAAAGACCAGGGCCGAGAAGATCGGGGCGTCGGGGTTCAGGGTGCCCGCACGCCAGACGACATAGGCCAGCGCCACCAGGGTATACACAACGACCACCGCGTAGCGCGGCCGGCTGGACGTCAGCGCGTATCGGGTCCTTGCGGGTAGATCCACCGGCATGGCATCGCCCTGATCTCGCGTGGGAGGTTCGGCATCGGCAGCGTCAGCGTCGAGGTCTTTCGGCACTGCCGTTCATGCTGACCGGGAAGCGCAATCCACGACAATGGGTATCCTTGCCCAGAATGCATGCCGGCAACACGGCGCGTGCGACCGGCCAACCCTCATCGATGCCCGATCGAAGGCCCGGGCCACCGCCCACCTGCGCATGGCCGATGGGCCAGGATCGACGCGCATGGCGTATTTTCCGCCGTTTCATCCGGGGCACGAAGGATGGTCCACTTCCAGCGAGGATGCTTCTCCGAGAGGCGAGAGGAAAAGGGGTCCTCTCCCGGTCACGCCGGTCACGACCACCAGGAGCCATCATGCACGCGATCGCGATTCTTGCCGCAGGTCTCCTGTTCATCGGCACCGCCGCATCGGTAACCGCCGACGAGGTACTGGATCTGGGCCCAGGGAATGCGGCCTTCGAACACCTGCCGCAATACGAGTCCTATCAGAAGAATTACGACGACACCCAGATGACCGAGTACGGGGGCTCCGTACCGCATCGCAAGCACGACAACTTCAATCCGCTGCCCAAGGGCTACAAGCATGCGCAGCCCTACCTGAAGAACCTTTGGCTGGGGTATCCCTTCAGCTTTGAATACGACCGTGCACGTGGTCATGTCTACGCCATCGAGGACCTGGTCCATATCGACCGGATCGATCGCTACAGCGAAGCAGCCGGGTTGCCGGCCACCTGCTGGAATTGCAAGACGAACACGGTGCCGCAGTTGCTCGAGGAATACGGGGATGCCTTCTGGTCGATGAACTTTCATGACTTTCGGAAGATGCACGACCCCCAGCGTCACACGGTCGGCTGCACCAATTGCCACGACCCGGAACGCCAGATGCGCCTGGTTATCCACAGTGTTCCCCTCGACGAGGCCCTGAAGCGGCAGGGTCGGGACTGGCGCACCGCCTCGCACAACGAGATGCGCTCCCTGGTCTGCGCGCAATGCCATGTGGAGTACTACTTCCAGACCGCCCAGCATGGCGTGGCCGCGAAACCCCATTTCCCCTGGGATGAGGGCCTGAATGCCGAGGACATGTACCGCTTCAAGGCCGATGGAAACCCCGACCCCGACGGCTTCGCAGGCCCCTTCGTCGACTGGGTGCATGCGGTTTCCCAGGCCCCGATGATCAAGGTTCAGCACCCCGAATACGAGATGTTCCACGACAGTGTGCATGCCCAGGCCGGCGTGAGTTGTGCGGACTGCCATATGCCTCGGGTCACCGAAGGGCCGCTGCGCATCAGTTCCCATCACATGACCTCGCCGCTGAAGACCGACCGGATGATTCGAGATGCCTGCCTGGGCTGCCACCAGGACCGCTCGCCAACCGAGTTGCGCGAGCGGATCGAGTACAACCAGGAACGGGTGTGGAATCAGCTCCTGATCGCGCAGGAGAAGTCGGTCCGGGCACACGAGGCGGTGCGCCAGGCCATGGAACACGGCGGCGCGGCGGAGCCCCTGCTCGAAGAGGCCCGCGAATTGATCCGCAAGGGCCAGTGGTTCTGGGATTACGTATCTGCGGAAAACAGCGCGGGCGCACACAACCCGGTCAAGGCGCTGGATACGCTTGCCTCTTCACAGCAATTCAGTGACCAGGCCGTGCAGTTGGCGATCCGCTCCACCGACTATGCGATTGCCGAATCCATGGATGTTCCCATCCATGACCTCGTGCCGCCGATTCGCGAACATAGCCGCAGGCTTCAGCAGAGCCAAGAGCACCTGAATTCCCATCTCTGGTTGCAATACCTTCCCTTGCTGCCTGAGGCCGAAATGATCTGGGACGGCACCGAACGAGTGCGTTGACAGCCCCAAGGTATTGATAGACAGAGGGTATTGATAGACCCACGGGGTGTAGACAACCGTGGGTGTGTCCGATGCCCGCCACCGCCGTCCTCAACGTTCATACGGGAGCAGCGGACATGACCAAGATCTGGATCATCGTCATCGTGACCGTCGTGCTGATCCTCGTGACTGCAGGTGGAACGGCCGCGCTTCAAATGACCACCTCAAACGCCTTTTGCAGTTCCTGTCATGCTTACGAGAAGACCTCCTGGGATCATGGCGTCCACCACGATGTCACGTGCATGAACTGTCATGGTAAGGGCTTCGTTCGCGACAAGACCCAAGGGGCGCGTAAGATGTTTCTGGTGTTCACCGGGCAGGTCGACCCGCATACAGATCCCCTCCCCAGCTATCCGGACGCGACCATGGCCAACTGCATGGATTGCCACATGAGCGAGCTAATCGCTGAACGACGGCCGGTCTACATGGAGCGCCATGCCCAATACATGGCGGCCGCGCCCTACTGCATCGGCTGTCATGAAGGCGGTCACGTTCCGGACATCCGGGCGATGCGCGATGTTGCGGTGCGGCGCGGCGACCTCTGAAGGCACACCACCAACGACGGCGGTTCCGATATCCATCTGCGCTAGAATGACCCGGACGCGCCGAGGGCCGATCCTCTGGATCCTGCCGAGCGCCTGTGAGCGGCCGCACCCGGATAGGATTTTCCAAGCGCATGAGCAGGAACACGGCATCCACCCCGCCGGCCCAGGCCGACCTCCCGCGCCGATCCACCGCGTTGTTTATTGCGCTGGGCTATGCACTCCTCGCCACGATCTGGATCATCGCCTCGGACCTGCTCTTGACCCATACCGTGATGGATGCCCGCGCGCTGACCATCGCCAGTGCGCTGAAGGGTGTGGGTTTCGTGGCGGTCACCACACTGGCGCTGTATCTGCTGCTGCGACGTCTTTCCCGCAGTGGGGATGCGAACCTGATGCCGATCCGAGGCCGCGGATTCATCGGATCACTCGCGGTCCTGGTCTTGCTGTTGGCCTTGGGTGGGACCTTTGCGATCAGGGCCCACATCGAGACGTACGAAGAACATGCGATCGAGAACCTGCAGACCATCGCGTCCCTGAAGGCGGTTCAGATCGAAAACTGGTTGGATGAACGCCGGCGCGATGGCGAATTGCTCCGGCGGACCGATCCGCTGAACGAGGCCTTGCGCCAATGGCGGGACAGCGGCCTCGCGGAGCACCGTACGCGGGTCGTCGCCCGGCTGGAATCCCTGCGGCAGGTCATGGATTACGAATCGGTGTTCGTGGTCGATGAACACGGCTCCGTCGTCGTCGGGGTTGGCGATCATCAGCAACTCGTCCCGGAATTGACGCTGGCCAAGGAACGGGCCTTGCTCCACGGCGAGGTCCAGTTCACCAACGTCTATCAGGTTCCGGACCCACAGGGCGGACACCTTCATTTCGACATGGTGGCACCCTTCCTGCCCACCGCAGAGCTAGCCGGTCTGGTGTTGGTGATGCGCCTGGACGAGAGCAACCTGTTGTTTTCGTTCCTGCAGGATTGGGCCCACACGAGTCAGACCGGAGAGATCCTGCTGATGCGGGCAGACGCGCAGGCGGTCGCTCTGCTCAATCAGCTGCGATTGGGCTCCGGGGCGGCCGGCAGCACATTCCCCCCCTTCGGCGTCCGGAACGATGTGGCTACCGCGCTCGCCGCCGGCCGAACCCAGACCGGGGATGTGCTGCGCGGCACCGATTACCGAGGCATCCCGGTGCTGGCCGTGGTGGCCGCCGTGCCTAGCACCGACTGGTGGGTGGTCGCCAAGATGGACCAGAGCGAGGTGCACCAGCCCCTGCACATGGATATCGCCGGCGTCGCCTTGGTCGGCCTGCTGCTGATTCTGATGATCATCGCCACCGGGCATCTGTGGAATCAGCGGCGACAACTCGCCTGGGCCGCGCTGCGGCATCGCGAACAACAGGAAAGGCTCGACCTGCAACAGGCGATCGACCGCGAACGCGAACAACGACTGGCCGTCGCCGAGCGCTATGCAGCACTGCTCGAGAACGCCCGCGACCTGGTGCTGGCCATCGACAGCGACGGACAGATCTTGCAGGTAAACCAGGCGGCCGTCACCGCCTACGGATGGGACCGGGCGGCCCTGCTGACCATGCACCTTCAGGACCTTCATGCGCCCGACACGCTGGCTGATATCGAACGACTGTGGGTGCATACGAATCGGCCAGGCACGAAGGCCGGAGCTGATCCGGGGCTGGTTCTGGAGACCCTGCACCAACGCCAGGATGGCAGCCGCTTCCCGGTGGAGGTCTCGGCGCAACCAACGCACTACCGGGAGCGCGATGGCACGCTGCTGTTTGTTCGCGACATTTCCGAGCTGCGAACGGCCGAACGCCGGCACAGCCAGGCGGCGCTGGCGATGCTGACCCGTCGCGCGGAGGCCCTGTTGGAGTTGCCACGGGCCGCCGAAACCATGGACGAGGCCACGTTCATGCAACGCGGGCAGGAACTGGCCGAGGACCTTACCGGCAGTCATATCGCCTTCATTCATTTCGTGCACGAAGACCAGAACACCCTCGAATTGGTCACCTGGTCGCGCCGCACGCTGGCGCACTACTGCACCGCGGCCTTTGAGAGCCACTATCCGGTGAGCGAGGCCGGCATCTGGGCCGATGCCCTGCACCACCGCGAACCCGTGGTCGTCAATGCGTATGCCCGCCATCCGGGGCGGCACGGGCTGCCCGACGGGCACTCGGAACTGCAGCGCCTGATGTCGGTTCCGGTGATCGAACACGGAAAGGTGGTGATGCTGACCGGAGTCGGCAACAAGAATACCGACTACGACGACCGGGATATCGAAACCCTGCAATTGATCTCCAACAGCATCTGGAACATCGTCCAGAGCCGCCGGAGCGAGGCCCGGCTGCGACAACTCTCGCTGGCCCTGGAACAGAGCCCGGACAGCATCGTCATCACCGATCTCGACGCCCGTATCCAGTATGTGAACGAGGCCTTTCTGCGCACCACCGGCTATTCGTCCGAGGAGCTGCTGGGCCAGAACCCGCGCATGCTCCAGTCCGGCCACACGCCGCCCGGCAATTATCGGGCGATGTGGGCGTGCCTGAGCCAGGGACAAACCTGGAAGGGGGAGTTCTTCAACCGGCGCAAGGACGGCACGGACTATGTGGAATTCGGGCATATCGCACCGCTGCGCCAAACCGACGGCAGGGTCACGCAGTACGTGGCGGTGAAGGAGGACATCACCGAGAAAAAGCGTATGGGCGAAGAACTGGATCGCCACCGCCACCATCTGGAGATCCTGATCGCGGAACGCACCATTCAATTGGACGAGGCGCGCGCGCAGGCCGAGGCCGCCAATGAGGCCAAGAGCGCCTTTCTGGCCAATATGAGCCATGAAATCCGCACGCCGCTGAACGCCATCGTCGGCCTGGTGCACCTGTTGCGCAGCAGCGCGACCGAGCCGCTGCAAAAGAACAAGCTGGACAAGGTCGATGCCGCCGCCCAACACCTGCTGTCGATCATCAGTGACATTCTCGACCTCTCGAAGATCGAGGCGGGCAAGCTGCAGCTCGAGCATTGCGATTTCCACCTGTCCGCCGTACTCGATCATGTGCGTTCCCTGATCTCCGAATCGGCCCGCACCAAGGGCCTCCGGCTGGAGATCGACAGCCGTGGCGTGCCGCTGTGGCTGCGCGGCGATCCCACTCGCCTGCGCCAAGCCCTGCTGAACCTGGCCGGAAACGCCGTGAAGTTCACCGACCAGGGCACGATCGTTCTGCGCACATCGCTGGTGGCGGAAACACCCGACGGGCTGTGCGTGCGCTTCGAGGTGGAGGATTCCGGCGTGGGCATCGCCGCCGATCGGCTGAGCCACCTGTTCCAGGCCTTCGAACAGGCGGATGCCTCGATCACCCGCCAACACGGTGGCACCGGTCTGGGCCTCGCGGTCACCCGCAGGCTCGCGGAACTGATGGGCGGCCGCGTGGGCGCCCAGAGCACGCCGGGCCAAGGCAGTCGCTTCTGGTTCGAGGTCCAACTCACCCACGGGCGGGGCCGGCCCACCAAGGGGTTCTCATCCCATCGGGAACCGATCGGCAACCGCCTCGACGACCTGACCGACTTGCGCGCCTATACCGGCACCCCTGTGCTGCTGGTGGAGGATCACCCCATCAACCGGGAGATTGCCCTGGAACTGCTTCATGGTGTCGGTCTGGCGGTGGACAGTGCCGTCGACGGTCGTGCGGCCGTACGCATGGCCGGCACGCGAGACTACGCCCTGATCCTGATGGACATCCAGATGCCGGTGATGGACGGCCTGACCGCCACCCGGCAGATCCGAGCCCTGCCGGGGCGGGAGGCAGTGCCGATCCTGGCGATGACCGCCAACGTGTTCGCGGAGGACCGGAACAGCGCGCTGGCCGCGGGGATGAACGACTTTATTGCGAAGCCGGTCGAACCCGACTTGCTCTACCACACCCTGCTCCGATGGCTTTCCGCGCGGCCCGGCGCCGGCGCCGCCGGGCCGCGCGAAGGTCTACAAGGCGCAGGTTCACAGTTCAGCGTCATACAGGACAACTCCGCAGGGGATAGCACCACAGTGATCAGCGCCCCAGGGGACGGGGAGCTACCGGGCGAAATGGCCACGGGCCAGAACCTGCAGCACGGCCTGGTCATCGCGGGGCTGAACACCCACAAGGGTCTTGCGGCCTGTCGGGGCGATCGCGTCGGTTACCTGCGAATGGTGCATGCGTTCCTGCGCTACCACGCCGAGGACCCGAAACAGTTGCGCGCGTACGTGGCGCAAGGCGACCGGGTGGCGATACGCCAGCGTGCTCACGCGCTGAAGGGGGCCGCCGCCACGCTCGGGGCTTATCATCTGGCGGCAACGGCCAAGGCACTGGAGGCCGGCGCGCACTCCGAACCCGCGCCCGGGGAGCGGGCTGAGCCTGGGGAACTCGAACTCCTGTGTGATCAACTCGACACCGAATTGCGGCTGCTGGACGCAGCGATCGCCGATGCCGAGGCCGCGGCGGGTGCGGGTGAATGACGCCACATCCCTGTGGCGCACCGTGACTCGTGGGCGACCCCTAGAACTCCTCCCACTCCTGATCGCCACCGGTTCCGGTCTTCTTGGCGATGCGCGGGGCCGCCTTCTTCTCGACGCTGATTCGAGCAGCCGCATTGCCGGGACGGGGCGACGTGGAGCGAACGGGCGCTGCTGCGCGGGTGGCCGTGGCCTGGCCGTCCGTCTTGAACACACTGACGGCGCGGGTCAGGCCCTGCGACTGCTCCTCCAGGGACTCGGCGGCCGCCGCGGCTTCCTCGACCAGCGAGGCGTTCTGTTGCGTGACCTCGTCCATCTGGGTGATCGCGGTGTTCACCTGCTCGATCCCGGCACTCTGTTCGTCCGAGGCCGCCGCGATCTCGCCGATCAGATCGGAAACCCGTTTCACCTGGGCGACGATTTCCTCCATGGTCTTGCCGGCCTCCATCACCTGCGTACTGCCGGCATCGATGGTGCGCTGATCCTCGGCGATCAGGGTCTTGATTTCCTTGGCGGCGGAAGCCGAACGTTGAGCGAGGTTGCGCACCTCGGCCGCGACCACCGCAAAGCCCCGCCCCTGCTCTCCGGCACGAGCCGCCTCGACCGCGGCATTCAGCGCAAGAATGTTGGTTTGAAAGGCAATACCGTCGATCACCGTGATGATCTCGCCGATCTTGCCCGCGCTTTCGGTGATCGCCTTCATCGACACCATCGCCTGACGCGTCTTGTCGCCACCGCGCACGGCTACCTCCTGGGCCTCGCTGGACAGCCGATCGGCCTGACGCGCGTTGTCCGCGGTCTGCTTCACCGTCGAGGTCAGCTCCTCCATGCTCGAAGCGGTCTCCTCCAGACTCGACGCCTGTTCCTCGGTGCGCTGGGAGAGATCGGCATTGCCCGTCGCGATCTCCCCAGCACCGGTGTTGATCGCTTCCACCGCCTCGGTGATCTGGCCGATCAGGTTCTGCAACTGCTCGACCGTATGGTTGGTGTCGTCCTTGAGTTCACCGAAGGTGCCTTCGTAGGCGCCTTTCACCTGCTGGGTCAGATCCCCCTGGGCCACGGCGTTGAGCACCTTGGCCACCTCGGACAGACCCGCGGCGGTGCGCTCCATCAGCCGGTTCACCCCCAGGCCCAGGCGCTCGAAGAAGCCGTCAAGCTCCTCGGTGGTGATGCGCTGGGTGAAGTCGCCCTTGATCGCGCCCTCGACCAGATCGGTCACCTCCTGCTCGACCTTGAGTTCGGCCGTACGGTCGGTCCATTCGATCACCGTGCCGACGCGATCCCCTTCGCTACCCAGGATCGGGTTGGCCACCAGCTTGAACGTGCGCCCGCCAATGGCGTTCTCGGACTCGAAGGTGGTGCGCATCGCCTCCAGGGTCTGGCGCAGCTTGTCCAGATTGAACAGATCGACGTTACCCCCGCGCACCCGCTCCGGATCGAAGCCGGGCAGCGCCTTGCGCATCGCATTGGCCGCCTTGCGGAACATGCCGATCACGGCGTCGTTGGCATAGATGATCTGGGCATCCGGATCGGCGACCATCACATTGGAGGAGACACTGTCCAGCGCATAGCGAATCCGGAGATTCTCGGCGGCCACCCGCCGGGTCTCGGTGATGTCCGCCTTCAGCTTGGCCTGCATCGTGGACAGCGACGCCAGTGCCCGGCCCACCTCGTCCTTGCGATCGTCCTGAATGAGCTGATCGTAGGAACCGCCACCGATCGCCTTGAAGTGCTCCAGCAGCGCTCGCAGCGGGCGGACCATGCTCCGGAAGGTCAACACCGCGAGGCTCAGCCCCAGCAATACCGCGATGGAGATCGCCCAGCTGAGGTTACGGATCTCCGTGGTCGCCTCGGCCACCGCCGCATCGGCCTGCGCCGAAGCCCGCATCATGTTCCCGGCCACCAGCTCCTCGAAGGTCGCGCCCATCACATTGGAGATCGGCACCATCTGCGAGATCGTGCCGCGATACTCGTCCAACAGGCGCTCGTACTGCGCCGGCGTCCGGCTCTCGATCATCCGAGCGATCAGACCGTCCAGCTGCACATAGACCTCGCGCCAGGCCCGGTATTCCTGGGTCAGCCGATCGAACAGCTGCTGGCCGGCATCGGTCATCCGAGGAATGCCGGCGATCTGCGCCCAACCCTCATCGATGGCCTGCCAGGAACGCGCCCGTTGCTCGGCGATGGACTGCAAACCGCTGCGATCCCGCCCCGTGCCGTCCTGGGTCAACACATCGATGGTCTGGGCCCGAATCGACATGCGCTCGGTATTCAGTGCCGACAGCGCCTGAATCGAGGGCAAGCGGTTATCCCGCACCTGCTGCGCGTACGCGGACCCATTGGAGAATCCGGTATAGGCCTCGAAACTGGCGTAGCCCAAGGCCAGAAGCAACACCCCGCCGAGAAGGGCGATCTTGATACCTGCCGATAAATCATCAAACCAGCGCATGACACATACCCTCGCAAGGAAATAAGGAGTGGTTTTAAGGTGCTTCCGCCCGAATCTGGTCCATCAGGCCCATCTCACTGCTGCTCATCAGTTTCTCGATGTCCACCAGGATCACCATGCGATCCTCCAGCGTGGCCATCCCGTCGATGTAGTCGGTTTCCAGCACGGCCCCGAATTGCGGTGCCGATCGAATCTGCTCGCCCTGCAAGGCGACCACATCGGAGACGCCGTCCACCACCATGCCAATGACCCGCCCCGTGATGTTGAGGATGATCACTACCGTGAACTGGTTGTATTCGACGGCGCCCAGCTGAAACTTCAGACGCATGTCGATCACCGGGACGATGATGCCGCGCAGGTTGATCACCCCCTTGATGAAATCGGGCGAATTGGCGATCTTGGTCACCGCGTCGTACCCGCGGATCTCCTGCACATTCAGGATGTCGATCCCATATTCCTCGTCACCCAAGGTAAAGGTCAGGTATTCGCGGCTGCCCTCACCGGCGAGCGCCGTGCGGTCCTGCAATGTCTCGTTCATATCCCATCCTCAACCTGATGATCACGAATCCCTGTCGGCGCCCGCGTAGGAGGCGAGCCCCTCGGCGACCTTTTAACAGCTTCATGGTGACACCCATCGGACCGAACCGGCATCAGCGGCCAGCGGATTCATCTGTAGGGGAACGCCTGATCCGGGAGTCGGTGAAACCCCTACAGGAGCGGTCGGCCTGGGAGGCAACAGTCGGGAGGCAACAGCCGGGAGGCATCAGCCGAGGGGTCATCGGCACAGGGCGTCAGCCGGCGCCAAGCAGGCCCTGTTGCTCGCAGTAACGGGCCATCTCGGCGGTGCTCTTCAGACCGGTCTTTTCGATGATCCGGGAGCGGTAGGTCCCGATGGTCTTCACGGACAGGTGCATTCGCTCGGCCACCTCACTGGCGCCACGGCCCTCCGCGATCAACAGCAACACCCGATACTCCTGCGGCGACAGCGCCGCGTGGGGCAGGCCCGTAGCCACCTCCCCCGCCAGCAGGCCCGCCAGGCGCTCGGCCAGGCGAGCACTGATATACCGACCGCCCTTGAGCACCTGCTCAATGGCCGCGACCAGCTCGCCCGACCCATGCTCCTTGGTCAGATAGCCCGCCGCACCCAATTGCAGCGCATGCTGCGCAAACGCGGTCTCGTCGTGCATGCTCCAGACCAGCACGGGAACCGCGGGCGCGGCCCGGCGCAGCTGCACCAGCCCCTCCATCCCGGACGCATCGGGCATCGACAGATCCAATACGGCGACATCCCAGGGGCCTTCCCGGACGCGGGCCAGCGCCTGCGCCAGGCAATCCGCTTCACCAATCTCGGCCTCGGGCCAGTGTTGCTGAATCAACAGGTGCACCCCGTACCGCATCACGGGGTGATCGTCCACAATCAAAATCTTCATGCTTCCAGTGCCTTGACGATGCCCGCGGCGATAGACCGCAAGCGTTCCACAATAAGCCGCGATGCCCCACAGGGAAAGCACCGCCGACCATCACCGACCGCGTCGGTCCGCGCAGCCCGGCTGTGGCGCCGCACGCCCGCAGCGCGTAGATACGGATCAACGCACGCGGGCTTCCAGGCTGAGATTGCGACCCTGCGTCTCGACGAGGAATCGGGAGGCCAGCACCGCCAGTGCCGCGAAGCCGACCAACAGCCAGAGCCCGCGGCGGTAATCCTCCAGTGTGTAGACCGGGACGCCCGCCACCAGATGGCCGTCCCAGCCGCTATCCATGGCCCAGCCGAACAGCGGCTGAAACAGGGCGGTACCCAGAAAGAGCCCGGTATTCACCAAGGCAATGGCCATGCCCGAAAGCGCCGGATCCGCCACCTCTTTCGCTTGCGCGTAGGCCACAACGAAACAGCCACCGCCCAACCCCAGCAGGCCGAACAGCACCAGCGCGCCCGGCCCCGGAGTCCAGGGCAGAAACAGCAGGGCCAGGCACACCGCGAGATAGATCAGCGCACCGGCACGCAGCACCGAGCGCCGCCGCTGCAGCCGATCGGACAGCATGCCCGCCCCAAGGCACGCGACGGCAAAGGCCACCGTGCCCAGCGTCGTGTACACCGAGGCCTCGCCCCGCGTGAGGCCGTGCACGTCGCGCAGCATCGGCACCGCCCACAGGCCGAGCATCCCGAACAGGCTGCCGGCAATACCGAAGTCGTACACAAAGCCCGGCCACAGACGCCGGTTCGCCAGGATCGCCCGCAGGTCGAGGATCCAGTGCCGTGTGCGCGGCGCATGGGCCGGATGCCCCTCCATCTCCCGCATCGAGGGGAAGCCGAGCTGCTCCGGCCGATCGCGCACCAGCCACCAGGACAACAGCCCCAAGCCCATCGCGATCAGCCCCAGGGCGACGAAGAGCGTGCGCCAGTCCACGTGCAGCAGCATCAGCGCGAGCGGTCCGGTGGCCGCGATCGCCCCCAGATTGCCCAGCAGCAAGGTCAGCCCGCTCACCGTGCCGTAACGGCGCTCGCTGAACCACACCGTGTTGCTCTTCATCAAGCCCACGAACACCACGGAGACGCCAAGCCCGACCAGAAAGCGCCCGGTACTCGCGGCCGCGAAGCTCTCGGCGAGGCCGAACAGCACCGAACCGGCACCCGCCACCAGGTTGCCGACGGTCACCGAGAAGCGCGAACCGAGGGTATCGGCAAGCACACCGGCCGGGATCTGCATCGCGGTGTAGATGTAAAAGTACATCGCCGCCAACGAACCCAGCGCGGCCGCGGTGATGCCGAAGGCCTGGGTCATCTCCGAGGTGACCATTGCCGGGGCGAAGCGGTGAAAGAACGCCAGCATGTAGGCGGCGATCAGTACGCTGTAGATGGTCCAGCGTATCCGTTCGAAGCGGACCGGATCATGGGTAGACATCACGCATCCTGAGTATCACTGTAGGAGGGAGCGTTCTCGGCGACGCCCTTACGCCGGAAAAACCCGTTGCCCAGAGACCAGCCTCCTACGCGCCAATCGGACCACCGCCAACGCTTTGGTGCTCATCAGGTCAGCATTATACCCTTCGGGTTCACTTGTCTCTGGCACACAGGCAATCGCATGCGCCATAATTACGTATCCATCGCACTTCGGCACCCACCAACCGCAGCACACCCACGCGGTTGAGCCCAAAGCACTCGGCAGCCGGGCGAGTGCGGTATGGAATGGCGCAGGGCTTCCAAAGTTCGATAGAATAGCAATCCGAAGGAGCACGACAAGCGAAGGGATATCGATCACTCCGGTTTTACCGGGATTTAGCAATCGTTTCACTTCACATGAGTAGAGAGTAGAACACGATGTCGAATCAAATTATCGCGAATATGACGGCCGAAGAATTGTACGAGGCCGCACGTGAGCGACAGGCTGCCGAACGCAGGGCGGCACGCGAAAATGCCATGAAGGCCCTGCAACGGGTACGCAACGAGCGTGATGAACTTGGAAAGGAGCATCGGGCGCAACGCAATGCGTTGTTGAAAAAACACAGCGCGGAACTCAAGGAACAGGAGAAATCTCAGGCCGAGGAGTTCGTGGCGCTGGAAAAACGCATTGCAGACCTGAACCTGGTGTTGCAGATCCGCAGCCAGGAACAGGAAAGACGTCCATCCCGGACGGTCCGGACGCCGAGATCCGCAGCCCTCTAGGGAAACGCTGCTTTATCGGCGTTTCCCTGCGGCACAAGGACGTGCCACCAGAATCGACCACCGTAGGTGATTGATTCTGAAGCCAGCGTCAAATCGCATTTGCCGCGCAGCGTGCGCTGAGAAAGCCTGGATGGCTTTATTCAGCGCTTACCTAGAGGCCCATGTGGGACCGAGCGCGGCGCCCCCACTGTAGGGTCGGCCAAGCGCAGCAGGCCCACCAGCCCTACGCACGCGTATCCGAAGACCCGCGCTCCTCGATGGGAATGTACGGGGCGAGCCGGTTGCCGGTATAGATCTGCCGGGGTCGCGCGATGCGGCCACCCGGGGCCTGGCTCTGCTCCCACCAGTGGGCGATCCAGCCCGGCAGGCGGCCGATGGCAAACATCACCGTGAACATGTTGGTGGGGATGCCAATGGCGCGCAGGATGATGCCGCTGTAGAAGTCCACGTTGGGGTAGAGCTTGCGCTCGACGAAATAGGGATCGGAAAGGGCGATCGCCTCCAGTCGGCGGGCGATGTCGAGCAACGGATCGCTGTGGCCGAGTTGGGAAACCAACTCGTCTGCCATCTTCTGGAGCATCTGGGCGCGCGGATCGAAATTCTTGTAGACCCGATGCCCGAAGCCCATCAGTCGGACCTTGCTGTCCTTGTTCTTCGCCAGCTTCACGTAGTCCTCGGGCGTGACATCGCCCTTGTGGATCTGCTCCAGCATCCGGACCACCGCCACATTCGCCCCGCCATGCAGCGGCCCCCACAGCGCGCAGACCCCGGCTGCACAGGAGGCGAAGAGATTCGCGCCGCTCGAGCCGACCATGCGCACCGTGGACGTCGAACAGTTCTGCTCGTGATCGGCGTGCAGGATGAACACCAGATTCAGCGCCCGCCGCACCAGGTCCGGGCAGACAAACTGGTGGTAGGGCTGCGAAAACATCATGTGCAGCAGGTTGGGCACATAACGCAATGCCGGATCCGGGTAGATGTAGGGCAGACCGCAGGAGTGGCGATAGGCATAGGCCGCGATGGTGCGGATCTTGCTGAGCAGGCGCGCGGCCGCATGCCCGAGTTCGCGCTCGTCCTCGAGCTCGTGCAACTCCGGATGGAAGCAGGACAGGCCGTTGAGCATGGCCGAGAGAATCGCCATCGGCGGCGCGGAACGCGGAAAGCCCTCGAAGTGGAGTTTCATCGCCTCATCAAGGTTGGCAAAGCGCGTCAGATCCTCGGAAAAGGCCTCGTATTCCGCCTCGGTCGGCAGCTGGCCGTAGATCAGCAACAGGGCCACCTCGATGAAGGTGGGGCTTTCGACGAACTGCTCGATCGGGATGCCGCGGTAACGCAGGATGCCTTGATCGCCATCGATGAAGGTGATGGCACTCTCGCAGCTGCCGGTATTGCCATACCCCGGGTCCAGCGTGATGTGGCCACTCTGGGCGCGCAGCTGGGTGATATCGACGCCGCGCTCGCCCTCGCTGCCCTCGATCACCGGCAGGGTGTAGTCCTGCCCGTTCAGGCTCAGGGTCGCGGGTTCCAGGGGTTTAGGCATCGGATCGGCGGGCTCAGTCATTGGGCGGCTCTCCGGAGGGGGTGGATGGCGCAAAGGCATCCCACTCGTCCATCAGACAAGCGAGGGCAATGGTTCATTCCCTGCGGTTCGACAAATATGGACCGCCCCAGACCCACCCCTGTTGGTGTAGGGGACGAGTGCCCTCGGCGACACCACGCACAAAGACGGTGCAATCCCCCGACCCCGCACCGGATCGAGGCACCCAAAGACAACGTCGAAGCCTGTGCAAATCCGACATTAGCAAAGAAACAACGCCTTGCACCATCCCGCTGCGACCCGTCGCCCTTGGCACAATTTCTGCCTGATCCCTGTTGCGAACCCCGCAGCCAGGAGCAGACGACATGGCGAAGCTGCACACCACCGGGTGGACCGTGGCCGAATGGCGCACGGCGTTTCGCGAGGATTTCGCAGCCGCGGCGCAATCCCTGCGCACGCTGCGGCGGAATCTCGACACCGGGGTCAACGCCTGGATCAGCCGCATCACGCCGAAACGTCTCGAGCAAGAACTCACACGGCTGCGCGCTCAACCCGCCAGCCTGCCGCTGTACGGGATTCCCTTCGCGGTCAAGGACACCTTCGATGCCGCCGGCTGGCCGACCACCGCCGGCTGTCCGGGCTTCGCCTACCGCCCCCGCGTCAGCGCCGAGGCGGTGTCCCGGCTGGAGGCCGCGGGCGCCATTCTGATGGGCAAGACCAATCTGGACCAATTCTCGACCGGGCTCGCCGGCACCCGCACGCCCTATGGCGCGGTGACCAATCCCTTCGACCCCGCCTATGTCGCCGGCGGGTCCAGCGCCGGCTCCGCCGTGGTGGTGGCCCAGGGCCTGGTGCCGCTCGCACTCGGCACCGACACCGCCGGTTCCGGCCGGATTCCGGCGGGCTTCAATAATGTGGTCGGCCTGAAACCGACGCGCGGTCACTGCAGCCAGCACGGCGTGGTGCCGGCCTGCCCGTCGCTGGACTGCATCAGCGTATTCACGCTGACCGTCGAGGACGCCGCCACGGGATTGGACCTGCTCTCGGGCCTTGACCCGCACGACCCCTGGTCCCGCCCCGAACCCGTACCCGCCTGCGCTACAGCCCTGCCCAAGACCCTCGCGATACCCCAGGCCACCAAGTGGTTCGGCGATCAACACGCCGAACTGGCATGGCTGGGTGCGCTCGGTCAGGTCGAGGCCATGGGCGCGAGTCTGCAGGCCATCGATTTCGAACCCCTGTTCGAACTGGCCGGGCTGCTCTATCACGGCCCCTGGATCGCCGAACGCCACGCCGCCCTCGGCGGCTTCGTTGCCGCGCACCCGGAGGCGGTCGATCCGGTGGTACGCCAGATCATCACCCGGGGCGAATCCTTCTCCGGAAGCGCGGTCTTCGCGGCGCAACAGCGGCGCCAGGAGCTCCTGCGCGAGGTGGCGCCACTGTTCGCGCGCCACGATGCGCTGCTGGTGCCCACGGCGCCGAGCCATCCCCGCCTTGCCGAGGTGACGGCCGAACCGCTGGAACAACACAGCCGGCTCGGCCGCTACGCGAGCTTCGTGAATCTGGCGGACTGCTGCGCGGTGGCCCTGCCCGGCGGCCTGCGCCGGGACGGCCTGCCCTTTGGCATCACCCTGATCGCCCCTGCGTGGCGCGAGCGCAGCCTGCTCGAATGGGCCCGCGCCTGGGAGCAACACGCGCCGTGGCAGCGCGGAGCCACCGGACTGCCGGCGCCGGCCGCGGTCGAAACGGCGGGCCCGGTCAAAAAG
>Ga0207421_10003208_pt1 | contig 19589 bp, 16 predicted proteins | sample SodLakKL_010_SED_4_FD_187542 | JGI IMG/M metagenome (GOLD analysis project Ga0207421, IMG submission 187542) | Alkaline sediment microbial communities from Lake Tanatar, Kulunda Steppe, Russia - 8KL_010_SED (SPAdes) (version 2) | ecosystem: Environmental > Aquatic > Non-marine Saline and... | reverse complement strand
AGGCGCTGGCACGGGAGTTTGCCGAAAAAACAACATCCATTGCGCACTACTTCGGCGGATCCATGTTCAGGGGGCCCTATTCCCATGAACCTGCGCGCCTCGAGTGCATTCTGCTTGGTATGCAGGGCCTTGGAGGGCCGGGTGTGCATCAGACCCAGATATCATATGGCGGCATGCCGCGTGCGGATCTGCTCAAGAGCACCCGTTTTTTCAATCCCATGCTGCCCGAAAGGCTGACCAAGCCAACGCTTACCACCATCCGGGCATGGGGCAAGCAGCTCATACCCAAAACGCTTATTCACAAGGCGATTCTGGAACCGCCACTGAAGTTCTGGGGCAACGGTGGGATCGAGGAAATGGTTGACGACCAGTTCGTCGAATACAACTACCCGATCGACAAAAAGGACGGCGGAACCGAAATCCGCATGATGTGGACCGACACACCGTGCCGCATCACCTGCTGGAATTGCGGAAACGAAACGATCATTGCCGAGCGTGATCCGAAAATCGAGTTCATCGTCGCCCAGCATCCCTGGCTGGAAAATGACTGCCTCTATGCGGATATCATTCTCCCGACCAACACCAACCTGGAAGTTGACGATATCGTCACCAATACCCGCCAGGGAACCCAGCATCACAGCGTTCTCTACATGAACAAGGCCATCGAGCCGATTGCGGAATCGAAAAGCGATTATGAAGCGGTGCTTGAAATTGCCCAAAAGCTTGGCAAAGGAGAGGAGTTCTCGGAAGGCAAAACCATCTCTGACCTGCAAAAAGAGGTGTTCAGCAACATGAACCTCGAATCCCTCATCAGCTGGGATGAGTTTGTGGAAAAACAGTACGTGGTTCTGCCCACGGCAGAAGACTGGGAAGACGACGTTGTCGGCCTGCGGCCGTTTTACGACGACCCGGAGAAAAACCCGCTGCCCACCCCATCCGGCAAGCTGGAGTTCTATTCGGAACGGATTGCAACGCATTACCCGGACGACGAAGAACGCCCGCCCATTCCCAAGTGGATCGAAAGAAGCGCCATGCACGACGAACGCGTTTCCAGTTGGCGAGCGAATTCCTATCCCCTGCTGCTGATGTCCAACCACGGCCGCTGGCGGGTCCACTCTCAGGCCGACGATATCTCCTGGAGTCGTGAGGTTGCAACCTGCAAGGTCAAGGGCTGGGATGGCTATATGTACGAACCCGTATGGATTCATCCCTCCGAAGCGGAAAAACGGGGAATCAAGGATGGAGACATCGTCAAGGTGCACAATGAGCGTGGTATCGTCTTGTGCGGTGCGCGGGTATGGGAACGGGTCATGCCCGGTGTGGCATATGTCGACCACGGTGCCCGCCATGATCCCATAATTCCTGGGGAAGTGGATCGCGGTGGCGCCATCAACACCATCTCCGGTGACTGGATTACGTCCAAGCGATGCGTCGGCCAGGCCACCAGTGGATTTCTTGTGGAAGTAACCCTTCTCAGCGGTGAACAAATGGATCAATGGAAGCGGGATTACCCCGACGCCTTTGAGCGAAAATACGATCCGGCGTCCGGCTTGCGTTTTGACGCCTGGGTACAGAAAGGAGGCAAATAAATGAAAGCCTTTTTTATCGATTTGTCCGTATGCAACGGCTGCTATTGCTGCCAGATTGCCTGCAAAGACGAGCATGTTGGAAATGACTGGACGCCCTATGCAAAACCGCAGCCGGATACCGGCCAGTTCTGGATCGGCCTCACGGAGTTGATACGGGGACAGGTGCCCAAGGTAAAAATCACCTATCTTCCCAAGATGTGCCACCACTGCGATGATGCCCCCTGTATTGCATCCTGCGATGTGGGCGCCATTTACAAACGTGACGATGGCCTTGTTATCATCAATCCGGAGAAATGCACCGGCTGCAAGCTTTGCGAAGATGCCTGCCCGCATGACGAGATCTTTTTCAACGAGGGCCTCAATATCGCCCAGAAATGCACTGGATGTGCCCATCTGCTGGACAATAACCCCGAAGAATGGAGTGTTCCGCGCTGCGTGGATAATTGCCCCACAGCGGCCATCCAGTTTGGCGAAGAGAAGGATTTCCAGGATTTTATCGCCGAAGCCGAACTTCTTAATCCGGAAGCCGGGACCAAATCCCGCGTGTACTACAAACACCTGCCGAAGAAGTTTGTAGCCGGCACGATTTACGACCCGAAGGAAAAAGAAGTGATCATCGGCGCCAAATGCACCCTGAAAGAGGATCAGTCCACTGAGAGCTACACGGCTGAGACGGACAGGTGGGGTGACTTCTGGTTCCGGGGTCTCAAGGATGACTGCAGCTACACCCTTACCATTGAAAAAGGCGGGGCAAGCAAGACAATTGAAGGGATTCGTACCGACAAGGACCTCAGTCTGGGGGATATCCCTCTGTAGCATTCCAATGGCGTGATTCGCCTGAATGAAAAAAAGTCCTTCCGCCGCGTGATTGCGGCGGAAGGACTTTTTTTGTGCAAACAGTGCGTTGTGGCGGCTTATGAAGCCGTATTCATGTAGACATCCAGCAGCTGGTTGCCGAGCATTCTGGCCAGCTTTTCGTAAAGTTGGGCCTTGTCGGGAGGTGAAGACTCCAGGAGTTCAAGAAAAGGGTCCCGCTCGATTTTCAACACTTCCGAATCCGTGTCGGCCACGGCCGATGCAGCAAAATCATCTCGATGAATCAGCGCGGACCAGCCGAACAGTTCGCCGGCATGCTTTGCCGTGTACCAACGTCCCCTGCCGCGTTCCATGGTGACGCTTCCCTTGAGAAGAATATAGAAAAAGCTCGCCGGATCACCGACCTTGAAAAGTTTCTCCCCCTCCTTGTATGTAATGTGCTCTGTCTGATCCGTAACTTTTTTTACGAAATCAATATTCATGCCCCAAAAAAGATCGCCCTGTTTGAGTAGCATAATACCTCCCTGTTGATTGGTTCTGGTTTTTGGAATGTTTTCTTTATCGTTAATAGCTGCCTTTACTGCTATACGTTGCAAATAAAATGCCATTCTTATATTTGACGGCTTCGCATAAGGTCCAAAATCTGGGCCTGCGCGCGATTTCTTGGAATTATATATACGCCGTGAACTCTGTATTCTTCGAAATCGCGCAAGCCTTGATCTTGAACTTTTCACAAAGCCGTCAGATCGCGACGTTTTACGGGTTCATCAAATTTGAATTTTTCAAAAGAACTTAAATTTTCGCCGTCCTTGCCCGTGACGAAAAATCCCGGTTTTCGTTCGGCACCATTTAACGTTATAATGTATCAGTACGGAAATAATTGACGGTAAATACCGAATGAGGTATTTTTTTAACCATATATCGTTATTTAATGTTTATGCACCACATATGGTATTATACGGGAAGGCGAAAATCGTGGACACCAATGCATTCTTTAAGCAAGCGACCCTTCTGATCTGCAGCAGCCTGGATATTGAAATCGCCCTGTGGCGGCTAAGGAATTTCATTGAAGCCTATATCCCGGCCGACGAGCTTTACTTGAATATATACGAGCCAGGCCAGGGCTGTATCCGCTACATCGCTCGCGCGGACAGGCAGTCAGGGGTCCGGCTCGATAAACGTTTACATCTGCCGTCCGATCTTATCGAGTCCATTGAAAACGAGCAGCGGCTCCGGAATGGCATTCTCATTATCGATCCGGAAGAAGATCCAATGGGGCGCATCATCAGCGATGCATTCGGTTTTACGGACACCTCCATGATGGCGCTCCGCCTGATCGTCGAGGGTCAGCGAATGGGCGTTCTCGATGTTTTCGCACAAGGAAAAAACCGGTATAACAGCCACCATGCCGCCTTGCTGAAACTGCTCCGTGAGCCTTTTGCCATTGCCATGGCCAATGCGCTGAAGCACCAGGAATTGGTGCGCCTGAAGGAGCAGCTCACATCTGACAAGCTGTATTTTAACCGCGAACTCATATCCAGGGCCGGTGACGAGGTGATTGGCGCCGATGGCGGCTTGAAGGAAGTTATGGAAAACGTCGCGCAGGTGGCCCGGATGAATAACACCATTCTTATTTCCGGGGAAACAGGTACCGGCAAGGAGGTAATCGCCGGAGCCATCCACCGGAGCTCGCATCGGAATAAAGGCCCCTTTATAAAGGTCAACTGCGGTGCTATTCCGGAAAGCCTGATTGACAGCGAACTGTTCGGCCACGAAAAAGGCGCCTTCACGGGCGCGATATCCCGTAAACGCGGACGATTCGAAAGGGCGGATAAAGGAACCATTTTTCTTGACGAAATCGGGGATCTGCCGCTGTGGGCACAGGTCCGGCTGCTGCGGGTACTGCAGACCCGGGAGATTGAGCGCGTTGGAGGATCCCCCCCCATACCGCTGGATATCCGGGTAATCGCCGCTACGCACCGCGATCTGCAGCAAATGGTCCGGACCGGTGAATTCCGTGAAGATCTCTGGTTTCGGATCAATGCATTCCCGATTCATATACCGCCCCTGCGGCATCGGAAAATGGATATTGAGCCGATGGTGATTCACTTTTTGAAAAAAAAATCAAGCGAGCTCGGAATCCATTTTCCGCCATCGCCGGCCCCGGATGCTATTGCCCAGCTTTCCGGACAAAATTGGCCCGGCAACGTCCGGGAGCTTGAAAACGTCGTGGAGAGAGCCCTTATCAAGCATCGCCAGGGACCGCTTTTCTTCCAGCGCATGCCGGATCACGCCGAAGATAATAATCCAGAAATAAGCCTGCACGAAGAGGAGGAAGATCTCCTCACTTTAGATGCGGTTGTCCGTCGCCATATCACGAAAACGTTGAAGGCTGCCGGTGGAAAAATCAGCGGGCCTGGCGGGGCGGCCGAACGCCTTGACATTCATCCGAATACACTGCGCAACCGTATGAAAAAACTTAACATATCATTTGGACGCAGGCATTGGTAAAACCCTGCCTGACAGGTTGCCGCTTCAACTCAACAGGATGCCGTCACCGTAAATCGCATGCAGGTTGGGACAAACCGCGCCATGGTGCGCATGCGCCTGCATGCACAGCCCGATTACCCCGGCAGGCCGTTTCGGATTAAAGGGTCTTTTTAGCCTTTTAAAACAGAATATCCTGTTTTTCATTGGCCTTATAATGTGCCGGATAGTAAGGTGTGGATCACAGCTCTGGACCCGGATTGTATGCAAAAAATTACTTGACAGTATTATTTTGCATAGGTACAGTGTTTAGTATGTATAATCACCATAACGCATCTAAATGTTGTTATATTGCTTGATAGTCAATTCATATTTTTTATATTTTTGACTGTTTATATATTTTTTCCGGTTTTGCGCCCGGACTCGGCGCATCATACCCGTTAAGCGCCGAGCCCATCAATTGTTCGATGATTAGGTTAATGAAATATTGTATGCAAAAAGATGTGTCAAGTTGTCCATCCTAAAAGGAGCGCACAAACAGCAAGAGGAGCAGTCGATTTTTCATATCAACCGCAAAACCTTCGATCCGGGCGGCGGAAAAAAAATAGCGACTTGACATTGGCTTTGCCTCAAATTATCATATTCACGACAACAAAGTTCCCGAATTCTGATATATTCATAAAGTTGCATGAAGTGATCGCCAATTGTGCATGGTGATTTTCCGGTTACACCGGTTATCATGCCCGGCCGCAACCGAAACAAACAGAAGGTCGAAAGGAGGGTGAAAACGCCATCTGCAACTTGTTGTAAAAAAATGTTTTACTACCCAGGAATATTAAAAGAAGGAGGGTTTCCGGTGAAAAAAACTTTCGTGAGTGCCTTTACGGCACTGGCAGTTTTCAGTCTATTTGTAGTTGTCCCATCCATCGCAGACGCCAGACCGATAACAATGTCCTACAGCACGTTCTTTCCCCCAACCCACATTCAGGCGATAACGGCTGAGGAGTGGATTAAAGAGGTTGAAAAACGGACAGAAGGACGCGTCAAAATTAACTTTTATCCCGGCCAGACGCTGACCCGGGCGCCCGAAACCATCGAAAGTCTTGAAACCGGGATTGTCGATATCGGCACTGCCGCCCTTGCCTATACCGAGGGCCGCTTTCCCGTAATGGCAACCATGGACCTGCCCCTTGGGTATCCCTCCGGTGTGGCCGCAACAGAGGCCGCAAACAAGCTGTTCGAAAAATACCAGCCTGAAGAATTTGACCGCGTAAAGGTCATGTACTTCAATGCGCACGGCCCCGGGTTTATCCACACCCGGCGCGAACCGGTCGAAACCCTTGAAGATATGAGGGGATTGAGAATCCGCTCCACAGGGATGAGCGCAAGCGTCGTCCGTGCACTGGGCGGAACGCCCGTCAGTATGGCCATGCCAGATACCTACCAATCGCTCCAGCGGGGTGTTGTCGACGGCAGTATCCATCCGATCGAGGTTAACGAGGGATGGAACATGGCGGAGGTTGTGGATTACTGCACCATCGCGTATCCTTCAGCCTATACCACCACTTTCTGGGTGGCGATGAACAAAAACAAGTGGAACGCCCTGAGTGAGGAAGACCAGCGTATTATCGAGGAAATCAACGAGGAATGGGCACACCGTCACGGTGAAGCCTGGGACAGCAGTGACGAGGACGGAAGGGAGTTTTTCCTGGCTGAAGGTGGGCAGATCGTCGAGATCGACGAGGCTGAAGCCGACAGATGGGCGGAGGCAGTGGCGCCCGTTATCGACGATTATATCGAAATGCTAAATGAAAGGGGCGTAGACGGCCGTGAAGCCGTCGATTTCATTCAGCAGATCCTGGATGAGCACAGATAGCAAGCCGTGCCTTTTTCCCGGAAGTGTTATTGAAGCGATTTTCGAGAATCATCCACAAACCCCGTGCCGGCAGCGTTTTCCGCGTTGCCGGCCGGGAAACAGATCACCAATCGGCTTCCCGTCCGGGAAGCCGATTGCTTTACCACGACCGACGCGACGGGGTAAATGAAGCGGGGATGAAGACATGAATGCGATTTTTAAAGTAACCGATTGGATTTCGGGCAACCTGATGTGGATCGGGGGTATTTCCTTGTTTTCCATGATGGCCATTACGGTGCTTGATGTTTTTGGCCGGATGTTCGGGTATCCGATTTTCGGAACGTATGAATTGATCACCTTTATGATGGCGATTGCTACTGCGGCGGCACTGCCGGACACCCATGCGGACAGACGGCATATCGGCGTTGAAATCGTAACCAATGCCCTGTCGCCAAGGGTCCGCAGCTCCATTGACCTGATAACCGGAATCGCAGCGCTGATACTATTCTGCGTGATTACCTGGCGATTGTTTCTGCTGGGCGCGAGTCTGCGGAGGGCCGGCGAAGTAACCATGAACCTGCGGCTTCCCGCATACCCGATGACCTACATAGTTGCAATCGGGTTCCTGATATTCATCATTATTATCGTAAGACGGATTCTTGAATCGATTAACGAAATCAGAGAAAGCTAAGAAGTATGGACCCTATAAATATCGGAATAATTGGCCTTCTGGTGATGCTTTTGCTTTTTCTCACCCGAATGCCGGTCGCCTTCGTCATGACGCTGGTCGGGTTTGTCGGATTCAGTGTTTTGGTATCTCCGCAGGGAGGCTTCAGTGTAGTTGCCAGGGAAATCTACTCGACATTTGCAAACTACGATCTGACCACGATCCCCTTGTTTATTTTGATGGGACAGCTCGTATTCAGCGCCGGGATCAGCACCCGGCTTTACGATACCGCCTATAAGTGGGTCGGTGGCGTACGCGGCGGCATGGCCATGGCCACGGTGTCCTCCTGTACGGCCTTCGGAGCGGTTTGCGGGTCGAGTCCCGCAACGGCGGCAACAATGACCACGGTCGGCATGCCGGAAATGAGGCGGTTCGGCTACAAGGACGCATTGGCCGCCGGTTCCATCGCCTCCGGCGGCGGGCTTGGGATGATCATGCCGCCGTCAGTAGTACTGATCGTTTACGGCATCCTCACCGAACAATCTATCGGAAGGCTTTTTCTCGCAGGCATTTTTCCGTCCATACTGGTAACAATCATTTTTATCATCACCATTTTTATCTGGTGCACGATTGCACCCGACCAGGGTCCGAGAGGGGAATCGTTTTCGTGGAAAGAACGATTGCTGTCCCTGCTTGGCCTGGCGGAAGTCGTCCTAATCTTCGCACTTGTTATGGGCGGCTTGTTCGCCGGATGGTTTACACCCACCGAAGCAGCCGGCATTGGCGTATTCGGTGTGCTGGTTACCTCCTTGATACGCCGGCAGATGACATGGGAAGGCTTTAAAGATGCCATATTTGAAACCCTGCGCTCGTCGTGCATGGTTATGCTGCTGGTTGCGGGCGCAAGCGTATTCGGAAGATTTATGGCGGTCAGCCGGATTCCGTTTGAAATCGCATCCTGGGTCGGCGGACTGGAATTGCCCGCCATCGTTATCATGGGCCTGATCATCCTGGTCTACTTTCTCGGGGGGTGCATACTGGATGCACTGGCCCTCGTCATGCTTACCATACCCATTTTCTTCCCCGTTGTGACGCTTCTCGGGTATGACCCGATCTGGTTCGGCATTATTATCGTGCTGATATCCCAGATGGGGGTTATCACACCGCCCGTGGGCATAAATGTATACGTGGTTTTCGGAGTGGCACGGGGGATTCCGGGCGGCGGCGTCCGGCTGGAATCCATTTTCAAGGGTGTTATCCCTTTTATGGCGGCAATCGTGGTGGCAACCATTCTGATGACCATTTGGCCGCAGATTATTCTGTTTTTTCCGGACTGGCTGTATTAGCAAATTTGTCCTAAATCAAGCGATTTTATAAGGAAGACTGTAGCAGTGGCAAAGAATGACAGGCTAACGGGAAGCACTTTTTTCTGGAAAAAGTGCTTCTACCCGCAGGTGATGACGGCATGATTTCTTCTCGTTATGATTTATGAGCGGTCGGGCGGTTGCCGTTATCACAGCGGGGTTTATGACCGTATCCATTGCGTATGCCATACGCTACTGCTACGGCATCCTTTTGCCGGAAATGGTTGCGGATCTATCGATATCCAAAACCGAAGCCGGAGTTGTGGCTTCGGCCTATTTCGTCTCCTACACCCTGTTTTCACCGCTGCTGGGTCTTTTGTCGGACCGATATAATGTCCGGGTCATTCTTGCCATATTCACCGTCTTGCTTTCGGCTGCCGCCTTCTGCATGGCCTTCTCCGGCAACGTGCTGACGGCATCTTTTTTTTTCGCCGTCGCCGGGATCGGGCATGCCGCATGCTGGGTTCCCGTCGTTTCTCTTGTACAGAGATGGGTTCCGGACCATCGCAGGGGAACGGCGTTGTCCGTTACCACCCTTGGAACCGGTTTCGGGATAACAATATGGAGCTTTCTTCTGCCGCATATTATAGGGGTTTACAGCTGGCGGGCGGGGTGGATGGCACTTGGCGTTTTCGGTTTTTGCGTCGCAGTACTCAACTATATACTGGTTCGAAGCCATCCCGGCGATTCCGGCGGCCGGGAAACGAAACGGCAGGTTTCTCTGATAAACCTGCACTGGCTTACTGAGGTTTACAGGGACCTTCTTGGTGAAAAAAAAATGTGGTTGATCGGCCTTGCCTATCTTCTGGTTGGTTTTACGGTTCTCGTCCCTTTTACCTTTTTAACAGCCTATGCCATCAAGGAACTGGCGTTTTCCTACCACGTGGCCGGCCGGTTTTTCGCTGCCATGGCAATCTCGGGGATGGCCGGCAAGCTGTTTCTTGGTATTTTATCCGATTCACTGGGCAGGGTCCGTGTTATGATCGCATGCGGCCTGCTTCTGGGGGTTGGCTGTCTCGGCATGGCTTTTTCCCGAAATCTTTTTGTGGTTTATTCATTTTCCATTATATTCGGACTTGGATGGGGAGCAGTATGGCCGGTATACGCTGCCTCCGCCCGGGATTTTTTCCAAAGTGACCGTTCAGGAAGCGTGATCGGTCTCTGGACCGTTTTCATGGGAGTCGGATCCGTCATTTCCCCCGCATTGTGCGGATGGACGATCGATGCAACCGGGACATACATCTATGCATTTGTGCTGGGATGCATAGGAGGAATTCTTTCAGCGGTCCTATTGATTCCAATCATGCACGCACCAAGGGTCGATAACCCAGAGCCCCATAATTACTGACACCTGTCGGGGTTCTGTTGTTATATCCCAAGCTGGGTTTAAGTATATATTATGGGGCCTTTGTGGGCCATTAACGATCAGGGTTTGAGCGGCCCCGAAACATGCAGCCTGCTTGGCGTACGTGAGACTATCCGGAATCGCGCGAAGACGCAGGTACCGGATTTTTAACGAAGTTGCAAACCATGCAGGAACCTGACAGATCAACACGGATTTTGGAGATATTATGCAGGATTTTAATGACGATTGCCCTATGCCACAGACCTTCCGTTCATGCATCGGGTTGACCGTGTTTCTGGGGTGGCTCTTTTACCTGGGTTTTGTGACGCGGGTTATATTCGCACCGCTGATGCCGGAAATCCGCGCTGACCTGGACATCAGCAGCAGCCAGGCCGGCACCCTTTTTCTCATGATATCGATTGGCTATCTTGTAGCCCCTATGGGATCCGGCCTTGTTTCTTCCAAAATCAGGCACCGGGGAACCGTTACGCTGTCCGCGTGGCTCGTTGGGCTGTCGCTTTTACCTTTTGCCTTTACGGAAAGCCTTTGGGCGGTCCGTATTCTGTTGATTGTTATAGGGTTGAGCGCCGGGCTTCATCTGCCATCCGCGATTGCCACCATAACAGCCGAGGTCCGCAAGGATGACTGGGGAAAGGCACTGAGCATTCATCAGCTTGCACCGCCGCTTAGTTTTGTGACGGCCCCCCTTATCGCAGCTCTTCTGATGAACTGGTTTTCCTGGAGAATGGTGCTTGTCGCCTGGTCCGTTGCCGCGCTTGTATCCGCCGCTGCTTATACGATGCGCGGAAGGGGCGGGGATTTTACAGGGCAGTTGCCGAAGCTGGAAAATATAAAAGAGGTTGTATCCAAACCGGCATTTTGGATCATGGTTCTTCTTTTTGCCATGGCCATGGGAGGAAACGCCGGTATTTACTCCATGCTGCCAATGTTTCTCGTTACAGAGCGCGGCATGGAGCTGGGGTGGGCCAATACGCTCATTGGTCTTTCACAGGCAAGCGGCCTTGTAATGGTTATTGTCGCAGGATTCGTTGCGGATAAGATCGGACAGAAGAACATGATGACTATTTCCCTGCTTTGCGCCGGCATTGCAACGGTATTGCTGGGAATCCTGACAGGGGGATGGCTGGTGCTTGTCCTTTTTATCCAGCCGATGGTGCTTAACTCCTTTTTCCCCAGTGCTTTCGGCGCATTGGCGAGGGTTGCCCCGCCTGCGATGAGAAGTGTCACCAACTCCCTGGGCCCGCCCACCGCATTTCTCATCGGGGGCGGGATCATTCCGTCAGTGATCGGATATCTGGGGGAAACCTATACTTTTTCGTCCGGGATCATTCTTGCGGGTCTCTTTATCCTTGTCGGGCCCGTCCTGTTGAACTTTTTAAAAGTAGGTCAGTACGATGACGAGCCGGGGTGTTGATCCGGCACCGGCACGAGCTTTTACAACCCTTGAATCCGCCTTTTTTCTTTCATTGTCAGGTAAGTGCCACCAGTTCGATTTTATATATCAGGGTATGTCCCGCAAACGGGTGGTTGGCGTCCAGGGTGACGGTTTCCTCGCCTGCTTCCGATACGACCAGGCTGACAAGGTGGCCGTTTTCATTCCTGTACTGTAAAATCCGGCCAACAGCTATATCTTCTTCAGGCGGCAGCTCATCTCTTCTGATTTTTATTACCAGATCTTCGTTTCGATGTCCGTAACCTTCTTCGGGTTCAATGGTGATGGTTTTGGCATCACCGGCCTTCATACCGACAACCCCGTTTTCCAATCCCTTGATGATCTCGTTGTTTCCGATGGTAAACGAAAGGGGCATACCGCCTTTCGACGTACCCATAACTTCTCCATCTTCAAGCATGACTGTATAATGAACCTTGGCGTGATTGCCGATCTGGGCTGTTTTCATTACAATTCCTTTTCCCTTTGTTGTTGCGATGATATTGTGTTTTGGAAAGCAATATATATTGACTATATGATCGCGCGATGAAACTTATTCTTTTTGATTTGGCATGTCAAATACAATCTGGCAGCCAAGCGGTCCGGTATGCCGCTGACGATCGGAGAAATACGGTTTTCCAGTCCACCCGGGAAAGCCGGATGCCTTATCAAACCAAACAGATCCAAATCTCGCAATTTGACTTTCAGATTCTTGCACGGTATACTGAAATTTCAAGGTCAAGCATTGTTTTTCCGGAAAAAAAGTCTTATTTTTCAAGTTAAATAATATTGATGCACTCGTAAAAAGTCGCGATCTGACGGCTTTGTAAAAAGTTCGTTATCAAGGCCTGCGCGAAATCGAAGAATGCAGCGCACATGGCGTACGTGAAATTCTGAGAAATCAGGCAGAACGAAGGTATTGGACTTTTTACGAAGCCGTCAACACTGGCTTATGTTATTAAAATAATAGTGAAACAATTACTTTGGAAACCTGATGCACTTTGTTTCGAACGTATTTCAAAAACAGGACTAACCGAGACGCCGTAATTCCTTATTTACGGCAGATGCATGCAAAAGGAGAATACAATGGCAGACGAGAAGCAGAAGACAAATGAGACTCAGAAGCAGGAAAAATATGTATATGTAAAAGATGCCGATAACAATGTATATGTATGCAAGTTGTCGGATCTGAAAAAGGCCGACGAGCTCTCTGAAGAGGAAAAGGATCTTTGCATGAAGCCACCGGGGGACGCCTGATAAACACCGTTGTTTGTTATGGCGATGCAGCCGCCAGGATTCCCGTGACCCGGGGATACGGGATGAAAACGGATATGGACTATATAATAATGTAATGATACCGCCCCTGTGCCTCAAATGACGGCAGGGGCGGTGCATAACCTGTAAAAACAGTGTGTTTATCTTTATGTATCTGCCCGCCCGGGCAGCGATATGTGTTAAATCCAACAACCGGAAACGGATTATGTGGCCATGCCGCCTCTTTTGACCAATCAGTTATCCTTTTTTACCAACACAAAAAACATTCTGAAACTGATTCAATCGCGCGCCAGGATGGATGATGAACCTCCTCCCCCGCAGTTTTCGCTTGAATCCATACGGCCGATGCCCGAAGCATTGCAAATGCCCCATTTAGAATCTATTATGCCGCTGGTGGCCCTCAATATCGAAATGCCGGTGCTTGGTGAAAAGGTCGGGCGCATCGCGATGGCCCAATGGTTCGCCGACCCCCCTGAAAAAGCGGATGAATCGGTCATTCGAAAGCAGATTGAAAAAACAGGTAGCCGGCTGAAAGACAAGGCATCCCGGGAGTTGTTTGCTCAGGCAGTGGCGAATTATGAAGAATATAAATTTTTTAACCAGTATGATTGGCGAATGGCGCGATGGGGAACGCTTGAAGACATTCAAACAGTGGATGCATCAACCTTTGTGTCATCGACAAGGCATATCACGTTTACCACCATGTGGACACCTCCCATGCCTGCCCTTAGAGCCCTTGCGGAAGCGTTTCCTTCCGTTCGCTTTGAACTCAGGTATCGCTATGAAGAAGATGACCCCTGGATCAATGAGGAAATTTTTCCAACGCGACCCTGGGGGTATTGAAAAAAATCAACTCCAATCGGCGTATCAGCGTTTACAGGGATTGACTTTTCCCTCCGGGCGTCAATTGCCTGAAGATCCCCTTGCAGCAAGTCTTCTGCGACCATGCGCACATATATGGTCGCATTCACCGCATTTTCCCGAACAGCGGCTGCCGTCCTGGCACATGAATCCGCAGCTGCCGCATCCCGAGTGCGGGTAGATGCCGCTGCCGCTGATCCGGAAGCCATATCCGTCGGAGTGCACTGTAACAGGCTGGACGTGCTGCAGCAAGGTTTTATCGATAATGTACTGGAAGCCCTCGATTTCAAACACCGCATCGTTTTTTTTCGGTTTTTCTAACGCCACCCCAAAACTTCGAATCCCACACCCGCCCAATTTGACAAACAGGCGGATGGGGCTTTTTTCCTTATCTTTAAAGTATTGTGCAACCATCTTGGCGGCCTTCGGCGTCACAGTAACCTGCTTTTTATGGTTTTCAGCCGATTCGCCCGATTCCCGATCCATCTCGGCCTGCTTCTTTTGCGTTATAGATTTCATTGAACCATCTCCCGTCTTCATTAATAACGGATCATGCAGGCATGTCCATTGATTGACTGTCGCAATCCAATATCATAAGATGTTATTGATATCAAACAAGCCCGCAAACCAGCAATTTTTTATAAACGATTCAAAATTGCTGCACTCGTAGCGCAGATATTGGACGTTTTACGAAACTGTCAAAACTGCTGGACTCATAAAAAGTCGCGATGGCGGCTTTGTAAAAAGTTCAAGATCAAAGGCTTGCGCAATCCCGTAATCCGTGCGCCTGGATGAAATTTTTCAGGATCGTGTGAAGGCCAGGATATTGGAATTTTATGTGAAGCCGTCAAAATTCATTGGAAGAAAGGAACGTTTGCGATGACTATATTTGCAATCGATTTTGCACGGTTATACCAAGACCACATGGCTGCGGCCGGAAAACCCAAGACACGCGAAGAATGGGACGAAAGGGCCGCTAAAATGAAACAGGGCCAGGATGAGGGTACCTACACAACGGCCTTGATGGAACGCCTGGACTTTTCGGATTGCGAAAGTCTGCTTGATGTGGGGTGCGGAGCGGGAGCCGTTGCCCTGGCAGCCGCACCCCATCTGGATCGGGTATACGGTTTGGACTTCAGCCCTGGCATGCTTGCGTTGTTGGCGGAAAACGCCCGTTCAAAGGGGTATAGCAACATTTATCCCATAACCCGCGCTTGGGAGGACGACTGGAGTGATGTCCCGGTTTGCGACATTGTCGTGGCATCCCGTTCCAGCGCGGTCACGGACATGGCTGATGCGCTTGCAAAATTAAACAACAAGGCCTGCAGGCGTGTCTATCTCACCAGTCTTGTCGGGGGTTATTTCATAGACCCCGGAATACTTGCGGCAGCCAAGCGGCAGCGTATGCCTTTGCCTGATTATCTCTACATTGTCAATATTCTTTATCGGATGGGTATCCACCCACGCCTGGATTATATCGAAAGCGGGAATCGTCTGGCGGGAAAAAAGGATTTCACGCAATTTTCACGTAAAGTTGCCGATATTTTGGGAGAACTAAGCCCCCAGGAAAAAGAGCGGCTAAAGGCATGGTACGAGGCTGACCCTGCACGCGCCTTGAGCGGCGGCGATCCGTTTCGATGGGCCGTGGTTTCATGGGAAAAGTCGATTTGATGCGCAATGCCGGGATGTAACAGCGGTTTCGGACGCCGATCCTGAACGAAGCCCTTTGGGGTCTTCGCGGAAAAACCTGGAATAAAAGCCTCCTATGAAAAATACCAGGGCCCGGTTTGTCGGCATCATTTATTCCGGTAATCCGGGCCTGCAGATCACGCCCGTTTCAGGGGGCGGTCCCCGGTATCATTCGTGTTTCCATATGTATCTTATTTCCGCCCGTATCGTTCCCGGCTGATTTTTTGATAGTCCAGCTCCTCCTCCGGTCGGGGCGGCTTGTTTTCAGCCGGATACCCCATAGCGATCATCGCCTCGACTTCCAGTCCCTCCCGCAGGCCAAGCAGTTCGGCCACATACGCACCGGCGCTTTTTTTGGAATCGTGCTCGCGTGTGCGGATCTGGGACCAGCAGCTGCCCAGCCCGATATCGGCGGCCGCCAGGTGCAAAATCGCCGAAGCGATACTTGCATCTTCGATCCAGACATCTGTCTTGGATGGATCCGCGCAAACGACAAATGCTAGCTTTGCATTTTCCAGAAATGCACTTCCGGCGGGCCTGGCTTTGGCAAGTTTTTGAAGCGTTTCCGGTTCGGTGACCACGACAAACTCCCATGGCTGGGTATTTTTGGAGGAAAAGGCCCTTAACGCGGCCTCTATAAGCAATTGGATCTTTTCCTCTTCTACTGGTTTTTCCTGGTATTTCCGAATACTTCGCCTGGACCTGAGTAAATCGATAAACATCGTCGTACCTCTTTTTCTTTTTTTGAATATGGATGCGTTCGTAAAATAGTACCTTGCCTGCGCCTTCGCTATCCCGGCAAATTACACTTAGACGGACTATACTGTATTTTTCGGGGATTGCGCAAGCCTTGACGGCTTCGTAAAAAGTCCAATATCTGCGTTACGCGCGATTTCTCAGAGTTTCACGTACGCCAAGTACGCTGCATTCTTCGAAAACTGGAAAGCCTTGATCTTGAACTTTTTACAAAGCCGTCAGATCGCGGCTATTTACGAGTACATCAAACCTTGATCCAGGACTTTTTGCACAGCCGTCGGGTCGCGGCGTTTCTATGGGTGCATCAAAGCGCCTCATTCGCCGGTATTTTCTGAACCGATACGAAATGCTCCTGAAAGGCCATGGCACCGCCTACCGGGTCCCAGAGGTCCAACCCGCCTTTCATGAACATGTTGTCCGCCAGCCCCATTCCCCGGGCCCGGCTTTCAACGGGAAGCCTGTGACCGAATCCATGCACCACGAAAACGGCCTCCGGGTGAATACCCTCGGTAACCTGGGCCATGATGGTTTCCGTATACCCGTTTTGCGATACAGCCACTCGCTCGCCATCGTATATCCCCATTTTTTCTGCAACGCCGGAGTTGATCCAGAGCGTGTTTTCAGGCATCTGCTCGAACAGGAGTTCGTTGTTGACCGTATGGCCCTGGGTATGAACGGCGCAGCGGCCGAAAGTCAATCGAAACATGCCTTCAGGCGGTACGGGGATCGGCTCATACGGAAGAAGGGAGGGGATGCCGTTTTTCTCAAGCAACCCCGAAATGATTTCAATTTTCCCGCTGGGCGTCTTGAAAGAGAGGTTGTTTCGATCCCTGTATATCGGCGCATCCGCAAGATGCACCATGCCTGATTTTGAAAAATCTCCAAGGGTCACCCCCGTGCCTTCCAGTTGGTAATTCCGTATGGAGTCAATGTTGTCGTAATCGAGTTCTTTAAGGCCCAGCCGTCGCGCCAGGCCGGCAACGATTTCCCAGTCTGCGAGCGTGTCGTAGCGGGGTTCCAGCGCTCGGTTGCGGACAAAGAAATAGGGCTGGAGGGCATTTTTAGAGGCTACAACACTTTCGCGTTCCAGATAGGTGGAAAGCGGCAGGACAACGTCCGCGTGCCAGGCTGTGTCCGACCAGGAGAACGTTACCGCCACCAGTAAATCCAGCCGGTTGAAAATCTCCCGGAGACGCTCCGGCTCTGGAAATCCCATCAGGGGATCATGGCGGTAGGCAATATAGGCCTTTACCGGGTAGGGGTCATCGGTTTCCATTGCCTTGTAGAGCAGATGGGTAAGGCCCGGTCCCTTGTCAAAGTGATTATACCGCCACCCCACGCCGTCGGCCCGTTTTTCTTCGGGGGCGGGATAAAGATCCATAAACTTCCGAAGTCCTTTTCGTCCGAGGTCGCCCGGTGTATTGATTAGCGGGAGCCCCCCCTTTGTTCCGATCGCGCCTAGAAGTGCGTTGATTATGTATATGGATCGGGAGACATAAAAAGAATGACGGTAACGAGCCGTCATCCAGCCGGGATGCCAGATCACCGAGGGCGCTGATTTAGCCAGCTGCCTGGCGAAGTCGCGAATACGTACGGCTTCGATCCCGGTCTCTTCAGCCGCCCACTCGGGGGTGTAGGCCGCTGCAAAACGCTCCAGTTTATCCATATCCTTTATATAACGATTGACATACTCCTCGTCATATAGACGTTCACCGAGGAGCACATGAATGACCGCAAGGTTAAAGGCATAGTCGGTCCCGGGTTTGAGCAAGAAAAAATTATCGGCCTTGGTCGACGACACATTGGAGCGGATATCGATCACGCTGAGCCGGCATCCCCTGTCAAGGGCGCCCATGAGGCTGTTTACTTCCTGAACATCGATCGACTCGAAGATGTTTCTCATCTGCAGCACCACGTGGCTGGCATTGGCAAAATCATAGGCCACGTCCTTGCGGCCAAGCCCTGTAACCGATATATGGGCATGGTGCACATTTCTCGCGCAGGACGCATCGTGGTTGCAGTAGTTGGGTGATCCTATCCCGCGCAGCAGGGCCCGGTGCATGTCCCGGAAAGGGCCGCCCCTGTCCGACAGGGCAACGCTTTTCGGGCCGTATTGATCCATAACGGTATTAAGCTTTTTCTCCACATAATCCAGCGCTTCGTCCCAGCTGACGCTGCGCCATCGTCCTTCTCCCCTTTCGCCTGTACGGATAAGCGGCGTTCGGGGACGCTCCTTGTCGTTTAACAGGGCTGTTCCAGCCGCCCCCCGCGCGCACAGACGACCCGCCATGGCCGGAACATGAGGATTGCCGCGCAATTCCGTGATACGCCCGTTTTTTGTCTGTGCCAAGATCGGGCACCGAACCGTACACATGCCACAAATCGAGTAAACCGATTCCATTCTGCCTCCTCCTTAATATTTTATAAAAAGCCCTGTAAGTCGAAACGTCTCCGCACCCCCAAGGATGGCGTGTTTTGGTTCATACCGGACGTAAAACGACAGGCTGGAAAACTATATTAATACTTCTCTTTCATAATTTCAATGTCATTAAAAGATGCAGGGCTTTAGCTGCACTCCGCCCTTTCGGGTAATGCTATGCCCGGATATTGCGGTTTTCAGGTTTGACGGCTTCGTAAAAGTCCAATATCTGCGTTACGCGCGATTTCTCAGAATTTCACGTGTGCCAGGTACGCTGCATTCTTCGAAATTGGGCAAGCCTTGATCTTGAACTTTTACAAAGCCTTCAGATCACGACTTTTCACGAGTGTATCAGGTTTCAGAAGCGGAAATGCGTTGACGCACATTAAAAAGGCAGCTTGATGGAAAAGCGGCCGCGTGGAAGAGACTTTCTGCGGTTCCGGTTCTGTCTTTAAATGAATCGCCCGCTGTTTGGAGCACCTGATAAAAACCGTTGAAGATTTCATTGAAAGCGATTATGCTGAACAGAATAACAGACTGGCCCAAGGTTGATGTGCGCCCCCCGGAACGTAAAACCATGCCCTTGGATGAAATTGGTTGCAAAATGATGCGGAAGCTTTGAAATGCAGTCATTCAAAAACGAAAAGGAAAAGAATGTGCCATGAAGGAAAATGAAAAAACTGAAAAGAAATTGAATAGCGGGTCGGCCGGCCGCGTACTGGCAGTCTCCGTAAGTGAGAAGAAAGGGCAGAAAAAGCATAATATCGACAAGGCCAACCTGCTTGCGGATCATGGCATCGAAAACGACGCCCATGCCGGCGACTGGCACCGGCAGGTCAGTCTTCTTGCCATCGAGTCGATCGAGAAAATCCGGGCGGCGGGAATCGAAGCGAACCCGGGCGATTTTGCCGAAAACATAACGACTGAGGGGGTGCTTCTGTGGGAAATCCCCATTGGCGACCGCATTCGAATCGGTAAAAACATCCTGGGCGAAGTTACGCAGATTGGCAAGGAAT
>Ga0207421_10003207_pt1 | contig 19613 bp, 21 predicted proteins | sample SodLakKL_010_SED_4_FD_187542 | JGI IMG/M metagenome (GOLD analysis project Ga0207421, IMG submission 187542) | Alkaline sediment microbial communities from Lake Tanatar, Kulunda Steppe, Russia - 8KL_010_SED (SPAdes) (version 2) | ecosystem: Environmental > Aquatic > Non-marine Saline and... | reverse complement strand
CCGGCAGACTCCCCCCGGAGCCTTTTGTGTAGTGTTCATTTGTGACATGATAAAACTACTTACTGTTCCAACTTGTTGAAAACCGGTGTCCGAGCCACCGCACCAGGATTGGTATCAGGGATGCAACCTTCGGTCGTCGGCTGTGAGCCAGCGTGCGGATGGGGGGTCCGGGAGGAGGACGCCGCCAAGGCCGACGGAACCTGTGTCCGTCTCGACTCGAGCGTCGATTCGAAGCGGGACACCACGGTCGATCTCGTCGGTACCGGCCGGACGTTCGGTGCCCTCCAGGCCGATGCCGCCTGCCGTCACCTCGACCTCGTGGGGGCGAAAGCCGAACGCCTGGATTTCAGCCGCAAGGTCGCCCTCGAGGGCGGCCACGGTCGGCGGCTCGCCACTGGCCAGCACGCGCACTGACTCCAACCCGTGGGTGATGGCGACGTGGGCACGGCGTGTGGCTCCACCGTCTGGCTCCGCGATGAGCGTCCGACACAGAAACCCGTGATAGCCGGTTGACTCTCGGACAGTCGTCGAAATGACGAGGGGCGTTGTCGGAGTGATCGCGTCCTCCCGAGTGGCGCCCCCCTGCACAGACATCCGGACCGGCATCACGTTCTCGTCGTACACCGCCCGCTCGAGCACCCGACACAGACTCGAGGGCGTCACGGGCTCTTCAGCCTCGTCGATCAGGATGTCGTGACCTTCCTCCCCGACGTCGATGGAAGCGCGTGCGAGGTGCTCCCGGACGCGCTCGATGCCGGTCGCTGCTGCCGCCTGGGCGGCTCCGACCCGTTCGATCTCCGACGGTGACTTTCGGAACCGACAACGCTCGAGGATCGTACTCGAGGCCAGTTCACACCCGGCTTGCTCGAGGTAGAGCGCAGCGTCGTGTGGGATCGTCGCCGGAACGAGGAGGTGGCTGGCCTCGAGGCGGGGTGCGACGCTGTCGAGGAGTGTCCGCGCAGGATGGTCGTTCCCTCCAGCCCGGACACGTTCGTTTGGGGCACACACAGCGTGCCACGTGTCGCCGTCGAACGCAAGCGCAAGTAGCGAGTTTCCCCGTTGAGTTGGCGTCTCGTCTCCATCCCCGTTCTCAGCCTGTGCGTACACCTGGTAGGCGTAGCGTACCGTCGGATCAGACACAGGCCCGACGATCACGAGTGCCGCTGCCTCCTGGCGCTCGAGTCGCTTTCGGATCCGTCCACAGATGGCGTCCACCTCGAGTGGTGGTGGGCGTGGCTTGCCTGAGCCTGCCGTCACGGCAACTCGACTTCGGCCTCTGCTTCCGTCTCTTTCTCAAGACGTTCGGACTCTGGCAACTGCGCCAGTTCGACCAGGTCCTCGAGGTCGGCTCCCGTTGGCTCGTTGTTGAGCAATACATCGATCGAGAGCGTTGGTGCGCCATCGACGAGGTTCTCGAGCAGCACGAGGCGTTCGCGGGCTCGAGACATACCGACGTAAAATACACGGCGTTCGTTATCGGTGAGGACGGGGACGGGCGAGGTCGTTTTTGTAAACTCCTCGACACCGGGGACGGCTTCGGGGTCGTCGACGGTCGCGACCATCTGCTCGACGACTTTCTCGGTCAGATCCGTGCCCATGAAGACGTGGTCGGCTTCACGACCTTTCGCGGAGTGGATCGTCCCCACGCGGACGCGGTCGGTGTCCATCCCTTCGTAGGTGCCAATCGCGAAGTACGCCTTGATCGATTTCTTCTGGAAGTTCGTCACTTTCCTGACCATGTCCGAGGCCGAGGCTGGTCCAGGCATGAACGGCGCGTACTCCATGATGACGTCCGCTGGAATCCGAAGGTCCTCGAGGTCTTCGATGTCTTCTGCTTCCTGGCGGTCATCGATCTCATCGAAGAGGTCGTCGCGTTCGTTCGTGCCGAACGCCGAGTCCATAAGCATATCCGCGAGTCGCCGTGCCTCGAGGCCAGTGACGTCCTCGCCCTCGTCGATCGCTTCGACGGCCCGAACGTACTGTGTCAGGCGATCGGTCCACATCCGCTGGTCGGTCAACGCGGTGAAGGGGATCCCTTCGGTGATGAACTCGTCGATGAACTGGAACATCTGATACCGGGCCCGGAACAACAGCATGATCGTGCCGTCGTCTTCGACGAGCGTCTGACGGACCATCCGAACGACGTCGAGCATCGATCGGTTCTGGTAGGCTTCGACCGCGCCACCCTCCTTGCGGGGGTTGAGGTCTTTGTCCTGACGGACGTCGATGTGGCGAATCTCCTGATTGACGGCGTTGAGCACGTTCGAGGGCAGTCGGTAGGAGTTCGGCAGGATGATGTCCTCATCGACCTGTTCGTCGAGTAACAGCGCCGGGTCGGCACCCTGCCAGGAGTAGACGACCTGGTCGTCGTCACCGGCGATCAGTACCCGCTTGACGTGGGGTTTCCACTCCTCGTAGACGTCGTACTGGAGGGTCGTGATGTCCTGAAACTCGTCGATGATGAGGTAGTCGACGTTCGGCACGAGCGAGCGCTGTTTGACGCGCTCGAGCATGTCCGCGAACCCGATTTTCCCTTCCTGGCCTTTGTAGTTGCGCCAGGCACGAATCGACTCGGGGACGTCGATCCGGTCGTCGTCGGAGGGCCACGTCGGCGTGTATTTGTTCCCCTCTTGGGCGTTCGGATCGATCTCTGGGGGGAGACGGACTTCTTCGACGTCCCACTGAAATGGCACATCGTACCAGTCTGAGACCTCTCGGCGGGTCCGTTGGAGCCATTGACTCGTCGCAATGATCTTGTTCCCGATAGTCGTCGACCGGGCGGTTCGCCGGCCAGCCCCGCTGTACTCGTCTTCGTACTCGAGGCCGTAATCTTCACAGAAGGCCTCTTTGTCCTTCTCGCCGATGACGTCACCGCGTGAGAGGTCGAGCAGATCGTAGGCCTTCGCGTGCATCGTACAGACGTTGCCCTGGAGTGCTCGAGGGCTCTCGCCTAAGCGGTCAGCGAGTCGTTCGCGGATTTCCTGGGCTGCTGCTCGCGTGTATGAGACCACCAGAATATCGCGAAAGGTCACGTCGTCTTCGTCGAGAATCTCTTCGACGTGGTCGAGGAGTGCCGTCGTCTTCCCGCTGCCCGGACCACCAAATAATCGGGTGACCTGCGTCCCCGAGTCCGTCTCCGTTGTAGCCATTGTACCCTTTCAGGAACGCGACTCTCATAAGTCACGTGGGTTTCCGTCGCCTGTTCGGCTCTAGGCACCGATACTGTCGTCCCAATATAACGTCCCCGCAACTGCAGGGATGGCTTCTATATCCAATTTCGATGTCCGTGCCGTATGGTTCAGACAGAGACTCGACGACGATTCCTTGGTATCGCTGGCGTATTCGTGACGGCTGTTCTCGCCGGCTGTGGCGGCCCAGGGGAAGAAGAGGATGATCCAGCTGCGGACGACCCCGCCGACGATCCAGTCGATGACACCGAAGACGACGATATGGAAGACGACATGGACGACGAAGACGAGGACGATATGGACGACGAAGACGACGAAGACGCGTAAGGAACCCAATATCGAGGGGTCGACCCTCCTCGAGTGCGAATTACGAGTTCGAAACAGCCGTACTCGAGGGTCGGCTACGGGCTGTCAAAAACAGCTTGAGCACCGATTCACTCGACGTGGGTCGAGTGACCGCGATCACCCCACATCGACGGCGCTGGCGGATACTCGAGCCGGCGATCAGTGTGTAGACCGTTCCAGTTGTGACTATAGCGAAAACGAGTTCGCGGGGTTCGTCACTGAATGTGCCCTTCACGCCGAAGTTGGTCGGCGTCTGCCCGTTCGTATCGCCAGGTAATATCGGCTTTTTCGTCCTGCCAGTCCCATGGCTCGACGAGTACGACGTCGTCTTCGCGGATCCAGATCCGTTTTTGCATCTTCCCGGGGATTCGGGCGGTTCGCTCCTTCCCGTCCGCACAGCGTACGGTAACTCGATTTGCACCGAGCATGTTCGTGACGGTCGCAAAAACCTCGTCGTCATCTGGCATTCGAAGGTTTTTCCGACCACCCTCGTCGTCGCTCATATGCCGTGGATAGCTCTTGGGGGAGTTAAGCGTTTTTCGTTTTGAGACATCCACAGCCGCTCGTTCCTCGAGCGCGACCGTTACCCTCGTTCGGCCCGAATCGCCGTCCGGATCAGCCGTGCCAGCCCCAGTGTCGCCACGAAACACCCGACGAAGACGATTCCAACCAACAGAATAAAGCCCAGCGCTTGCGCCCCGAGTGCCCGGTGGTCGAGCAACGCCGACGTGAACTGGACGCCGAAGTACACGATGAGTCCCCCCGCCGCAATGCGAATCGCTGCCTGCCAGTAGGCACCGTACTCCTCCGGGGAGAGTTCCATACCACGAGATATTGGTTCGATGCAAAGAAGCCGTCGGTTGGATACCCGAGCCTCCAGACGCCTCCGTTCCTCAGTCGTTCCACCCAATGGGAGCGAACAGAACTCCTCGAGAGCGGTCAGACCGAACGGTGTCGGACGGCGACCAGTGTGAGGAGTAAGGCACCGAACAGTGCAGCCACGGTCGTCCCGATGGCGAAGCCTGGGACGGCGTCTGTGCCATCATCGGTCTCAGGCTGTGGCTCGTCATCTTCGCCCGTTGCAGCGTCATCGTCGGGTGGCTCACCGTCGTCCGTTTCCGTTTCGTCGTCGGGACCGCCGTCGTCACCGTCTTCGCTATCGTCATTCCCTGTGCCTTCCTCGAGTGCGTCCCGGTCCTGCGGATCGGGGTGGTCGAAGCTTTCGTGCTCGTCGTCTTCACCGCCAATCACGATGGAGACCTCCTGGTGGTGTATTGGCAACTGGAACTCACGCTCTAAGTAGACGTTGGAGTTCCCGAACGAGAGCATCGTCTCGCCGGGTTCGGCGTCCTCGGCAATCTCCAGAGTGAGCGTCGCAACGGTATCACGCCCGACTGCACCACCCTCGGCGGGGTCGCGCTGTTTCTCGAGCATAACCGTCCCCGACTCGTGGTAGTAGCTGGAGGACTCGTGAATCTCGGTTTCGTCGCCCTGCTCGAGCCAGTTCGCGCCCTCGATATCGGTCACTTCGACGTAGTCCGGGTGGTACTGGCCGACGAGCTGGATGGATTCGACGCCTTCGCCAGCATGCCCACCCTGACTTTGCATGTTGACTTCGATCTCGACTTCCTCGCCTGGATCGGCTTCGACATCGTGTGGACTGGGCGAGAGGACCGCTAACTGATCGCCAGCGAGCACCCCCCCGCTCGCGACGACCACGATGGCTCCGAACAGACAACAGGCCGCGACGACCACGGCTATTGGCAGGGAACCTCGTGACCTCACAACGAGATCACCGTCGACATCGGTTCCATGTCGACGAACGCGGTTTCGAACCCCTGGTGACGAGACACCTGTGGTGGGGTGCGTACCTCGAGTTCGAAGTCCGCGCCATCCGGGTCGTCCTCGAGGGGAACGCCGTAGTGGTGATGGAGTTCGTCGTCGATCGTTTCGGTCAGGGAGTACGTTTCGCCGTCGATCGTCGCCTCGAGCGTCATCAGTGGCAACACACAGCGGTTGTACGGACTGCGTGGGGAGACGGCGAGATACCACTCGTCGTCGTCGACGAACCGCGAGCCTGGCTCGAGGACCGTCGTTTCGAACAGGGCGTTCCCGCTCTCGAGGGTCTCCTGGTGCGTTCCGGGGAGGTCTTCGGCGGGTGGGAGTGCGGAGTAGGGAACGTGGTGGTCGTCGTGTCCGTTGTGATCGTCGGCATGGTCGTCTTCGTGGTCGTCGTGTCCGTGATCGTCATGGTCGTCCCCGTGGCCATCGGCATGATCGTCGTGATTGTGGTCATCGCCGTGGTCGTCGTGGCCGTGATCGTCATGCTCGTCACCAGCGTGGTCGCCGTGGTCCATCGGCTCGAGCGCCCCTGGCTCACCCCACTCCTCTTCCGGGAAGTACTCGATCTGTGCGGGGAGTTCTCGAAGCTCTTGGCCGAGTTCGAACTCGAACGAAAAGTCGACGGGGTCCTCGAGGCGGCCTTCGAACGCCCCGGTCTTGCGGATATCGACCGGTTGCATACTGCCCTCGACGCGATAGGTGCCGTCGTCCTCGAGCGCGATGTTGTCGCCGAAGTGAAATCCCATCTGCTGAGAGATCATCAACCAGGGGCGTTCTTCGTCGCTGAACGAGCCATCTTCGTGTTCGATTTCGAACAGTGGGCTCGTATCGAGGGGAATCACGATCCCGGTTTCGGCGTCCCACGCTGTCACCATCAGGTGGACGTCCTCGCCCGACTCGACGTCGACCCGTTCGAACCCCTGTCCTTCGGGAATCCAGAACGGATGGGGGTAGGTGAGCATCGGCCCGAACCGGTACTCACCGGCTTCGACTGGCTCGAGCATGAGCATCTCCTCGCGGTGGGTTGGCCGATAGACGGCCGCAGGGGGGTCTTCGACTTCGGGGAACGCGAGGAGGTCGTCCATCTCGTCGTCATCATCTGCTGATCCGTCGTCATCAGCGTCATCCGTCTGCCCCTCATCGTCACTGTCACTCAGACAGCCCGCTACCAGGAGGGTGCCGCCAACGGCTCCCCCTCGAGAAAGGAACCATCGACGAGGACCCGAACTCTCTCCAGACATTCGTATTCGATGTCTAGGACCGATGATCCATACCGCTTGTGTTTCAGGTATGGCTGACGACCAAGCTATTTAGGAACGGGCCTTACCCGAGTGCGTCACCTAGCCGAGTCATGGAACGGACGTCGTTCAGCTGGGGTGGGTTTGGTGCCGAATCCAACACAGCTGTCGAAAGTGTGTTACTCGTCGAAGACAACCCTGGCGATGCCCGGCTGGTCCAGGAGGCGTTCGACTCAGCAGACGTCGACGTTGCGTTACGACTCGCTGAGACTGGCACCGAGGCCATGACAATCCTCGAAAACAGCCTCGAGGACCCGGACGTCGCTGTTCCGCAGCTCGTACTGTTGGACTTGAACTTGCCCGGAATGGATGGGGTTGCCGTCCTCGATGCGATCAGGGCCCATTCCGAACTTGCCAGTGTCCCCGTCTTGATCCTCACGAGTTCGAGGGATACCCAAGATGTGAGACGAAGTTACGACCACGCCGCGAATGCCTATCTCACCAAACCCACCAGTCCAACCGCGTTCGACGAACTCGTCGGGACGCTCGAGAAGTTCTGGTTCGAAAACGCACGACTGCCACCGACACCAGCCTGAGTAGTTGGGAAGGGCGACGAAGGGAACCGCTCTCGCCGACTATCCGTCCTGTTCTTCGTTCGCGTCGTCTTTGACGCGTGAATAGAGGTACGCGCCACCGCCGGCTCCGGCGAGCGCGGCGAGTGGGCCAAAGCCAGGCGAGCCGTCATCATCGTCGACAGCGGTGTCGTCTCCGACGTCGTCTTCGGTCACGGTGTCCTCACCATCACTCTCGTCGTCTGACCCATCGCCGTCGTCATCGTTCGTTTCGTCCGTTTCATCCCCAGACGCTTCGAGGGCCTCGAGCTCGAGTTCGTCGACAGGCACGTCTCCCCGGAGCACGAAGTAATCGAAGCGAGCGGCAACCGGCAACTCGAGGAGGTCTCCGTCCCGCTCGAGTGCGTACCCATCGTCGCTGTCGTCGGGGTCGAACCCACCGAAGACGCGAACGGTCGGTTCCTCGACGCCAGTAGCGAGGGTTTCGAAGGCCCCCGATGGGAACCCGACACTGACCGCATCGTCGCGCTCGTCGACGGCCGTCGCCTCGATACGAACGCCGTGTTGATTCACCGCGTAAAACGTCGACTCGTGAGTACCCAGGCTGTGTTCCGGCACCGGGTACTCGAGGGTTACCTGCTGGTCGCCGTGATCGATGCCCGTCGGCTCGCCAACGTCCTCGTCGAAACGGTGAATCCGGTTGTGGAGTTCGGGTTCGAGGTAGCCCAGGTCTTCGACGTGTTCGAGCAGAAGGTTGCCCGGACTGTCGGTCAACTCACCCTGGTCTTCGGCCTCTGCTTCTCCCCGTATTCCGGCTAAGATGCTCGCCATGACGTTCGTGAGCGCCGCCGAGTACGTCGCGTCCGGATCGAGTGGCTCGCCACCGACGTGGATGTTCTCGACCGCCCGATCTTCGATGCCGGTCCAGTCGTAGTGGATATTGTGGACCTGAATCTGCTGTTGGGCACCGAAGTTCGCCTCCGGCAAGGTCGATACCCGGTCGAGCAACATCCCCTCGAGTTCGTCACCAGTCACCTCCGCCCGGATAACGGGGTCCGGGAACGGGAGTGTATCCACGAGTTCGCCGGCCGTGATCGGACCGGCCTCGTAGATCCGGTTCGACCGAATCCCACCGGCGTTCATGATCGCCACATCGGAGTCAGTCCCGTGAGCCATCGCTTCGGTCACGAGGTTCCCGTACTCGTTTTCCTTGTTGTAACTCGAGTCGAATCGGGCATCGAGATCGACCCCTGCGTAGGCGATCTCCTGGTCGAGTTCCTCGTCAATGATCGAGGTATACTCCTCGTACAGTTCTTGCATTTCCGCATCTGGCTCGATTCCCTCCGATTCTTTGTACTCCTCGAGGGAGATCAGTTCGTGCTCGAGCAGTTCCCCGTCGCTGTCGAGGGTCAGGTAGGCGAGATGATCGAACTCGTCACCGGCAACGCTGATGACTGTCCCGCTTTCCTCCCGAGGCTCGTCCTCGATCGTCGCATAGTGGTCGCCGACGATCGCATCGAGCCCGTCGACTGCCTCGGCGACCTCGAGTTTTGGCGAGACGCCACCGAGGTGTGAGCCAGCAACCACGAGGTCCGCACCTTCCTCCTCTCGCAGGGTGTCGACGGCGTCCTGTGTCGACTCGATCAGATCGAGTGATTCGGCCCCGTCGAACGAAAAGCCGTCCGGCACGAAGCCAATGACACCGACGGTGAGTCCCCCGACCTCCGTGGTGACGTAGTGTTCCGTTTCGGGATAGGGCTCGCCGTCTTCAGTCGCCATATTCGTCGCGAGCCAGGGGAACTCACTCGCGGCGAACCGTTCTTCGGCGACGTCCTCACCGAAGTCGTTTTCGTGATTGCCAACGGCCACACCCGCTGGGTCCATGATATTGAGTGCCTCGACGATGTGTTCGCCTTCGAAAAACGAACCTTCGACCGACGGCGAGAACTCGTCACCCGCTCCCACAAAAATCGCGTTCTCGTGTTCGTCCTGAAGGTGCTGAATCAACGCCCAGTATTCAGCAATGGTCGCGACATCGTCCTCGAGGCGACCATGGAAGTGGGTGTCGTGGATGATAGTCAGTGTTTCGTCGGCTTCAGCGCCTGCCGTACTCGATCCAAGTCCGAGGGCGGCCATCGAGAGCCCGCCTGCCGCTGCGCCGAGAAACCGTCGTCGGTGGGTCCCAATCGCGTTCTCTGATGACTCAGTAATATCGAAGCGTGTGTCTTTTCGTGTCACGGTCGTGAGCCAGGAGGCTGTCTTGAAAATAGTTTCTGTGACAGTATTCGTTGCCGCAATAACGTTTCCAAGTGAGTGAAAATCGTAGTGTCGGTCTCGAGTGGGACGAACGGAAGACGAGGAGGAGGCTTAGACGTGCTCTTCGTCGGTGTCGTCACTTTTCACGCGTGAGTAGAGATACGCGCCACCGCCAGCCCCGGCGAGAGCAGCGAGCGGACCGAACCCGGGCGAGCCGTCGTCACCCGCAACGTCGGTATCGTCTGCAACCCCGTCGTCTGCATCATCAGCGTGGTCGTCAGCATCGTCGTCAGCGTCATCATGGTCATCATCGTCGTCGTCGCCCTCATCACTCAACGCCTCGAGCACGGCCGCGTCGTCGACACCGGAACGCAGTTTGAGGTGATCGTAACCGTCCGAGGTGGGGATGTCGAAGTCGTAGTCCCAGAAGTCGTCGTCGCTCTCGTAGCCACCGAACACCCGGAGCACCGGCTCGTCGACGCTCGAGGCCAGTTCCTCGAGGGCATCGGCGTCGAACGAAACGGTCACGGTGTCGTCGTTCGCGTCGACACCGGTGGCCTCGAGTTCGTCGCCCGTCCGGATGACGGCCCGGAAGGAGTCCTCGAGCACTTCGGTTCCGCTTTCAGGGAACGCAAACGAGAGATGAACCTCGTCACCAGCGTCTTCGACGCTTGCGTCACCAACGTCCTCGTCGACACGGATCATGCGGTGTTCGCGTTCGGGGGCGACTTCGCCCCACTCCTCGAGGACGTCCAGGACGAACGCACCCATCGTGGCGTTCGACTGGAACTCGAGGTCGTCGTCATCGATGCCGAACTCGTTCTCCCGGAAGTAGTCGTTCGTCGCCATGACGTACGTTTCGTCGGGATCGACCGGTTCGCCGTTGACGAAGACGTTTTTCACCGCAGAGATACCGTCTCCGAAGGCGTCGTACTGCTCCCAGTCGTCGGTGATGGTGCTGTCGTCGGTGTGACCCCACCACTCATACGAGATACCGGACACCTGAATGGCTGGCTGGGTTCCGAACTGATCGCTCGGATGTGCCCGTTGTTGATCACCGAGGAAGTCGATCAGTTCCTGGCCCGTGACCTCGAGGACGTCGATTAGGTTGGGGAACGGAAGCGTTTCCATGACGGCCGAACCGGGGATCTCACCGGCTTCGTACTCGCCACCGCGAATGCCGCCGCCGTTTTGGGCCGCGATGTCGATCTCGACGCCGGCTTCCTCACCGATCTCGAGCATGGCGTCCGTAATCAGGTTCCCGAAGCCAGTCTCGATGGCGTAGTTATCGAACGACCCGTTGAGGTCGGTCTCGCTCGTAAAGAACGGCTGGTCGAGTTCCTCGTCGAGTGGGATTTGCCACTCCTCATAGAGTTCCATCAGGCCGTCGTCCGCCTCGATATCCGAGACGTACTGGCTCGTGATTTCGTCGTACTCTTCTTCTTCCTCATTAGGATCCCAGCCGTCAGGCAACAGGTCGGTTCGTTGCCAGTCCACGAGGTCGCCATCGCTGTCGATCGTAATCGATCCAACGTGGTCGAACTCGTCGCCGAACTCGCTGATGATCGTCCCGTCTTCTACCTGTGGCTCGTCGAAGACCACACCCGAGTGTGAACCGACGATGGCGTCGAGGCCCTCCACCTCGCTCGCGATCGTAAAGTGAACGCCGCTGCTTACGTGAGAGGCACAGACCACGACATCTGCGCCTTCCTCTTCACGCAAGGCGTCGACCGCTTCCTGTGAGCCCTCGACGTAGCCAAGCACCTGCCACTCCTCGGGATAATCGGTGAGGCGCTTGAAGTTCTCCGAAACCAACCCGAATACACCGACGGTGAGATCGCCAACCTCGAGGGTGGTCCAGCGTTCGGTTCCGGGCACGGGCTCGTCCTCGTCGGTGAGCAGGTTCGCGACGACCCACGGGAACTCACTCTCTTCGAAGCGCGCTTCGGCGACGTCGGGGCCGAAGTCGTACTCGTGATTGCCGACGCCGACCGCGTCGATATCCATGTAGTTCAGCGCCTCGATCATGTGTTTGCCTTCGTACTCGAGCCCGAGCAGCGAGGGTGCGATGTCGTCACCATTGCCAAGGAAGAGAGCGTTTTCGGCGTCCTCGAGAACGTCCTGGACGACAGTGTAGTACCGGGCGATATTCAAGTCGTCCTGTTCAGCATCACGGAATCGGCCGTGGAAGTGGGTGTCGTGAACGATGGTAATCGTGTCATCGCCGTCGCTCGCAACGACGCCCGCACTCGCTGGCACCATGGCGGCAAGTGAGCCAGCGGCGGTTGCACCGAGAAACCGGCGACGGCTGCGGTCGACCGCCTGAGACTCGTGCTCTGAGTTACGATCTGGATGAGTAACCATGCATTGCACCTGCGAAACAAGCCACTAATACCTTTTCAATTGTTGCGAATATTTTTTCCCAGGTGTATGGATCCCTCCGAATTGCTATTGATAGACTCCAGACGCGCCACGGGACAGCGCACGTGCACTGTCTTTCACCTGTTCTCGGCTCGAGGAAGCGGATGTGGAGGGGCAATTGGGACACAAAGCGGGTTGAGAGCTCCAGATGTATGAAAGAGCTGTCGTGGGTCACCCGCCGCTTTTTCCGTTTCGAGAACCTATAGATGGACATGTTATTCGTACGCGGTCGTGCCGGCGGTACGGAATTGACCGGGACGCTCTACGAACGGGGCGAAGACGCCCCAACCTTTCGCGGTGCGCCGGACGAGGACGCCCCGTATATCTGGATCTGTGATGAGTTCTACGAGGTCGAAAGCGGCGGGACCGTCCAACGTGTCGACGACGAGGCCATCAACGTCGCGTTCGACACACCGATGCCGCGTGGATTCGACACACGGGAGCGGGCACTCGAGGCGGCGAAGAGTCACATCAAGACACAGTTCGCCAGGATCGGCGTCGACCCCGACCGCGTCGAGTTCACCGTTGAAAAAGGCGAAATCCCCGCCACCGAAGACGGGACGATAGAGGGCGACGCCGACTAGTACTCGTCTCCCCACCGCTTATCGTTGTAATTGCGTCTGGTGACCGTCTCGAATTGGTCCTCGAGTGCCGTCTGGAGTGACTGTTTCTCCGTGGCGCTGATCCGTGCGAGTTCGTCGGCCTTTTCGATGGCCTGTGGGGGACCGTGTGCAACCGCCACCTCCTGGAGCAGGTGTCGGGTCAGTCGCTTCCGGAGCCCCGCATCCCGCACGAACGCGTAGGGTGCTTCCACCCGATAGACGAGATCGTCTCGAGGATCGTAGATGACGAAAAACGTCACTTCGTAGGCCTCGCGCTCGAGTCGCCGTTCGACACCCAACGCGTCGCCGTCGATCGATAGCGGGTGATCGACGCCACCACGAGAGCGGAACCAACAGGTGTGGGTCAGGTGATCGGTATCGCGCTCCCACCGATCGCCGTTGATGTCGTCGACGTACTCCCCTCGCTCGAGAATGCGGGTGAAAAACGCCGAATCGTCACCCCAGGGAGCGTCAGCGCCTTTCGCTTTCACCGTTCGCGTAATGACGCGAGTCGCCGGGTTTTTGACGAACCCCACGAGCGGGACCTCCCGTTCGACGAACGTCTCCACGAGGCGGACGTAGTTCTCGAGCACCTCCGTTGGCTGTGTTTCCTCCTCGAGAAACGTCGCCAGGTCGGGGTGTTGATCCGACCAGCGCAAGAGCCCACGCGGATAGAGCGGTCCGTCGAGAACGAGTAAATCGGTCACGTCTTCGGCGTGTTCGAGGGCGTGTTCGCTCTCGGCGAGGTAGAGCGCGATGGCGTGGACGACGCCCTCGGCGAACCGGGGGAGTGGCGGGATTTTGACGGCACGTGAGCGACTGTACCGCTCGTCGAACCGATCCCAGCCCTCTTCGACGTGTGCCGTCGGATCGCTCGAGTGAACCGTCGCGACGACGGTCCGAGCCCGGTGGATGTCGAGGTCCGATGGGGTGGCGCTCATCGCAGCCTGGGCGATATCGATGATGAGCCCGTTTTTGAACATCGTGGGGTTGATCGTGCCCGCATCGAGGCCGTGGACGGTCGGAAACGGGGGGTCACAGAGAGCAACGTCCTCGAGCGGGACCAGGTGTTTCGAGACGTCGCCGACGGGCTCGAGGACGACACGCCCATCGTGGACGAGCGGGTCGAGAAAGTCGTTCCAGACGGTGTCGGCGAACGCCCGGTGGTCGCGATCGTCTGCCCCGTGATCGATCCGTCGGGCGAGACGGGCGATCCCGTCGTAGTGGACCGGATCGAGTGTCATAGCCGAGAGGACCCGGTGGAGGTCCAAAAACCCAGTGGTTGCTCGAGCTAGGGTCGGGTGGCCTTGTTGAAATCCTCAAGCGGTGATACTTTTCGCTCGTCGTGATGAATACAGAGTATTAGTGCAGCACGACGGCTCTGTTTGTTTCTCGGCAAAAGTGATGAACCATCCGCTCACTATACGTGTGTATCTCGAAGCTCGTCTCCACCGTATTCCGATCGTCCAGGTCGGTTTATTCGTAATAGATGTATTATTCAATATTGACTATAACCACGCGGCAACAACCGGCGCGGTCAGCGTGTGTTGTTTGCCCCGGAAAGCCACTTCCGGTTTCGACCCCTACAGTCTACTGATGGTTTCCAAGGAACTCGACAATGTGGATAAAGCCATACTGTATCTCCTCCAGGAGAACGCCCGACGTAACACTACCGAGGACATGGCTGAGCAAGTCGGTGTTTCGTCCAGTACGGTCGCTAATCGAATCAACAGTCTTGAGGAGCGCGGCGTCATTATCGGTTATCACCCAATCATCAAGTACAGTGAAACGGGGTTAGGTCACCACCTCCTAATAACTGCGACAGTCCCCCTCGCGGACCGAGAGAAGATACTGGACGAGATTATGGAGGTATCTGGTATCGTAAGTGTTCGTGAGCTATTGACTAACAACGAAAATCTGTCACTGGAGGTAGTGGGCCGCACGTCGGAGGACATAGAGGAGTCCCTTGAAGCTTTGGACTCTCTCGGTGTCGATATTGAACGAATGGAGATGATGAAACAGGAACAAACAAACCCGTACAACCACTTCGGGAACGAGTTTACGAGTGAGGGGGACACTGGCTAATTTCCAGTCCGCCTTAAGTCTCTCTGGAAATTATCAATAAAGCAATATGTTTAAAAAGGGTGAGTGACTACAGTGGGCAATGATTCACCAAAATACCGTAACAGCGAACGTCAATACTGTATGTCACAAAGTCGTTAAAAAAGTAGCCGGAGAAATAGGCGTTGACCCTCTGGAACTATCTCCCCCGCTCTACGAAGTAATTGACCCCGATGCTTTGGACCAACTCTTCGTCAGTACGCCGACCACTGGTCGGAAGGAAGGCCAAGTGACCTTCTCCTACAACGGGTGCGAAGTTACAGTCTGTAGTGACGGCTACGTGTCTGTGCAATGAGTGAGTGGTCTCCAAGTTCGAAGGCCGAATTAGAGGAATCCTTAGATGAACTTGTCCGCCAGGCACATCAGAATGGGGTGACCGTAAGCGATTGCGGGTATGAACTTCTCCACAATGATGAATCTAAACCAGACTGGGATCTCACTATCCTCCGTCTGAAACGACAGTAGCTTCGATATTCTGTACTAACGAATTCGATGGCTGCTATCTGAATAACCGCTGTACAAGATACGCGCTGTGTATTCAGCAGTTGAATCTTATCATCTACCGAGAATTTCAACAAAGCCGGTCGGGTACTTACTCGCTTGCCTCGACAGTCACCGTCGTCGAATCCTGATCACGATGGGTCATCAGTGTCACGTCGAACGTGACGTCCTGATTGGTCCGAAACGTCGGATATTGAAGCGCGTCTGTCACCGTTGCCTCCGCCACGAGGTCCCACGTTTCAGCCGCAACGATTTCGTCGCCCGCCAACAGTCTGACCACATCTCGCGTCGGTTCGGTACCACTGCCGACACTGTACATGACCTCGAGGCGCTCCCCGGCCTGTACCGGGGCGTTCGTTCGATTGATCGAGACGCCGAGGCCATCACCCATGACGTGAAACCGTGGGGTCGTGGTGTCGGCTGCCGAGGTCCCACTCAGTACTGCGAGGCCGATCGCACCGGTTGCACCAGCCAGATAGTCGCGTCGTCGCATACAAATCGTCCCCACATCCAACAGCATGAACCTTTCATCTATCAGGACCGATGACCGTTCTCCACGAGCGCTAATGGTGTCGGCTGGGACGGTTCTGGGCCCAGACAGATCGGACGTCCTCGAGCGGTGATAACCCCCGAGTTCCATACGGAGCGCACGATGCCCACGAGATGGCTTTCAAAGCCTACAGATCGAGCGGGAGCGCACCATCATCGCTTTCGTCGTCACCAGCCTCGTTTGAAGTGTCATCACCATCGTCGGTCCCGTCGCTCGTCCCATCATCCTCTGACCCATCATCTCCTGCACTCTCGCCCTGGCCCTGGTCCCGATCTTGGTCCTCGTTCCCCCAGATGTCCGTCTCGATCGTATCCTCGTAGTCGAGTCCCTCGAGTGGAACCTGGATAACCGTGCCGTCGACGACTTCGAACTCGCCGCTAAACTCGATCACCAGCTCGGAGACCTCGTCGTTTTCGATGTGCGTTGGCCACCACACGTCGAGATTGTCGTTTTGGATGCGGGTCGTCGTCTCGACCGTCGTGGTCTCACCGGGCGGAAGAACGTGCTCACGGTCGCTTTCCCCCTCGCCGACCGCGACCTGATTCATCGAAATATCGTAGCCCAGTTGGGTCATTGGCACGGTGTACTCCTGTGGGTTGTAGATATCGAACCGAAGGTCGATTTCGGTGTGGGCATCGTCGACGTCACCCCACTCACCCTCCGTTCTGTTGACGTAGAGGAACGGATCATCCACGAGCACGTGATCGGCATCGACTGGCCGCGTTTCATCGGAGTTGGACTCGGCCATGAGGTCCGTTTCGACCGTCTCCTGCTCACTGATCTCCGTCGAGCGATCGAGAGCGCCACTCGAGACCGTCGCGTCGATATCGACCGTCGTTCGTTCGTCGTTCTCGATGTGCGTCACCCACCACTCCGGAATGCGATCGTTTTGCATCTGGGTGCGGAACGATTCGGTAGCCAGACCTGGCTCGAGGGCGATGCCCGTCCCTCCACCGTCGGCCATCTCGACGTCGTTCACCGAAACCACGTACGTCGCATCGACGTCAGCCGATGCCACGCCGATCGGGTTGGGGTTGTCGACGCTCATCTCGGTCAGGATTTCGGTTTGCTCTTCGTCGACGTCACCGAACTCGTTGTCGATCGACTCGAGGGAGGGAATACCGATGACGCCGGCCGCAACCGCACCACCGATGGCGACCACGAGCACGAAAACGACGGTCACAACCAGCCGAAACGTACGTCCAAAGAGGAGGGATTTGACGACGGGGAGCGTCATACCTGTCGAAGCGTTCCCCGGTCGGAAGGTAAACCTCTCGGTCGGGGACGAAGGGGTGCAATTAAGAGACCGCCGCTCAAAATCGCCAGTATGGCAGAATACGCTCACTCGACTGACAAGGGGATCGGGGTTGCGCTGGCGTTTGGTGCCGTTGCCCTCCTCGGGGCGCTCGTCATGTTGATTGCCGCACCGGAACTCGAGGCTGCCTGGGGATTCGCCGCGGCGCTGATCTTCGGGGCCGTCGCGATCATCGGGATGCACGTCTACGCGGACTGACGAACAGTTAAGACGACCGAGGTCGTACGTTTTGCTGACCACGATGACGGAGTACTCCGATGAAGAACAGCGAATTCTCTCGTACCTCCGCGAGAGTGCCTCTCGTGGCGAGCAGTACTTCAGAGCCAAGAACATCGCGAAAGCCATCGACCTCTCGGCGAAACAGGTCGGCGTTCGCCTGCCCCATTTGGCTGAGAAAACCGAGGACATCGACATCGAAAAGTGGGGGCGCGCGCGGTCGACGACCTGGAAAGTGACGATGAGCTAACAGTCTCCCGTTCCGAGGTAAACGTACGTCACAGACTGCCCCAATACGCCGTCTTTTTACCGTGCAGCCACGGAGAGACAGATATGACTGTCCGGGTCGAACGATCGTTTGACGTACAGGCCACGCCGGAGCGCGTCTGGGCGTTTATTGCCGATCCAGAAAAGCGCGCTCGGTCGATCAGCGTGGTGACCGACTATACGACGGCTGATCCGGACGGACGCGTCGCGACGTGGCACGTCAAACTCCCGTTGCCTCTCGTGACGAAAACGGTGCGTATCGAAACCGAAGACATCATTCGAAACCCACCCGAGTACGTCGAGTTCGTGGGCCGCTCGAAACTGCTCGACGTTCGGGGTGAACACCAGATCGTTCCCACCGAAGCCGGTACCCGACTCGAGAATACGTTCGTCGTCGACGGCCACGTCCCGGGTGTCGAACGGTTTTTCAAGCGGAACCTCGACGGGGAACTCGGCAATCTCAAACGCGAACTCGACCGCGATATTCGAAACGCATGACACCCACATCGGACGCAGTCACGTTGGCACTGGCGCAACTCGAGATCGAACCACGCGAGCCCGAGCAGAATCTGGCAGCCGCCCGTCGGGCAATCGAGACGGCAGCCGGGCGTGGGGCCGACCTCGTCTGTCTCCCCGAACTCTTCACCGTGGGATACTTCGCGTTCGACGTCTACGAGGAGTCGGCGGAACCGCTCGAGGGAGCGACGATCACCGCGCTACGGGAGACCGCAGCGGCCAACGATATCGCCGTGTTGGCTGGCAGTTTCGTCGAAGACCTCGCTGCAACTGAGACGGACGAGACGCCGGCCGAAGCAGGGTACGCGAACACGACCGCGCTCATATCCTCGGCTGGATCGATCGAACTCGTCTTTCGGAAACACCACCTCTTTGGCTACGGCTCGGCGGAAACGGAGCTGTTGGTCCCGGGTGAACGGATCGAGACGACGGACCTGTGTGGCTTCACCATTGGCGTCAGTACCTGCTATGACCTGCGCTTTCCCGAACTCTATCGTCGGCTCATCGACCAGGGCGCTGACCTGCTCCTCGTCCCAAGCGCCTGGCCGTATCCCCGCCTCGAGCACTGGCAGACCCTTTCGAAGGCTCGGGCCATCGAGAACCAGTGTTACCTCGCAACGATCAACGGAACCGGAACGTTCGACGACGCCACCCTACTTGGACACTCGACGGTGTACGACCCCTGGGGAACGATCCTCGCCTCGAGCCGTGACGACCCAGCGATGGTGATCACGGAGATCGATCCGGCCGTCGTCGAGGAGACGCGTGAGACGTTCCCACCGCTCCGGGACCGCCGGTTGTGAGTGGCCGAGATACTGTCCGCGCCGACCGCTGTGTATTTATGTACTCGCTCACCAAGGTGTAGATGCCGGTTACCGACGCTTTTCACGTCACGACCGGCATCTGCGCGTCGTCCCGGCCCGTCGCCACATCGCCGCTCGTTTCCCGGGAACGAGTGGTCCACCTCCCGCTCGTCTTTCGTCCACGCTCTCCCGCCACCAACAGACTGCCGAGACGTACCTGCGCACTCGAGGACGAGTGAGGACTCCTTACCCGTCTGCGTCTCCAAACCAATCGCTCTAGGCTTTCGCCTGCCAGGAACGGATCCGGTCTGCACTCACGCCGTCGACTGAGTCAGCCACGGTCTCCGGATCGGCATCGGTCAGATCATCGAGTGAATCGATCCCCGCTGCCGCCAGTTTCTCCACGGTTTTGGCGCCGATCCCGTCGATCGACTCGAGTGCGGAGCCGCTTTCGGCCTCTCTGGCCTGGAACTCCTGGTAATTACAGATCGGACAGCCCAGTTCCCAGGGCTCGTCGCCGTTGTGGATGACGAGTTCGGGAAGCTCGTGGTCGTCACAGATCGCCTCGGTCACTTCGATGTCCCCGCGTCGTGGCAGTGGAAGCGAATACTCACAGTCGGGATAGCGCGTACACCCGACCAGCCGTGAGCCACTCTGGAGCGTTTTGACCGCGAGTTCGCCGTCGTGTTCGTCGCCACAGTCGGGACACCGACCGAGCACGGGCCCTTCACCGGCGGCCTCGGCCTTACATAACGGACAGCCGTGGACGAACGTCTGGCGGCCCGCGAGCATCTTTACCTCGTGGAGGTCGTGATCATCACAGACCTCCTCGAGGATGAGTGGCTTGCCCGTCGAGGGCA
>Ga0207421_10003206_pt1 | contig 19622 bp, 18 predicted proteins | sample SodLakKL_010_SED_4_FD_187542 | JGI IMG/M metagenome (GOLD analysis project Ga0207421, IMG submission 187542) | Alkaline sediment microbial communities from Lake Tanatar, Kulunda Steppe, Russia - 8KL_010_SED (SPAdes) (version 2) | ecosystem: Environmental > Aquatic > Non-marine Saline and... | reverse complement strand
CCTTCAGGTTGTAGATGACCCGGGCCACCACCAGCAACGTCATCACCATCGCAAAGCCAGAAAAGATGGCCCCGGCCACAAAGTAGGGCGGAAAGATGGTGGTATGCCAACCGGGGATGATGGACACCGCAAAGTCAAACGACACCACGGAGTGCACGGAAAGCACCAGCGGGGTGGCCAGGCCGGCCAGGATGAGGTAGGTCTTCTCATAGTTGCGCCAGTGGCGGTTGGCGCCGGTCCAACCCAGAGAGAAAAAGCCCAGGACGCGCTTGCGCCAGATGTTCTTCGCGCGATCGCGCAGCGTGGCCAGATCCGGGACAAGGCCTACGTACCAGAAGAGGAGCGAGACGGTGAAGTACACGGACACTGCGAACACGTCCCACAGCAACGGACTCTTAAACTGCGGCCACATCTCCATCTGGTTGGGGATGGGCAGCATCCAGTAGACGACCCAGACGCGCCCCACGTGGAAGGTGGGGAAGATGAGGGCACAGATAACGGCAAAGATGGTCATCGCCTCCGCCGCCCGGTTGATGGATGTCCGCCAGGACTGTCGGAAGAGGAAGAGCACCGCCGAGATGAGCGTACCGGCGTGACCGATGCCCACCCAGAAGACAAAGTTTACGATGGGCCAACCCCAGGCCACGGGCTGGTTGTTGCCCCACACGCCCACGCCGTTCCAGACCTGGTAGGCCAGCATGGTGAGCAGCAGGACTACGCCGAGCGAGGCGACGGAAAAGGCCGCAAGCCACGCCATCGGCGTTTTTTTCTCCGCGTGGTGGGAGACCAGGTTGGTAATGTCGTGGAACGAGTGCTCGCCCTTCACCAGGGTGGGAGGACCTTCGTAGTACTCCGCTTGCTGGCCGCTTTGTGGGTGGTTGGCCACGATGTATAAGGGTCTTCTGGATAGAACGGGTCAGACCGGCAGCGAACCGCCGGGGCGTGAATCAGGCGGTGCGCCGGGCTTCGTCGAGGCGGGGGTTGGGATTGCGCACCCGGCCCAGGTAGGAGGTGCGCGGCTTGAGGTTGTACTCGCTCAGCATCTCGTACCGGCGCGGGTTGGCCTTCCAGCGGTTTACTTCGCTGTCGGTGTCGTTGAGGTCGCCAAAGGTAATGGCACCGGCGGGGCAGGCCTGCTGGCAGGCGGTCTTCATCTCGCCGTCGCGAATGTCGCGGTCCTCAATGTTGGCGCGCTGCTGCGTGCCGCGAATGCGGTGGATGCAGTACGAGCACTTCTCCATCACGCCGCGCGAGCGGACCGTGACGTCGGGGTTGAGGCCCATCCGCGTGGTCGTCGGCAGCGTCTTGCTCCAGTTGTAGTAGTTAAACTTCCGCACCTTATAGGGGCAGTTGTTGGAGCAGTAGCGCGTGCCGATGCAGCGGTTGTAAATCATCTGGTTCATCCCGTCGGGCGAGTGGTAGGTGGCTGCCACAGGGCAGACCGCCTCGCACGGGGCGTTCTCGCAGTGCTGGCAGGGTACCGGCTGCAGCACCATCTGCGGATCTTCGGGCACGTCCTCCGGCTCTACGCCGGGGCTTACAAAGTACCGGTCGATCCGGAGCCAGTGCATCTCGCGACCATTGCCTACCTCCTGCTTGCCAATGACCTGGATGTTGTTTTCGCTCTGGCACGCCACCACACAGGCATTACAGCCGGTACAGGCGTTCAGGTCGATGACCATCCCCCACTGGTTTTTATAGTAGGGATTGTTGCGCATGGCCGGCTGATCCTTCGGGTGATCCTCTTCCCACAGCTCGGGATACGTGCGCGCATCCTCGCCTTTGGGGATGTAGGGCTCCACGTCCATCACAAACTCGGGGTTTGCCTGGAACTCCTCGTACGTGCCCATGCGATAGAGCGGCCGCGACTCCAGCTCGATAGCCCCGTGCTCCATCGTCGTCACGATCTGGTACGTCTGCCCCGTAGCACTGACGGAGGCGTTCGGGGCTACCCGGAGGGCTTCGGTGGTGCGGAGGGGCGCCACGCTGGTGCCCACGCCGGTTCCAATGGCGCGCCCCTGCCCGTAAATGTCGGTGTAGTCGTCGGTGTCAAAGAAGTTGGTGTTGCGGGCTGACCGGCGCGAGTGGATGTCCCGGCCGTACCCCATGGACACCGTGACCACGCCGTCGGCATGCCCGGGCTGTATCCATACAGGGAGCTCTACGCTGGTGCCATTGACGCTCACCTCAATCAGGTCGGCGTAGTAGTTGCCGGCGCTGTAGCGCACCTCCAGGCCCAACTCTTCGGCTGTGCCGGGGCTTACCATAGCCACGTTGTCCCACACGATCTTGGTGGTGGGGTCAGGCAGCTCTTGCATCCACGCATTGTTGGCAAAGCGGCCGTCGTACACGCTGGGATCGAGCCGGAAGACGACTTCGAGGCCGTCGGCTTCCCCGTGGTCTTCCAGGGTGATGGTGGCCGCGCTGGGGGTAACGGTGGTGTAGCCGGTATCCGGCTGGAACCCGCTGTGCAACACCCGGCGCCAGTCGCGCTCAAAGTTTTCGGAGAGCACCCCGCGCCATTGTGCGCGAACGATGTCGTACCCGGACTGGTCACGGCCCGTGGCGAAGGCGTTCAGGATTTCGATGGCGGAATGGGCGTCTTCGTACAACGGTGCAATCAGCGGCTGCACGACCGACAGCGTGCCGTCGTAGCTCCGGCCATCGCCCCAGCTTTCGAGGTAGTGTGCCAGCGGCACATGCCAGGCACAGGCGCGCGCCGTCTCGTCTACGTGCAGCCCGGCATGCACCGTACGCCGCACATTGGCGAGCGCTTCAGCAAAGTTCAGGTCAGCCGGGGCATCATAGACCGGGTTTACGCCAAGCATCAGCACCACATCGATGGCGCCAGCTTGCATATCCTCCACCAGCGCGGTCAGTGCTTCGGCCTGCGCGGGCTCCGGCTGGGGCGGCTGCGTGCCTTCTTCCGTGTCATAGAGAAGCATGGTGGTGCCGATCGCCCCCAAGGCGTCGTTGATGGCAGCGCAGAGCGCATGCACCTCGGGGGGCTGCGCATCGCCGGCCAGGAGCACGCCGTTGGCGCCAGCAGCCTCCAGGTCTTCCACGATAGCCTCGACCACGGGGTGGCCTGCAAAGCGATCGCCGGCGGTGCCTACGTCGCCCACGCCCAGCCCGGCAGCGATAGCTGCGGCAAAGGCGCGCACATCGGTAGAGCGCATGCGCTCGCGGTGGTCGGCTTGCGCGCCGGTAATGGTGTAGTTGCTCTCGGCCACGTAGAGGCGGCTCATGGCGTCTTCCGGGCCGTTGAGGCGGCGGCCATCCGCGAAGCGCCGGTTGTTCATCACAGAATTGACGTCCGTAGCCCCGAGGAAGTCAGCTTCGAGGCTGACGATAACCTCGGCCTCATCAAACCGGTAATCCGGCAGGTAGGGCGCACCGAAGGCCTGCTGCATGCCCAGTCGGGCCGGATCCTCTCCTCGCGGATCGTACGTTATCCATTGAACCTCCGCGTACTGCGCTTCCAGTTGCGCGCGCAGGGCGGCCGTGGTGGGCGCATAAGACGGCTCGGCGAGGACCGCGATGGAGCGGTTGGCCGCATCGGCGTGCATCTCCCGCGCGAAGTCAACAAACGCCCGCCAGCTGGTGTCGGAGCGGTCTTGCTGTACGGTGCGGGAGCGGTCGGGGTCGTACAGGTTTAGGATGGAGGCCTGCTCAAAGACGCTGGTGGCGCCGTGGCCCTGCGGGTGCTCCGCGTTGCCTTCCACCTTGGTGGGGCGCCCCTCGCTGTTGCGCACCAGCAGGCTCCGCAGGTGCCCCTGGAAGGGCATCGCCGTGGCGTAGCGCATGGCTACACCTTCGATGACCTCCTCTGGCTTCCGTGCGTAGGCCAAGATCTTTTCCGTCGGGCGCCGGCAAGCGGCAAGCCCGCCCATGGCCAGCGAGGCCCCCATCAGCTGCAGGAACTGCCGGCGGTTAGCGCCGCTGGGCGGCTCTTCGGCTCCGGGCCGAAATTCGTTTTTGGTGACCTCCTTGTAGTCGGGGTCTTCCTCTAACTGGGCTACGCTACGCCAGAAGCGCTGCTTGGGCTTCTCGCGGTACGCATCGCCTGCCTCAATTACGGGCAGCTCAATCATCCCATCGCCCGAGGCGCCAGCGGCAGTATCAGCCGCAGCAGCATCAGGAGCATCGGAGGGCGTGTAGTCGTCGGCCATAGCAGCGCGTTCGTCCGTCTGTGGGTTACGCATTAAGTATCGCGGGGGCTTCTAATAGTGGCAGGCAGAGCAGTTGGTCGGCGGCTGGATGCCTTGTTCACGAATACGCTCCAGATTGCGCTCTACAAAGTCGGCTGGTTGCACGTAATTCATAGTCGTGATCTCCTCATTCGGCCGCAGGTAGAGCTCCGGCTGGCGGTGGCACTCCAGGCACCAGCCCATAGACAGGGACTCGGCTTGGTAGACGACCTCCATCTCGCTGATCTGCCCGTGGCATGTTTCGCACCCCACGCCTGCGTCCACGTGCCCGGCGTGGCTAAAGTGCGCGTAGTCGGGCAGGTGATGCACCTTCACCCATTCGATGGGCCGGCCAGACGCCCAGCTCTCCCGGACCGGGAGCAGCTTAAGCGACTGCGTCTGGATCTGGTTGTGGCAGTTCATGCAGGTTTGCGTAGACGGCACGTTGGCGTGGCTGGAGACCTCCACCCAGTTGTGGCAGTACTGGCAGTCCATGCCCAGCTCTCCGGCATGCAGGCGGTGGCTAAACTCCACCGGTTGGCTGGGCTGGTATCCCGTCCACAAGAAATCAGGCGAGAAGTAGTACCACACCAGCAGGATAAGAAGCACGCCGCCAAACATGGTGCCGACCAGCGATACGACCGGCAGGTTGTTGGCCTTTTTCGGAAAGATCTGAGGCATTGCGGGGCGTCAGGCGAGTTGGATGTAAGGCACAGGAGGTGCGCTATGGGGGCGGCTTGTAGGGAAGCCGTGGGGGTACAGTAAGAGGGCCCAGCAGATTGGCGCGCAGACTCCTGAAGCGTCAAGTAGCGCCCAATGTACAATACCGACACATTATGTTACAACTATTTTAAAGCCGTAACGGGCGTCGCCGTGGCCTATTCACATCATCTTAGAGACGGGACCTTTCGCACAGATGAAAAGGGCTTAACTTCCTGTTCTGTAAGACCCTGAGTTGTAATGATAGGTCCCGCATGGCCGGCATATCCACAGAACATCAATCTCCGCCACCCGGCTGCGCAGTGGAGTTTGCCACGCCATCTTCCTCTGCCAAGGGGTAAGCGGGCGGGCGTTGCTCGGCGGTCAGTACCTCCTCTACGGCTGCCGTGTTGTGGAGCATGGTCCCCGTAATCCGCTGAAACCGCCAGCTTAGCAACACCGCAGCCACCGTCAGCCCCGTGACGAGCCCCCACCAGAGCCCCACGGCGCCGAGATCGAGGTAGAGCCCCAGCCCGGCCCCGACGCCCAGCCCGAGGCCCCAGTAGGAGATAAACGCGATCACCATCGGCACCCGGGTATCCTTGAGGCCGCGGAGCGCGCCAGCGGCGGCCACCTGTAGGCCATCGGCCAACTGAAAGACTGCAGCGACGCCCAGCAGCGTGGCGGCCAGCGAGATCACCGCCGGGGCGTCGGGCACCGCCTCTGCCATGAAGGCTCGCGCGATGGGCTCCGGAAACGTCCAGAACAGGAGCGCGGTGCCCACTGTGCACACCGTAGCCAGCGACAGTCCCGCGTATCCGGCCCACCGGGCTTGTAGAGGGGCCCGGGCGCCTACGCGCTGCCCCACCCGCACGGACGTTGCAATGCCTACCCCCAGCGGGAGCATAAAGGCAATGGCCGCGCACTGCACCGCGATCTGGTGAGCCGCCAGCTCAATCGTCCCCAGCAGCCCCACCAGCAGGGCGGTCATGGTGAAGAGGCCCGCCTCCATCCCCCACTGCACCCCGATGGGCCACCCGATGCGAAACAGCGCCCGAAAATACGTAGGATCGGGCCGCCCCACATGCTCAAAAATGTGATACGCCTGGAAGTCAGAGGCCCGCATAACGTACAGTAGCAGGAGCCCAAACATGACGGTATAGACGATCGCGCTGGCGATGCCCGTCCCGACCAGCCCAAGCGCGGGAACGCCCAGGGCCCCAAACATCAACACGTAATTGGCCCCCACGTTGAGCACCGCACAGGTAAAGATGATGAGGGTAACAGGTAAGGGCCGGGAGACGCCCTCCACAAAACACCGCAGGGCCATAAACCAAAACGCGGGGAGGAGTCCCAGGGCCATCATCCGCAGATACGCCTGCGCGATCTCGACCGTCTGGTCGGCCTGCCCCATCAGCCGCCAGAACGGCGCCACGTTCCAGAGGAGAAGCACCGCCGGCACGGCCAGCGCCAGGCCCAGCCAGAAGCCCTGCCGCACGGCGCGGCCGGCTTTTCGCGGAGCCGCGGCGCCAAAGGCCTGCGACACCATCGGCCCCACGGCGGACAACACCCCGAAGCCCATCACCAGGATAAAGAAGAAGGTGGTGTTGCCCAGCGCCACGCCGGCGAGTTCCTCTGCGCCCAGGCGCCCAACCATCAGGGTGTCCACAAAGCCGAGGGATACCTGCCCCAGTTGGGTGGCCACCACGGGCGCCGCCAGCGGCAGCAAGCGCTGCACTTCGGTCTGATAGATGGAGGAAACGGACGACACAGGGGCACACGGCAGGCGCAGAAAAGGAGGGGCTATACGCGCTGGCCTCGCGGGCGTTCGAGACGTTCTTCCGTCGCCCACACGCCCGACGCTCCCCATGTCAGCAACGCCCGGGCGGCCCCTCTACTCCATCTGCAGCTGATGCACTACCCGGATGCAGTGTCCCTTTACGTAGGGCAGATCGGCCGCGGTAGCCGTCGCCTCGGCCGCCGGCGTGTGCACGCCCAGTTGAGGCCACACCACGGGCGGGTGCTCCTGCTGCGCAGCCCGAGCCACGGCATCCTCCACCATCGCCGCCGCTGCCGAGGGCCGGCGAAAGATGTTGACGATATCAATGCGCACGTCCGCGGGCACGGCCGCGAGGTCCGGGTAGCTGGTGAGGCCCAACGCGGCGTCAATCTCGGGATTGACCGGTACAATGGTATAGCCGGCGTCCTGCAGGTAGCGCGCGATCTGGTGACTGGTGCGCGTCAGGCGGTCGGAGCAGCCGACCACGGCGATGGTCTGGGCCGCCTGAAGATGATCGGCAGGGGTCATCAATACGAAAGGAGGGTTACGAACGGGAATCGACCGTTGAGGAACGTGCCACACGCCTCTGGTGTCCTTGCCACCCAGCCACGCCGTGCTTTCGTCACACGGTTCTCATCCCATCTGTGTGCGGTTGGTCTGCGGATTTGTATATTAAATGGTCTACCGGGACGCACCGCACGACTGCTGCATCATTCCCTCCTGTTATGCCGAACAATGATTCGCAATACCTCCTCGACTTTGAGAAGCCGCTCGTAGAGCTGGAGCAAAAGCTTGACGAGATGCGCACGCTTGACGCGAACAACCTCTCCATCGACCTTTCGGAGGAGATCGCCGCGCTGGAATCGCGCGTGAAGGAACTGGAGCGCTCCATCTACCAGAACCTCACGCGCTGGCAGCGGGTGCAGATCGCCCGTCATCCGCTGCGGCCCTACACGCAGGACTTCATCGATGCCCTCACGGAGGACTTTGTGGAGCTCCACGGCGACCGGGCCTATGGCGACGACCGCGCCATCGTGGGCGGCTTTGCCTCGTTCAAAGGGGCCCAGCATGGCTATGCGGACCAGACGGTGCTCGTGCTCGGCCACCAGAAAGGGCGCGATACGAAAGAGCGCAAGTTTCGGCGGTTTGGGATGCCCAACCCCGAAGGCTACCGTAAGGCGCTGCGCCTGATGAAGCTCGCGGCCAAGTTCAACAAGCCCGTCATTACGCTGCTGGATACGCCCGGCGCGTTCCCCGGCCTCGAAGCCGAGCAACGGGGCCAGGCCGAGGCCATCGCCCGCAACCTGTTTGAGATGGCGCAGCTCCCGGTGCCCATTGTGGTGGTGGTGATTGGCGAGGGCGCCTCCGGTGGAGCGCTGGGCATTGGGGTGGGCGACCGCATGCTGATGCTGGAGAACGCCTGGTACTCGGTGATCTCACCGGAGAGCTGCTCGTCGATTCTGTGGCGCTCCTGGGATTACAAAGAAGAGGCCGCGCGTGCGCTCAAACTCACGGCGCCCGACCTGGTGGAGGTCGGCGTGGTGGACGAGATCGTACCGGAGCCGACGGGCGGCGCCCACCGCGATCCGGAGCAGCTCTTTACCACTACCGGACAGGCCATCGCGCAGGTGCTCCACGACCTGCAGGCCCTTTCCGTACCCGACTTGTTGGATGCCCGCCTGCGCAATCTCGACCAGATGGGCATCTTCGACGAGGCCCCGGCCAACCCCTCGGTTGCCGCCCCAACCTCGTAACTTCCTGCTGCTTGCGTAACCGGTTTGCCTCATGGCCACCTATCAGTTTGACTACCGTCACCGCGTACGCTACCGCGAATGCGACCCCATGGGGGTGGTGTACCACACCCACTTTGTCGATTATTTTGAGGCCGCCCGCACGGAAGCCCTCCGCGAAATGGGCCTTGCGTACAAAGCGCTGGAGGACCGCGGCGTGATGATGCCGGTGGTGGACCTTGGCCTCCAGTTCAAGCGCCCCGCGCATTACGACGATGAGTTGGTCATCCGCGCGATGTTTAGCGAGGCGCCCACCAGCAGCATCACCATCACCTACGAGGTGCGCCGTGCGGGCGAGGCCAAGGTCCTCGTCACCGGTCATGTAACGCTTTGCTTTGTGGATGCCGAACGCCGCCGCCCCGTGCGGGCGCCGGACGACGTGCAGGCCCTGTTCGAGACCGCCTTAAAGCGAGCGGCGTGACAGCGGAAGGATCTCCGTCTTCGGCAGCCCCCCTTCGTCCTTAGCACCCTATCCGTTGCCCCCCGTTCGCCCCTCGTGACGCCAGACCTCCGCTCACCCACGTGCTGATGCCATGCTTGTACAAGACCTGATGCAGGCGCCCGTTCACACCGCCACAGCCGATCAGTCGCTGGGCGCCGTCTACGCCTTCATGCAGAACCAGCAGGTGCGCCACCTGCCGGTGCTACGCGACGACCGCCTCGTGGGCGTCATCACGGACCGCGACCTCCGCCTCGCCACGAGTCAACTGCGCAGCGATCCGTTCGACCCCACCGATGCGGTGGCCGATGTGATGAGCCAGCCGCCCCACACGGCGGGTCCGCTCGATCCCATCGAAGAGGCCGCCCGCCTGATGCGGCAGCATGCCATCGGATGCCTGCCCGTGGTGGACGGCGAGATCCTCGTCGGCATCGTAACGGGCACAGACCTGCTGGATGCGCTCATGCGCCTGACCGGCATCAGCAAGCCTGGCGGGCGCCTGGAAGTACGCCTGCCCGATGAGACCGGACAACTGGCGCGCCTGACGGCCACGGTGGCACGGCAAGGCGGCAACATTCGCTCCGTCCTCTCCTACAGCGAATCTGCCAACGCGCTGCGCGTGCTCTTTCAGGTCGACACCATCAAAACCCGCGCACTGGCACGGGCCCTCCATGCCGAGGGCATTGACGTGCTCTGGCCCCCCATCGGCCCGCCTACGGCCTGATCCCCAACACCGCTGTCCGTTCGCCCTCCTCGCGCCGCTCTCCCCCGGGACGCATGCCGTCGTTTACCTTTCATCCCGACTACTACCGGTACTACTTCGGGCCGGAGCACCCGTTTAGCCCGGTGCGGCAGGAGATGCTGCTCTCGCTCTTGGAGGCACTGGAGGTTCCCCTGCCCCTTGACGAGCCGGCCCCCGCCTCCCGCGAAGCCCTGTGCACCGTCCACGCGCCAGCCTTTGTAGACGCGGTAGCCCAGGCCGCACCTGACGACCCGACTACGCACGACACCGCGAAAGGACTGGGCACGGCCGATGTGCCGGTGTTTGAGGACATGCACGACGCGGCCCGGCTCCTGGTCGGCGGGACGCTCCATGCCGCCCAGGCCGTGGCCTCCGGCCAGACGCCGAAGGCGCTGCAGCTGGGGGGCGGCCTGCACCACGGCCACGCCGCCCTCGCCTCCGGGTTTTGCGTCTATAACGATCTGTCGGTGGCCATTCATCATCTGCGGGCGGAAGGGCTGCGCGTGGCGTACCTGGACGTCGACGTGCACCACGGCGACGGCGTGCAGGCGCTGCACTACGACGACCCCGATGTGCTGACCCTGAGCCTCCATGAAACGGGCCGCTACCTCTTTCCGGGCACGGGCCGCGTGCACGAGCTGGGCCGGGATGCCGGGAAAGGCTATAGCCTGAACGTGCCGCTGGAGCCCTTCACCGAGGACGACAGCTACCTCGACGTGTTCGAGCGCGTGGTGCCGTATGCGCTGGACCACTTCCAGCCCGATGTGCTGCTGGTGCAGTGCGGCGCGGATGCGCATTTCAGCGATCCGCTGGCCGACCTGCTGCTTACGACCCAGGGGTTCGAGCGCCTTTTCCGCCGCATCCTGGCACTGACCGATGAGTACACCGACGGGCGGGCGGTCCTTACCCTCGGCGGCGGCTACGCACCGGACGCCACGGTGCGCATCTGGGCCCTCCTGATTCTCCTGCTTCAGAACCATCCCCTACCCGACGCCCTCCCGGCCGACTGGTTGGCCACCTGGAGCGAACAGCTCGACGCCACCCTCACCCCCACCCTGCACGACGCCCCGCAGGCGTTCGACATCCCGCGCCGCGATACCATTGCCGCTCAGAATACGCAGGTGAGCAAACGCCTGCTGGAGCTCGTGGCGCCTGCCTGGTATCAGGCGTGGTGACGAGGCTTTTTTTGCGTGTGGGCGTGTGGGCGTGGCACCGGAGCGTCGGGAAATAGAGGATTCAACGCTGCCTTTTTGGCTTGGGCTTGACTCGCGCGTTACGGCCGCTCCACTGCGCAACACGTCCGTCCCAGGCGTGACGCGAGGCAAGCGCGCCAGCAAATCTCGGCACGTCATCGCACGCAACCGGAGGGGGCTGACTGCTTCCTCAGTGTAGACCTACTCGCTCCTTTCCAGGCAGCCTCAAGACCGCGGACGGCCGGGCGTTGGAAGCGTTACCCAAAATCTTTCGCCACGGATGGAATGAAGCAACGGCCGGGGGCATCTAACCTTTAAAGCCACTGATCATGCACCGCGTGCAGTAGCGTGTGATAAGCCGCGCTCCCTCTCTGCTAACGGACACTGCTGATGCCGTCTTCCGATTCGGTTGAAGGTACGCCCGCTACCGGCACCTCTGATGAGGAACTCCTGCGGCGCGTACGCGCGGGCAACCGCCACGCGTTTCGGCAACTTGTGGAGCGCTATGAAGACCGCGTAGCGGCAACGATCATCGGCATGCTCGGTCCGGGAGCCGACGCCGACGATGCTGGCCAGGAAACCTTTGTTCGGCTATTTGAGCGCGTGGATCAGTTCAGAGGCGAAAGCACCCTCGGCACCTACCTCACGCGCATTGCCATCAACCAGGCGCTGCAGGTCCTCCGCAAACGCAAACGCTGGACCCGCCGCTTTTTCAGCCGCGAGGCACATGCAGACGAACTGCCCCACCCGACGGGCGACGCCCGCGACGATCTTGAACGCGAAGAACGAAAGCAGCTGACATACCGCGCGCTTCAGGCGTTGTCGGAAGACCATCGCAGCGTGGTCGTCCTGCGCCTGCTGCAAGGCTACTCGACCAAAGAAACCGCGGAGATCCTCGACATCCCGGAAGGCACGGTGATGTCGCGTCTCTACCGCGCGTCAAACCAGCTCAAAGAACAGCTCGCTCCCTTACTCGCCCCCGACACGCCCTAACCCGCTCGCAGAGCTTCACCATGACCCACCTTCCTTCAGACAAGGCCGGCACGGATCCCAGCCGGCGGCACGAACAGTTGCTTCGCTTTCTTGAGGGGTCGCTTGCCCCGCAAGAAGAGGCGCGGCTTTCAGCACAACTGGCCCGCGATGCGCAGCTGCAACAGGAACTGCGCACGCTCTCGACTCTGCGCGAGACCATCGAACCAGCCACTGGCGCCACCTTCGATTCGGGATTCCCGCAGCGGGTCATGAAGCGGCTTCCGTCTGCTGCATCCGCTTCCGAAACCCTTGGGAGTTTTCACGAGGCGCTGCCCTGGGCCTTTCTTCGCGTAGCCGTAGTCGCCCTCCTGCTGACCGCAGGGCTTGGCGCCTACAATGCGGGGACCCACCTTCAAATGGACGGGGAGGCCTCCCTCGTTGAGGCGGTGCTGGGGCTTCCAGACGTCTCGATGGAAACGGCTCTGGCGTACGACATCTTCGAAGCGGCAGACGACTGACCGGCCGGACGCCTCCAACCGACGCACTCCAACCATTTCGTGCACCGCGCACGCATACCCCATGACGGACTGGCTCTCGTTTTCGCCCCGCACAAAGTCGATCCTCATCCTCGTGAGCACCCTCCTGGTAGGCGTGCTCCTCGGGGCCGTGCTCAATGCCTGGCTCGCTCAGGACCGCCTCGAACGTCTTCATGCCATGCGCTCGGCCGACGGGTTTGAACGCATGGTGGAGCGCCGTGTGCAGCCGGTATCTGACGAACAGGCCGCACAGCTATCGACCGTGATGGAGGAATGGGCGCCACGCATGGCCCAGCAGCGCAGGGCACACCGGCGTGAGGCGCGCGCCCTGATGGACTCTCTGCGCGCCGATCTTCAACCCATCCTGAACGAGGAGCAGATGCAGCGGCTGGACGAACGCCTCGGGCCGCGCGGCGGAGGGCGGAACGGTGAACGCGAGCGCCACAGACGCGGACGCGACCGCGAGTGACGTGATCCTAAACACGTTGCACTGTGCATGGAATGAAAGCTGGACGTCCGGCATCCAATAGATACAGCGCAAACCGAAAGCCTTTTGCCTGACACAGATCTCCCTCTACACTCAGCAAAACGGAGTCAGCCATGAACACAATTGCACGTTCTACGCGACCTATTCGCCCCTCCTTTTTCTACTCCATCGGCATGGTCCTTTTGGCCGCGATCATGATGGTCGGCACAACAGGAACAGCCAACAGCACGCCGAATAATGCGGTCCTTGATACGCTTACGACCGTGGAGCTCTCGGATGCCTTTGTTCAGGCAGCCCAAACCGCAGAGCTGTCTGACGAAGAGATGACGCTGCTGCGTGACGTGATGGCCGAAGCCTCCGACACCCGAGGCGATCCCGCGGCCATGTGGCACGCTACAACCACGGCATATGAAAACTTGCGCTCGGATCAGCGCACCGCACTCGCTGAAGCCTTGCAGGAGGTCCAGGGCGAGCGTGGCCCGGCGCAGGGCGAACGGCGCCAGGCCCAACGCCGTCAGATGCGGCAGCAACAAGGCGCCGCCGACCGCCCGCAGCGCAGGCAAACGCGGCGCGGCGACGACCAACGTGCCCGTGAGCAGCAGAATAGCGAACGGTTCCGCGGGCTCGGGCTTACGGATGAGCAGCAAGAAGAACTGACGTCTCTGCGTGAGGAGTACAACGAGAAGATCCGCGCGCTGCGACCTGCCCGGGGCGAGCGTCCGGATGAAGAGACACGACAGGAAATACAAGGCCTCCGTGCGGAATTGCGGATGGCCGAGCGGGAAATTCTAACCGAGGAACAGCGCGCCCAGCTTGAGGAGCGGCGGGACCCACAGGGCGAACGACGCCAGGCCCAACGCCGCCAGATGCGACAGCAGCAGGATGCCGCCGACCGACCGCAGCGCAGGCAAACGCGGCGCGGCGATCGACAGCCTGCGAACATCGAAGCTATGGCAGAAGCCCTCGACCTGACCACAGAGCAACGCGAGATGATGCACTTCCACCACGCGCTACGTGCGGAAGTGCAGCGCATGCGCCGCAATCGCTGAGAGACCCGTTGGCGTTCACGAGGCCCAAGTGCACGTCGCGCTCCATGGCCACTGATCCATCGCTCAAGAGCTGCGGCCTGTGGGCCCGATCTTTGTCGGGTCTACTACGCCCGCCGGTCCGCGCCTTCACTCCGTGTGGAAGCGATTGAGCCATCATTCCCTGGACAGAAGAAAAGAAGAGGCGGTTTATATGTAGTGGATGCGTGACACGCCATATGCTCAGCCCGACCGCCTTATTGCTGGGTTGAGATACCCAGTGGAAAGTCAGGGTTGCCCGATCGCTAAGAGACCGCTTGGTGGCCTTGCCCCACTTTTGTGGACAGGGATGATGCTCGGGCCGTTTTCTCGTCACGTCCGCCCCGGGCGTGACGCGAGGGAAGCGCGACGCCCAACCTACCATCTGTCACGGAGAGCACTTATACACCGTCCATCTCATGGTGCCAGCATTGTGCTGATGTTTTCGGTCCATCAGCCATAAGCGGTAAGGCAGACCAAGCCGGCCGTTGCATTGCACGCGGAGCGTGCTTATGGTGCGCTCCCACGCAGAGCATGGGAGCGAGAAACGCCCTCGTGCAATTTGTTTTAACGACCATAGAGAGCCGCAATAACTGGGTGGGGCCGTTTGGCGTCATTGAGCATCATCGTATTCGCATGCGCCCCTTGCCACCATCTTGAGGTGCATAATAGGCACTGTCGACGGGCAGGATCAGTCCCCTGATGGTCATCGGCCGGTGGCAAACGGAACCGCACGCAGGACCTTCCACCTCTCTGCTGCTGCAGAACCGCAGCGGTAACCGCATCCCGGGCGATCCCTGATACGGAAGCGGGCAGCCTGACCCACCCTCTACTATCGCTCGTCACGTCCGTCCTGGGCGTGACGCACCTTCGGGACTGTCCCCGGTCTCAAGCCGATGGGAGGCTACCAGCCAGTCCATCAACGCGACCGGTTCCAGTCACAAGCTAACTATAGGCCATCCCTTCGCTTTCGGCCGGGACGGCCGGGGCTTGCATCCCGGTCGGGACGACCGGGACGAGCAGTGGAGTGGTTTCTCATCATGTTCGTCTCGGCGTGACGAGGCAGTGTACACCTGCCCTATCGGACCATCGCGCTAAAATAATCCCCGCGGCCCCGCACTTCCTTTCTGTAGACGCCTCCTTTTAGGTAACCTGTTCTCAGTACTGAAGTTCACCGCTCATCCATCCCACCAATCAAAATTGAGGACTGTCAAAAAAAGAAGGCGCCCTCACCATTCTACGTAAGGGCGCCCACTTCGGTCTCCATTTCATGTATGTGCATTTTACCGCATTGGAAACCACGAGAGCCCGAGATTGAACCGTGCGGTGGAAATACTTTCATCAATGTCTACACTTTGCCCCCCACTGGATATCTCCTGTAAGCTCATGAAGCCAAGCTGGAGGCCTATGTCGATAGCAATATTGCGTTGAAGGAAATACTTAAAACCACCGCCCACAGAAAGACCGCCACCGGTAGTCTCTAAGGACTCACCTTGAAACTCGTCAAATATACCAACACCTGAGAGAGCGGCATCTAAATACGGAACGAAAGCTGCCTCGCCAACTCGAAAGTTAAACTGACCTCCTATGTCGAGGTGGGCTAGATCTGAGGTTACTGGACTGTCATTGTCTAACCGAACAAAATTAAAACCGGCATAAAGTGTAAACAACGGTGAGAAGCCGTATCCGAGTTTTATTCCTCCACCAGCTCCGCTGAAGGTGTCGCCATTACTCACCGCACCTCCGGCGAAATGTGGGCTTAGAAATAACCCCTGTGTTGTAGAGAGGACCTGGGTCTCTCCCTCAGGCGACTGCCCATGGGCTACGTGTGCAGGAAGAACGAGGAGAATTATCGTAAGTACGAGGGATAGGGGAGCTATTGAAGAACGAGATTTCATGCTAAGATATGAGGGTTGTGTTGAAGAAAGGTATCGTCGACCAGCACGCACGTATTAATGCATTTCAGCTTGATCAAGTGAGCCGATGTAGTCCCAGGTTTCGCACGGCTCGAGCACGACAATCACATAGACGCCGTCCTCACTGACCTGTGCATCTGCAGAAGCGGATTCACTCATCTGTGCCGAAATTTCGTCAGGGGAGAGTTTGTACATACCGCCTGTCCCTGCATCAATCGCCAAGCCAATCAATCCGCCAAAAAGGATATTACCCCACACCCAGCCAGAGACCGATCGGTTTATGATCATCTCGTACGGCTGATATCCATCTAAGTCAAGTTTTATCGTGTGGGTATCCTTTCGACTCAGTTCAGTGGTGACCGGTGTAGTGCCCTGATTTGTATCGTTGACCGTAACTATCGCGCCTGATGGATTGCTGCTAATTCCAAGGTCCTGCGTAGAGCTATTGACGATAGTACCGCATCCAGCGATAATAGCGCACGAGAGCATAAGCACGAAAAAGGTTAAGATTACTCGCATGTAGGTATCCAAAGGCTCTGGTGAAAGTGGCTTACAAGCAACGGTATCGGAGGCAAGTACTCGATTCTTAACCGCTGGAACATTTTTTCTCGTCACGTCCGTCCCGGGCGTGACGCACCTTCGGGACTGTCCTCGGTCCCAGGCCTGCGGGAGGCCACGCTCCTAAAGTCACAAGACGCGGGGCTGCCGGCAACGAACCCCGGAACTCACGTATCGTACTGTGTGGTTCATTACGCAACCACAATAAACCACCCGCGACCCATGGCCGCTCTTACGCTAAAAGGGATCCCCGAAGAGGTGATGGAGCGCCTTCGCGCCCTGGCCGATAAGGAGCGTCGAAGTCTGAACCAGCAGGCGATCTTGCTCCTGGAACGCGCCGTCGCCGAGCAACCGGCATCCTTCAGCACAGCCTACGAGCAGTTCCGCGAGCAACGCGGCCCCTCACCGCTCAACGAGGAAGACCTTGACCGCTTACGTAGTGAAGATCCTGGACGAGAGGTCCGGCTATGATCACGTACCTGTTGGATACAAATGTCATTTCTGAGCCCGTTCGTCCTGACCCAAACGACGCCGTCCTTGCCCAGCTGAATGCGCACAGTAGTGAGGTGGCGCTGCCTGCACCCGCGTGGCACGAACTGGTCTACGGCGCCGAGCGGTTGCCCGAAGGCAAGCGGCGGAGTTACCTGATGCGCTACCTTACGGAGGTGGTGCGTCCCTCCATGCCCATCGTACCGTACGACGACGAGGCGGCCCGCTGGCATGGCATCGCCCGTGCAGCGCTGGAAGCCGAGGGGCGCACGCAACCATTTGTCGACGGGCAGATTGCGGCCATCGCTTCGACGCGCAGCCTTATTCTGGTCACGCGCAATACGTCAGACTTTGAGGCCTACGACGAGCTTCACGTGGAAGACTGGTTTTCGGGCTGATACGTCCCTGCGGGTGACGCCGGCGGCCCCGGTCCCGAGCCGACCCGAAGCTCCACGCTGCCCCCCACTGCGACTGTCTCCCGTCGCAAGCTATCGGTGTGCCACCCCTTCACCTCCGGCCGGGACGATTGGGACGAGCATCGCAGGCCTGCCGCCGCCTCCACCGACACGCCTGATCTCCATCAAACGCATCGGTAACCTCGACCCTACACTTCCCGCAGCCGCACCACCTCGCCAAACGGCACCTCGTCGGAGGGGGCGCCGCCGGGGGGTACGACCCACAGGGTCGGGTGAGCGGGGCACCCTGGGAAGTCGCCGTAGAGGTCGGTGAAGTAGACGGCCACATGGCGACCCACGGATCTGCGGGTGTCCTCCGCGATCGCGTCGAAAAACGGCACGAAGGAGGTGCCACCGCCGCCTTCGGGTGTGGGTCGGGCGAGGGCCTGCTGCAGATCGTACGGGCCGTAAAGTTCGGCGTCGGCGTAGTACAGCCGGGCGTTGACGTGCGGGTAGACGCGGGTGATGCCGCGCAATTCGCCGATGAAGGTGGCGAGGAGTTCCTCGCTGATGGAGCCGCTCGTGTCCACACAGACCGACAGCTCCACCGATTCCTGTTCGAGCGTTTCGAGGTAGAGGCGCTGGTGCAGGAAGCGCCGGTCGAAATGCTCGAAGTCGGTGGGCGTGCGGGTGGCAAAGCGCCAGAGCGCCGTGCGCCAGTCGACCTGCGGCTCGGTGATGCGGCCGATTGCCCGCTCCAATCCGGCGCGTAGCCGGCCCTTCCCCTGCCGATGCACGTGAGCCGCCTGACGCAACGCTTGCTTCCAGCCCGCCGAAAGCTGGGCTTCGTTTGTGTCTCCTTGCTTCAGCAGATCCTCCCAGTTCGAGGGTAGCTCAATCGCGAGTTCCTGCTCCGGCGGCAGGCAGCTGTATACCTCCTCCACGCTGTAGGCCTGCAATTCCTCGTCGCGCACGGGGCCCTCGGGAAGCTCAAAGCCCGCCTCCTCCACGATGCCATTCACGACGATGTCTGCGGCGACATTCCACCGCCGGCGCTGCCGCCTGACGCCCCGCGGCACGTGCAGCAGCGCGGCGTGTAGCACTTCGTGCACGAGCAGCCCCATCAGCCGCGGGGTGGTCTGCTGATCGGCGAAGGCGGGGTTCATGAAGATGTACCGGCCGTCCGTGGCGGCGGTGGGCACGCGGTCGGTGTAGCGGATGTCGGTGTGCAGGAGGAGCGTCCCGAAGAAGGGCTCGCGCGCCCGGATGGCCATGATGGCCCGGCTCATGCGATGCTCTATAGCTTGGGAAGGCATGAAGTGAGGTCACCTGAAAAATGCAAGGATGGCGAAGCTGGATTGGAGGCTGGTTGGCAAACCATGATGAGCGCGCGATAATCATCGCCCATGGGATCGAACCCCCTCTCCCTTCGGGTGTCTCCCCCTTGTCAAGGGGGAGATGTCGTTAGACAGAGGGGGTTTTAGGGTCAAAAAACACGTGCCAAACAGTCGCTCAGAGATGCGACACCACCTCGCTGATGGCGCGCTGTAGGCGCTCGACGGTGCCGTTGCCCTGGGCGCGTTCGATGAAGCGCCCCATCTCGCCGCGCTGCCGCATGCGGGGGAGCACGTGCTGCGCGTAGAGTTGCGTGAACTCATCCGGCGCGTTCGCGCCCATCCACTCAAAGCCGCGCAGCGCCTGCTCGGCGTTCTCGGCGCGCACGCTCAGCCCGGTCGTGATCGCGTATCTTTTCGACGGCTCCTCGGGGAAGACGACCGTCCCCTCGTCCTCCGCCAGGATCTTCTCGAAATCAGGCAGATCCTCGTAAATGTCGAGGTAAGCGTAAAACTCACCGGCGGGCCCTTCGCCGATGGCCGTGGCAAGGTCCAGCGCGCGCTCCCCCGTGCTGTAGAGCCACGAGGCCATCTCCCACGACCGCGGCGACGGCCACGCGGGGCTGTCTGGGCTCATCTTGAACAGCAGCTCCGGCCGAAACGACAGAAACGCCTGAATATGCTCGTGCAGCCCCGCGCGCAGGGCGTACCGTCGGAAGGACGCAAGATCGGGCGCAACGTCGAGATGGATGAAGCGGTTGGCCACCGGCGCGGGCATATCGAACACCGCGGCCCGGTCCTCCTTGCGGTTGCCCGCTGCCCAGATGTACCACCCGTCGGGGAGCGTGTAGCTGCCGACCTTCCGGTCGAGGATCAGCTGTTGCGCGATCCCCTGCACCGTGGGCGCGGCCATGTTCACTTCATCCAGAAAGAGCACCCCCTGCCCCTCGCGCGGAAGGAAGTCAGGCGCGTACCAGGTGGCCGTCTGCTCCTCATCGCGTGGCACGGGCAACCCGCGAAGATCCGTCGGCGCGAGCT
>Ga0207421_10003205_pt1 | contig 19623 bp, 13 predicted proteins | sample SodLakKL_010_SED_4_FD_187542 | JGI IMG/M metagenome (GOLD analysis project Ga0207421, IMG submission 187542) | Alkaline sediment microbial communities from Lake Tanatar, Kulunda Steppe, Russia - 8KL_010_SED (SPAdes) (version 2) | ecosystem: Environmental > Aquatic > Non-marine Saline and... | reverse complement strand
TCCACAGAGGAAGATTTACCTTGCTTTCCCGGCTAGATAAGTTTGTTACCCCTTTCATTGTGTAATTGGATTACTCTTGAGATTTCATAAAAGGGTTAAGGAGCATTAATTAAGGTGATTATTTTTGAGTGGGAATTTAGGAGACGGTTTTAGGGCGGGTGGCCCGGCGCGCTCTAGATAAAGCGCGCCGTTGGCCAGTCCGCTTACGGTTGGTTTTTCTTCTGTTTAATCGCCAGTTTGAATCGCCAGACTCTTCGGCGCCTTAATTGACGGGGGTTTTATGGAGGGGTTAACTTGAGTTCACCCTCTGGATCTTCCAATTTTTCACCGAAAGTAATAGGATAATATTCTCCCGCCATCCAGGTTTCAATCTGGTCGTCGTAATGAGGGCTGAGGGGATGGCCGGATTGGCCCATGGGGATGGACCCGTAAGCCTCTATAGTTGATCCCATAGCTGCTACGACTCGAATGGCAGGTATGCGGTTGACTTCATAGGGTTGATTTAAGCCGTACGCTGCTCTGCCCACGGTCCTGATGCCGCCTCCCCAGGGATAGGGGCCGCGGTTGAAGATTCCGCTCAAGGGTCCCAGTTCCGCACCTACATCGTGGTTATAGCTGATACTTTGCAGCTCATCCCAGCGCCAGTTAAAGGGATCGTCACCCAGTTCTTCCCGGGCCTCCGCCACGGCACTCCGGAAGGCCTGTACCATCATACCCTCCGGGTCCCCTCTGAACCAGGGAGATTCTCCCCGCTCCAGGAAGCGTTCTACGTTTTCATACACTTGATGTTGTCGGCTTAGAAAATCCCGGTACAGTTCTTCTCCCATCTCTTCCTGGTATATTTCCCGGATAAGATGCAGGTACCATCCTTCAAAGATGACCGGCCCGGCTTCGTCCATCTGGTTTACCGGATTTGCTGACCATTCTTCTAAAACTTCCAGGGCATCTACTTCCACCGCGCTCAGCTCTTCCCGGTGCTCCTCCAAAGCCTTTAATAGTTTTGGCAGGCGCCGTTCTGCGTGAGGGTTGTACCAGTCCGTCTGCAGTTGTTTCATGTCCTCCAGGGAAAATTTACGATCTTCTTCTAACACCTGGGTAATGCGCAGCATTCGGTAACCGGGAGTATTGTCCACGCGAATAATGTGGGGGTACTCTTCACAGGTGGGGACTGCGTTGGCGGCAGCCACGTATCCATCCGGGGGATTAAACAGCTTGGGCAAATCCTCCATGGGAATAAATCCTTCCCAGCCGTAATCCGGATCCCAGCCGGGAGCGACCAGGGTTCCCGAACCCTTTCGCCGGATCGGTATGTAACCTATAGGACGGTTGGCGATGTTTCCTTCAACGTCGGCGTAAGTGAGGTTAAGAGTAGGCATGGGATAATCATTCATGCCTTCCCGGAACTCTTCCCAGCTGCGGGCAAAGTTCATTTTCAGCAGACCGTCAAAACCCTTTTCATTATGATAAGCGGTCCAGCACAAGCTGATAGGCGGATCTTCTGAAACGAGAGGTCCGTTACGGGTGACTACTATTTCCACTTCTTCAGGTTCCTCCTGACCCGAAACCTCTATTTCTTCTGTGTAGACCTCTGCCTCATACCATTCTTCATCGTATTTAAAACGATGGGGGTCCTCCGGGTGCCGTTCCTCCAGGAAAAGATCCTGGGGATCTCCAGAATTGGTCAAACCCCAGGCCAGGTAATCGTTAAAACCGTCAAGCATGCCGGCCATACCTGCAACCGACCAGCCGTAAAGTTCCAGTTCCCCCTCCAGAACCAGGCGGTTTTCGTAAAAAAGATTGGGCACATCTAAAGCGTTATGGGCATCAAAGGCAAACAAAGTCTGGCCCGTTTCCGAGCGCTGGGGCGATATAGCCCAGCTGTTACTACCCGGATTAAAATGAGGGAAATAAGTGGAATTTTCCAGGGACAGTTTTTCTGACAGAGAACTTAAATTAGCACCAAGATTTTCCTCGTGATCATAGTTACCGGTTAGCTCCCGGGCCCTCTCCTCAGTCCAGATGGGAGGCACATCCATTTCCGGGTAATCGGGAGGGATCATCTCCTGGAAAAGTTCTTCTTCCAGCTCCTGTTCCAGCCTGAAACGCATCATTTTTTCACGCCAGTTATAATTGGTGTTAAAAGCCATAAGGGCGGCGACACCGAAAACATCTTCCTTGCTCCAGGGTTCCGGCGAGGCCCCCAGCAGGCGGAACTCGGGGGGAACCCCGTTCATTTCCTCCAGGTAGGCGTTGATTCCCTGGGCATAACTGGAGAGCAAGTCCACAGTTTCAGGAGTAGATTGCTCTTGTAAAGTGGCTGCTATTTGCGGCAGCCTGGCTCTGCGCAGCAGTATGTCAGTGTCAAGTTCACCTGCACCGACCAGTTCGCTGATTCTACCTTGCCCGGCGCGGCGGTGCAGCTCCATCTGCCAGAGCCGGTCCTGGGCATGAGCATATCCCTGGCCAAAAAAGAGGTCTTTCTTATTGGAGGCGTAAATATGAGGACGTCCCTGCTGGTCCCGGTAGATGGTTGCCGTATCCGTCAACCCTTCCACCTTTACCGTTCCTTCGGTCTCGGGAAGGCCGCCTCTTAAAAGCATGTAACCTACAATTGTTCCCCCGCCCAGGACTAACACCAGTACCAGTGCTGCTATCACCGCCACTTTTTTGACTCTCTTTCTCCTGTGAGAGTTCATCTCCATACCTCCTCAAAAAATATACCACCATCTGTAACCTGGTTTCACATAGTGCTTCCTGCCGGGTTAAAACTTCTGCTATTTTCACCCGGCAGTTATCGGTTTTGAGCTTGCCCTCAAAAGGAAGTTTGCAGCCATCAATAGTTAGTTGGTCATCCAGTTTTATGCGAAGCTGGTCAGATTAAGTGCAAAGTTTATTGTAGATCTGTAAAAGATTACATCGTGCTTAGTATAGTCCAAAATAGGTTAAAATAGCTATATCTTATGGACTTTTTAGTTTTATTCAGGATGCTCTCATTTTATAGCCGCATTAAAAGCATAATCCAACTTTTTGATTGCTTCATCGATTTCTTCTTTAGTTATATTTAGAGCCGGTGTAATGCGAATTACATTTCCATAAAGCCCGCCTTTGCCTATCAAAAGGCCTTGTTTTTTTGTTTCCTCAAACAGTTTATTGACCATTTCGGCATCTGGTTCTTTATTATCCTTTACAATCTCCATGCCCAGGATTAAGCCCATACCTCTAATCTCTCCGATCACACGGTATTTATCCTGCAGTTCCTTTAATCTTTCACGCAGATAGTCACCCATAATCCTACAATTTTCCTGGATGTTGTTTTCTTCAATATAGTCTAATGTTGCCAGAGCTCCGGCCATACTTACAGGGTTGCCGCCAAATGTAGAGATATGCTGGCCTTTAAAGTGATCGGCAACTTCAGGAGTGGCGATGGTAATTCCAATAGGCAAACCATTAGCAGCCCCTTTAGCCATGGTCATTATGTCAGGTTCCACTCCCCACTGCTCAATTCCGAACATTTTACCTCCGGTTCGTCCCCAACCGGTCTGTACCTCGTCACTGATAAATAGCCCCCCGTATTTTCTTATGATACGCTCCACTTCCTTATAATACTCCACCGGAGGAGTGATAAAACCACCAACGCCCATGATCGGTTCTGCTAAAAAGGCAGCAATTTTCCCCCTGGTGCAAGTTTTTATTAGCTCCTCGACATCTTTGGCACATATCAGATCGCATCCGGGGTAGCTTTTATCGAACGGACAGCGATAACAATAAGGGGCATGAGCAAACTTCAAATAACCAAAATTATTCCCCATCCTGAAAGGACTCAAAGCAGTCATAGCCATAGTCAAAGAACTTGCCCCACTATAAGCATGTCGTCGGGTAATAATCTCCTCATTCCCGGTAGCTAATTGCGCTAGAAGAACTGCATGCTCATCAGCTTCACTGCCGCTATTAGTAAAAATGCTTTTTTGCAGTTTCCCCGGGGTTATCTGCGCCAATTTTTCTGCATATAGAAGAGCTGGTTTATTTTGATACAGGGTGGAACAATGTTGAAGGGTGCGGTACTGTTCCACTACTTTTTCCGTTATTTCCTCCCTGCAGTGTCCTAAGCCAACCGTTAAAATGCCACCAAAAAAATCTAAATACTCGTTTCCCTCAATGTCAGTTAGCTGGTTATCTTTCCCTTTTTCCAGCACCAGTGGCTCCTGGTAGTAATTTGAAACACATGGAAAAATATACTTGCTATGCCTTTCGTAGAATTGATCTTTCACCGTTATTTTTCGCTCCTTTCTTTACTTATTTTGTAACTGAAATATGCCCGGATTATTGTTTGTCTGCCTTGATCATTTCCCTGGTTTTCTCATCAAGTTTGTATTTGCGCAAAATCAGCAGGCTTACCACCATTAAGATTGCCGGCAAAAGGGTAAAACCAAACCGTACTCCAAACATAGCCAGATCCGGTTGATCAATCAAAATGCCTTCTCTAGTTTCAATATAGCCGGATAAAGCCAGGATAGCTCCAAAAATGGATGGTCCTACGGCAAAACCGGCTTTGTCTCCAGCCATCCAGATTCCGGTATATGAACCGGCCCGTCGCAGTCCTGTACGTGCGGTTTCCGAGCTAATAGCGTCGGGGAGCATGGAAAAGGGGAACAGCTGGGTTCCGGCATAACCGGTCCCCATGATGAAAACAAAGATGTATACCTGCCAGAGAGCATCCGGGCTACTGAACATTAAAAGCAGTCCACCAATAGCAAAAAGGATTATGCAGGCCTTATAGCCGGTAAGCTTGCCAAAGCGGCGGCCGACCCTCGACCAAAAGGGCATAGTGATCAAGGCCGGGCCAATCAAGCAGACAAAAAGAATGCTGGTTTGCCCGGGATCGCCCAGGATGTTAGCAGAGAAAAAGTCCACTCCTGCCAGCATCACTCCAACCCCTAAAACCTGGGTGAAATAGGCTGCAAGCAGAATAAAGAAAGGCTTGTTTGCGAAAGCTATTTGAGCCTGTTCGCGAAAAGAAGCCGTGGAGGGAACCGGCCGTACTCTGGGCACGTTTTTGGTGCCTATAAAAGAGCCGAACATGAAAACAAAAAGAAGAATCCCAATTACCAGGCCCATCAGGGCATATCCATCGGTGCCTCCACCTCCGGCGCTGACCAGTTCCGGTGCGGCGGCGCCTCCAACCAGGATGCCAAAGCTCATAAAAGCAATTCGCCAGGACATGATCGCTGTCCTTTCATGATAGAGCTCGCTCATTTCAGCGGGCATGGCAATATAAGGGACCTGGTAGACGGTGAAAGCGGTGGCGCTTAAGATATAGATAAATAATATATACCATATGAGAGCGCTGCCTGAAATACCGGGCGGTGTAAACAAAAGAGCAAAAACTACCGGAAGTGTCAGTGAGCCAGCCAGCATCCACGGGCGCCTGGCACCCCACCTGGTGAAGGTCCGATCAGAAAGTGAGCCGCACAAAGGGTCGGATATAACGTCCCAGAACCTGGGGATAAACAAAACTATACTGGCTATAGAGGCGGGAATTTCCAAATAGCGGACCATGAAAGTGAGCAGCAAAAGACCGGGGACTGTAGCGTAAACACCGGTGCTCACTGAGCCGAACGCGTAACCAATATGGATCGACCTCGGCAGGTTAAATTTTTCCTTACTTTCACTCATTTTCCTACTCCTTTCTAATGTTTAAATCTGGCCGGTAAAAATATTTGATTGCCAATCAACATCTGAAATATTGTTTTTCTTGACTCGCCTTGACTCAATATAAGAATTAAACTATAATAAAGAATATGACTGATAGTCAACTAAATTTTACAGCAATTCAGGTTAGTAGTCAATAGCTAGATGGAATGCCAAATAGTTGAGGAGGAAAATAAATCACAGATGGGGCAAAAAATAGCCGACGGAAGGACGAAGCGCAGGATGGCCAATCGGCAGGCCATCTTGAAGGCAGCCAAAGAGGTATTTCTTAATAAAGGGTACGCTAATAATACCATGATGGAGATAAGCCAAAAGGCAGAAGTAGGCTACGGGACCCTTTACACCCATTTCAAGGGTAAGGAAGATATGCTAAAACACCTTATTGCCGAAGTGGTTAGTGATTTTAACAAGATAATTTATCTTCCCTACGAGCCGGAAACAATAGAAGATGTCGAGGCCAGGCAAGCCCGGGAGGCAAGACATTTATTACAGCTGGCAATGGATAATCGGTGCATCCTTAGTATCGCATATGAGGCTATGGGCCAGTCCGAAATGATTAAAAAATATTTAGAAGATCTGTTCAGGCAATATATAAATAAAGCTATCGAAGATTTGTCTTATTCATCCAAAAAGGGGCTAACCAAACCCGACCTAAACAAAGAATTAGTAGCTAAATCGATTGTTTATTTGACCAAGGAATTTTTCTGGGATGTGGTTTTGGAGAATGAGTCAGATCTAGAAGCGCTCAGTAAAAATATTACAGTTATTTATCTTTACGGTGCTTATAGATAGTGGATCAAGCTTTAAATTCCATTTTAAAACAGGAGGGTTTTTCAATGAAAGGTGCCATGCAACCTGAAGGAGTTTCTAAAGATGTAGTTTTGCATGAATTAATGAGTTTTACTGAAAGAGATGTGGACTGGAGATCAGGGCGGGTGTTGACCGGTCTTTATGACCCCGGAGAAGAAGCACACGATTTAGCTGTCGAAGCGTATAACCGTTTTTTAGCCCATAATGCTTTATACGTGAACATGTATCCCAGCATAAGCAAGATGGAGAAAGAGATTGTAACATCTATCGCTGAACTGCTGCGGGGAGACGATGAAGTGGTGGGAAATATGACCAGCGGGGGTACAGAGAGTATTTTGATGGCCGTTAAGACAGCACGTGACTGGGCCAGGGTAAATCGCCCGGAAATAAAAAACCCGGAAATGGTCCTCCCGGTAAGTGCACACCCCGCTTTTTTAAAAGCTGCTCATTACTTAGGTTTGAACGCAGTTCAAACAGATCTTGATTTAAGTGATTACCGGGCCGATTTGACCTCCTTCGAAGAAGCATTGAGTGAAAACACAATCCTGGCAGTAGGTTCAGCGCCCAACTTTTCCCATGGATCTATCGATCCGATTGAAGAGATGTCTGAGCTTGCAAAAAATAGGAATATCTTATTTCACACAGATGGTTGCGTGGGCGGAATATATTTATCGATTATGCGGCGGATGGGTGAAAAAGTGCGTGACTTCGATTTTTCACTACCCGGGGTTACCAGTATTTCCGCCGATCTGCACAAGTACGGCTATACCCCCAAAAACGCCTCGGTTGTTCTTTATCGCAACCGGGATCTCCGTCAGTTTGCCTGGTTCGTCTGTTCTTCAACTACAGAATATGTGGTGATTAACCCGACTTCCCAAAGCTCTCGAACAGGTGGGCCGGTTGCTGCCGCCTGGGCGATGCTTCGTTATATGGGGGAAGAAGGATTTCGTGAAATAGTTAAAAATTCCCAGGATGCTACCAGGTTTATGGTGAATCGAGTTGATCAGATTGAAGGCATAGAAGTGCTTGGCAAGCCTGCTATGTGCATGTTTACAATGGCTTCTGAAGAGCTCAATATTTTCGAAGTGGATGATGAAATGAGCATGCTGGGATGGAAAATGATTCCACAATTTGCCTGTGGAGGCAGCCCGGCAAACCTGCATGTCAGTTTAAGTGATGCTAATGTTCCCTATGCAGAGAAATACGTTGAAGATCTGCAAATGGTGGTGGAAAAGCTGCGACGTGAAGGTTCTAAAGTTAATACCGGCGAGCTTATTGCAATTGTAGACGAGGTGGCGGATAAATCGCTGGAGGAAATTATGGGAGCGGTTATGCCGCATATCGGCTTGAGCGGAGCGGAGCTGCCTGAGAGAATGGCCCCGCTTAACACGGTCCTGAGCCGCCTGGATGCTGATAAACGAGACCAGTTGCTTACTTTTTATTTTAATCTGGTTGGTTAGAAAGACCTCTCTAGTTTATCTCCGGGAAGGGTCTATTTTTTAAAGGTAAGCTTTTAAAACCCGACGTGCGGCGAAAAAAAGCTTGCCACCCCCTTCATTGTGTGGTAGGATTACTCTCAGATGTTATAAAAGTGTTAAGGAGCATTAATTGCGGTGATCATCTTATTGCGGGAATTTAGCGGACGATTTTAGTGCGGCTGAAGTATGTACCTTCCTGAAGGCTCGCAAGAGCGGTGATCACCTTTATCGTCGACTGGTTTGACTGCCGGAAACAATTGTTTTTGAGTTGCGGCAGCCACTGGTGAGCAAAGTTGAAATCCATCTTCGCGTGGAAGGTGGATTTTTTTATTACTGTTGTTTTTCAAGAAGTGGGGTGGTGTAAAGATGCAGGAGTTTAAAAAGGTTCTTGGCAATAAAAACTATTTCTTGCTTTGGTTAGGACAGGCCATTTCCGAGGTGGGGACGGATGTGTGTCATATCGGTTTGATCTGGCTGGTTATTGGGACGACCGGTAGCGCTACTTCCGTCAGCCTGCTGTTTGTGATGCTAATAATGCCCTCGATTGTATTTGGCCCCTGGGCCGGGGTGCTCGTGGACAAATGGAACAAGAAGAAGGTTATCGTGGTAACTGATATTACCAGGGGATTGATTGCCCTGGCCATGGCCTTAAGTATCGATAAGCTCAGCTATTTATATCTACTGGCTTTTGCCGATTTTGTGCTTTATGCTTTCTTTTCACCGGCGATTAAAACAGCGATCCCGCGGCTGGTAGCCAGGGAAAACCTGATGACGGCCAATTCTTTATACATGATTACCAGGCAGGGCGCAGGGTTAATCGGGCCTGCTGTAGGCGGGGCTTTGATTGGCTTATTCGGGGTGCAAATCCTCTTTTTCTTAAACGGAGTTTCCTTTTTGCTTTCGGCAGCCCTGGAAATGGGAATCCGTATGCCTGTATCCGGTTATGAAACCCTTGATATGCCGCTGCGAATCAAGGAAAAGTTCAAAGAAGGGTTGGATTATATCAAGCAGCGCCGGGTGGTTATATTTGTGATCATCTTTTTTGCCATCGCAACCATACCGATGGGTGGACTTGCTGTTTTAAACGTGGTCCTGTTCCGGGAAGTGTTTAATTACACTGCCGAACAATACGGTTTGTTAATGAGTATGAAGGGGGCCGGCCTTATTTTAGGCAGTATATTTATGGGAAAATGGGGCAAAAATATCCTCGAGATAAAGGCAATTGTAACCGCCTCTTTTTTCATGGGCCTTTTTTATATGGCCCTGGCTTTAAGCGGACAATTGTTCTTTAGCGTGCTATTTTTCTCGCTGGCCGGCTTTTTTGGCTCGATTATCGGCGTAGCGTATTATACCTTCCTGCAGAAAATAGTGGATGAAAATGTCAGGGGCAGGGTATTCAGCATTGATATCGCAATTGGCAATGTCCTGGGCCTGCTGGCAATGGCGGCAGTCGGTCCCCTGGCGGACAATTTCAATCCCGTGGTGATTTACGCAGTCGGTGGCTTGATCCTGGTTGCCCTGGGCCTGGTGACTAACTTTTTAAAGGTTTATGCCGGTTTGATCGAGGAATACCGGGAAGCGTTAAGGGCCGGGTAGAGGCCTGGAAGATTAGAGCCGCATATTTACGTCTATGGTTTGACAAAAAGAACATTGTCGATTAATATTTATTTAAGTTAAAAGGGAGTAGCCGGCACCTCAAGTGGTGCTGGTGGCAGTCAACATCCTGGCTTGAAAAAGGCCTGGCTCCACCGTTGATAGTGATAAGTTCAACAGGCGAGACTTTTAACGCGGGCAGGGTCCGTGTTAAAGTCTCGCTTTTTAAATGTTGGGGTGGTTAATCTAACTATTACGCTGTCAATATTTCTTAGGGGAGAGATGTTCAGTGTCGGTAATGTTTGGTGCCTTTATCATGATATTTTTAGCTGAAATGGGCGATAAGTCGCAATTAATGGCCTTTTGCCTGGCCGGACGTTACCGGGCCTGGTTGGTGCTGGCCGCGGTTTTTGTGGCTACCCTGATCAATAACGGCGCCGCTATTTTTATCGGCACGCTTTTTGCGGAAATGATTGACTTAGATATTGTGCGGGTTGTTTCCGGGCTGGTTTTCCTTGGATTCGGCAGCTGGACTTTGTTGGAAAGAAATAGTGAAAACGGCGAGGTAACCGTAAGGGAAAATCTCGGTTCTTTTTTCTCGGTAGTATCGCTTTTTATTTTGGCAGAAATGGGCGATAAGACCCAGATTGCCTCAGCAGTTTACGCCGCCACCTACGGGGCCCCGTTTCTTACCCTGGCCGGGGTATTGGCCGGGATGTTGCTGGCAGACGCCCTGGGTATTTTCCTGGGGCTTCGCCTGCGAAAGACGATATCGCAGGCGAAGCTGAAAATCATCACCAGCGTTGTTTTCTTCATCCTGGGAGGGATTAGCTTGATCACTTCGGCGCTGGTACCCTACGCTTTTGTGATTTTGCTGATCATCTTTTTTGCCATTGTGTTTCTGCTTTTTTACAACCGGCACAAGCAGGCGGGCTGATGTTTTTTTATTTCCTTTTTGCTTGCCCTCCGGCCTGGCCAGATTATATGGGCGAGCACAGGTTTCGGTTACGCTTCGTCCAGAAAAGTGATTTTTTCGGTTAAGGGTATGCCCCTTTTGCTTAGTTCCTCTATGAAAACCGGTCCGGGAACAGCGGTTTCGACAGGTTTTACCCCGCGCGGGGTAACCCCTTTGGCGTTGAAGATGGCCATGATCGCAGCGTGCCAGCCGGTGGTCCGCTCCATCGCGGTGAAACCGGTTATTTCATCCTGGTAATCGATGACCTCGACCAGTGCTTCTGCCGGTTTGCCCTCTTTTTTCCCGTAGCCTTTGATCCGCACGATAACCATGTCTTTGTCTTCCGGCGCCGGGGCCAGTTTTGGCTCAAGGACCGTGTGCAAAAGATGACGCGGTGAGACCTTGATTCCTTCCCCCATGTCAACCGGTTCTTCTTCCAGCAAGCCGCAGTCCATCAACGTTTTCCACTGGCTAAAATGGCCTTTATAGCGCAGGGTTTTGTTCTGGTACGTCTTCAGTTGCCCCTCGTAGGTCCACGGTGCGGTTGAAGTGCCTCCCCCGGCAACGAAGGCCTCCAGGGTGCTGATTGGACCGGGGAATTCGACCAGTTCATATTCATCTTCGGTAAAAGTGGGCAGCTCAGTAATTTTATAGTCGCGCAGAAAGCAGGCGGTCCCGTAGTATTCGTTTGTCAGGCCGGCAATGTTGAAGGTGAGGAAGTAATTAAACGGCGGGCGAGGATTCTGGGGGATGCCGCCGTCCCACATGTATATTTCTTCAGGCTGATCGAGCAAACTGATCGCATAAGCAGCAAGAGAGTTGCCCAGCCCGGGAACCTGCCCGCAGTCGGGGACAATGCTTACCCCGGCGGAAGCTGCCTGGGCGTTAAGCTTTAACTGCTCGAAGACGAGACCGGTGTTGCCTCCCAGGTCGCACATTGAAGCCCCCGCTTCGATAGCACAGCGAGAGATTTGGGGATTGAACCAGTAGGGTACCGCGCTTAAAAAAGAATCAATCTCTTTTAAGGCTTCGGTCAGACTTTTTTCGTCAGTTACATCAAGTTGAGCCGAACGGGCAACCTGTTTGCTCAGCAGTCGGTTGATCCTTTCCGCCGACTGCCTGGCTGCCGCCAGGTCCTTATCGAACATGGTTACTGAAGCGGCCTCACCAAATTTGGCCATGTCATATCCGGCGGCGGTTCCCTGCCTGCCTGAACCAATTACTGCGTAGTTATAAGACAATTAATCACTACCCCTTTCATTGTTTTTATACTGTAGCATTCTATTATACTCGGGTGATTTCCCCGTTTAATAAGCCTCGATTATACTGTCAATTTCCAGGATCAGTTTTTCTTCAAGCGGTTCCGGCCGGTGGTTCTTAATGATCCAGGAAGCTTTTCGACGGGCATATTCCGGGGCTTCCCGGCAACCTTCAGCCTGCCATTTCCCGTATGGGCTACGGTTTATTGTTTCAGGCTGCCAGATTTCGCGCAGGTGGGCCAGGGTATGCGGTTCAACCATAAAATGATCTTCTGAGCCCACTTTACCGATGGTGTCCAAAGCCAGGGTTTCTTTATTTACTGCGATGCCTTCCGCGGTACGCCTGATCATTTCATAGGTTTCACAGTCGAGCAGCATTTGTTCAAATGAAAAGATGGAAGCCCCGGCAAGCAGGCCGGCACCGCACATCATATCAGCCCCGGCGAAGATGCTTACACTGCCGGAGATAGCATTTTCCGTCCCGGCATGCCAGTTGGAAGCTTTGGCTCCGCTGGCAAAGGTGCCTACATTTGAAGGCAGTTTATAGTAGCGGGCCATCTGGGCAGTCAGTGCCTGCAGGAGGAAATCTTCCGGCCCGCCGCAGGCAACCGCCCCTGATTGCAGTTCCATCATGGTGCCGCAGGAGCCATAGAAAGTTGGGGTTCCCGGCTTGTAAGCCTGGAGAAAGGTAATTCCGGCAAGGATTTCAGCATTGGCCTGGGCCAGACTGCCGGCGGTGGTGGCCGGTGCCGTGGAACAGCCAACCTGCATGGTCAAAAAGCCGGTAGGGATGCCTGCATCGGCGAAAACCATGGCTGCTTCCAGTCCTTCCGGGTCGTAGGAAAGCGGGCTGATGCTGCATTGGAAATTGGAAATGATCGGCCGGCGGCGCAGGTTATCCTTCCCCCCGGCCACGACAGAGGCTATTTCTACCGATGCGCGGGCCGAGTTTCCGGTTACCGCGGTCATGGCCTGCACGTGTTTGCTCGAGTGGGTCAACTGGGCTTTTAATTCATGCAGTGGTTGTTTTGAGTTTGGGCAATCCTGGGCGCTGACTACCGGCCAGAGAAAGGAGACCTGTTCTAAGTAATCGGCGACCAGGGTGGCTTGCTCTAAGTCTTTTAAGGTAGAAGTGCGCAGGTTTCCGCTTGCCAAATCGATTACCTGGAGTCCGCTGCCGTCTATAGTGAGGTAGCCGTGGTTACCGTCAACTATCAGGTCGTTGTTCGGGTTGCGTGCACATAGGGTATAGCTGCCGCAAGCATCTTGAAGAGCTTTATTTACCAGTTCACCGGGGATATAGACCTTGTTTTTGTCCCGGTCCACTCCAGCTCCTGCCTGGCCTAAAACTTCCAGCGCTTCCGGGTGAGGCATTTTTACGCCAACGTTTTCTAAAATATACATGGTGGCATGGTGAATTGCTTCTGCTTGCCTATCGGTTAGTAAATCTAATTTTGTAATGTATTTGACCGGCTTTATGCTCCGTGCAGCCTGTTTTTCGCCCAATTTAGACGCACCCCCTGTTTAAGTAAGTGGATTGATCAAAGCAATAATCCCGAGTGGTTATAATAGTGATCAATACATTTATATCACAGGGAAAAGGTTAGTGCTACTATTAATTGTTTTTTAAGAAAGCCCTCATTTTATGTTATTTTTCTTAATTTAGTAAAGAAGGCCTGGGCAAAGGCCAAAAGGGTAGGCTGTAGTTTTAAAAGGGGTGCCAGGGTGTAGTGCAACCTTTATAAGTGGCCTGATCAATTACGGTGTTGTTGTTTCAACGGGACAAGGGTAGAATAAGGGTAGCTAAAGTGAGAGCCGATTGTACCGTTGGAGGAGCCTTCAAATGATGATCTTGCTTTTACGATTGGATCGCTTTTGCTACAATGGAACTGCTGAGTTAAAAGTTCAGATAAGGATTTTGATCATAGGAGGCTGCCCCCGGTTATTCCGGCAGCCGGATGAGGAGTTGGCAGAATATTACAGGGCCACAGAAACTTTCCAAGCTGGTAGAATCCCTTTCCCGGGCAATTCTGGGCAAGGAGAAAGTGATTACGCAGCTGGTAACCGGGCTGTCGGCAGGGGGGCATGTGCTTTTTGAAGATGTGCCGGGAGTGGGTAAGACCACCTTAGTCAAGGCACTGGCCAGGGCAACGGGCTGCGGGTTCAACCGGATCCAGTGCACCCCAGATCTTTTACCTACTGACATCAGCGGGGTCTCGATTTACAATCATAAGACCGGGGAATGGACTTTTCAAAAAGGTCCGGTGTTCACCCAGGTGCTTTTGGCCGATGAAATAAACCGCACTTCCCCCAAGACCCAGTCCGCGCTTTTGGAAGCAATGCAGGAAAAGCAGGTAACAGCAGACGGAATCACTTTTACCTTGGAAGCACCGTTTTTAGTGGTCGCCACTCAAAATCCGCACGAATATGAAGGCACCTTTCCCCTGCCCGAATCGCAGTTGGACCGGTTTACCATGCGCCTGTCCCTGGGGTATCCTCCGCCGGATAGCGAAATTTTGCTTTTAAAAGATATTACCCAGGATGATCTTTTAGAGCGCGTAGAGCAGGTAATGACCCCTGATGAACTAATCCGGGTCCAGGAAGAGGCGGCCAATGTATATATCGATAACAGCCTGTTGGAATATGTCACTAATTTGTCTGCAGCTACCAGGGAGCATGAAAAGGTGGCTTTAGGGATCAGCCCGCGCGGTAGCCTGCATTTGACCCAGTGCGCCAGGGCTCGCGCCTATATGAATGGCAGGGATTACGTGCTGCCCGATGATCTCCAGGAATTGATCTACCCTGTATTCGGGCACCGCATTATTTTGAACCAGGCTGTCTTTTTCGAGGAAGTCAACGTGAAATCTGTTATGGATGAAATTCTTGCCATGGTCAAAGTGCCCGGAAATGTCGGTGAAAGATGAACACTGAAGAAAGGATACGGATAAAACTGGCCAACCCATATTACTGGGCCGGGTTAGTGGTTGTGTTTGGAGTGGCTTTATTTACCGGGGTACCGGTATTTTGGATTACTTTCTGGTTCCTGGCGTTGTGGGCTTTATTTTCTATGCTCTGGTTGATTCACCTGGCCAAGACAATGGAGTTTTTTTTAAGCCTTTATCCCCGGGAAGTAGCCAGGATCGGCTTTGTCAATTTAGAATTAAGAGTGATCAATGATTCATTTTTACCGCTTCCTTATGCTGAATTTCATATTAGCGGTTTGGGGGAAAAGGGGCTTATTGCAGCAGATGAGTATAAACCAGGCGGGGGTAAACCAGCTGAGCGGTTGGATGAACGAAAAGAAGAAAATCCGCCCGATCAATTTGCTGAAATACCGGAAAGAAAGATGGAGTTTGATGATAACTATCCTCTTGGTTCATGGAAAGTAAGTTACCGGTTGCAGTGCTTCAGAAGGGGATTTCACAGCATTGGTCCCTTTAAGGTGAGACTGTATACCCTCTTTGGGGCCCTGGCCGTGGAAAAAAGTTTTTCTGAGAGCAGCAAGTTTGCCGTCTATCCCCGGGCCCTGCCGTTTGCCGGGCGGTATAATGTTGAAAGCGTCGAACCGTACGGGGCAAGACGCAACATTTACAGCAACCCTTACAGCCAGCTAGACTATACTGAAAGTTACGATCTAAGGCCCTTTGTCCCGGGAGATCCCTTCAAATTGATTAACTGGAAGGTGTCCGCCAGGCAGGGTGAAATCTTTGTCAAGCGGCCCGATATTACCAGCCAGGCCAAGTTAATTATCGCCCTTGAATTTTCCGGCAAGCTTTATCCCTCGGAGGAGGTGCAAGACCTGGCCCTGGAGAAAGTATTTGCCCTGCTCACGCATCTAATTACAAATAATTACCAGGTAGGGCTGCTGACTTATGACGGCAAGGCACATTTTCTACCGCCGGCCAGGGGTGAAAGACAATTGAACATGTTGAAAAAGCTTTTTACCGGTTTGAAACAGGATTGTGAAGAGACCCTGCTTGAGCACGTCTCCTACAATCGTTGGTCGGCAAGGGACAGGCTGCTATGGGCTGTACCTGAGTTTAGTCACCACTATTTAAGCAGCCTGAGCCGGGTAAAACAGCCCGGGCAGAAACTCTCCCTGGTGGTTACCGGTGAAAACAGGGAATTTGGATATGATAGTTTGCTAAACCATTTTTATTTGTGGCAGCTGGTTTATAACAAAAACCGGGTCCAGGTAAAGCGGGTGGAAACATCATGGCTTTAAGAAGAATTTGGAGCCTGGAAGTATGGCTGCTCATAGCGATGACAGCTATATTGATGCTTTCAATTACCAGGCACACGGAGCATACTCCGCACTGGAGCCTGTGGTTTGCTGCGGGGTTGCTTGCATTTTTCATGACCGTACAGCCGAAAATAATCGGCGCTATTATTATCGCTATCCCGGTTACAATGGCTGTTTTGGCGCACGGGTTTGACCTGGCTGTGTACAGCCCGCTTACTTTTGCCGGTGAGCTTGCCGGTGAACTTTTATCATGGATTTATGATACCAGCAGGGCCGGTATTCGCCTGGTCTGGACTTTTACTTCTTTAACAGTGTTCCTGATCGTTTATCTCCAATTATTATTCGTGGCCAGGGGTAGAAATATCGCGCCGCTAGTCCTCTTGGGATTTGCTGTTTATACTTACCTGTGGTACAACCGCTACGCGGATGTAGAGTCCAGCATGTTCATGTTTTTTGCCCTGGCTTTTCCGGCGGCCTCGTTTTTATATATCCGCAACCAGAGCAGGCTTGATCGAATGTGGTATAAGGCGGGTATTCTAGGCTTGAGTGTTTTTTCCGCTTTCGCTGTTTCAATAGCGCCCTGGGATCTTGATCGCCTGGAAGTGCCCGAGGATTTTCGGTTGTTAACCGATCCTCATGCGGAACAGGTAGTTCACCCCGAGGCTGAGGGTAACGGTGTCGGCACGTCTCCTGCTGAGAGGGTGACCGGGTACTCGCCCGGCAGCACACTCGGGGGAAGCTTGACCGAATCACATGAGACGGTGATGCGATTGGAGCTGGTTGAGGGAATGTTTCCGTCTTCGCTTTACTTGAGGGGAAGGGCCAGCGATTACTATACCGGGTCTGCCTGGGAAAAACGGGAGGCCGAACCGGCAGAGGATCTTGACGAGGCATTTGCTTACATGGAAGCTTATGAAAGCAACCTGACCATTCAAGTTGATTACCTGGAAGCGGAAGGTGATTTGTTTGGTTTCTTCCCGCCCACAGATATAGAGATTGCCGGCAGCGAAGATGATACCCCGCAATATGAAATAGATAGTTTTGGCAACCTGCAGGTGCTTGAACCTGGTTTTGCCGGAGAATACTTAGTATCGGGTAAGGCGATAACCAGGATCGATTTAAACCGCCGGGAACCACGGACGGAACTGGAAAAGGACCCCGAAGAACTTGCGCCGTTTATGCAGGTGCCGGAAGATTTGCCGGGAAGGGTGGAAGAGCTTGCTGCCGAGCTTACCGAAGGCACCGGCAGTGAGAGGGCAAAGGCGGAAAGAATAGAAAACTACCTGAGGGGATACCCCTATACCAGGGAAACCCCCGAACTGCCAGAAGGAGAAGATTTCGTCGATCACTTTCTCTTCGAGCTTGAAGAAGGCTACTGCTCCTATTATGCTTCGGCTATGGTTATTTTGCTTCGCTTAAACGATATTCCGGCCCGCTACGTGGAGGGCTACCGGGTTGATCATCATTACGAGGAATACCACCTGCAGAGGCACCCCGATGATCCTGAGATGCGCCAGTCGGTGCGCGTCATTAATGCCAGGAAAAGCAATGCCCATGCCTGGGTGGAAGCTTTTCTTCAAGGATACGGCTGGGTTGTTTATGAACCGACGGCCCGCTACGGAGTGCCCCTGATGATTGGCGAGGTAGAAGACGAGGAACCTGTAGAGGAAGAGGAAGATCCGGTTGTCACAGAAACTGATGACGAAAAATCCCCCTTTGGGATAGCCGCTTTTTTGACCGGTGCGGCGGTATTGCTTGGTTTATTTGCAGGTGCTTCCTATCTCTGGCTTTATGTCTTCTTCTCCCGGGCCGGAACACCGGAAGATTTGTATGCCCGGGTAGTGAAAGTAAGGGCAGCCTTTAGTAGCCTGCCCCGCCCTCGTGAAACCCCGGGGATGATAGCCGAAAAACTAAAAGCAGAGCTGCCGGTCCTTACCGGAGAATTTGAACAGATGAAAGTTTTATACCACTCCCAGCGCTATGCCAACAACGGCGAAAAAGTGATCAGGGTTGAGCAGGCGCTTGCCTCCCTGCCATTACGGGCGGTTGCTGTTTACCGGGGAAAAATGGGATTTGTGCAATATGCCCGCGGGCTTTTTAAGTTGTTTCTCCTGTCACTTTTCCCTCGGCGGATGATAGGGAAACCGGTGGAAGAATTTTAGGGGGTGTACTTAAGGCTGCTCATTATTTGCCGGAGTGAGGTTGCTTAGATGAAAGCACTTGTATTTAAGGATAGCTGTTTACAGATGGCCGCGCATTACCCGAAGCCCGAGCCCGGGGAAAATGAGGCTTTAATTCGCGTGACCATGGCCGGTATTTGCGGTACGGACTTAGAAATTATGGAAGGATACAAGGGGTTTACCGGAATTTTAGGGCATGAGTTCTGCGGTGTTATTGAAAAAGTTGGTGAGGGGGCAGATCCAGAAAGCGACAAACTATCCCCCGGTATGCGGGTAGTCGGTGAAATAAATTGCGGGTGCGGGAACTGCGGTTACTGTCTCAAAGGGGTGGCAGCGCACTGCCCCGAACGAGTGACGCTGGGTATAAATGGAAAAGACGGTTGTTTTGCGGAATATATCACCCTGCCCTTGAGCAATCTATTTGCGGTTCCGCCCGGGGTGAGTGACAAGGAAGCAGTGTTTATAGAACCTTTGGCTGCGGCCCTCGAAATAACCGGGCAGGTTCATGTCTGGCCAGGTGCCGCAGTGGCTGTTTTGGGAGACGGCAAACTGGGGATTCTTTCGGCTCTGACCTTGAACTTGACCCAGGCGGATGTGACCCTGGTGGGCAAGCATCCTGAGAAGATGTCTGTGGCAAAAGCCCAGGGAGTTAAAACAGCCCGAGCAGATGATCTTATTGCAGGCGGGATTGCCGGAAAATACGATATTGTCGTCGAGGCTACGGGCAGCGCCGGCGGCTTCGAAAGGGCCTGTGAGATCGTGAAAGCCAGGGGTTGCCTGGTTTTAAAAAGCACCACTGCAGGTGGAGAAGGGTTCAACCTGACCCCGGTTGTCTTAAAAGAAATTACGGTAGTTGGTTCGCGGTGCGGGCCTTTTGCGCCGGCCCTGCAGGTTTTAGAGAAGAAGTTGCTTGATGTTAACCCCCTGGTAGCAGCTGTATTTAAGTTTGACCGGGCAGTGGAAGCATTTAACTATTGCCGGAGTGGGAGCCCTTTGAAAGTGCTCCTTGACTTGAGCTGATCATTAAAACGATTGGTCCCCGGGCAGAGCATGGATTAACAAAGATGAAATAAGGTGAACGCTGTGAACTTGAAAAGAACGTTTTTAATTGTGGTAATCATATTACTCCTGTTTGCTTTTTTAGCAGAGCGGGTGGGCATTATTCCAGGTGTTTCAGAAGAATCTCCCCTGGATGAAAGCAGTGAGGAGAAACTTGACGGGGCGGAAAAAGATCCTGCTGAAGAAGACAGTGATGAACCGGCAGATGAACTTACAGATGATTTTCACCTGGGTAGCAAGGTTTTGATGGAAAGTAAACGAGAGCTGGTGGAGGGCAAAAAGGTAGGCCTGGTGACCAACCAGAGCGGGGTGGACAGCCGGGGCCGGAGCACGAAGG
>Ga0207421_10003204_pt1 | contig 19636 bp, 15 predicted proteins | sample SodLakKL_010_SED_4_FD_187542 | JGI IMG/M metagenome (GOLD analysis project Ga0207421, IMG submission 187542) | Alkaline sediment microbial communities from Lake Tanatar, Kulunda Steppe, Russia - 8KL_010_SED (SPAdes) (version 2) | ecosystem: Environmental > Aquatic > Non-marine Saline and... | reverse complement strand
GGCCTGCAGATATATGCTCTCCAGCATGGCCACAGTGGATCCCTTGCCATTGCTGCCGGCAACATGAATATAGTTCAGGCCTTCCTCATCATAATCCAGACCTTCCAGCAATCTCCCAATTCTCTTGAGGCCGGGTTTGAAGCCCTCATCGCTGCCAAAAAGCGGAAATTGTTTAAAGTATTCGACTGGATCAAATGAATTCATCTGGATTTTACCCCTCTATTATTATATTATATATATCTTGATAATTTACCTGTAGATGTATTAAAATAAAATCAATGATGACATATAAAGAAGAATGTGAGGTGTTGAACACTTGAACTCTCTGGCTGTATCGGCACTGGCTTTATTGACAGCTCAGGCCATAAAAATATTCACCGTCTCTCCTCCCCGGCCTGCAAGGATAATCGGCTCGGGGGGAATGCCCAGCTCACATGCGGCTTTTGTCACCTGCCTGGCCACTCAAATTGGGATAACCCACGGTATCAATTCCGATTTCTTTGCCATCACGGCGGTCTTCTCCCTGATAACCATCTATGATGCGGGTGGTGTCCGCAGATCAGTGGGGGAACAGGCCAAAATACTGAACAGAATTATAACTGAAGTGAATCCGGCGGAACTCGACCGGGAAAAGGACAATATAAAAAGAGAACTTAAAGAGCTGATAGGCCATACACCTTTTGAAATTCTGGCCGGAATGATGCTGGGATTTATTATAGCGATTCTGGCAGCATGATTTTCTAATCCAGGAAGGTCTGAACCTCCAGGAGATAGCCCTCCGGATCCCTGGCAAAAAAGTGATATAGATTAAAATCAGGATTGAGCTCCGGTGAACTTTCCAGCTCTACAACGGACTCTTCCGCAAATTCTTGATGAGTCTTCTCCACCTCTTCTCTGTTATCACAGAGAAGTGTTACAATTGGAGATTTCTCCTGATCGCATTTTGAAAGATGTTCACAGAATCCAAGCATTCCCCCGCCCGGCATATTGTATATTAGACATTTGCCCTGATCTTTTTCCAGGGAAAAACCGAGAAACCCGCCGTATGTATTCCTTATCCGGTTCAGATCCTCGCAGCCCAGAAAGATAATATTTCCCGTCAGCTTCATGCATAATTCCCCCCTCAGGAAAACCTCATCTCTATTTCATCTCTATCGCTGACCGAACTGGAAAAATCGGCCTCACTGCCGTTTATAATTATGCTGACTTCATCCCTCATATCTCTTGATATACCATAGTTTATATGCTTGAGTATTTCATCCACTGTGATCTCCCGGCACTCATATTCTATCTCATCACCGCTCTTTAACTGATAGTCCTCCTCCTGTTCACTGCCGTTTACTCTGAAATTTTCAACCGGTTTTGACAGCTGCAGTCTGCTGCTGTTAAATTCTATGGTGATTCCTTTCCGATTTTCCTGCAGAAAATTTTTCAGCTGGCGGACGGTGTAAACAGGGCCTCTCCGGTCCAGAAAAATCTCCTGTCCCGAAGTGATCTCTCCATTGAGATTTAGAGGATTATCTCCATCAGTTACAACTATCTCGCTCCGGGGAAGATAGGATCCCTCACCATTTATTTTAACCTCTATGAACTCATTATTCAAATCAGAGACTTCAACTTCACAGATTTTTTCAACTGCATCGGCTACGGTTTGGATAGGGCTGTATTCTATTTCCATACCATCCTGCAGTTCATCATCAGGATCAGCACTTCTGCCATCAGCCCTCAATTCAGGTTCAAGTACTATCTCCTCATCTGCAAATATTATTTTTTTAGCCTCAAATTCCTCATCATCAAGTATATCACCGATCTGTGCCCCGGCATCTGCACCTTCTTCCCCCGGATAAAATTCAAGCACATCTCCATTTTCAATTTGGGTGTCGAGTTCAGCACTTTCTCCATTTAGAATAATTTTTCCTGCTTCTCCCAGCTCGCCAGGGATTGAATGCACCTCACCATTCAACGTGTAAGTAAGCCCTCTGCCCGGACGGGGGCGAACTTTTTCCGGATCTACATCCGCCTGAAGAATGGCATCTTTTACTTCAGGCTCATGCAGAGCAAATAGACTGATCATTTCGCCATTTAACTCAACCTGGATAAATACATCATCCCGTTCAGCGCTGTCAGCCATCACTCCGATACCAGCGGGGGTGATCATCTGAGAGCCGGCGATAGAATCTATTCTTCCCTCCACATTCTTTAGGTCTTCTGCTTTTCTAATTCCCACTCTATCCCCATCCAGTTTTAGATAACCGGCCAGCTCATCCGTAAAACCAGGGGTCAAACTCCCCCCTCCAATACATATAACACCGCGGGGTGAACCTCCGTTGAGTCTCTTAATTTCCTCCCCCACCAGACCGGCCATCTCTCTTACCCTCTCTTCAACAGCCTCTTTTATATCCTCACTTTCAATCTCAATTTCACTGCCCAGAGCATTACGAACTCTGAAGTTCTCCTCCTCTTCCAACCGGCATTTAATCTCCTCGGCCCGATGGTAATCGATCATGAAATTTTCAGCAATTGTTTCCGTAATCTCATCACCGGCTACCGGAACCATGCCAAATCCTTTCATAGATCCACCCTTTGTCACAGCAATATCAGCTGTGCCTGCGCCAATATCTACAAGCGCCAGATTAAAATTATACATGTCTTCAGGGATGATAATGCGGGAGGCGGCCATGGGCTCAAGTGTGAGGTTGGAGACCTTTAAACCAAGATTATCTATAACCGAGAGCAGGGAATCCACCACAATACGCGGCAGAAAGGTCGTTATGATATCCACTTCCATATTTCTGCCCTGATGATGTAAAATCTCCCGGACAAATATTCCGTCCACCCTGTATTCCTTAACTGTCATCCCCACAAAATGATAACCTGATCGCTCATCTTCCAGGCCTTCATCAAGCAATTTTTCTCTGGCTTTCCGCACTGCAGCGTATTCCAGTGATCTCACATCGGTGCTGGAAATTTTCTTTTTACGGGAAAAATCGATCTCGCCGGTGGTTTCTACCGTTTTTAAAGCCCTGCCGGCGGCAGCTATGCCGGCCTCTTCGATCTCATATCCTGTATCCTCCTCCAGAGCAGAAATTATTTTTTCCGTCATCCCGGTTACAGCCTGAATATCATGAATCTGTCCATCAAACATGGCTCTGCTATTATGAGTTATAACATGGGAAGAGATAATCTCGTAGCACCCCTGCTCTTTGCCCAGCAGCAAACCCACCACTGTTCTGGTTCCGATATCCAGGGCAAATATTTTCTCCCTCACATCTGACACTAAAAATCACCCCAATTTACTAATAATGCCAAAAACCTGCAGAAACCCCCATTCTGATGATAATCATATCCGCTATCAATGAAAAACCAGAAAACCTATGAAATTGTAATAATAGAGAACCCCCAGGAAAGCGGCGCTTATAAAAAGGAGCACCGCCTGATTGAAAAAGTTGCTGTACATAATACCCTCTTTTATCATCTGGTAGAGCATAATCAAAAGCAGAACGGCCATGACTATCGGGATTAAGTTTATCAACCCCATCCATTCAGGCCAGCCCCCGGGATGATGATACAGCTGCCAGATATGATAGAACTGAAAGACGATGAAGATGATACCCAGCGCTGACAGCATAATGCCCGGCCATCTGGCCAGAGATTTTTTTCTTGAAAGTCCTCTCACAGCGCCTGAAAGCAATCTTTTAATATTGGTCAGAGGTGTTACGATATAGGCAAGAAAGGCCAGGAGAGTGATGCCCAGATGCAGAAGCGGGGATTCCAGAAGCGAGAGTTCCACAAGTGTTCGAGTGGGATCCTCACCCCACACCGCTTTCATATTGTTATTATCATCTCCATCATCGAGGAAAATCAGAGAAGAACTTCCATCCTGAGATATAAACTTTTCCCCTTCTTCATGAGGATAATATGTCATCTTATCCTCATCTGAGACCAGCAGTCTGCTCTCCTCCGCCTTCACTCTTGTGCTCTCAATACGGCTGAAGACTTTCTCCGGTGTAGTGTAAGAAGCCGGGGCAGTGTAGTATCTGCCGGCATATTCAGACAGATCCTCATCAGCTCCTAGCTGAAAATGATCTTGAGATTCCCCCTCAGCCAGAAAGCCTCCGATAAATGCATTTACAAGCTCCCGCCGGGCTGATTTTCCCTCACCACCATTATAACTCACAAAAATACCCAGATCTCTATCCGGCAAGAAATAAAGACCGGAATTAAAATGTTCTGTATCACCTTCATGCCAGATCACGAGCTCACCAAAAAATTCTCCGCTTTTCATACCATATGTCCATCCGGCAGCACGGGGATGCGGGGAATATCGGGGAGAAAACAGTTTTTCAATCATATCCTCAGATATTATTCTCCACATCCTGTCCTCCTCGGTCCGGGGCATGATCGCTCTCATGAAATTCGCCATATCCCTGGCGGTGACTGAATGCCCCCCGGCCGGAATGTCCTGTATATACTCAAAATCAACGGGTCTGTGAGAGCCGGCAGCAGTTCTATGACCTGAGCTCAATCTTTCACGATCAGCAGGGGGCTGTTCTGCTGTAGAATTTCTCATCCAGAGAGGGGCAAAAATCTCCTCCTGCAGGTAATCCTCATAACTCTGATCCGTCGCTTCCTCCAATACTGCTCCGGCCAGTGTGGCTCCGTGGTTTGAATAGCTGTGAATATCTCTTCCGGCATAGGCGCGTGCTGGATGGCCAGATTCTTCGATATATTGTGATAGATCCAGAAAATCTTCCTCTGTCAGGGTATGGCCCATATCTCGTCTCTCAAAGCCCGCTCTGTGAGACATAATTTCTGCCAGGGTCACGGGTTCTTCATCATCTTCATATTCCAGTCTCAGCTCTTCTGGAAGATATTGATTGATATCCTCCTCCAGTTCAATATTGCCACGCTCCACCTGCTGCATTATACCAGCCCAGGTGAACACTTTGCCGACAGTGCCGGTTCTAACCATATGTTTGCGGGGATCTAGTTTTTCTGAGCCTTCCCAGTTCGATCTGCCTGCTGCCCCCTCATGAATTATCTCCTCGCCATGTACAACGCTTATTACAGCCCCGGAAATCCTCCGGCCTGCCAGCTGCTGCTGTAAAATGCCCTGGATAAAATCCGAAGCTTTTTCACCTTGAATAATATCATCATTATCTGCCGCCTGGAGAGTAAAAGGCAGCATGATGAACAGGAGACAAACCGCTGTAAAGACGATGGATATAGCCCGTTTACCTGGCAACTGGATCCCTCCTATTATTACGTCAGATTGCTCTTGATATCGCGGGCAATCTCTTCAGCATCGAAACCAAAATATCTTCCCACCTCTTCACCGGGAGCACTCTGGCCAAAATCTTCAACGGAAAAAACGAGATCGCCGGAGCCTATGAATTCATACCAGCCCTGGCTTACACCTGCTTCCAGCACAACTCTGCGGGCAGAATTCGGTCTCAGCAGATCACCGCCTCCGGCACTGAGCCATTGGGAGAATTTCTCGCGGTTGGGTATGGAAATAACCCTGGCGGAAATACCTTCTTCCTCCAGCAGATCGGCAACTTCGGCGGCTAGTGAGACCTCACTGCCGCTGGCCATGAGAATGGTATCAGGATTTTCGCTCTGCCGGACTGCATAACCTCCATTTTCCATGTCCACCGCATTATCCCTGTCCAGAGAGGGACAGGACTGTCTGGTCAGTATCAGAGCAGTCGGGCCATCTCTGTATTCCAGAGCCTGCTGCCAGGCTGCTGCAGCCTCTTCAGCATCAGCAGGCCTTAATACCTGCAGGTTGGGCATAACACGCAGGGACTCAAGATGTTCCACGGGCTGATGTGTGGGTCCATCCTCACCGATGAAGATGGAATCATGTGTGAATACATATATATTGGGGAGCTTCATAAGTGCTGCCAGTCTTATAGCAGGACGCATGTAATCTGAGAAGACCAAGAATGTGGCAGCAAAAGGCCTCAGACCAGAGTGCAGCGAGATACCGTTTACTATACCGCCCATGGCATGTTCTCTGACCCCAAAGCGGAAATTGCGTCCTGAATAATCACCGGCCTGTACTTCTCCTTTATCCTCCTGATAGGTTTTATTGGAAGGAGCCAGATCAGCCGAACCGCCGACCAGATAGTCCACTTCATCCATTATCTCGCTCAGAACTTTTCCTGCTGATTTGCGGGTGGCGGTATCCATGTTAAGATCGAGATTTTCTATGCGCTCGTTCAGACTTTCCGGAATTTCCAGGTCATGAGCTCTCTTCCATTGTTCATAAAGGCCCGGGTTCTCTTCCTGCCAGCGCTCAAATTTATCCTGCCAGGTGCTGTATTCCTGCCTGAGTTCAGCTCTCTTTTCCCGCCAGAAATCATTGATCTCTTCCGGTATGAAGAATTTTTCCTCCGGCGGCAGCCCTATATTCTCCTTAAGTCCTCTTATCTCCTCTTCGCCCAGAGGAGCGCCATGTGCACCGGCATCGCCCTCCATGGTGGGAGCCTGATGGGCTATTTCAGTTTTTACCTCAATCAGTGTCGGCTTTTCCTCTTCCGACCTGGCCTGGTTTACAGCATCGCGCAGCTCTTCATAATCGTAACCATTCACATCCTCTATAACCTGCCAGTTAAAGGCTTCAAAGCGGGCCGGGGCATCCTCGGTGAATGCTAGATCAGTACTGCCTTCAATTGAAATTTGATTGGAATCATAAAATACGATCAGCTTACCCAGACCCAGATGCCCTGCCAGCGATCCGGCCTCAGAGCTGATGCCTTCCATAAGATCTCCATCACTTGCCAGAACATATGTGTGATGATCTATAAGATCTATCTCCTCTGTATTGTATCTGTCAGCCAGCATTCTCTCGGCTAAAGCCATTCCCACGGCATTGGAAAAACCCTGCCCCAGTGGACCGGTGGTTGTCTCCACACCAGGTGTGTCTCTGAATTCAGGATGTCCCGGTGTGGGAGATTCCAGCTGGCGAAAGTTCTTCAGATCCTCCAGCGAGAGGTCAAAGCCGCTCAAATGTAGAAAAGAATACAGCAGCATTGAGCCATGACCTGCTGAGAGAACAAATCTATCCCTGTCCGGCCACTCAGGTTCTTCCGGATAATAGGACATGACCTCTCCAAACAGCAGTGAGGCGAGTTCGGCACAGCCAACCGGCATTCCAGGATGACCAGATCCAGCTCTTTCCACAGCATCGACAGAAAGCCCTTTAATGGTATCGGCAATTTTCTGCAGCATATATATTCCTCCTTCAAAATTAATATTTGCGCTAATGCCCGGGTTCACCCAGCTATGAGGACTCTATCTCATCAAGTATTTCCCGGGCCTCTTCTTCCAGAAATTCGTAGCTCTCGTTGCAGAACTGACAGCGTATTTCAACTCTTTTCTGTTCTTCCAGAACCTCTTTTAAGTCCTCAGGTGGGAGAGATTTCACCATCTCTCTGGTCCTCTCCCTGCTGCATCTGCATCTGAATTCGACTTCAGTCTCAGCCAGAATTCTAAATCTCAGATCTCCAAAGAGACGATCAAGCAGTTCCTCAGGTTTGATACCTTCTGCAATCAGCTCACTCACGGAATGAATTCTGTTCACATTCTCCTCCAGCATTTTTACTGCATCATCCTCCGCACCGCCCATGAGCTGAACAATAAAACCTCCGGCAGCGGCGACTGTTAGATCGGATTCGACCATAACTCCCAGCCCCACCGCTGAAGGTGTCTGCTCTGATTGAGTAAAATAGTAGGTGAGGTCCTCTCCTATTTCACCGCTAATAAGCTCCACACTGCCCTGATAGGGGTCCTTCAGGTCTAAATTCTTGCGCACGGTGAGCGTCCCCGGACCAATCCCCCGGGCCACATCGATCTTGCCCTCATCGGTAAGGGGAAGTTCAACCCCGGGATTTTGAACATAACCCCGCACCTGGCCATACAGATTTCCTTCGGCCAGAATACTGCCCAGAGGCCCCTCACCTTCGACTCTGAGCTCGGTCCAGAGACCGGATTTTAACATCGCACTGATCAGCAGTGAGCCTGTCAGCACTCTGCCGAGTGCAGCTGTTGATAAAACGGTTGTATCGTGTCTTCTCCTGGCCTCTCTGACCACACCGGTAGATCTCACCGCCAGAGCTCTTATCTGTCGATCACTCGATATTGCTCTCACCAGATAATCTCCATCTTTATCTGTCATAGATAATCCTCCTGTATGCCTGACTATTCCTGCTTCCGGCCCGAAAAAACTAAAATACTCCGCTGTTACTATATGATATTATTCATTATCCGCCCTGTCAATCCAGATCATAACTTTTTATGCTCTCTTCTGCTCACGCCCATAATCGGGTTTTCTGGTCATGGTATATACAACACCCGCCAGAATGAGGCTTCCGCCCACAAATGTCAGCTGAGGTACGCTCTCCCCCAGTAATACCCAGGCAAAGAGTGTGGTGAGAATCGGCTCACCGATAATGGCCACGGAAACAAGTGTGGTTGGCACATATCTCACCGCCAGATTGAGCACAGAATGTCCGATGAGAGTGGGGCCTAAAGCCAGAGCAAAAAATAATATCCAGTTTCTGCCTCCGTGCCCCACAAAGGAATGCCCTGATATGATTATTCCTATAAATAAAAACAGAGAGGCATAGGTATAGACGGTAAATATATAGGGGAAATATCCCAGTTCTGCCCTGAGGCTCCGCCCGGAGAAGAGATACAATCCGGCAAAGAACGCTGCCAGCACGGCCAGCATATCTCCATAGATATTGGCAAAGAGATTGTGCAGATCACCGGCCCCAACGATAAAACTGCCTATCACTGAAATGACCACACCGAAAATTATTCCCTTCTGCAGGTCCTCTCTGGCCCACAGAGCTTCAAAAATAAGAGTGAAGATCGGCTGCAGGGCGACGAAAATAACAGCATTTGCCACGGCTGTATATTCAAATGCTGAAACCCAGAGCATAAAATGCAGGGCCAGAAAAAATCCGACAATTATCTGGCGTCCGTTGAGAAAGAGTTTGAAACTGCAATCTTTCCTTTTGATGAATACAGGCAGTAATGCCAGCACACTCAAAAACATGCGGTAGAAAGCAATAATCATGGGCGGTGCATCAGACATGGCCACAAATATTCCGGCAAAGGATATGACAAAAATTCCTGCAGCCAGGATCAGATATATTCTGCCTCTCAGGTTAAATTTATCTGTCATCTTTCATTACACCAGGGCAGTCTGGAGAAATCTCGCAGGGGGAAAACCTTCTCCTGACCAGGCTCCAGTGTGATCTCCTGCTCACAGTGCTCCAGGCTCAGGCTTTCGTCAGAAAAAAGCCGGTAGCTTGCCCCTTTTTCTGTCACCCTCAATCTCAGCTGCCTTCCCCGAAAATATATGGTGAACTGATAGCCATCGAGCTGATCGGGAAGATAGGGTCTGAAGGAGAGCTCTCCATGATAGTTTCTCATGCCGGCAAAACCATAAACCAGGGCCATCCAGGCACTGCCCAGACCGGCTGTATGCAGTCCCATATATGTATTCTCGTTAAAATCATCGAGGTCAAGCCGGGAAATCTGGATGAAGTACTTAAAAGCCTCCTCGGTATAGCCGATTTCCGAGGCTATTATGCTGTAAACTGCTGGCGAAAGCGAGGAGTCGTGAGTTGTGCGGGGCTCATAAAAATCATAATTTGCTTTTTTCTCCTCCAGTGTAAACTTATCTCCCTGCAGGAGCATCAACAATATAACGTCTGCCTGTTTGATTACCTGATAGCGCCAGATGGTTAGAGGATGCCAGTTGGAGACAAGTGGCAGTTCTTCGTGAGGAATCTCCTCTATATCCAGGGGCTCTTTATTTAAAAATGAATCATCCTGAGGATGTATGCCCAGCTCATCATTGAAGGGCAGATAGATATTATCTATCGCTCTATTCCAGTCATCCAGCTCATCCTCACAAAAATCAAGCTTATCCTTGAGCGCCTCATATTTATCACTTTCATTCTCTTTCATCTCCTCAACCGTATCCCGGGCGAATCTGAGGTTAAATCTGGCCATGAAATTGGTGAAGCAGTTGTTGTTTACACCTGGCTTGTATTCATCCGGACCACACACCTCATTGAAACAGAACTTTCCCTCATCCTGTTCAAAATGACCGCAGCTGAACCACATTCTGGCTGTCTCAACCAAAATCTCTGCCCCTTCATTATAGAGAAAATCATAATCCCCGGTAGCGGTAAAGTACAGATAGATGGCATAGGAAATATCCGCATCTATATGATATTGGACAGTTGAGCCCATAAAGAATCCGGAAGCCTCTTTGCCGTTTATCGTCCGCCAGGGGAACAAAGCTCCCTCCAGCTTCACTCTGCTGGCATTTTTTCTCGCTTCCTCAAGAATATGGTAGCGATACTCCAGAAGCTTGCGGGCGACCTGAGGTCGATTGAAGAGGTAAAAGGGTATGATAAATGTCTCCGTATCCCAGAAATAATGGCCCTCATAAAATTCCCCGGTCAGGCCCTTGGCGGGCACGTTTGTCCTGCCGTCTCTTCCCGTTGATTGCATCAGCTGAAAAGCATTATAGCGCAGAGCCTGCTGCAGATGGCCCTGGCCGCGCAGAAAAACATCAAAATCGCTCCAGAAATCCTCCAGAAATTTTTTCTGATCATTCTTCAGGCTGGCGGAGCCCCTGTCCGCTCCCTGTTTGACGTCTATTACCACCTTCTTCTTGAGCCTGTCAGGTGCAGCATCCTTCGAAGTGGCAAAAGAGGCAAATTTTTTCAGGCGATATTCCTCACCCTGGGTGGCAGAGATTCTAAAATCCTCAATTATCTCATCTTCGATAACAAAATGATCCTTTTTAACCGTAGTATTTTCAGGAGCCTCAACTTGATTCATCACAGCACCGGCAATCTGTATTTCACTGCTGGAGGTATTCTGCACCATATAACAGCGGCCATTGGCAAAACCCGTGGCCGTCACCTCCATGACTTTATCCCGGCGAAAGTGATGATGATTTTTTACATCACCATCTATAGCGCTCTCCACCCTGATCTCACCGGTGAAATTGACAGGTTTAAAGCTGTAATCGATCAGGGCCAGCTCTTTATGGGTGAAGGAGATAAGCCTTTCAATCTCGACCTCGATTTTTTTGCCCCCGGGACTCTGCCAGACAAAGCTGCGTGAGAGCAGACCGGTGCGCATATCCAGAACTCGTCTGTAATCACCTGTACTGCCTTCCAGAAGATCCAGCTTCTCCTCACCCAAAAAGAGATTTATCTTCGTCCAGTCCATGAGATTGACTATGGTCTGGCTGTATTTGGGAAGATTGGGCGCCTCCTCCCCGTAGACTATCTCCTCGGAATCATAGATTCCGTTTATGTAAAAGCCCGGTGTGGTTGTCTCGGCCGGTCCCGAATAATCCTCTTCCAGCGTACCTCTTAACCCCATATAACCGTTGCCTATAGAAAAGATGGCCTCGTTGTGGTGATTGTCATCGACCGAAAATTCTTCTTCTATTATCCTCCAGGGATGAACAGCAAATTGGTGCTCCTTTTCCAGTTTCTTTTCATGAAAACTTCGCAATGTCACTGTCAACCTCCCTAATATTGCTTTTATCCTCCGCCAACGAGAGGAAAGATGCTGACGGTGCTGCCAGATGGCACACTGCTCCCCCTATCAGCATGTTTTCCATCCACGAGTATCACCTGAACTTCCTCATCGGGTATGGAATAAAATTTAAGTATATCAGCAATGCTGTCTACTTTATCCTCCCTTATGGTATTTCCTTTTCTGAGATTGCCGGGGCTGTATTTCTCCAGCCCCCCGTAAAGATTTACGATAATCTCACCGGCTTCTTCAGAATTACATTCAGTCATACTGTTCGCCACCTCCTGGCAGCAGCCCGGAAAATTTCTCGAGATCAAGCTCAGTGAGTTTATCCGGCAGGGGAAAACCCCTTTTATCCCATCCCCGTTTTTGGTAATAACTATCCAGCATTTTCTCCTCATTTACTATCACTTCAGCCGCCGGCCCGCTGCCCTTCTCCTCTTTAAATCTGGGCGGTAGTGAGTCATCCCGGCGTCTGAATCCGGCGGCAAGATTGTACAGTCTCTCTAAATTCCATATCCTCCTGCCTATTTTCATAAATTCACCTTCGCTGAGATCAGCCCCTGTTACAGCATTTAACATCTCCCTATAAAAACCCTCAGCCAGGGCAAAAAGAGTGAATTTACATACAATAAGTGAGTCCAGTATTGCATTTAAGTTCTGCTGATGCACAACCAGAGGGGCTTTATCTTCTTCACTGAAGCGGTCAACGTTCTCTGGAATACCGAGCAGCTCCCAGGTCATCATATTGGCCCGCTGGTGACATGCACCTCTATTGGATGTTATATAACCGAGAGCCTGGCCTTTCATTCCCCGGGGATCAAATGCCGGAATATCGAGACCTTTAACCTGCATTGAAAGCTCAGATGCTCCATATTCAGCGGCAAATCTGAGTGATCCCTCTGCCAGCTTATCCCCTATCCCCTCTCTAAAGGCGATCAATTCGATATACTCATCTATCTTCTCCCTGGAGCCGAAACTCAGGGGAGAATCGATAAAACCTTTATCTGACATCTCTATATAACAGCTCAAAACCGAGCCGGTTGAAATGGTATCAAGACCCAGCTCATCGCATAATTGATTTAAATCCGTGACAAAATCAGGATCGCTTAAACCCAGATTTGCTCCGAGCAGACCCAGAGACTCAAACTCCGGACTGGCTCTCTCTTCTTCACCCCCGCTTATATTCCTGGAACAGGTTATAGGACAATTATAACAGCTTGAGGAGGTAGAAGGCAATCTGCGGGCGATATTCTCCCCGGAAATTCTATCAGCCAGATCGAACTGTGTCTTCTGAAAGTTGTGGGTGGGAAGAACCCCGGCCTCATTGATCAAATTCATGAGCATGGCTGTACCCAGCTCCCGCAGCCTGCCCTCTGTGAGTGAACTGTCCTCAAGCCAGGCCCGGGATTTCTTCTTGATAGATTCAACCTCTTTTTCATCGGAAATACCCGGTTTTTTATCACCCCTGACGGAGATAGCCTTGATATTTTTGCTGCCCAGAACCGCACCAAGACCACCCCGGCCCAGTGTGCCATTTTTCCCCACTGCGACTGAGGCGAATCTCACCTCATTCTCACCGGCAGGACCAATGGAAAGATGTCGATAATCGGAAGTTTTTTCCTGCAGAGATCTCCAGGTGGAAGTTGTGGTCTTCTCTCTTAATTCAGGACAGGGTATTATCTTCACATCCTCCTCATAGATCTCAATTCTGTGCAGTTCATCACAGCTTCCCCTGATAATAAGGGCATCAAACCCGGCTTTTTTCAGGGCCGGCCCCCAGTGACCGCCGGCATTTGAATCAAAAATGGTGCCGGTCAGCGGAGATTTAGAGAGCATGGCCATCCTGCCCGTAGTAGGAACGACGGTGGCGGTTAGAGGTCCCACAGCAAACACCAGCATATTTTCAGAAGATAGAGGGTCCACCTCCGGATTTAGCCTCTCCGCTAAAAGATAGTCACCCAGCCCGCGCCCGCCCAAAAAATGAAGTTCTGCCCTGTCGGGCAGATTTTCAATCTCAGCTTTTTTATTCCGCAGATCTATTTTTAATAATTTTCCCATCCAGCCGTCCATAATTACCACCTCGATTTAAACATTCAGTGCTCCGTAATACTGCCCCGCAGAATATCAAGGCCGTGGGGGATGATATCGATAACACTCTCAAGGCACTGTTCAACAGCCTCCGGCTTTCCGGGAAGATTGACTATCAAACAGTCCCCCTTAATGCCGGCTTTAGCCCGGGATAGATAGGTTAATTCTGTGAATTTAGAGGTGTCAGCTCTCATTTTTTCCGGCAGGCCCGGCACTTCCTTTTCAATGACTTCGGCTGTGGCCTCAGGGGTGATATCCCGGGGAGCAAAACCTGTGCCTCCGGAGGTGAAGATAATCTCCACATCTTCTGTTTCACTGAGTTCATTCAGCTGATTTACAATCCTGTCATAATCGTCAGGGATGATCCTGTATTCTTTGACCTCACCATCTCTGGCCTCGATGATATTCTCAATCACCGGTCCGCTGGCATCCTCTCTGTCACCTCTGGAACCTTTATCGCTCATTATTAGAATTGCTGCATTCATGTTCTCACTCCTCAAAGTAGAGGTCATCACCAGGGCGAACCATGCCTCCGGCTATTACCGAAGCAAAAACACCCTGTTCGGGCATTATGCAGCTGCCCGTTTTGCGGGCAATCTCGCAGCCGGAATGGCATTCTTTACCTATCTGGGTGATCTCCAGCAGAACTTCCTCACCGATTTTAATGCGACGACCGGGCTTTAACTCATGGAGCTTAAGTCCCCTTGTAGCAATATTTTCGGCAAAATCACCAAAACCCAGGGCTAAATCATCATCCTCGAGCTCATCCTTCATGAGGAGTATGCTCTCCTCGGCCAGAAGGCTTATCTGTCTGTGCCAGTCACCGGCATGGGCATCACCTTTGATACCGTGATCCACGGCCAGCTCGATTTCCGGGACGGGCTTTTTGCGGGTGCCTTTTTCCTGGCTCATGCAGACTGCAACAACCTCACCTATCTTCTCCCGGCTGGATCTTTTGAAATCACCGGACTCTCCTCCGGTCTTTTCCATGAGCCGTATCTCACCAATATCCATAGCCTTATCCACAGCTTTGCACATATCGTATATCGTCAGGGCAGCCAGTGAGACACCATGCAGTGCTTCCATCTCCACTCCCGTGCGGGCGGATGTTTTGACACTGCATTCTATTTCGATGCTGTCAGGTTTAGTAATTTCAAATTCCAGCTCAACACCGCTGAGAGGTATCTGATGGCAGAGAGGAACAGCTTCAGCTGTCTTCTTGGCGGCCATAATCCCGGCCAATCGGGCAGTTTCCAGAACAGGCCCTTTATCTATCTCCATATTTTCAATTCTGGAGAGAGTTTCCCGCTTCATTTTGATCTTTCCCCTGGCCCTGGCCTGGCGATAGGATATGTCTTTTTCACTGACATCGACCATATTTATGCTGCCCTTTTCATCCATATGGGTAAAATCTTTTTCTGTCAAAGGCCTAACCTCCTATCTGAGACATATTTCTGTTATTACATCCCGGCTTAAAGTCATTCTCTGCCGGTTTTTTCAGAGCAGAACCCCGCAGTACATCTCTTATATTATGATGGGATTTGAGCTCTCCACCTTCATATAAGGAAATCTCATTCTCACGGGCCAGACAGGGCCGGATTTTGCCGTCTGCTGTCAGCCTCAGCCTGTTGCAGTTCCCGCATATATTGTGGCTCACAGGTGAGATAAAACCGATCACAGCTTCACTGTTATCCAGCCAGAAATTTTGAGCCGGCCCCTTTCCTCTGATATCAGCAGGTTTAAGTTCATGTTTGTTTTCAACCCGGGCTTTTATCTCCTCCAGGGATATCTGATATTCAGAAACAGCATCACAGCCTGATTCTGCTGAAGCTTCCTCGGCAAAGGGCATATATTCTATAAATCTCAAATTAAGATTTTTGTTGCGGGCAAAACGCACAAAATCTTCAATCTCATCATCATTCAATTCTTTTTTGACAACTGTATTTATTTTTAGCGGGTTGAGCCCGGCATTTCTTGCCTTTTCTATGCCATCCAGAACCCGGGATAAGCCGTCAACTCCCGTGATCTCCGCAAATTTTTTATCCTGCAGAGTATCTAAACTGATATTTACCCGGTCAAGGCCGGCCTCTGCCAGCTCTTCAGCCTTATCCCCCAGAAGATATCCATTGCTGGTCATAGTTATCTCCCTGCAGCCCTCTACATCATCGATACTATCAATCAGATTTTCCACACCCAGCCTAACCAGGGGCTCTCCTCCCGTGATGCGGAAGGTGGTTATACCTTCGCTGACTGCGATGCGGACAACCTCAAGTATATCCTCATAGCTCATAATCTCATCCCTGGGTTTACACTCGACTCCCTCAGATGGCATACAGTAACTGCAGCGGAAATTGCAGCGGTCAGTGATTGAAATTCGCATATAATTTATCTCTCTATTGCCGGCTGCATTAATCGTCAATTTCATCACCTCTCTCTGCAGGAGTAAAGCAGCGCTCCAGACCGGTTTCCTCGAGCAGATAACCTCCCAGTTCCTGCAGACTTTTTTCGAAGCTGAGGGAGGAGATCACCTCTTTCAGGGCTGTCATCCTCCTGTCATCGCTGAGATCCGCCGGATATATCAGTTCAAATCTCTCCGTAAATAATGGTTTAAAACACAGATCGAAAGAGCGGGCAGCAGCCTTAATGCCCAGAGTTACATCGGCAGCACCGCTGTCCACAGCCTGCGCAACCGCAGCATGTGTATATTCCTCTTTATTATACCCTTTGATATCGTCTGGTTCAATACCCTGACGGGAGAGATGATAATCCAGCAGGATTCTGGTCCCCGCTCCCCGCTGTCTGTTAATAAAGGTGTAATCGGATCTGGAGAGCTGGGATAGATTTTCTATCTCAGAGAGCGATGAATCCTCTCTGAAAATGAAACCCTGTCTGCGCCAGGCCAGAGTGATCAGCTTATAATCATTCTCAGCCACCTCAGTCAGATAGGGAATATTGTATTCGCCAGTTTCGGGATCAAGAAGATGTGCTGCCGCAACATCCGCCTCTCCTCTCAAAAGAGCATGTATGCCTGCCTGACTTCCCCGGGACTGCAGCTTAAGCTGGCCGAAGTCATCCTTTTGGGCCAGCAGTTCTCTCAACTCCTCCAGGGCAGGATCATTGCTGCCCAGCAAAAGCAGGCTGTTTTCAACATCTTTTCTGGAGGTGAGCGGGATTATCTCTGCCGGCTCCCCGGAGAAAAGCCCCTCCTTTTCCGGGGGTATTTTAAGATAGCCATCGGCCTGCAGGAGTGATTTCATCGCTGCCGAACCCCTTCTCCTGGGGGCGGCAATCAGCTCTTCCTCCTGGCGTAAATTCACCCTGATAAATTCCAGCACACCGGGTGTTGAGCTGATCTTCCTTTTAATGCGGACATCCCAGCTCTCAACCTCCTCAGGCTCACTGCCGCTCAATTTTAAAAGTGCCGGTTTTAAAAATAGATCAAAATCCAGCAGACAGGAAAGAGGATAACCTGGCAGGCCCACTACCGGTGTGGAGTCAATCTCACCCAGCAGAACCGGTTTTCCCGGCATAATATCCACACCGTGCACCCATATCTCACCCATTTCATCTATAATATCAGCTGTATAATCTCTGGAGCCAGCAGAGGATCCGGCAATCACAGCCACCATATCACTCTGGCTGACAGCCTTCTGCAGCTCATCCTCTATCTTCTCAGGTGTGTCAGGAATGATAGGATGCCTTTCAACCAAAGCCCCGGCCTTCCTGCTTCCGGCGGTTATCATGGCAGAATTGAAATCCACAGTCTCCCCCCTATCAGGTTCCTGATGGGGAGGAATGATTTCATCTCCGGTGGGAATGACGCTCAATTGGGGTTTTTTTATGACCTCTACTTCCAGAAGACCTGCTTCGAGAAGGGCCCCGACATGGTGAGGGGTTATCCTCTCCCGGGTTGTGAGGAGCTGATCGCCCTTTAATACGCTCTCACCGATTGAGCGCAGATTGTGCCAGGGTGGTACACTGCTGAATATTCTGATGCTGTTTTCATCGATCTGCTCTACATCCTCAACTTTGATGACGGCGTTAAACTCCTCCGGCACCGCACTGCCTGTGTTAACTTCAACTGCCTGCTCCGGAACGTCAAATGTACAGGGATTGCGCTCATTGACACCCTCAGTGTCCTCGGCTCTGAGGGCATATCCATCCATGGCAGCAGCATAAAAATGAGGAGCGGATCTTCTGGCCCTGACAGCTTCTGCACTTATTCTTCCCGCCGCATTTTCAGCTGGAATTATCTCAGTCTTTAGTTCCCGACCCTCGAGCATATTGAACCAGATATTTCGAGCTTGGGAAAGTGTCTTCTTGTCAAGATATATATTTCTATTATTCACCGACATGGCTATCCACCCTCCCCAGAGCTAAAAGTCCGGCTTCGGAATCCAGGGGATAAACTCTGACCGGGCTTCCCCTGGCAAGCCCTTCACAGCCCGCAGAAATATGTATAAAACCCTGAGCCTCGACTAAAGTTGTGATCAAATTGGATTTACCCGGTATCGGAGCAACTTTTTTGACAGTGATCTCCTCCCCGGTTAAACGCACTTCCTCATCGTTGATGAATCTGACCGGAATAAACTCATCTTTTCCCCTGGCAGAAGGTATCCTGGTTTTAAGTGAGCCCAATTTGGCCTGTGATTTGAGCTCCTCAGGTTCAGCTGGAGCAATTCCCCTCATCACATTAATGAGATCGGGAATCACAATACAGCTGACCACCCAGGCGGAGGCCGGGTTACCAGGCAGCCCCAGCACCGGTGTATTGGAAACCCTGCCCAGTATAGTCGGCTTGCCCGGTTTCACCGCCAGTCCATGAAGCAGCACTCCCGGCTCACCCAGTTCATCAATAACATCTATCGTAAAATCCCGGGTTCCCACTGAGCTTCCCCCGGAGATGACGATAATATCCCTGTCGAGATTTTCCTCTATCTTATTCCGCAGGCTCTTCGGTTCATCTTCAACGATGACACTTTCACCTATAGTTCCTCCCCATCTCTCATAGAGTGCAGAAAGTGCTGGAGTATTGATATCTCTTATCTCTCCGGCCTTTTTGTCAGCCTCTGGCGGAACTATTTCATCGCCTGTGGAGAGAAGGGCAATTTCAGGCTTCTGAAATACCTCGACTTTCACTATGCCCAGACCGGCCATAGCTCCTATATCCTGAGCCCTTATTCTCTGCCCGGCTGATAGAAGCTGTTCTCCTCTTTTGACATCATCGCCCTTTTTTATCACATTCTGTCCCGGGGCAAGATCGTCATAGACCTCAATACGGGATAAGGAAATTTTATCGGTGTTCTCCACCATCACACAGCAATCAGCCCCATCGGGTAGCATAGCCCCGGTCGCTATCCAGGCGGCTTCGCCCTGAGCCAGAGAAAATTCAGCCTCCTCTCCCATTTTAACCTCTTTTTCAACATGGAAGTAAGCAGGATGGGTCTCACTGGCACCATGAGTATCGGAAGCTTTCAAGGCATAACCATCAACTGCGGAGCGATCAAATGGGGGTAGATCCTCATTTACCTCAAGCTTTTGAGAGAGAATCCTGTCTGCTGCTTCATATATAGAAATTTCCTCTTCAGCCACCTCTACAGGCCCATACCATTCACTCAGATTTGAATGTAAATTATCCAGCTTCTCAAGTTCCAGAAATTCACGGCTCATATCTCTTTTCGCTCCTCAGATAAAATGATGATGAAAAAACTCAATTAAAAAGCCCCAGCTGGCAGCGTCTCACTCTGATATCCTCTCTGTCAAGAAGACGGCCAAATTCTCCATATCCCCAGCCCAAAATATCGCTTATGAGCTGTGCCCTGTAACAGGATATTTCACTTTTGGGGACGGATACATCGATATCATTAAGCTGTGATGAATCATGCAGTTCAGTATAGTTCAATATCAGGTCGGCTCTTTCCCTTACCTCTCTGCATTTTTCATCTTCTTCGCCGTCTTCATC
>Ga0207421_10003203_pt1 | contig 19637 bp, 20 predicted proteins | sample SodLakKL_010_SED_4_FD_187542 | JGI IMG/M metagenome (GOLD analysis project Ga0207421, IMG submission 187542) | Alkaline sediment microbial communities from Lake Tanatar, Kulunda Steppe, Russia - 8KL_010_SED (SPAdes) (version 2) | ecosystem: Environmental > Aquatic > Non-marine Saline and... | reverse complement strand
TGTTCCGCCCACCATATGCGGGGCCGTAGTTAAGCTGGTTATAACGCCGGCCTGTCACGCCGGAGGCCGCGAGTTCGAGTCTCGTCGGCCCCGCCACAAAAAATCAAAAGGCCGGGGTTTACTTCCCCGGCCTTTTTTTGTTCTCATTTGCCGTATGAATAATAATGTTTGCATTGACCATGTTTAGAGATCACTAATGTTGACCTATTTGTTGTATATTTCAATAGCCCTGCTCATAACTTTTGTTGTTGTGTATTACTTAAGCGGCCTGTATTTCAATGCCAGGAGAAAATTGAGAGAAAAAAAAGCTGTCAGGTATTTTGAAGAAGAAATCTTGAGCCTTGAAAAAAAGTGTAACAACAGCGATTACTTTCAATCCATGGATCACCGGCAACAGGAAGAACTCAAAGACAGACTGCAAAGATACAGGGACGCCCTGAATGATTTAAAAACCCCTCCTTCTCCCTGACAGACGTAACTTCAAAAAGTTGAGCTCTGTGCAGTAAGCTTTTACTGGATGACAGTTAATTTTTGATTTTCTATGCTCTGTCTTCCCGATTCTGACCTTAAGAATTCTCCTTCCAAGAATCTTCTTCTTAAAGTAACCATTCACCATAGCCTGGGGACTTTACAAGCCGGCTCCAGCACTTACTTTATGGCAAATCTTGATTTGAAAATTTGTCAGACATGGTGTAACTGCAAAGGATCAAAAACCAGTTTCCAGCCTTTAAAATCAGCTTTATAGCTCTTTGTTTTTTATATTATCCGTCTTCTGTTCTTTGTCATCTGCGTCTGCAAAAAGGAGTTTTTGCAGACGCAGATGACAAAGAAAAAGCAACTGAGGGGGCCAGCTTGCAAAGCCTTCGAGCCATGTATCTGCAGGTTGCCTCTCAAACTGTCCAGGTTGAGCAGATGGTAAACAGTTGCCGATTTTTTATGGATGCTCACAGTATCAACTTCCCTGAGCTGTTTGCAGTAAATTATGGTTTTGATTTGAGTCAGTTTAGAATGGCCCACTGCATTGAAGCGTGTGATTTTGCATTAAATCCCTGCTGCAGGGGTTGATATTTCTGGTCAGGGCTGTTAGTTACTTTGCGCAGTGTTGCAATTCTGGATGCTTATTCTGAATTTTCAATCCAGTAAAAATTGAAAAACAATTTCATGTTAAAAGGGAGGAGATTAGATGGAAGACCATGTAAAACAGGCTCTGGAAATAGTTAAAGCCCAGGCCAGCGTGCGAAACATGACGGAAGAAGAGATCAACTCCATGATTAAATCTTTGTCTGAGGGGATACAAAAAGCTTCACAGGGAACTCCTGAAGAGCAGGTTGACGAAGAGCAGCACCCTGCAGTGGATCCCAAAAAAGCCATCCGGGAGAAGAGCATTGTCTGTCTGGAGTGCGGCAAATCTTTCAAGGTCATAACCAAAAAACATCTTACCAAGCACAATATGACCCCGGAAGAGTACAAGGAGAAATGGGGTTATAAAAAGAACCAGTCCCTTGTGGCCAAGTCCCTGGCCAGGGAGAGACGGAAAAAAATGCAGGAGATGGAGCTCTGGAAAAAGAGAGAAATCAAGATGCCAGGGAGATAAGATCGATCGCTGCAGTGTCTGATTCCTGCGACGATACTTTCGTAAAAAGCTTTTTTTCATTTTTGTATCTTTTTAGACGCGCCTTCAAAAAGTCCTTTTTGCAGGCGCGTCCGGTAAGAGAATAAGCTAACCATGCCGTGCTATAGCTGGAAGCCATGCTTTTGCTGAGCTTTCAGTTGTTTGCTTCTCACCCGCAAATACTCCGATTTGATGCCCGATTGAAGGGGATATGGTGACCTGCATCCCGCGCGATTTTCCCTTTTGTATTTTCTTTCTTCATGTTAAGTGCATTGGCTTGATCCCGGGCAGCTTTTCCTTGCTGTCCTTGTTTTTCAATTCCCGTGATACTTTCAACTTTTTGGATAAGATGAGGGCGGCATGAAAAGCGTTTTGATTGAAAAGCTTGATTCGGGTGAAGCCAGGATAGGTATTATCGGGCTCGGCTACGTTGGGCTGCCTCTGGCCCTGCGCTATCTGGAAGCGGGATACAGAGTTCTGGGACTGGATATTGACCCCGATAAAGTGAGCAGCCTCATGAACGGGAAAAGTTATATCAGGCATATCCCTTCGCATCCTTTGAAAGAGGCGGTGCAACAGGGGCGATTCCAGGCGACCTATGACTTTACCCGGGCCGGTGAGGCCGACGCCTTGATCCTTTGTGTGCCGACTCCCCTGGATAAGCATCGCGAGCCGGACCTGTCATTCGTGGTAAATTCCCTGGAAAAGGTTCTTCCGGCTTTAAGGTCCGGGCAGGTGATATCACTGGAGTCCACGACATATCCCGGTACCACGGATGAGGAGCTGTTGCCTCGAATAGAGGCTGCAGGCTTCAAATCCGGCCGTGATGTTTTTCTGGTTTATTCCCCTGAGAGGGAAGACCCGGGCAATCCCGGATTCAATACCAGAAACATTCCCAAGGTCTGTGGAGGTGTCACCAGGGACTGTTTGGAGGTGGGAATGGCCCTTTATGGCCGGGTAATTGATGAGTTGGTGCCGGTTTCTTCCACCAGGACCGCAGAAGCGGTCAAGCTCATGGAGAATATCTTCAGGAGTGTGAATATTGCCCTGGTTAATGAGATGAAAACAGCCTTGATGAAGATGGACATCGATATATTCGAAGTGATCCGGGCGGCTTCCACCAAGCCCTTCGGGTACATGCCCTTTTACCCCGGACCTGGGCTGGGCGGGCATTGTATCCCAGTTGACCCCTTTTATCTTACCTGGAAGGCCAGGGAATACGACGTGGCTACACGTTTTATTGAGCTGGCAGGAGAGGTCAACACTTCCATGCCTTACTATGTTGTGCAGAGAGCCATGGAGGTGTTAAATGACTTTGGCAAAGCTCTGAAACAGTCCAGGATACTTCTGCTGGGGCTGGCCTACAAGCCGGACGTGGATGACGACCGGGAATCACCCACTTACAAGATTATGCACCTGCTGGAGAAAAAAGGGGCGGAAGTTTATTACAACGATCCGTATATACCGGTTATCAGGCCTTCCAGAGAATATGCTCATTATGCAGGACGCAGATCACAGCAGGTATCGGGTGATTTTGATCTGATTGTTCTCTGCACCGCTCACAGGGAGTATCAGGACCTGGACCCTTCAGGTCTCGGCGCTCCGGTTCTTGATACCAGGGGGTTTTTCACTGATCTGCCTGGCAGCGTCTACAGGGCCTGATTTTTTAAATTTATTACCGGAGGAGGAAATGGATACGGCGGAAGAGGAGATAAAAGGTCCAAGGGTTCGTATCAGGGAAATGGGTATTGATGACCTGGCTCCTGTATACCATATCGGCGAGGAGGTCTTCACGGCCGAGTTTTCAACCAGCCTGTACAGAACATGGGATGAATATGAAATAATCAATCTTTTCAGCACAGACAACGAGCTGTGTCTGGTGGCCGAGCTGGATGATCATATCGTGGGCTTTGCCCTGGCCACTACTGTGGAAAAGCCAAGGTCTGCCTGGAAGTACGGCTACCTTACCTGGCTTGGAGTGCGCAAGAATCTGCAGCATGCAGGGGTGGGTAATCGGCTGTTCAAGGAGATAGTCAGGCGTATGGAGCAGATGGGAGTGCGCATGGTTATTGTTGATACAGCAGGTGACAATGTTGCGGCCATCCGTTTTTTTCAGAAGCAGGGTTTTGACGATATGAAAGAGCATGTCTTTTTGAGCATGAACCTGAGCCGCAAGTCAAAGGCCAAGGGCGGCAAGAAAAAAAGGCCCAAGAGTGGCAGAAAGTCAATAGTACAGCAAAAGAAAACCCCTAAGAGAACCGGTTATGCATGATAGAATTGAAAGAGCGGTAAGGGAAATCGATCCCCAGCGGCTTTTGTCGGTGCTGGTGGATATGATAGATATATATTCTCCATCGGGCAAGGAGAAGGATGTCCAGGTATATATCGAGGAATGGCTTACAGCCAAAGGTTTTGAGGTGACCCGCCAGGAAGTGGAAGAGGACCGCTTTAACCTGCTTCTTACAATGGGACAAAAGGATCCCCAGGTTTATCTGGTGGGGCACGTGGATACCGTGGCGGACTGGGATTTTGACGAGGAGGGCCCTTATGAGCAGGGCGGTATCGTGCGAGGCCTTGGAAGCGCGGACATGAAGGGCGGTTGTGCAGCCATGGTGGAAGCCTGGATGGCACTGGCCAGTGCTTTTGAACCTTCAGAGCGCCCTCCGGTGGGACTTGCCCTGGTGGTGGGTGAAGAAGAAAGCGGCGACGGCAGCGAGGTTTTTCTTGAGAACAGGCGTCCTCCCTGGGTGATCATTGGAGAACCCACCAGTCTTGCTGCCTGTTATTCTCATTACGGCTACCTGGAGGCCTATCTGGAGACCACCGGCCGCAAAAGCCATTCCTCTCTGCCTGAACTGGGGCATAACGCAGTTGAATCCATGCTCAAGATCCTTTTGCATCTGGGCAGGCATGAGCTGTTCCAACAGGGAAGTTCTGAACTGGTTTATTCCATCCGGGAAATGAGCTCTTCCAGAGCGGGTTTTGTGGTGCCAGACAGGTGCGAGACCTGGATTGACCTGCATCTGCAACCGGGGATGGATTTAAAAAAGCTAAAAAGCCTGATCCGGCAGAGGGCCATGGAAGCACATGATTTTATTTCGGATTTGAACCTTGAGGTGGGCTTTGAATCTTCATATTCAGGATACGATCTGGGAGGAGATCATTACATGGCCCGGCAACTTTTTGCAGTTTATGATTACCTTGGGGTTCCATATTACGAGAATACCTTCCGTTCCCAGTCAGACGGCAATCTGTTTTATGAAGCCGGATCAAGACCCATAATCCTTGGACCGGGTTCCCTGGAGACTGCTCACACCCCTGATGAGCATACCAGTCTGGCTGAGGTGACCAGCGCCGCCAGAATATATGCAGCGTTGTGTGCAAGCCTGGATTCTGATTTCAAGAGCAACCCGGAATAAACAACTTATTGTCTCAGAACAAAAGTGTCCCTGCATGATTCAGCTTTATCAACGCTACAGCAGAATCAAAGCCTTTTGTGTGTCTTTTGACCCTGATAACTCAGCATTTTTTAATATACACTTAAATCATAGTGAAAAAACTTCTGGACAACTTTTGAGGTTTATTTTAACCGGATTCCTACTTTACAAGTCTGGAAAGAATATCGGGCAAATTAAAAGAGAGGTTCGCTTTTATGAAGTTATCCACGACCATCCGTTACGGTACGAGACTGATGCTGGATATGGCCGAGCACAATGAGACCGGTCCTATCCGCATCAAAACCATAGCCCAGAGGCAGGGGATTTCTGAGAAGTACCTGGAGAAGATTGTTCGTCTGTTGCGCAAGGCCGGCCTTGTGGATGGCCTGAGGGGGCCGGGGGGTGGTTACGTCCTGGCGGTGCCTCCGGAGAGTATCACCCTGGGTTCCATCCTTGAGGCACTGCAGGGCAAGGTGGAGCTGTGTCCCTGCCTGGGGGAGCCGGAGCATTGTGAAAAGCACCTGTACTGCAAAACCAGGATGGTCTGGAACGACATCAATGCAACAATTTCTTCAAGGCTGCACAGCACCACTCTGGCGGATCTTCGGGATTCATCATGTCCGGTGGAGCCGGAAAAAGTCCATTGACTCTTCCGGGGCCTGTAGCGAATAATTCAGGCCGCTGTATGCACCAGGGACAATAAAACCGGCTTTTCCCCCTATCCAAAGACTATAGGGTAGGATTCCAAATAATAGTGCAGGTATCCTGCAGACCATGGAAATGTTTTTGCCGGAATTGTTACAGGAAGCGAAAATGGTAGAACAATTGATAATCAGCAGGGAATTATGAACATAAAAAATCAAGGAGGTGCATTTAATGCAATACAGACAGGCCGGACAGAAGTGGTTTATTCGCATTGACAGGGGAGAGGAAGTGCTGGAGGTGCTGGCAGCTTTTTGCAGGGAGCACGGCATTAACCTGGGCTCCATCAGCGGCATCGGTGCAGCAGGTGAGATCAAGCTGGGCCTTTTTGAGACCGCAAGCAAGACTTATCAGTCCACTGAATTTAAGGGGGACTTCGAGATTACCGCTCTGGCCGGCAATGTCACCACCAAGGAGGGTGAGATTTACCTGCACGTGCATGCCACTTTGTCGGACAAGGATTGCCGGGCCTATGGAGGTCACCTGAACAGGGCCCTTATCAGCGGCACCTGCGAGGTGGTCATTGATCAGGCCCAGGGCAGCATTGACAGGCTGTTTGACCAGGACGTGGGCTTGAACCTGATGAAGTTCGATTAACTGCAGCCATCTTATGAGCAAGGACTCATTCGGCACTCTCTTTCGGGTGACCACTTACGGCGAATCACATGGACCCGGCCTGGGGGGGATTGTCCAGGGCTGTCCTCCCGGGGTTGCTTTAACGCAGGACACGATTCAGCAGGAACTGGACCGCAGAAAACCAGGACAGGGCGTCGCCTCCACCGGAAGAAAGGAAGCCGACCGTGTAGAGCTTCTTTCCGGAGTGTTTGAGGGCCGCACCACCGGAACCGCCATTGGCTTTCATATTGCAAACCAGGACCAGCGCTCCCGGGATTATTCAGATATCAAGGATGTTTATCGCCCCGGGCACGGTGATTTTACCTATGAGGCCAAGTACGGCATCAGGGATTACCGCGGCGGCGGCCGGTCCTCGGGAAGAGAGACAGTATCCCGGGTGGCTGCCGGGGCTGTGGCCCAGGAGTTTTTAAAGACCTTGGGCATCAGGGTGTTGGCTTATACAGTGGAGATGGGGGGTATCCCCGCCCGTCTGGTGGACCTGGAAAATGCTCAGGACAGCCCATTTGCCTCTCCTGACCCGGAGGCTGTACCTGTCTGGGAAGAACTTGTCCACAAGGTCAGGTCCCAGGGAGACAGCCTGGGAGGCATTGTGGAAATCCGGTCGGATACTCTGTCTGCCGGGCTTGGAGAGCCTGTTTTTGACAAGCTGGATGCCAGACTGGCCTATGCCCTCATGGGGGTGGGTGCTGTCAAGGGCGTGGAGATCGGGGCCGGGTTCGCCGCCGCCAGGAAACGCGGCAGTGAAAATAATGATCAGATGGGAGCTGATGGATTTTCGTCCAACAATGCCGGCGGAGTGCTGGCAGGTATTTCTTCTGGCCAGCCCCTGGTGGTGCGTGCAGCAGTAAAGCCCATTCCTTCCATATCCAGAACCCAGAAAACCATGACTATCCAGGGCAGCGAGACCGAGATAAATATCGGCGGACGGCACGATATAAGCGCTATACCGCGTATTGTTCCTGTGTTGAAGGCTATGGTCATGCTGGTGCTGGCGGACATGGTGCTTTTGCAGAGGGCCGTAAAGACTGCAGACAAAAGATGACAGAAAGCAGACATTAATAACACAGATACAAAACGGAGCTTAGAAGTGCGCAAGACAGCATATTTTATCGAGGGAGACGGTATAGGGCCGGAAGTGTGGCAGGCAGCCAGGCCTGTTCTGGACAAGGCCCTTGAAAAGGCTTACGGCGGCGGGCACAGTCTGGAATGGGTGGAGTTGCTGGCCGGGGAAAAGGCCTATAAAGAGACTGGTGAGTATCTGCCGGCCAGCACCCTGGACACCCTGAGAAGCGCTGAGCTGGCCATAAAGGGTCCTCTGGCCACTCCGGTGGGCGGGGGCTTTCGAAGCTTAAACGTCACTCTGCGCCAGGTCCTGGATCTGTATGCCTGCATCAGGCCGGTACGGTATTTCAAAGGAATAAAGTCCCCTCTCAAGAGGCCGGAACTGGTGGATATGGTGGTCTTCAGGGAGAATACCGAAGATGTCTACGCCGGCATCGAGTGGGCTGCGGGCAGCCCGGAAGCGGAAAAAGTGGCCTCTTTCCTGCGCGATGAAATGAAAGCGGATATCGTTCCCGGGTCAGGCATAGGCATAAAGCCCATTTCAGAGAAGGGCAGCAAGCGCCTGGTGCGCAAGGCCATAGATTATGCCCTGTACAAGAATAGACCCAGTGTGACCCTGGTGCACAAGGGCAATATCATGAAGTACACCGAAGGCGCATTCAGGGCCTGGGGCTATGAACTGGCCAGGGATGAATACCCGGACGCTACCATCACCGAGGACGAGGCCGGGCAGGGTAAAACCGGGCTGATCATCAAGGATCGCATAGCTGATGCCATGTTTCAGCAGGTGCTCTTGAAACCGGAATTATACAGCGTCATAGCCACCACCAATTTAAACGGCGATTATCTTTCGGATGCCCTGGCTGCTCAGGTGGGTGGCCTGGGGCTGGCCCCAGGGGTGAACATGAGCGACAGGCTGGCCTTTTTCGAAGCCACCCACGGTACTGTGCCCGTCTATGCCGGCAAGGACGTGGTCAACCCCGGCAGCCTGATCCTCAGCGGGGCCATGCTCCTGGAGCATGCCGGCTGGGAAAAGGCCTCGGATCTTATTTACGCCTCCATAGAAAAGGTGGTATCCAGCAAAAAGGTCACCCAGGACCTGGCCCGCCAGATACCAGACGCCGTAACTGTGGGCTGCAAAAAGTTCGGCGAACTTATTGGCGAGAACCTATAATCTGATATGTCGGACCTGTCAGACGTGTCGGAGGTGTCGGACTCGTCTGACGGATCAGACTGCTCCCACATGCCGGACTCATGTATATCTTTTGGGATTGATGCGGTACTTTTTGACCTTGTAGTTGATGATGCGGTAGCTCACCTTCAGGTCCCGGGCGGCCTGGAGCATATTGCCCCGGGCCTTTTTCAGGGCGTCGATAATAAGCTCCTGTTCGAACCGGGCCACGGTCTCTACAAAGGGCAGTTCCGTGTCGGTGGCTGTACTTTCAGCGGTCTGCAGGGTAGGGGGCAGGTGGTAGGTGCGGATGACCTCCTCGGAGCACATGAGCACTGCCCTTTCCATGCAGTTGCGCAGTTCACGCACGTTGCCAGGCCAGTGATACTGGATGAGCAGGTCAATGGCCGGGGTGGAAATGCGCTTGATGTTTTTTTCGTATTCCCTGCAAAAGCTCTGTAGAAAGTGTTCTGCCAGGGGGAGAATGTCCTCCCGGCGTTCCCGCAGGGGGGGGATAAAAATGGGAAAGACATTTATGCGGTAGTAAAGGTCCTCCCTGAATGTGCCTTCCTGGATGCGGTTCTCCAGGGGCTGATGCGTGGCGCAGATGATGCGCACATTCACCCTGGTGGTCTTTTCTCCTCCCAGCCGCTGGATTTCCCCGGCCTGGATGGCCCGCAGCAGCTTGGCCTGGGCCTCGGCGCTCAGTTCTCCTATCTCGTCCAGAAAAAGGGTGCCCTGGTGAGCAAGCTCGAAACGCCCTTTCTTCTGCCCCACCGCTCCGGTGAAAGCCCCCCGCTCATATCCGAAAAGCTCGCTTTCAAGCAGTTCCCCGGGCAGGGAGGCGCAATTGAGCTTTATAAATGGTTTGTCCTTTCTGGGGCTCATGCGGTGAATGGCCTCTGCCAGAAGCTCCTTGCCAGTGCCTGATTCTCCCCGGATAAGCACCGTGGCCCGGCTGGGGGCCACCTGCATGACCTGGTTCATGATCATGCTCATGACCTTGGAGGTGGAGATAAGCTGACTCTCGGTCATGCTCTGTCGGGCGGTGTTTATTTCGGCGCTGGTGAACTGGGACAGCTCTTTCTGCCGGCTGACCTCTTCCTGCAGAAAAGAGGTCTGTCTGGCTATGAACATGCCCAGCACCTGCAGAAAGCGGCAGTTGGTTTCCAGTACCGGCAGGTCCCGCAGGTCCATCTCGGCGTTCAAGACTCCCAGAATTTCTACTTCATCTTCCTGACCATGGCGTTTTATGGGCACGGAGATAAAGGACATGCTGGCCAGTTCCTCCGGGGTGCGGTCAAAGGCCAGATTGAGGAAGTTGGGATCATCCTTCATCAGGGGGACAATCATCGGGGACTGTTCCTTGACCACCTGACCTATTATTCCCTGACCGGGCGTGTAGGAGTATTTGGGGGTCTTGGTGAAACCGACATACAGACTGAATTCGATGCTCTGGGTCTTGGGATCGAATATGGCCAGGGAAATGCGCCTGTAACCCATTTCATCAGCTGTGGCCTGCAGAAGGTTTTCCAGCCCCTCGCGCAGCGGTCCCTGCCAGCCGTGATGCATGAGCAGCTTTTCCAGGGTAACCAGGTAATTGTTTTCGGTCATAAGCAGTGTGTTCAGTTTGCCGAAGTCATAAACTCCGCACCCAGCCTGGCGGCCTGAAGATTTGCATCCACAAGCCTGGGAGGCAGTCTTTTCTCTATGCCTTTTAAAAAGATATCCAGTTTCAGATCAAAAAAACCTCCGGCAAAAAAGGCCCCCAATAGGACCGTGTTGGCGGTCTGCACATTGCCTGCCCGGCCGGCCAGTTCGGTGCAGGGTACAAAGTAGGCTTTGCCGGCGCATTCATCCACCTGTTCCCGGATGCTTTCCATTTCCGGATATTTATCCCGGCCCATGGAAACCGAAAGGGGGGGGATAGGGGTGTCGCTGCTCAGAGCCAGCCCTCCGGGGCGCAGGAAGGGCAGGGCCCGCAGAGTCTCCAGGGGTTCGAACCCCAGAAGGATGTCCGCCTCTGCATAAGATATTTTTGGACTCATGTATCCACCCAACAGAACAAAGGAGTGCACCACTCCACCTCTCTGAGCCATGCCGTGAATTTCTCCGGCGGTCACTTCCATGCCGTTTTCCAGGGCGGTTTCCGCCAGGAGCCTGGTGGCTGTCAGGGTGCCCTGGCCGCCCACTCCGGAAAAAAAGATGCGTAACGGTTTCATGTATCAGCTCCTGCTCTCGGGTTTAATGCTGCTGCTAAGCTGGACACAGACCATGCAGCCGGCGCAGTGTACAGGGCTTATGCGGACCTCTTCCCCATCCAGGTAAAAGGCGGGGCAGGCCAGGGAATGCAGGCATTCCAGACTGGACTGGTCCGAAGCGACCACCTTTGCCTTCCGGGTCCTTTTCTGTCCCAGTACCCTGCGGGCGTACAGGGGGCAGGGCTCCTCAGCAATGAGCACCCGGACACCCGGGGCGTCCTTCATCTCGTTTAAGGCCTGGTCCAGGGCCTTCTGGTTCAGGGCCTTGACCTTTTTCACCTGTTCCACTCCGCAGGCCTTGACCAGGGGTTCAATTTCCAGGTGGCCGGGCTTCTTACTGTAAAGGGACTGGTCCACCCCCGGGTGGGGCTGGTGTCCGGTCATGGCCGTGGTCCTGTTGTCCAGGATGACCAGCAGAAGATCGTGCTGGTTGTAGACTGCGTTTACCAGGCCGGTTATTCCGGAATGAAAGAAGGTTGAGTCTCCGATGAAGGCCACAACCGGGTTGTTCACCGCCTTGGACATGCCGCATCCCGAGGATACCGACGAGCCCATGCACAGCAGGAAGTCCGCGGTTTTGAGGGGCGGGAGCATACCCAGGGTGTAGCACCCGATGTCCGAGGAATATATTGCATCATCCCCGAAAATTTTGCGCACCCGGACATATACCGAGCGGTGCGAGCAGCCGGCGCAAAGATTGGGCGGGCGGGCAGGCAGGTTAACCTGCTCAATGCTGCACAAATGCTGTTCCGGCACATCCCGCCCCAGGAAGCGGTGCAGGGCGGCAGTGACCCCGGAGGTGGAATACTCATCAAACAGGGGCAGATCCTGGTTCTTGCCCTGAACATGGGTGGTCAGTCCTCGTTTCTGGCAGACCAGACGGACCTCGTTTTCCAGGATGGGTTCCAGTTCCTCAAGCACCAGAACCCTGTCCAGGTCCTGGAGAAAGTCAGCCACCAGGTCATCAGGGAAGGGGTATCCCAGGCCCAGTTCCAGGACTTTCACCTGCAGTTCCGGATAGAGCTTTAGTACGTCCGAGAGATAAGCCCTGCTGACCCCGGAGACAATTACTCCGTCAGTGCCCTGGCCGTAGACGCGGTTCCAGGGGGAGGAATTTATCTCCGGACGGATTTTTTCCAGGTTGGCCAGCAGCGCTTTGTGTCTGGCTCTGCCTACCGCGGGTACGGATACAAACCGCTGGGGGTTCTTGAGGAACTCTCCCCTGGTCTTAGCCGGGGGCAGGGACCCGAAGGTCACTGGGCCGCGCATGTGGTTGATTCTGGTGGTGGTGCGCAGCATGATGGGCTGCTGCCATCTGGCTGAAAGTTCAAAGGCCTCCCGGGTCATGTCCTTGCATTCCTGGGCTGTGGACGGCTCAAAGCAGGGCAGCCCGGCCAGGCGCACGTAATAGCGGTTGTCCTGCTCATTCTGGCTGGAGTGACACCCCGGATCATCGGCGCACAGGATGACCAGGCCCCCAGGAGTACCGATGTAGGCCAGGGTCATCAATGGGTCTGCAGCCACGTTGACGCCTACATGTTTCATGGTCACCAGGGTGGGGACGCCTCCCAGGGCAGCACCGCCGGCGACCTCCATGGCCACTTTCTCGTTGATGGAGTACTCAAAGTAGTAATCCCCCTTGTCTGAAAGGCGGAAAAAGGTATCCGGGACTTCCGAAGATGGTGTGCCCGGGTAGCAGGAAATAAATCCCACTCCGGCTTCCAGAGCACCCCGGACGATGGCCTCGTTGCCTAAAAGCAGCTCCCTGCCCCCGGCTTCAGGTTCAAGCAGATTCATAAGTCTTAGCTCCCTTGCTGTTCTATCTTTTTTTCCAACCTGTCCATCTTGTAGCGGATAAATCCATCATCTGCACCCTGTGCCTGCTCTTTAAGGGTCTGGTATGACTCCAGTGACTGCTGATAGTTGCCGGCCTGCTCGGCCACAAAGGCCTTCTGAGTATGGTACTGGTTTGCAAACTCCCTGGGGATGCGGTCTGCGGCTTCCTGTAAAATGTCCAGGGCCCGGGAGTAGTCCTGCATGAGCTCATAAGCCTTGGCCCGGCCCAGCAGAGCCAGAGGCTGCAGGGAATCGTCCTTTTGTTCCAGCTGGTTGAAAGACTCTGCGGCCTGCTGGTATTTGCCGGTGTCCATGTAGATGCGGGTAAGTTCCAGCAGAGCCCCGCCCTGCATGGCACCGGGCGCTCCCTCCAGGAAGTTCTCCAGGGCCTGAATTCTTTCCTCCTGGTCCTGCATGGCCAGGATCTCGTTTATTTCTTCCTGGGCCTGCTGCTGGGCCCTTTCTGTAAAAAAGGTGTACCCGGAATATGATGCCGCTCCGATTACCACGGCCACAACCACCGTCAGGATGATTGTCTGATATTCCTGGATTTTGTGCAGCAGAGGATGGGCGGTCTCGTCGGCCTCACTCATGAGTCTGTCCAGGAGCCCCTTTTTCTTGCCAGGGTCTGTCATATGGCCTCCGTAGCTTCTGCCTTTTGTTTTTTGTCAGCCGTCACCTTCTGGAGCATGGCAGCAATGCTCAGGGCAGCCGGGCTCTGGGGATGGGTTTTGACGTAAATATAGCCTTCGTCTCCGGAACGTACGATTTCCGGGTCTATGGGGATGCGTCCCAGGAAGGGGACATTCATTTCCCCGGCCAGGGCCTCGCCTCCCCCGGAGGTGAAGATATCCAGATGTTCGCTGCAGCTGTGGCATACGTATCCGCTCATGTTTTCCACAATTCCGGCAACGGGGATGTCCATGTCCCGGCAGAAGCTTACTGAGCGGCGGACATCATCCACAGCCACCGCCTGGGGGGTGGTGACAATCAGCGCTCCGGTGTCTTTTCCCAGAAGCTGCAGTACGGACATGGGCTCGTCCCCGGTCCCGGGAGGGCAGTCCACTATGAGATAGTCCAGATCACCCCAGGCAACGTCCTGCAGAAATTGACGGATAAGGCCCATCTTGACCGGGCCGCGCCAGATGACCGCATCCTGGTTGCTGGGCAGTAAAAAGCCCAGGGACATGACCCACAGGTTTCTGCTCCAGGGTATGGGCTCCATGAAATCCTTGTCCATGTGGGGTTTTTCCCCGGTGAGGCTTAACAGCCTGGGAATGCTCGGTCCGTGTACGTCCACGTCCAGAAGGCCCACCCGGTAGCCCTGAAGACTGAGTCCCACGGCCATGTTGGCAGCTACTGTACTTTTGCCCACGCCGCCCTTGCCGCTCATGACCACCAGTTTTTTCTTGACTCTGTCCATGCGGCTGCGCAGCTTGGCATCTCTGTCCTGCTTTTCCTTCTGCTTATCTTTAGCGCCGGGACATGTGGGCGCCATTTTCAGGTCTTTCATTTTATCCTCCATAGGTAGCCCCGTTTTGGGGCGGATGCATATTTTGATTTTATCGGTCCTGTTTTTTCCTGTGCACCTCTTTTCTAAGCCAGTCGTGCCAGGGCTCCAGTCCATCCCCGGTTCTTGCCGAGAGGGGGAAAATCTCTATGTTTTTATTTATGCTCCTTGCAAACCCAGAAGCCTTATCCAGGTCAAAGTCCACGTAAGGCAGCAGGTCGGTCTTGTTTAGAAGCAACACCCTGGATTCGGCAAAGATAAGAGGATATTTTTCCGGCTTGTCATCGCCTTCCACCACGCTAAGGATAGTCACCTTGTAATCCTCGCCCACTGAGAATTCAGCCGGACAGACCAGGTTGCCCACGTTTTCCACGAACAGGATGTCGGTCTGTTCCAGGTCCATTTTGCCGGCTGCCTCCTGGATCATGGAACTGTCCAGATGACATCCACCCCCGGTGTTGATCTGCAGCACCTGGGCCCCGGTGGCGGCTATTCTTTCTGCATCGTTGCTGGTTTGCAGATCGCCCTCTATGACCGACATGCTGAATTCGTCTCTCAGCTGATCCAGGGTCTTTTCCAGCAGGGAGGTCTTGCCTGCTCCGGGTGAACTCATGAGGTTGATGACCAGAATGGCCTTTTGCCTGAACATTTCACGCAGCTGGTTGGAAATGCGGTCATTGGCCTCCAGTATATTGCGCAGTACTTTTATCTGCATTTATATTCCCCGGGTTTGATTATTCAACTTCTATTTCCTCAAGTAAAAGTTCCTTGCCGGATATGACTTCATGTCCAAACTCAGCTCCGCAGCTGGTGCAGGTCATGATAAGCAGGTCCCGCTCCTGGGGAGAGAACTCGGTTGCACATTCCCGGCAGCGAACTTTCAAAGGCACTTCCCTGGTTTCCAGGACAGCTCCCTCCAGGGGGGTCTGCCGGGTCAGGGCCTGAAAGGCCGTCTGCAGGGCCTCGGGAACTATGGCCGAGATACGCCCGTAGGATATTTTGACCCGCAACAGCCTGCTGGCGTTGTTTTGAACCATTTCCTGCTCTACTATACGGATCAGGTTCTGGGCTATGGACATTTCGTGCATGGAACCAATTTATATGTTTAAATTGTAAGACCTGATAAACTCGCGGATTCTTTTCTGGGAATCGGCCATGCGGGTTTTCAGGGACTGCTGGTAATTGTCCATGTCCAGGCCGGTCCTGGCCAGGCCGCTTTGCACGGCTGCCCTGGCCACTGCCGGGGCTTCCCATTCTACTATCCTGGGGTCCAGAGGTTTGGGAATCACGTAGTCCGGACCAAAACTCATTTCCTTTACCCCGTAGGCCTCCAGGATTTCATCCGGAACCGGTTCCTTGGCCAGGGCGGCCAGAGAATGCGCGGCAGCCAGCTTCATTTCCTCATTAATACCTCTGGCGCGCACGTCCAGTGCCCCCCGGAAAATGAACGGAAATCCGGATACGTTGTTTACCTGGTTGGGAAAATCGGAGCGACCGGTGCCCATGATACAGTCCGGATCCGCCGCCTTGGCTTCCGGATAGGAAATCTCCGGGTCTGGGTTGGCCATGGCAAAGATTATTGCCGGCCGGGACATGGAGCGGACCATGTCCCGGGTGAGAAGGTCCTTGATTGACAGGCCGATAAAGACGTCTGCTCCCTTGAGGGTCTCCTGGATGCTGCCGGCGTCTTTTGCCTGGGCAAACTGTTTTTTATATGAGTTTAGGTCTCTTCGTCCCTGGTGAATGAGCCCCCGGGAGTCGTACATGAAGATGTTTTCCGCGGGAAGACCCATGCTGACGTAAAAGCGGCAGCAGGAAATGGCAGCAGCTCCCGCCCCGGAGACAACCATTTTTATGTCCTGGATGTTTTTGCCTGTGATTTCCAGGGCGTTTAACAGTCCGGCTCCGGAGATGATGGCCGTGCCGTGCTGATCGTCGTGAAAAACCGGGATGTCCATTTCACGGACAAGTGTCTCCTCTATGTGAAAGCATTCCGGGGACTTGATGTCTTCCAGGTTGATGCCCCCAAAGGTGGGCTCCACCATTTTGACCCACTGGATAAATTTATCCGGATCGCTTATGTTGATGTTCAGGTCATAGACGTCTATATCAGCAAAGGCCTTGAACAGCACCCCCTTGCCTTCCATGACCGGCTTGGCCGCCAGGGGGCCGATGTTGCCCAGGCCCAGGACCGCTGTGCCGTTGGAGATGACCGCCACCAGGTTACCCTTGTTGGTGTAGCTGAAAACCTGGTCCGGTTCCCTGGCTATTTCCAGGCAGGAATTGGCCACTCCAGGGCTGTAGGCCATGGACAGGTGTTTCTGGGTGGTGCAGGGCTTGGCAGGGACAACTTCCAATTTGCCCTTCCTGCCCATGCTGTGGTAGTCAAGGGATTCTTGGGGGGTGAACAGGGGCATTATTTTACCTTTTTACTTTCCTGGGAAAAAAGAGAGTTTCTTTTAAGGCTGCCAGGCAGCAGGTTTAATTTTCGCTTGGGTGCAGACTGATTCGACCACAAACAATCAATATTATGCCAATTATTTTTTCTTATCAAGCTATTATTTAAGCCATAATGTATAAATTTAATAATTTCAATTTCTTGCAGGGATATCTGGATCATCTGGGACTTTTTCGAATGGAACTTGGCCTGGAAAGGATGCAAAAGGCCCTGCAAAGACTTGAGTTCGTGCCTGGGAAGCCACCTTTGGTGCAGGTCATAGGCACCAACGGCAAAGGTTCCACTGCCTCCTACCTGGAAAACCTGGCCAGGAATCACGGTTTAAAAACCGGCATTTACTCCTCCCCACACCTGGTAAGTGTCAAGGAAAGGGTTCTGGTAAACGGGCAAAAGCTTTCAGACCAGACCTGGCTCAAGGCGGCCAACCGGTTGGATAGGGCCTGCGGCGACCTGGAACTTACTTATTTTGAGTTTTTGACCCTGGCTGCGGTGCTCATGTTCCTTGACTCGGGAGTGGAAGTGGCTGTCATGGAAGCCGGTCTGGGAGGCAGATATGACGCTACCACAGCCCTGGAAGCAGGACTGCAGGTGTATACCTGCATAGACATGGACCATACCGGCATCCTGGGAAAGACCATTGAGGAGATAGCCAGGGACAAGGCCATGGCTGTGCGTGCGGATTCAACAGTGATCCTGGGACGGCAGAACTATCCCCTGGCCGCAGACACAGTACAGAGTCTGGCCTCTGAAATCGGATGCACAATCTACCGGGTACAGGACTTTTTTGTACAAAAGGAGGCAGACACGTTTTTTACCGGGGAACCGGAATTTTTTGTGAAAGCAGACTTGCCTGGGCTATGGGGGGATTATCAGCTGCACAACGCTGAGAGCGCTCTTCTGGCCTGGCGGATTCTTTCCAGAAGCCTGGCCCTGGAGATGGATCAGCAGAAGTGCCTGCGTGCCTTGCAGGATACTTTTCTGCCGGGCAGGATGCACGTGGTAAGTAAAGCCCCCTTGATTATCCTGGACGGGGCGCATAACCCCGGGGCTCTGGCCAGGGTGCATTCCTTTCTGCAAAGCCGGGACATAAGGCCAGGGCATATTGTTTTCACCTGCTTGAGGGACAAGGAAATAGAGCCCATGCTGCAGATGCTTGAATGCTTCCAACCAGCCAGGGTGCTGGTCCCGGAAATGAGATTCGGGCCAAGGAGCATGGACAGGGAGGAGCTTTTGCGCCTGATGGGAAATGGAGCAAAGCCCCTGGATGACCTGGAAGGGTTCTTAAGAGGCCTTGTCCCGGGGGACGCCCCGGTACTGGTGTGTGGATCGCTTTATCTGCTGGGGCATGTGTACCGGCTTTTTCCGGAGTGGATGGAGAAAAGAGGAGTCTGAAAGGTCGGACAAGACCGCCAAATTAAATTTCAGGAGGACAACTTGTCAAAGCTTTATCGCAGCCTGCCTGCTGTGGATACTGTCCTGGCCAGGGTGACCCAGGACCCTGAGCTGGCCGGGCTGCCCCGCAACATGCTCCGGGACCTGGTGAATAAATTTCTGGACCTGTGCCGCGGGGAGATCCGCTCCGGGGTCATAACCAGCGAGAGCGACCTGGAAGACGGGGTCCTCTGGCCCAGGCTGCAGGCCTACCTCAGATCACATTCCAGGCCTCATTTCCGGCGGGTCATCAATGCCACCGGGGTGGTGATCCATACCAACCTGGGCCGCTCCATACTCACTGACGATGCTGCCGCTTCCGTGAGCCAAGCTTGCAGGCACTATTCCAACCTGGAATTTTCCCTGGATACAGGCCAGAGGGGCAGCCGCTACTCCCATGTGGAGGAACTGCTGTGCCGCATTTCCGGGGCCGAGGCCGGTCTGGTGGTGAACAACAACGCCGCCGCAGTCCTGCTGGTTCTGGATACCCTGGCAAAGGGCACAGAAGTAGTGGTTTCAAGGAGTCAGCTGGTGGAAATAGGCGGCTCATTCCGCATTCCAGAGGTCATGGCCAAGTCCGGGGCCAAGCTCAAAGAAGTCGGGGCCACCAACCGTACTCACTTGAAGGACTACCGCCGGGCCATCGGCCCTGACACCGGGGCTCTCATGAAAGTGCACACCTCCAATTACCGCATCATCGGGTTCTACAAGGAAGTGCCCCTGAAGGAACTGGTTCAGCTGGGCCGGGAGCATGATCTTCCGGTCATAGAGGACATGGGCAGCGGCAATTTTTTTGACTTTCAGGCCCACGGTTATAACTTCATGCCTGAGCCCACTGTGCAGCAGGTGATCCGTGACGGGGCCTCGGTGGTGTCCTTCAGCGGGGATAAGCTTCTGGGCGGCCCCCAGGCCGGGATTATCCTGGGGGAAAAAAAATATATAGATCCAATCAAGAAAAATCCCATGAACCGGGCCCTGCGCATAGACAAGATGACCCTGGCCGCTTTGGAATCCACACTCAGGATGTACCTGGACCCTGAGCTGGCCAGAAGCAAAATCCCAACCCTGCGCATGATAACCTCCGGGGAGAAGGAGCTGCGGCAAAAAGCCCGCCGGCTTAAAAACCGCATACAGAAAAGCATCCAGGCGGACATGGAAGTTACGGTTTTTCCGGCCCAGTCAAGAGTGGGCGGCGGGGCCTTTCCGGAACAGGATCTGCCCACAACACTGGTGGGGATCAAGGTGGCCGGATTGAGCTGCGAAGACATCCGCAGCAGGCTTTTAAATACTGACCCCCCGCTGGTGGGGAGGGTTGAGGAAGATTTTTTCTGCCTGGATCCCAGAACCATTGACGATTCGGAATTGGGGCTGGTGGTCTCGGTGCTCAAGGATATCCTATAATATTAGCCTATGGTCCGGGGGCTTTGCAAACAGGACGTAAAAACTCACTCCAAGGAAGCGTAAATCAAAACCTATACACTGGTTTGATAACCAGGATATATTCTGTAAAATGCTTTGAAT
>Ga0207421_10003202_pt1 | contig 19639 bp, 22 predicted proteins | sample SodLakKL_010_SED_4_FD_187542 | JGI IMG/M metagenome (GOLD analysis project Ga0207421, IMG submission 187542) | Alkaline sediment microbial communities from Lake Tanatar, Kulunda Steppe, Russia - 8KL_010_SED (SPAdes) (version 2) | ecosystem: Environmental > Aquatic > Non-marine Saline and... | reverse complement strand
AACTGCAGTAATGCTCGGGGGCTGTCCTCTCCGCCAGTTAATACTTGCTGGAGAAGGTAATACCGATTCCGGGCTGGTTTTTATGGGTATGCTTGCCGGGGCAGCCCTTTCCCATAATTTTGGGCTGGCAGGCTCCCTTACCGGGCTGGAACTGCCCGGCCGGGTAGCCGTAATTTTCGGCTTTGTTTTTACCCTTGCCATTGCAGGGAGCGTAATAATTTTTAATAAAAAGTAAAGGAGGTCCAAATTAATGAGCGAAATTACTATAGACGCCCGGGAACTTTCCTGTCCAGTACCTGTTTTAAAAACCAGAGAAACAATTCTTAGCCGGGAAGTTTCCGAATTTAAAGTCCTCGTTGATTCCGAAGTTGCCCGCGATAATATTTGCAACCAGGCCGAATTAGAAATTTTTTCTTTTTCCATAGAAAACCAGGGTGAAGATTACCTGATTACTTTAAAACAAAGGAAATAAAATGAATAAAAAAGATTTCTGTGCAATTACATTTCCCAGCACCCATCTCGCGTTACGCTGGGAAACTCTGGCCAAAAAAGAAAATTTAGAAGTAAAAATTATTCCGGTTCCCCGCCAGATTAGTTCATCCTGTGGACTTGCTGGAAAATTTGCCTGCGGGGAATTAGAAAAGGTTTTAAGATTCTGTACAGAAAAAACTATCGATTTTGAAAATATCTACCGATTCCCTTCCGGGAAAAAAGGAAAACCCGAATTACTCAAATAAAAAAGGCTGTCTAACCCCTCGCAGTTCTGGGATAGCAGCCTTTTTAAATTTTCCTTTGATTTTTCCGGAACAAACGCAGGTCGATTTCCCTTTTTTCTTTTCTGGATTCTTCAGCTGCCAGGGCAAGCAAGTGACTTTCTAGAGATGTATCCACTCCTGAGGAAATTTCAAGTTGTTCTCCCTCGAGAAACCTGGTAAAACTGTCCATTAGCCCACCGTCTCCCCCGCCATGATCGCCGCTATCGGGAAGCAAATTAATTGCTTCCTTTTCCTCCCCAAAAATTTCTACCTCAATTTTCCCACCTGCAAAATCACCCCTGATTTCACCCTCACTTCCAAAAAGGTTTGTCGTGCGGTTGATCTCACCTGAAAAACCTGTAAGGGCCAACTGGACAATTAAATCATCTTCGAATTCCATTTCCACAGTTTGCAGATCAGGTACATCATTGTCACAGGCAAAAACACATCTTCCGTAAGGGCCATCTTCCAGGGCTTTTTTTATCCCCTCCGGAGTTAAATCCTCGGTTATAGCTGTTACCGGCCAGTCAGTATTCCCGGAAAGATAGATTTTTGTTGCAGAATAGGGGCAGCTTTTTTCCAGCGGACATTGCAGACATCTATCCCCGGCTTCCCCGGGTTTATTATCAGAATTGAAAAAAGAAAGCTGACCCCGGGATCTCAGGGAAATACATTTTTGCGGGAGCCACCAGTACAAAAGATCAAGATCATGACAGCACTTGGCTAAAATTATCGGGCAGCTATCCTCTTCTTTTCCCCAGTTACCCCGGACAAAACTATGGGCAAAGTGGAAGAAACCAATTTTTTCGGTATGTTGAATCAAACGGATTTTTCCAACTGCTCTTTTATCAAGGAGTTCTTTGATTTTTTGAAAAAACCTGGTATACCTGAGGACATGAGCTACAAGAATTTTCTCAGGATGAGCCTGATTTGCTCCGGCGAGTAAAAGCAAATCTTCAATTTTAGTTGCCATTGGTTTTTCTAAAAGCACTTTGCACCCTTTTTGCAAAGCTTTTAAGGTTGGATCCAGGTGATCCCTATCCATTGTGGCAACAATTACCCCATCCAGGTCTTCTCGGGCTGACAGTAAATCTTTCCAGGAAGAAAAAACATCACCAGATTCCAGGCCGTGTTCACCTGCCACCAGGTGGCGACGCTCTTTTTGGGGCTCGGCCAGAGCAACAAGTTTAAGGCGTTCTTTATTCTCGAGAATATATTTACTATAAACTCTACGGCCCCTGTTGCCTGCCCCCAGCAAAGCTAATCTTTTTGGTCTTTCCATATTATCACCTTTCAAACCTTAAAGTTTGTGCTTCCTCCAGGCGAAATAAACGCCCGTGGGGATCGAGCCTGATGGAAAGATAATTTTCCTCAACAGGAAGAATTATTTCATTGGCTCCCCGGGCAATACGGGGGTTAATCACCCTGGCCCCCCAGGGGTACTCAATAATAATGTCCACTAAATGGCGTAGTTCCTGATTGCTTGTAACCACAAGATACAACTGGTCCTGGGAACCCTCGATTACCTGTTCAATAAAGAGCTCTACAGGAGTAGAACCCTGCAGCCAGTGGCGGAAAAAATAGGAGTAATTTTCTTGAAAATTTTTATGAGCAGAAATTTCCATGGCCTTAACCAGATCAGTTTCTGGACTGCTCCTGATTTCCCTGATGAAATTAAAAAGGGTTTCTTCACCATAGGTCCTTTTTATTCCATCGAGCATAAGGACACTCTTGTAATAGGGAACAGGAGAATATTCCAGGTAGGAATATTGGATAAGGGGTTTGGTTGCAGGGGCTCTTTGCAGGCGACCTGCTGCATTTCTAATCCTGTTATCATAATCAAGCTCTCCAAAGCGCTGTCCGGTACTCCAAATGGCCAGGTATTCAGTAAAACCCTCCATATACCATTGCCCACCCCAGAGATTGGCAAGGGAAATGGTCTCAAAATGAAACCAGTAATGGCCAATCTCATGGGCTAAAAGTGTATGAAAATCACGATTCTCCTGATCCTCTGCATACTTTTCCAGGGAGGCCCGGTTGAGCAAAACCAGTCCATCAGGATAAAAAGTTCCCTTTTGTTTGCTGTCAACAATTGCCAGGGTGAAATTTTCCGGGCCGGCCGGACCCAATTTGTTATTATACTGGCTGAAAATATCATCAGCTAGTTCAGCTAGATCCTCGGTTAGCTGGTTTAATTCCGGTGGCAAAAACAAATTCATAAAACGCGATGAACCCAGATAGAAAAACTCTTCAAATGGATGAAAAACAATTGAAGAAAGCATTCCGCTCTGCCAGATGGTTTGATTAAAGCCATCTTCTTTCCTGACCTCTATAAGGTCTCCCCCGGTTACCCCCAGCATGGGTTGGGGGGAATTTAAGCGGACAACCTGGTTAACATCCCGGAAGTTTTCCAGGTAAGGCCCCAAAACCACTGGTTGCCAGAGGGACAGGATATCAAAATAGGCCCCTTCTTCACTGCTATACCCTGGACTCCTCCCAAAAATTCCTTCATGAGGTCCTTCGTACTGCAGGGCCAGAGTAAATTCTTCATTTCTCAGGTCCCGGGGAACTCCAATAAACTTAAGTGCCCATATTTCACGGGAACCAATTCCCCGGCCGTTTATTTGCATTCCCTTAATTTCCAGGTGCGGAGAAAAAGCGAAAACCAGAAAAGACCGGGGGTTTTGGGAAGCAGGAATAATTTCCATTTCAACTGCAAAATCGGCCCGGGCTTTTTCCGGATTATAGGTAATTTCCATTTCCATGTTTTGCAAGCTGTAAGTTCCCAGAAGTTCAGCAGTCTTTTCCAAAAGGACAAACTGAAATTGCCGGAAAATTGCGAGCAAAAGCAGAACACAAAGGATAATAAATACTACCTTATAGGCTCTTTTCAAAGACAATCACCTTTAATCGAGGCGATGCAAACGCCTTAATTTTCCAAGCAAAAAACTCCAGCATCTATATCTTTCTAAATTTCATCGGGGCGTTCGCTGAATACAATATCTTCGGAGTCATAGGTAAATTCAATTAAATGGGGCCCCATGTAAATCGGAGCTTCACACCTTAAGGCCAGGGCGATACCATCACTTGGCCTGGAGTCAATAACAATCTCTTTATCTCCCTGCTTTAAATATAATTCCGCATAAAAAGTTCCATCATTTATATCACAAATAACAACTTTTTCAACAACAACATCAAGATTGTCGCATACAGAACGCAGGAGATCATGGGTCATAGGACGCGGAACAGCTTTGCCTTGTAGGGTTAGAGCAATCGCCTGTGCCTCAAAGGGACCAACCATTATGGGCAAAAAATTCTTTTCTTCTTTATCAGCCAGCAGCACAGAAAAACTACCATCTTTAATCAGGGCTACGGTTTTTACCTTCATTTCCAGCATCCTCTTCACCTCCCTTTCCTCTATTATACAGGTGCCCAGAAAACAATACAACTTTATTCTTTTAAAAACCGGGGTTTTAAAAACCCCGGCTTTAATAATTTTTTATGAAATTTTGAGCTAATAGGTAATTTGCGGAAAAAAACCCGCTTTGTCCTTACATCTGGAAGCCTTACGGGGAAATTATTGGCCTAAGGACTATTAATCCTGGCAAGTAGAGCGAACTGAATAAACCTTTTCTTCCTGGTAACCAATCCTGACCCGATAAAACCCGCTGAACTTTTGATCAATTTCCTGCTCACCGGTATCAATTTTTAATTTCCCATCGGGAATTGATTCCAATTTGCTTTTTGAAGCTATTATTATAATATCCTCTTTACCCATTTTCCGTAGGACCTCCGGGCTGAATTGTTGATTCCCTCTCCCAAAAACAAAACCCTGGCCTCCTATTGGTGTGACCAAAATTTTGCATTCCCCCTTTTCCTGGAAGGAAAGAATGTCTTTTTCACCGACATCGAGAGCAAGGAGTTTTCCATCTTTAACCACATCTACTCCAAGCAGAGTATACTCAAGTTCGAGTTTTTCCATGACCCGCCGGGTTGTAGTCCCCGGGCCAATAAAAAAACAGGTTCCTTTTTGCATATCCTCAACTATCCGTTCTGCTATTCCGTCCAGGATAGCCTCCTGTCCTTCTTCCTGAACTCCCGTTTTTAATCCCTGGATAAACCTGTTATCTGCAGGAATTTTTAAATATCCAAAAAGTTTTGCTGAAACTCTTCCCTCCCTGAAAGCTGCTTCATCGATATCCATAACTTCTGCTTCCACAAGATTATCTATTTCTCCCCGGAAAAAATTCAAAAGAACCTGACCAGCATCAGCGGGAGTGTTAGCAAAAACTCCGGAGTGAATCTTAACTCCAGCAGGAACTCCTAAAACGGGGAGGGAAGCATCAATTGCTTTAAAAACATCCCTGGCCGTTCCATCTCCTCCTACAAAAACAATCAGGTCAACCCCTATTTTCTCCAGTTCCCGAGCAGCATTAACAGTATCATCTGAACTGGTTTCTCCATCGTTCAGTTCAAGGGGAATAACTTCGTATTCCAGTTCCAATTCTTTTAGGATTTTTTCTCCCATATCGCCAGGACAGGTCCAAACCTTTACTTTATCTTTCAACTGCTGCAGGGTAGACATGGCTTTTTTAGCCCTTGCGGGGGAAAGAGGTTGTGCTCCCCTTGCCCGGGCTTCAGCCAGGATATCGGGTCCGTCGGTTCCCTTTAACCCGACTCTTCCTCCCATCCCGGCGATGGGATTGACAATAAGTCCTAATTGCTTCATTATAGTTTCTTCCTTTCTTCCACAAGCCCTAAAAATTCCTTATTTATCCAGTTTAAAATTTTCCGCCATTTTCATTAAATCATCAGCCAGCTCTTTCAGTTCTGCACCGGCCCGGGAAATCTCCTCATTACCTTACTGATTGCTATCGCTAATCTTGCTGACTTTTTCCACGTTTTTAGGAATCTGATCGTTGGTGGCTGAATGTTCTTCCATGGCAGCAGCTACATCCCTCAATAGTTCGGACATTTCTCAATTACCCCTACCATTTCCTCCGTAGTTGAAGATTGTTCCCGGGTGGTTGATGCCACTTCCTGGATCAGGTCATGGATTTTATCCGCCGCCAAACTCACCCTCTTGCTCTGTTCTGCTTCCTCATTAACGTTTTGAGCAATGGATTGGATGCCCCTGATTACTTCTTCCGCCGCTCCAAAAAGCTTTTTAAAAGCTTCCCCTGTCTCCTGGACCAGGGCAACTCCATTTTCAACTTCCTCCTGGCCTTTCTAGCTAGTATTGACTCCCTGGGAAACATCACCCTGAATTCTTTTAATTAACCAGGCAATATCTTTTGGCCCTTCCTGGGATCGATCTGCAAGGTCGCCAATTGCGCCAGCTACAACCGCAAACCCTTTCCCGTTTTCACCTGCCCGGGCCACTTCAATCGAAACATTCAAAGCGAGTAAATTTGTTTGCTCGGCAATATCATCAATTACTTCAATAATATCCCCTATTTTCCCTGCCGATTCTCCAAGCGAATTAACTACCCTGGCCAGTTCCTGGACTGCTTTTCTTATTTCTTTAATTCCCTGGATAACCTGTTCTACCTTTTGCTGACCATCTCTGGTCACGGAATAAGCCTCTTCCATTTGTTTTTCAGTAGCCCGGGTAACAGTAACCGATTCATTAATAGTTGCGTCCACTCCACCCAGGGATTCAGTAACCCCGCTAATTTCATCAGTAACCTTCTGGATGTTTTCGGCAACAACCTGGAAGGTAGAATTCATATCCTGAGCACTATTAACTACCCCCTCAGAGTAGTTGGCTGCCTCCTTGACATTTCCCGAGGATTCATTGATTGATGCATTCATTTCTTCAATGCTGGCCACCAGATCCTGAATTGACTCATTCTGGCTGGTAGAATCGGAAAAAAGTTGACCGGCCGTAGTTGCAATATTCTCAGAGGAGAAATCTATTCTGGATGAAGCTTTTTGCACTTTTTCCAGGCTTTCCCGGAGGCCATGAATCATTTTAGCAAAAGCCTGACCCATTTGCCCGATTTCATCCTGGCTTTTTATTTCCGGTTTAACAGTTAGATCACATTTCTCGGCTTCTCCCATTTTACCCCTTATATGTAAAACCGGTCTTGTAATAGAGTTGGAAAAAAAGTAACTTGCACCCAGAATTACCCAGCTTCCCACTGTCATAATTAATATTATTCCCCGACCCAAAACCTGGTTCCCCAGGAAATCTTCATATTCTGCTTGGTGGATAAATTCCATATCTCCCTGGTTGATCGAACCCGCGAAGACCTCCACTTCTTCTGATTCAATATACTTCTGAAAAACAGAACCCCGGTCAAAAGGTTCCTGGCGAGTCTTGGAAAGAAGAAGTCCTTCCTGGTTAATTAAAAAAACATCACTGGTTTCTCCAAGGCTGGCTACTCCCCCTCATCGATAACCGATATCTACAACCCCCAGGAGGGGATCCCTGCCGATAGGAGCTGTAACAACCATTGCATTCTCCCCAATTTCTTCAGAGAAGAAAAATTCTGACCAGCCCACAGAACCATTTAAAGCTTCTGCCACAAAACTTTCCTCTCCCATTTCCAACCCAATTTTATCTTCGTTTGTACTGTAAACAATTTGTCCCTCTGGATCATGGTAAAAAAGGATAAATAACCAAATTCCTGCAAACCGGATTCCGCAAAACTCTCCAGGACATTCCGCCTGCTCCTCCACATTGAACTTTCCAGGTCATAACCGCGCAAATCTTAAATAATTAAGGGTATCATTCGCATCTGCAGTCCGGGAAATAAAAAGGGCGTCCCACTCTCTTTCCGCAAAAAATCCTGAACATTGGCCGTAGCCTGTTCTAAGAACAGGTCATTGGCCTTCAGGACCTCTTGCCGGATATTATTTTGTGAAGACCTGTAGCTGATTAAACCAATTCCCAGCATGGGCAAAAGCCCAACGATCAAAAAAACCAGGACCAGCTTTCTTTGTAGTTTATTAAATATAAAGCCACCTCCAGATACTTTAAGGGAGTTTTTCTAGAAAATTACCGCGATGCTTAATAACTATTGAAAGAAAAAATCTCCTCAAGACTTTTTCTTTTCCTTTGCCCCTTTTTTTCATTTTCAGGGTAACCCACGGTAATCAATAACCCTACTTCTTTATTATCGGGTATCTGGAGAATTTTTTTTAATTTTTTTTCATCAAACCAGCCAATAATGCATGTGCCCAGTCCCAAACTTGTAGCCTGCAAACAAAAATGCTGGGCAGCAATTCCCAGGTCAATATACTGAAATTGTTTCTTTTTGATTTTTCCTCCCAGGCGGGAAGTTAAATTTCCCGGCTCACAGACAATTACCACAATCACCGGGGTTTTTTGAACAAACTGGTTTATGGGCAGGAGGGGATTATTTGCAGTCTGGGCAACCTTTTCCCTGATTTCCGGTTGGTCAACAATAATAAATTTCCAGGGCTGGGAGTTGCAGGCTGAAGGAGCTAAAAGAGCCGCCTGAACGCAATTGATCAATTTTTCCCTTTCCACTTTTTGGTCCAGGTAGGCCCTAATACTTTTTCTTTTTTGGGCTAATTTCAAAAAATCCATCCTAACACCTTTTACTTTCTGGGAGGTGCGGGTCCAAAAAACTGGTAATAATCAACCCGGATATTCCCGTTGAACAGTTTCCTTTTCTTGTTCGCCTTTTTGCCAAAAAACCTTTCAAAACCTGGATGAGCAGTTAAAACATAAAAAGACCAGGTGTCAAGTTTATTAAAAACCCTACCCATTTTTTTATATAAGCTTTCTGCATTTTTTACTTCTTCCAGCCGTTCCCCGTAAGGTGGGTTGCAGATAATTTTTCCGTGCTTTTTTCGCGAATTTAACTCTTCGAGTTCCTGTTCCTGGAAATGAATTATTTCCTCAAGTCCAGCCCTGGAAGAATTTTTCCGAGAAATTCTTACAGCCCTGGGATCAAAGTCGTACCCCATAATATAAAAATCCGGGTCTTTATTTATTTTGGAATAAGCTTCCTCCCGGTTGGCCTTCCAGAGTTTTTTGCCCATCTGGGGCCACTCTTCTGCAACAAACTTCCTATTCAACCCCGGAGCAGTATTTGTCCCTATAAGCCCGGCCTCAATTGGTATTGTCCCCGAGCCGCAAAAAGGATCGATCAACGGAATATCCGGTTTCCAGCGGGCGAGGTTAACTAAAGCTGCAGCCAGGGTTTCTTTTAGGGGCGCTGTGCTTCCCGCTTCCCGGTAACCCCTTTTGTGAAGTCCGGAACCAGTAGTATCAATGGAAATCGTTGCAATGTCTTTAAGCAGGGCTACTTCAATTTTGTATAAAGGTCCTGTTTCTGCGAACTGCTTTATTCCAGTTTTCTGCCTCATTCTTTCCACAATTGCTTTTTTGGAAACAGACTGACAGGCAGGAACACTGGAAAGCTGAGATTTAACCGATTTTCCATCTACCGGAAAACGGGCTTCAACAGGAAGAATATCCGGCCAGGGAACCTCTTTAATCCCTGCAAAAAGCTGATCAAAGGTTTTAGCCTCAAATTCCCCCAGTTTCAAACGCACCCTGTCTGCAGACCTTAACCAGAGGTTGGTAAGGCAAATATCTTTCTCTTTTCCCTTAAACTCAACCCTGCCGGGTTCAATTTTAAGATCGCTATAACCAAGTTCCTTTAATTCCTGGGCTACAACAGCTTCCAGCCCAAAGGTTGCTGTGGCAATTATATCCAGTTTCATATTATAAATCATCCTGACTTGCTGAATTTATTTTTTTGCAGAAGGTTTCTGGGGATAGAAAAAAAGAGCCATTTCATATAATTCTGTATTTTCTTCCAAAACCGGCTTGGACCTTTCCATCATTTCCTTTAAGAAATCTTCTATCCTTTGTTTGGCCCAGTTGAAATCTTCTGGTTCAAATTTAAATTGATGAAAACTGATCCGACCCCGTTCAACAAATTCGTTATCAAACCCGACCATGGTCTGGGCAAAATCGGCCAGGCGGTCAATCAGCATTTCTCTAAAAGAATCCATGCCCTCTTCTTTTTCCAGCAATTCTTTTTTGACCCGGTAATACTTTGCAACAGGCAGATAACACTCTTCCCCCTCTTCGGTAAATACATCCACAAAACCAATGGCCAACAGTCCGTGGAGATAACCTTCAACTTCCCCGGGTTCTATTCCCAGCAACTCCGAGATCTCCTGAACCGTACAGGAACCTTTTTGCTCCATAATTTTAAAAATCTTGTTGTGAACGGGGTGGGCAAGAGCTTTGATCTGCTCAATTTCAACAATATCCAGATTGTCCAGCCTGGGCTCCCTTTTTTTATCCAAGCTAAAAACCCCCTTCAATTTTATTCGCCCGCGACTTCCCAACCAATGACCATCCTTTTTATGGTAATCTGCAGGGGGAGTCCCCTTTTTTCCCAGTAAGAGGCCCTGAAACGAACTTCCCAGGTTTGAGCCGGGTCCAGCCCCGCAAAACTATCACTAGAACTGTTATTCAACCAGAAAACATGTTCATGATTTTTCTCTTCATCTTCCTTCTCGGATTCCTCCTGCTCTTTACCCAGAACAACCTGAAGTCCAGCAACTCCCCCCGAGGTCAAAACTTCCCATTCCAGGCGAATAAAAGTAACTACAGCTTCAGGTGGAATACTATCTAAATCTTGCAGATCCCATTTTGCCGGGTAAGACCAAATATTGGGGTGAGTAACCTGCAAAACAGCGGATTTCGGTTCCCAGACGGTTAAAGTTCCCTGTTGAGCGGATCCCAGGGCATGTCACCCGTTAAAAATACTCCTATTAACAGCAAAATAGTTGAATTTTTTAACATAAATATCCTTCCTTTTATTAACCCCTTATACTTACCAGGGGTTCTCCAAAAACAAAAAAGCGCAGCCTGATTTTCAGGCGGGAGGCAGCATAGTCCGGAATAATAAAAAAAGTTAAATTATCTTTTTCTACCCTTTTAAATTCATCTTTTTGGACAGGTTCACCTGCGGACACGGCAGGAAAGGGGGTATATCCTCCTCAACCCCCGTAATACACTTTTTTAATCGTAAAAACCTTTCCCATATTTTCCAGTTTTTTCTGTGCCCGGGGAGTAATTTCAATTCCCACTTAAACATCCTCCTTCCAGATCAAGCAATTTTCTTTTTAGGAACAATCCGCCACCAAATCCAACTAAATTACCGTTTCGACCAATAACCCGGTGGCAGGGAACAATAATTGCCAGGGGATTTTTATTGCAGGCACCCCCTACAGCCCTGGCTTTACCCAAACTCCCAAGTTTTTTTGCAATATCCCCATAGGTTCGGGTCTCTCCATAAGGAATATTCAGAAGTTCCTGCCAAACGGAACCCTGAAATTCTGTCCCTATTAGCAGGTAAGGAATATCGAAGCTAAACCTTTTTCCCTCGAGATATTCCGAAATTTCTCGGGCTACCTTTTCTAAAAGAGGATTCTTTTTTAAATCAATTTTTTCTTCCTCCTGCGGAAGGGAACCCGGCAGGTGCAGGGAAACCAATTTATTTTCTTCCCAGGTTGCTCCCCAACTCCCCCATTCATTTTCCAGGAAAATACCAGTCTTCATTAGAAATCCCAGTCCAGGCGTGGTTTGGGCATTAGAAAAACCCGGTCAAGTTCTTTTAAAAGATCTTCAGGAGCACAAAGATCATCACTTAAAGCAAGCCCGGTTGCCGGTAAAGATCCCATCCACATTCTGGTAAAAACCCCGACTGAGGTTTTAAGAGTAGGTAGGCCGTTTTTTAAACCCCGTTTTATTTCAGATTCCGTCCCAATTGTCAGGTGATATTCTCCTCCGACCCCCTGCCATTCTTCCTCCGGGGGCAAAAATTTTTCAACTGGATCTATTAATTCCAGGTTAAAAGAGATTTCTCCACCGGGCAGATGCGTATTAATTATACAATTTTCCAGATCCAAAATCCGCAGCTGCCAGTAGGCCAAAGCCCGGTTTTTGACCTCATGCTTTCCACCTTTGGAAATCCTCGAGCTTTTCATCGGTTGTTTGAGGAAATCCTGGAGCTGCACTCCGGCAGGTTCAGCAATTCTAACCAGGTTAACCTGGTCCCCCAGGTCCCGAAGCAGGCTTAATAGTTCTAAAAACTGCTGGTTTTCCCTGTATATAGCCCAAAGTACGTCGTAAGGTCCGTTTTCCACATCATCAGGGCTAATCCAAAAATGATGGGTGAGTTCGCCACTATCTGGATCGCGAAAACCCAGGCCAAAACCACTATCCTTGTATAACAGATCGGCTCTTGTAACTTTAGGGGGATAGAGGTTAACCGAACCATGTTTTTGCAGTCTTTGCAACCTGTTTTCGTGCATTTCTTGAAAATCTTTAGCTCCCAGCCGGCAGGGAGCGCGGTTCGACTTGGGAACCTTCAGATCAGCAGGATCAAAAGAAAGGTGATGTTCATAAGGGCCGGTACCAAAACCCAGGAGATTGTAATAACCCTGTTCAAACATCCCCAGTCCCGCTATTTTTTTACCCGCAGCAGCCTCCCGGGCCAGGGCGAGGGCAGTGACTTTGCCTGCCAGACCCCTTTTCCTGGAAATCCTGCTGGTGGTAACTGCGGCAACTGCATGCAGGGGGAGTTTCACCTCATTATAATTTAAATCTCCAGAAATACTAAAAACAGAAGCTTCAGCGGCTCCATTCAACTCTGCAACCATAATTCTGGAGCTTTCCACAAAAAATTTAAAAATTTCCTTGTCTTCTTTTGGTTCCAGCCAACCGATTTCTTCCCAGGTTCTTTTAATTTCCTGATAATCCTTTTCAATGTACTTTCTAATTTTCATTATTTTCTCCTTGCCCTTTCTTTATTTTCCCTCGCGGTGTAATAAATAAGGATTGCGTTGAGCTGTAGGCATAATAACCAGGTCCTGGATATTAACATGTTCGGGGGAATTTACCACGTAAAATACAGCATCTGCAATATCCTCAGGCTTCAATGGTGCAAATCCTTCATAAACCTTTGCGGCCCTTGTTTCATCCCCCTTAAATCTGACCCTGGAAAATTCCGTTTCAACTGCCCCGGGATCAATACTGGATACCCTAATATTGGTACCATAAAGGTCAATGTTCATCCCTTCATTTATGGCCCGGACAGCATATTTTGTTGCACAGTAAACATTCCCCGAGGGGTAAACCATGTGCCCAGCAATACTCCCGATGTTTACCACGTGCCCCTCGTTTCTCTCTACCATAACCGGCAAAATCACCCGGGAGACATTAAGAAGACCTTTTACATTTGTATCAATCATTCTGTCCCAATCGGTGAAATCACCCTCATGCAATTTATTTAGCCCACTGGCCAAGCCAGCGTTATTAATCAATATATCGGGCAACAGGCCTTCTTGTTTGAGTTGGCCGGCCCAATCTTTAACTTTCTCCCGGTCACAAACGTCTAGTTCATAAATTTTTACAGTCGCCTGGTTTTCCTTAAGCAAATTTTCTTGCAGGCTAGCAAGTTTTTCTTTGCGCCTGGCAACTAAAAGCAAGTTTGCTCCGTGGGAGGCAAAAATCCGGGAACAGGCTTCCCCGATGCCCGATGAAGCCCCGGTGATTATAACAGTTTTCCCCTTAATCCTGTTCATCTCGTCCCCTCCGTTTTTTCCTTTTTAATCGTTCTTATTACCCCGGGTCCAAAACCAGGCAACAGACCAACCGGAAAAAATTAAAAAAATAGGGACCCCCAGCATGGGGTGGGCAAATCTCCAGCCAATAACACCTATTATTAAGGCAAAAAGAACCGCTCCCGACATTTTCAAAGCATCAAAGATAAAACATCTCCGACAGCGGGCGCGATTGGTAGCGGGCCTGCTGAAACAGGTAGAACAAAATTCTTCAGTAATTTTCCCCACCTCCAATTATTTTAGATAGTATTTAATTCGCCCATTCCCAGTAAATTCCCTTTTAATTAGCAACCCCTTAAAAGGGGAAATCCCCCCTAGGGGGGATTTTACCACCAGCCAACTATAAAACCCAGAATAACTCCTACAAGAACCTCAAACGGAGTATGTCCAAGCAGTTCTTTCAAGCGGGCTTCTTTTATTTTTTGATGGGCCATTACCTCACTCATAATTGTGTTTAAAATCGCGGCCTGTTTGCCTGCGGCTCTCCGGACTCCCGCGGCGTCGTATAGAACAACCATTGTAAAAACAAGGGCTACCGCAAAAACAGGTTCATCTATACCCACATTTTTCCCTATCTGGGTTGTTAAAGCAACAGTAAGGGTAGCGTGAGATGAAGGCATACCACCTGCCCCCACCAGACGCCTGAAATCAAAGCCTTTGTTTTTCCACCCGTAAATTATAATTTTAAAAACCTGGGCGATGAACAGAGCCAGTAAGGGCCTGACAAAAAACACTCTTTTCCCTCCTTAGGGCTGCAGGACTTTTTTCACCTTGGCAATTGCCCAGTCCAGGTCTTCTCTGGAAATAATAAGGGGCGGAGCAAGGCGGATTACATTTTCGTGGGTCTCCTTGCAGAGGACACCTTCTTCTTTGAGTTTTTCACAATAAGGACGGGCCTTGCCTTTTAGTTCAATCCCAACAAAAAGACCTTTGCCCCGGATTTCAACAATCTCGGGATTTTCAATGGTCGAGAGTTCCTTTTGCAGGTAAGCTCCCAGTTCTAAAGAGCGTTCAACCAGTTTTTCTTCCTGGATTACTTCAACAGCTGCTCTCCCACAGGCACACCCTAAAGGATTTCCTCCGAAAGTGGACCCATGAGAACCAGGATTAAAGAGATCCAAAAGGGAGCCATCTGCAACAACAGCTGAAACGGGGATAACTCCACCTCCCAGCGCTTTACCCAGAATATACATATCGGGAGTCACATCTTCCCAGTCGCAGGCAAATAGTTTTCCAGTTCGACCAAAACCCGTCTGGATTTCATCCGCCAGGAAAAGAACGTTGTTCTCCCGGCAAATTTCCGCTGCTTCTTTTAAATAACCTTCCGGGGGCACAACTACCCCGGCCTCACCCTGAATTGGTTCTACCATAAAGGCTGCAGTATTGGGACCTATTGCTTCTTTAAGAGCCTCGGCATCTCCATAGGGGATAACCTTAAATCCCGGTGTCAAGGGACCAAAGCCCCGGTAATAATCGGGACTGGAGGAAAAAGAAATTACGGTTGTGGTTCTTCCGTGAAAGTTACCTTCACAAACAATGATTTCCGCATTGTCTTTTTCCACGCCCTTTACATCATAAGCCCAGCGGCGAACACATTTGATTGCCGTTTCAACTGCTTCTGCCCCTGTATTCATAACCAGTGCTCGATTTTTTCCGGTCAATTCGGATAGTTCCTGGCAAAAGGGACCAAGTTGATCATTATGAAAAGCCCTGGAGGTAAGAGTAACCTTGTCCAGTTGATCCTTAACCCTCTCAATTATACGGGGATGGCGATGGCCCTGGTTCAGGGCTGAATAAGAGCTGAGCATATCCATGTAACGATTCCCTTCGGGATCCTCAACCCAGACCCCTTCTGCTTTTTCAATTACAATAGGTAGAGGTAGATAGTTTGGTGCTGAAAACTGGTCGGTTACTTTTAAAATTTCTTGGGTTTTCAAAACATTCACTCCTTGTAAAAATAATTAATAGCGGCAAAATAAAACCGCCATACCAAGGATTCACCATAACCCTGCTTTTTCCCTTTTTCCCAGGCAAAAAACCCCTAACAATTTTCTCCTGCAAGAAAGCCAGTAGAAAAAGCAGCCTGCAAATTATAACCTCCGGTAAATCCATGGATATTGATTAGTTCCCCTGCGAAAAATAATCCTGGAACAAACTTTGATTCCATCGTGGCCGGAACTATTTCCTCACACTTAACACCACCCATAGTAATTATTGCTTCAGACCAATCCTTTTTCCCCACAACGAAAAAGAAAAGATTTTTTAACTTATTACCCATTACCTGCCTCTCTTCCCGGGTCATTTGATGGGCGGGTTTTTCCGGGTCCATCCCGGTAATTTTTTCGAAGGGAATAATCAAATCCCGGGGCAAAAGACCGCCCAGTATTCCCCTGAGGTTTTCCTTGCTTTTATTTTCCAGGTCTCTCTGCAGTCTCCTGTCCAATTGCTCCCGTTCCAATCCGGGCTTAAGATCCAGTTCAAGGGAAAATTCCTGCCCCGATTTTACAAACAGGCTAGCCGAAAGTGCAAGGGCACCGGAAAATCCATTTTCCGTTATCTCCACCTCTCCGAGTTCACTGAAAAGGATTTTTCCCCTTTTGTCCCTGAGCTTTAATTCCACATTTTTTAATATCAGGCCGGCGGCTTGAGAAAGGATTTCTTCTTTAACTCTCAAGGGTACCAGGCCGGGTTCAGGGTTTTTCACTTTGTGGGCAAAATTTCTGGCCCAGTTATATCCATCTCCTGTAGAACCTGTTTGGGGGTAAGAACTACCGCCAGTTGCCAGGATTAAATTCTCAGTCCTTATTTCCTCCCGCTCGGTAAAAACCGAAAAGAAATCGCCCTTTTTCTTGCACTCCAGCACCCGGTTTGAAGGTTTTAGTTCAACTCCATTTTTTTTCATAAACTCAACCAGGGCATTTCTTATACTGTGGGCATCATCATCCACCGGGAAAACTCTCTGCCCTCTCTCTACTTTTAGCTTAACACCCCTTTCCTCCAGCCAATTCATCAGGGCTGAAGGAGAAAAAACATAAAGTGCAGAATACAAAAATTTCCCCTGAGGGAAGAGGTTGGCAATGTGATTTTCAATATCCGTTGCGTTAGTAATATTGCAGCGCCCTTTCCCGGTTATTAACAATTTTCGCCCATAAACTCTATTCCTTTCCAAAATTGCAACCCTGTGACCGCGTTCAGCAGCAATTCCTGCGGCCATCATTCCGGCCGGCCCTCCGCCAATTACCACAGTTGTATAGTTCATTTTAACCCTCACCAACTATATTTCTTGGCTTTTAAACCAATTTTTTAATCTTCCCAGGTGCCTCGAGCAAGCTGCCGCAAATAGCTTAAAAGAACTTTTTTTCTTTCGAACTTAAATCGCTAACTGCCTTTCCCTCCTGAATAGCTTCGATTTTCTTCTGCCAGAAATATAAATCATTTTTAATTTTTTCTTTGCTGAAATACTTCTTTTCCCTCTGAAGGTATTCCCTAACGGCTTTATCTATCAAATCAGTGATCTGTTTTTGCTTTTCAACTGCCAGGTCATTTAATTTCTTCTCTTCTTCTGGAGATAGGATATAGGTACTACCATCAGCAAGAGTAAGACCAAGATCCTCCTTTTCTTTCGGCACTTCCTTTTCTTCAACCTTAACCTTTTCCAGGAAACGATCCAGGGTTTCATCAAGGGCTTGTTCCAAACGCAATGTCTTTTTGTTTTTCTTTACCATTTCTGTAGCACCTCCTCCGCCAGTTGCAAATAGGCCCTGTAACCTCTCGGGCCCGGGGATCAAAAAAGTTTATGGGTTCCCCAACTACCTGGGCTTCTCTCAGATGAACATTTCGTGGAATGAAGGCATCCAGTATTAAAGGAGCGTAGGCTTCACTTAAAACCTTATGAATCATTTGATGCAGCCTGGTATTGGGCTGGGCCTCATTATAAAAAAGCCCAAAAACCTTCAGGCTGGAATTAACATTCCTTAACCGCAATCGAACTACGGTCAAAAAGAGCTGTTCTAACCCGGTAATTGAAAAATGCCCTGCTTTTATGGGGACCAGAACGCGCTCCACTGCAGCAAACACATTTAAGGTTAAACGCCCCAGGGAAGGCGGACAATCCACAACTACAAAATCAAATTCTCCTTCAATCTGTTGCGGGTTTTCCTTTAATCGATTGATGGGAGGGGAGTCCGCTTCCAGTCCTGCAAGACCTACGTGAGTCGGTAAAATTGAAAGCTTGGCAAAACCTGTTTTTTGGATCGCTTCATTAATTGAACATTTCCCTTCGAGAACATCGGCAGATGTCCATTTTACTTCTTTTGTAAAGACGCCAACTCCAGAAGTCGAATTCCCCTGGGGATCCATGTCCACCAGGAGAACTTTTGACCTGCCCGCCCAGAGGGAAGCACGGTTAATAGAAGCAGTAGTTTTACCTACTCCTCCTTTTTGTTTGGCAAGTGCGATTGATTTCATTAGCGTTATGCCTCCCGAAATAATTGCGCGATATATACTCATTCTCCATTTTAAAAACTTTTCCTTTTGTTTATCAGAATTTAAAAAGGGCGCCTTTCTGGCGCCCTTTTTATTAATCCCTCGTTCCAGCTTTATCTACCTCTTGCGGGGTTTCCTTGCCAAAATATTGATACATGAAAAACATTCCAATAGTTAAAATTAAATACCCGATGGCAAATTCGCTGCCAAAATTAAAACCCAGCCTGGGAGCATGCATAACTCCAATACCGGTTAAAATAAAAGCAGTTAGAGAAATAGCGGTTCCCCTAAGCCAGTCCCTATCGATAGCAAAAACTGCAAAGGCACCCCAAACCAGGGCGGTAAACATGGCTCCCTGTCCAAGGGCTTCAACCGCTGGGTATTCTGCCATGAAAGTTTCCGGATCAAGCCCCCTGAAATTGGTGGCGAGATAATTTGCAAGATAGGGGAACATAGCGAGGGCAACTGCAGGAGAGTGTCTTTCCGGGCTGGTTACAAAGGCCTTACCAACCATTACAATTCCCACATAAACAAGAATTGGAGCAATTACCGGCCCCGGGATTATTTCAGCGATTACCGCGATAACCCCAAAAATTGCAAATAATAGGAATGCTGCACCATTTAAGACACTATAACCACGGCCCGCTTTCATTTCCTTGGCCCCAGTTGAAGCGATATAAACTGTTGTTGGGAATACGCCGCCAAAAAGAGCTCCAATTATTGTTCCGGTCCCATCAACAATCTGGCATTCCCGAACGCTGTAATCATCACCAAGACCCGCGACTGCTTCAACATTATTCATTGTTTCAATAAAGTTATAAAGGGAAATTGGTATTACAGCGGCTAAAACACCAACTCCGATCATCTCAGCAAAACCTATAAATCCTGCAAGGGTTGGCAGGGGGAAATAAAAGCCAAAATGAGTAAAGCCTTCCGAAATACCTGCTGGATCTGCTCGTCCCAGGACATACGCCAGAACGGTTCCAATTACAATGGCCAATAGAGAAGCAGGGATCTTAAAGGGCATTGCATGACGCCCAACCAAACCTATTACAATGATTGCTAAAACAATTACCCCTACAATTGGCATTTCAAAAGTCTGGAAGAAAAGTTCCCCGCCAATAAAAGAAATAGCTACACCAGCAAGGGCACCAACCATCGCCGCCCGGGGCAGGTTGTTCCGGACCCAGGGGCCAATAATACTACCCAGTAATTCAATAATACCACCAAGCAAACAAGCCGCAACACCAATCTGCCAGGCTCGTTCATGATCCCCATCAGTTGCCGCCAGGGCAGCCCCCAGGACTGCAAAAAGAAAAATAAACATTGGGGGAGTGCTAATCCCGTAGGACAAAGCGGTAACATCGGATCTGCCCTCTTTCTGCGCCAATCTTTTTGCCATATAAGCATAATAAATATTCCCAAAAAGAACTGCAATTGCTGCACCAGGAATTACCCGTCCAAAAACAATTGAAGTCGGAAAGCCCTGAGCCAACATAACAGTTGAGATAATGAAAAAGTTGGCCAGGTTATTCTGAAAAAGGGCAAAAAAACCATCAACGTCCTCTCTTTTAAACCATGGGTAAGTAAGATTTCCCATACTCGACCTCCTTTCTTTATTTAAATCCATATTATATAAATTTATATACAAACGGAAATTATCCTGCAAATAAAAAAGGTTCTCCTCCATTTTAGTGGGTAAATAAAAATTGAAAAGAGAAGGACATCCACAATCCTCCGAGAAAAATTAAGCTAACGCAACCTAAATTCAAGGA
>Ga0207421_10003201_pt1 | contig 19643 bp, 16 predicted proteins | sample SodLakKL_010_SED_4_FD_187542 | JGI IMG/M metagenome (GOLD analysis project Ga0207421, IMG submission 187542) | Alkaline sediment microbial communities from Lake Tanatar, Kulunda Steppe, Russia - 8KL_010_SED (SPAdes) (version 2) | ecosystem: Environmental > Aquatic > Non-marine Saline and... | reverse complement strand
CATATCCCTCAAACCCTCGACTATAATGTCGACCCTTTCCTTGCTGGTCATCTCAACACACTCGCCACAGGTGCAAGTGTCGCTTTCAAAGGCGCAGGGTCCTACCAGCACCTTCTCTTGGATCGGTCTGGTCCCGATAAAGTCCATTACGAAAATCGGCCGGCCGCCCATGGCCACCACGTCCCTTACCGCTCCGCTGACTCCGGTCGCTGCGGCGTCGTAGGGCCTGACGACCGAGGGAGAACAGTGACTTTCCATCTTTCCGATAAGAAATTCATCGTCTTCCTTGCGAAAGACTCCAGCGTCGTCGTCATCGGAAGGCCCCACGGCAAGTCCACCGAGTTTATCCCCGGTGACTCTCTCGTTCATCCTCGCCAGAGCTTCGAAATCGATTACATCCTCGATATTGTGATGGGCGTGCTTGAAAAGTGCATGCATCAAAGCCCTTTCTATCTCATTCATTCTTTCTCCACCATTGATTTGATCTTCTAGTATAAACTGTTTCGGGCGGTACTCGAAGAAACTCATGGTGAATCCGGCGGAAAACTCCATTTTCAAAATCAGAAATATCTAAATTCGGAACGGGATACGTATCAAAACGCCGAGAAGAAAAGATATTACCATACCTATTCCTCATTCCTAATCCCCAAACCAAAAGGGAAATCGTCGTACAAACGCCCCTTCATCCAATTTTGAGAAACCCTTTACCCTTAGAAACCTTTGAACACTCTGATATCTTAATTAAATATCATGTTAGAACCCGTTAGATTGGAAAATCGTTTAGATGTTTGTCACTGATTCAACGGAGTCCGATCGTCTCCGACTCAAAGGACCTCAGCCAATTTCATCTATATCGTCTCTGCTCTTAGACGCGATAACGATTCCTCCACCATTTTCCCCTCAAATTTCCGGATCAGGCTCGTCTATTTCTCCTCCAAAAATAGTACGTCACAAGGACTATAACCATCCCCATTATCGCAAGAAGAAACCATCCGATCAAAACGCCGATCGACCAGAGCCAGAAAAGCTTGTTTTCCATTCCTATCTCAACTTTGCTCAGATCATGTTGGATCCAGATCAATGAGAAAAAGACCACTGCAAAATTCAAGATCAAGGGGAGATATTCCAACATTTAGATTATCTCCTTTTCCCAAGAGGGTGCCCATCAATCAGATGTCCCCCCCACTTTTAACCTATGTGGCAAGAAATCTTCCAACCTTCGATCATTAGTAGCGATAAGCCGAGACTTATCGAGCTTTTACTAAAAATTAGCTAAATTTACGAAACGAGTCACTTATTTCTGTATTCTTTCACTGATTTATCTGTGGATTTTTCGGAGATATTATCATTAAAAGTGTACTTTAAGCAATTTAAGCGTAGAGATAAAAGATATTATGGACAATTGAGTAATATAAAGGTGTAATATTTGCTTTCCGTAGAGGTTAAGGGTTTAGTTAAGGATTTTGGAGATGTAAGGGTGGTAGACGGTGTAGATTTCAATATTCAACATGAGGAGATTTTTGGACTTATAGGACCCAACGGTGCAGGAAAAACTACCATATTAAGAATAATCTCTACTCTTCTCAAGGCGACATCGGGCACGGTGAAGGTTTACGGCCATGACGTCGTGCAGGACGCAGAGGAGGTCAGAAACCTTCTGAGCTATCTCCCCGAGGAGGCTGGGGCCTACGAGAACCTTACGGGTCGGTATTACTTAGAATTATCCTCGTGATCATCCCATTCTTCCTCAGCATGTTCGCGAGCTTTCACACTTTACCCCTCGTGGCTAGGATTATCATGTTCATCATTCCCTTTTCCCACCCTATGATGGCGGTCGGAGCACTCATGTTCAACGATTATCTACTCGTTATTTCGGGAATAATATACGTGACCTTGTTCGCGGTCTTGACGATAGCACTGGTCTCCTACGTGTTCAGCGGCGATACCCTCCTCACAGGAAGATTTGAGGTTAAATGGCTACAGAAAGTTCTCAAGATATTTAAGAAATAAAGATAAGTATATTTCATGTTTATAATATTTATTTTACATCAAATTTATTCTTAAAAAAGGTTTTTAAGCATATATAGGGTGTAAAAAAATGTTTTATGAATCAAATTCTAACATTTCGAACCCAAAAATTTTCCAAACAGCTTATACTGATTTAAAGGAAATTTAAATCAATATTTATGATTTTATTTTATTTATTTCTACTTTTTATTAAAAAAAAGTCTAATTTTAAATCGAAGATAAAGTTTAAGTCTTTAAAGAACCTAACTATATATGTAAAATATAGTGGAGGTGATCTAGTTGGAGGACGAAAATAAGGGGGGACACGCAAAAATAACCGTAGATATTGAAATAAACGAGCCTATAATGGAAATTATAAAGAAAAGCATGGATAATATACCCGCAATGATGCAGATGATAGAGGAACAGGCAAAGAAACAATAAAATCGGAAACTATTATATATTTTGAACGAATTTAGAAATTAAAACGTTTTCAATTAAATGGAATCGTCGTATCTATCTAATTATAACTTATCTAAATAGTTCCATCCGTCTATAGTATCAAAATCTAATAAGGGGAAAAATAAACCAATTCGGTGATTTGAATGAAAAAAGAGTACAAAGTACGGAAATATAAAGAAAAGGATTTTCCCGGAATATTTAAAGCATACAAAGAAGGTTTCCCACCGCTAGTTCCTAGAACCAAAGAATTATACGATAAAAGCCCAGAATTAGTTTAGACATCGATCTGGTCCCGAAACTAAAAAACCTTCTCGGCAAAAAGTCTTGGATCTACCCTTACTGAAACCCTTTTCTAATTAATTTGAAATGTTTGTGATGAGGAGGGGTTCTCAGTACCACCAGGGGAATTAATATTCTAAGCTGGCGAAAAATTTACCGACTTCTTCGATACTAAAACCCAAAATGTCTAATTGAACGTCTGGAGATCGAATTGGATAAGGGATCAGGTCCCCAGCTCCCAAGTTTCCTCGTACTTGGCCTGCTCCTCGGTTAACTCCTCCAACTCTATACCCATAGCGTCAAGTTTGAGCTCGGCCACGTTCAAATCGATCTCCGCGGGAACGTCGTGTACCCCGATCGATAATTCATTTTCAAGAATGTATAGCAGGCTCAGAGCCTGCAAGGCGAAACTCATATCCATTATCTCGGCCGGATGCCCCAGAGATCTCTTACCCGCCAGGTTGACCAGCCTACCTTCGGCCAAGACGTGCAACCTCCGCCCATCCTCGAGTTCGTATTCTCTAATGTCATCCAGTACATCCCTAATTTCCGTCGAGATTTCCTTGAGCGCTTCAAGATCTATTTCCACGTTAAAATGACCCGAATTGCAGAGCATCGCCCCGTCCTTCATCTTCCGAAAATGGTCCCTTCCTATGACCCTGTAATTGCCCGTCGCCGTGATGAAAATATCTCCGTAACTAGCCGCATCGTCCATATTGGTGACCCTGTACCCCTTCATGACCGCCTCCAGACCCTTTATGGGATCCGTTTCCACGACGGTAACGTTCGAACCCATACCTCTGGCCCTCATCGCAATTCCGCGTCCCACCGGACCGTAACCCACGACGACCACGTTCTTCCCGGCCAGCTGTGAGTTAGTTATGCTCATGATGGCGTTGATTGTGGATTCCCCAGTGCCGAATCTGTTGTCGAACAACCTCTTCGCCGGCGTGTCGTTCACGGCCACGACAGGGATTTCCAAGTCCCCCCTATCCGCCATGGCTCGAAGCCTCTTGACGCCGGTGGTGGTCTCCTCGGACCCGCCCCGTATCTTCGATAAGACGTCCCTTTTCTCCGAATGGGCGTAGGAGATAAGATCCGCCCCGTCGTCTATCAAAGCATCGGGCTCGTGATCGAGAACCCTCTCGATGTTTCGATAATAATCCCCCTCGTCTTCCCCACGCCAAGCGTAGACGTGGATCCCCTCATCCGCGAGGGCGGCCGCCACCTCGTCGTCCGTGGAAAGCGGATTGGATCCGGCGGCTGCGACCTCCGCTCCGCCCTCCCGCAGAGTTAAAAGTAGCACGGCCGTCGTCGCCTCGACGTGGAGAGCAGCACCTACGGTCATATTCTCAAAAGGCCTCTCCTCAGAAAACCTCCTCCTTATCTTCGAAAGAACGGGCATATGCTGAGTTACCCACTCGATCGACCGCATCCCCTCAGGTGCAAGGTCTAAATCCTTCACATCATAAGTCATATTTTTCAGATTCCTCCCGCAAGATCTTCCGCGGCGCTCTGTCCCTTTCTCAAAATCTCTTCCTCGTTCAGAGTGAGAACTTCTCTCCCCAGCATTAAAATTTTTCCGTCGACTATCACCGTATCCGCATCCGATCCGTTACAACTGTAGACCAGGTGAGATTCGACGTCGAAAAGTGGAGTGAGGTGTGGCTTATCCAAATCCACGAGGACGACGTCCGCCCTCTTTCCAGGCTCCAAGGAACCTATTTCGTCGTCCCATCCCAGGGCTTTAGCCCCGTTTATCGTAGCCATCTCCAAAGCCTTCCCGGCCGGAACGGCCTTCGGATCCTTCCTACCGACCTTGTTCAACAGGGCGGCAAATTTCATCTCTTCAAACATATCCAGAGAGTTATTGGAACTTGCACCGTCCGTTCCCAAACCGACCGGGATCCCCCTCGACAACATTTCCGAAACGGGAGCTATTCCCGATCCGAGCTTCATATTACTCACCGGATTGTGGACCGGTTTGACCCCGCTTTCCCTTAAAAGATCGATTTCCTCCCCGGTCAGTTGAGTGCAATGTGCAGCCAAAACGTCCCCCCTCAAAAAATCTATCGAATCGAGAACTTCCGGCGGCCTCTTCCCATGCAAGTCGACAACGTCCCTTACCTCCTCCTCATTTTCCGAAAGGTGAATGTGAATCCCGACATCGAATTCGTCCGCCAAATCCCTGACCCTGTTCAGACACTCGACTGAACAGGTATAGGTGGAGTGAGGTCCTAACATCGTCCTTATCCTCCCTCCGGCTGCATCTTCGTAGTTCTCCACGAGTTCGGTTCCCCTCTCCAGTTCATCCTCCATCCCCCCGGGATCATCCCGGTCTATAATTCCGTAAGCTAAACTGGACCTTAAACCGGACTCTTCCACCGCCCGAGCGACACGATCCATAAAGAAATAAAGATCCGCAAAGCACGTCGTTCCCCCCTTTATCAGTTCCAGACATCCGAGCAATGCGCCGCGGTAAACGTGCTCGGCCTCCAAATTAGCCTCCAGAGGCCAGATCTTTTCCTCAAGCCACGTCTGGAGATCCAAATCGTCGGCTATACCCCTGAACAGAACCATGGGGAGGTGGGTGTGAGCGTTGATCAGTCCAGGTATCACCGCCTTCTTTTCCCCATCAATAACCGTTTCGGCACCCCCCTCCAAATTCCGGCCGATTTCGACTATTTTATTTCCCTCGATGGCTAAATCCGCGCTTTTAAAGACCTCCCTTTCCTCGTTCATAGTCACGATATGTCCATTCTCTATCAATATATCCCACATGAATATCGTTCCTCTCGGAATGTCGCCTGCGGTATTCCCTTCGATTATAGGAACCCTTACAAAAAAATATCTCCCATTCCACCCAATTTTTCCCCGATCCAGGAGTCGATTTCCCCAACTGACTGAAAAACTTAGAATCGTTTTTTTATCAGTAACCTCTAATAATTGTCGGGTTCCCGAATTACATGTCCACGAACCGTAAAATAAGTAAAGAGGTTAATTAAAGGTGTACAAAATGGACGAAAAATTCTATATCACGACTCCAATCTACTACGTAAACGACAAGCCCCATATCGGTCACGCCTACACTACGATCATAGCCGACGTACTCGCTCGCTACAACAGGCAGAGGGGGAAGGACGTACACTTCCTGACGGGCACCGACGAACACGGGGAAAAGATAAAAAGGGCTGCCGAAGAGGCGGGCAAAGAACCTCAAATATTCGTAGATGAACTAGTTCCAACCTTCAAGAAAGCTTGGGATTCCATTGACATCTCCTACGATCAGTTTATCAGAACCACGGACGAAAAACACGAAGAGACGGTAAAGAAATTGGTAAAAACCATCTACGACAACGGCGATATTTATAAGGGTAAGTACGAGGGTTGGTATTGCGTACCCTGCGAGACTTTCTGGCCCGAAAGGAAGTTGATAGATGATAACTGCCCCGAATGTGAAAGGCCCGTAGAGAAGAGAAGTCACGAAACTTATTTCTTCAGTTTGAGCGAATTTGAGGAAGAACTGCTCGAACTTTACGAAGAAGTACCCGACTTCGTAATACCCGAATCCAGAAGAAACGAAATGATCAACAGAATTAAGGAAGGATTGGAGGATTTAAGCATTACTCGAAAGGACCTCGACTGGGCGGTCGACTTTCCACCCGACGGGGAACACAGTATCTACGTTTGGGTCGACGCCCTTACGAATTACGTTTCAGCTTTAAGATACCCAAGCGAGAAGTTCGAAAAATTCTGGCCGGCCGATTTACACGTTATAGGAAAGGACATTACCTGGTTTCATACCGTTATCTGGCCCGCGCTTCTACTTTCGAGCGGATTGGAACCCCCCGAACAGGTACTCGTGAACGGATTTTGGACCAGGAGGGGGGAAAAGATGTCGAAAAGCAAGGGAAACGTAGTAGATCCCGTCGAAATGAGCGAAAGATATAGTGCCGACGCCTTCAGATACTTCCTGATCCGGCAGAAGACCGTAGGGGAAGACGGCGACTTCTCCGAGGAGGACCTCGTCACCCGGCACAATACCGAACTGGCGGACACTGTAGGTAACTTTATCCATCGGACCCTTACGTTCATCGACGGAAATTTCGAGGGGAGCGTTCCGGAAGGCGAAGTCGACCCCGACCTTCTGAAAAGTATCGAGAATAAAATCGGAAAAATAGATAATTCGCTGAACGAAGGCGATCTAAATCGAGCCCTGGAGGAAACAGTCTCGCTCGCACAGAGGGGAAACGAGTACTTCCAAAGATGTGAACCCTGGAAATCGGACGAGGGGCAGGCGGCCGATTGTCTCTATAACTGTGCCAACCTGGTCGACAGTATAGCGACACTACTATACCCGTTTATCCCGACTTCCGCCGAGAAGGTTTTTGATATGATGAACACGGAACGCGGAAAGATTGAAGAAGCAGGAGAGTTTAGGATAAAACCTGGCCACGAAATTCGAGAACCGAAAATACTTTTCGAAAAAATCGAGCGTGAAGAAAAGGAGGTGAAAGAAAAGATGATATCCTTTGATGATTTTCAGGATTTGGATATAAGGATTGGAAAGATAGAAAAAGTCGAGGACATCGAAGAGGCAGATAAACTTTACAAACTTAAGATAGACGTCGGCGGGGAAACTAAGCAGAGCGTCGCGGGGATGAAAGGCACCTATTCACCTGAGGAACTGGGGGGACGAAAAGTTCCAGTCCTAGTCAACCTCGAGCCCTCCGAACTGATGGGTGTGAAAAGCGAATGTATGATACTCGCAGCTGTCGTAGACGACAAACCCGTGTTGTTGGAACCCGAAAAAAATGTCAAGACGGGTTCGAAAGTTATGTAAAGCCCTAAAAATTACATTCAATGAATTTTTCTAGGGCGGTGATAATTTTTTTATCCATCGATACACATATCCATACCCTCCATTCCGGAGATTCCGATAGCAAGATAAATGAGATCATTGACGCTGCCAAGAAGAAAGGACTGGACGGAATCGCCATTACAGATCACAACAGCGTCGAAGGACTGAAAGAAGCATTCGAAATCACGGAGGGCGAGGACTTCTTGATCGTACCCGGCATCGAAATTTCCAGCAGGGATGGACATATTCTAGGCCTCGGCGTTCAAGAAAAAATCCCCGGGGGCTTTTCGGCGTCCAAAACCGTGAAAAGCATAAGGGAAAAAGGCGGAATTGCCATCTCCGCACACCCATTCAGCCTAGGGTTAAAATCTTTCTCCCCTCTGAAAGCTGAATTTGACGCTATCGAAGCCTTCAACCCTAAGAGATACATCGGAAGCAGGTTGGCGGAAAGATATGCGAAAGAGTTGAACATTCCAGCTACCGCCGGGTCGGATGCCCATCACTGGAAGGAGGTCGGGCTCGCTGGAATAGAGGTAGACTGCGAGCCTCTGGTAGAAGAAGTTTTGGATAGAATAAGACGAGGTAAGGTATCTATATTCGGGAACCACCTACCAATATCCACCCACCTCAGAAGAATTCTCAAAGCTTTTAGTCTATAAGCGTTTAAGATTGAGGTTGAGGGGAGCCTCAGCCTTTTGGCGGCTGGACTCCCCGTGTATGGACTCCCGGTTCTCGGAGGCTGGACCGAGTATGAGAGGTGAACTTGCTCCACTTATGAGCAAGATCGTTCGAAAACTTTCATCTAAACTTCTATCAATCCGAGCACCAGGGATTATTTGAGCTTGAGAACTTACATGATCTCTGACGGTTTCCCCTACTTGCTGCGCTTCCGATAACTTTATGTCGGAACCCGACATGTGCATCAATACTCCATCGGCCGTTGAATAATCTATATTTCCAAGTAAAGGACACGATAAGGCTTGTTTTGCAGATTTTTTAGCTCTATCTTCACCCTTCGCTTCCCCCGTTCCGACAAGAATGAGATTATCCCTTTTCATTATGGCCTTAACGTCGGCGAAATCGAGATTTATTAAACTTGGAACCATTATCGTCTCGCTAATTCCTTTCAAAGTGCTCGTCAGGACTTCATCGGCCATCGTAAAGGCGTAACGCATTGGAAGATTCGATGCCATATCAGAGAGTCGATTATTATCTATTATGATCACTGAATCCGCATGTTCTCTAAGATTTCGAAGGCCCTTCTCCGCAACTTCTTTTCGATTTTCGACCTTGAAGGGCATAGTCGCCACCCCACTCACCAGAGCCCCTTCCTCCTTTGCGACCTTTGCGGCAATCGGAGCGCCTCCCGTGCCAGTCCCACCACCGAGACCACATGCTAGAAAGACTATATCCGCTCCACGAAATGTATTCCTAAACTCCTCTATAGAATTCTCCGCAGCCCTCCGACCTACCTCGGGGGATCCGCCAGCACCTCTCCCCTTGGTTATCTCTTTTCCTATAGGGATCTTCTTATCGGCCTCAACCTCCTGTAAATGAGCTCGATCCGTGTTGATCGCGACCATCTGAACTTTCTTTATTCCTTTCGATGCGATGCGATCGACAGTGTTGTTCCCAGCGCCTCCAATTCCGACGACGATGATTTTGGGTTTTCGAGCTTCAAGGTCCTGATCTTGAATGCCAGGATCTGAAGGCTTTCCTACATTTTGCTCTTGCATGACGTTTCGAAGCGAACTTTTCATACGATACCTCCATTCAAACGGGGACATATTTTCATGGGTTATCCCTCCGGTAGAGTAGTGTAACCTTCCTCTTCGGCTTCCCTTCCGACTTCCAGTATCTCTTTCCTCTTGTCGATGTTGTCGTTCAACCAGAACTGAATTATGTTACGAATTACCTCACTCCTCGTATTTCCGTAAATACCGATTAGATCATCCACCACCTTCAATTGTACCCCCTCCAAAAAGACTCGAACTTCAGTCTTTTTCTGATTTTTTTCGGGCACCCATTCAGCCTCCGGCTGCAGTCTAACGTCATCTTAACGTCAGTTAAACTGCAGTTTAATGTTGGTGGAAACCCGTATATAAGACTTTTGATGATCAAATCGTTATTTCTTCACAGCTCCAATCCAAATCAGTTATTTTTCGACTAATACTCAGCCTCAAAATTAAATCAAAGAAGGCGGATTATACTTTAGAGAAAACATCAAAAATCTAAGCTTTCGTTGTGCGATTTACTGTCCCCATATGATTATTCTCGAAACTCTCGAATAGATTAGGAGGTTCCGAATGATTAGATTTAATAAATTTTTTAGAAATCTAGCTTGGCCCTGTGAAAGCAGAATCATTAATAACATCGGGGAATAATTCAAATTAGAATTTTGAGAGGATACTCATGGGAATTTACGAGAAAGTTGAAGAAATCGAGAGTTTAATAAAAAAACATCACGAGATGTTTGGAAATTCTATTCCTCTAATAGCCAGCGAGAACGTTACAAGTACGCCTGTAAAACAAGCTACCATATCGGATTTTTCCCACAGGTACGCCGAGGGTTGGCCCGAGAAAAGGGTCTATGCCGGAACCAAATACATGGATAAGGTCGAGTTGATATGTTTAGATCTCGCGAGCGACCTTTTCGACGCGGACTTCGTGGACGTGCGGCCCGTATCGGGATCCTGTTCCAACCTGATAACCTATACAGCTTTCACACGACCCGGAGACGTAATGCTTACCTCGCCGATAACAAAGGGAGGCCACATAACTATGGGTCCGCACCGATCTCCTAAGACCAGCACTTATATAGGTGGTACAGCGGGCTCGGTTCACGGACTGGACGTCAGATATTTCCCTTTCGATGAGGAGGAGATGAACATAGATGTCGACAAGGCCTCCAAAAAGATAAGGGAACTGGAGCCGGATCTACTAATGTTCGGTGCCTCCGTCTTTCTGTTCCCTCACCCCATCGAGGAACTTAGCGACGTAGCCAAAGAAGTTGGCGCGAAGATAGCCTACGACGCCGCCCACGTCTCGGGTCTTATCGCCGGTGGGAGGTTCCAAAGTCCGCTCGAGGAGGGAGCCGACGCGATATCGATGAGTAGCCACAAGACCCTTCCCGGTCCACAACACGGAATGATCGCGGCTCGAGAGGAGCACGCAGAGGATTTAAAGAAGGCCACTTTCCCCTCGAACGTGAGCAATCATCACCTCCACAACGTTGCGGGGCTAGCAGTGGCGCTCGCCGAATTTTCCAAATACGGCGAGGATTACGTAGACCAGGTTATCAAAAATGCTAAAGCTTTGGGTGAAACCCTGTTCGATAGAGGTTTCGACGTAATCGCCGACCATAAGGATTTCACGGAGTCACACACTATTCTAATAGACATCACATCGCTCAAAGACGAAGTGGGTCTCGGGAAAGATGTCGAGAAACGTCTGGAGAGAGCTAACATTATACTAAACAGAAATCTACTTCCATGGGACATCAGAGAGGACAGGCATTTTGAGAATCCCGGTGGAATAAGGATCGGAACGTCGGAGATAACGCGACTAGGTATGAAGGAAAGGGAGATGGAACGCATAGCAGATTTCTTCGAAAGGATATTAATCGATCAGGAAAAGCCCGAAGAAGTCAAGGAAGACATCTCGGAGTTCAGAGAAAAATATCAAGATTTGCACTACTGTTTTGAATCCGGAAAGAGAGCACACGAATATCTAGAGATAGCTTAAGCTAGATCCCAGGAACCGGAAATGATCACACCACCCCTGATGTAAAAGAAACAGATAAGGATATTTCCTCTAAGCTCCCGACAAATCCATCGTCAACAGTAAAACGTTTTTTTATTTTTAATTGCTTCCATTAAGATTTTGAAGATTTTACAGAACTAACTAGAATTAATTCTAAAACCTGAACCGAAGAAGATAGGTTGTTAAAAATCTACTATTAAAGGAAATTTCTATAAAATCGATATCAAGTCAAATTTATTAAGGCAAATAACTACAAATATATATTAATGTCCTCAAAAGGGTTAGAAAACTTTTTTGATCCGGAATCTATCGCCTTAGTGGGAGCTACGGACAGAAAGGAATCCATAGTAAGCATTCTAACGGACAATTTAATAAAAGGATACAAAGGCAAAGTCTATCCCGTCAACCCGAACCGAAATAAAGTCGGTGGAATCGAGACCTTTTCCTCTATAAAGAAGATTCCTGAAGAAGTCGACCTAGCCTGTATAGCCACTCCTGCTCGCACAGTTCCTAGAATAGTCCATGAATGCGGAAAAAAGGAAATTCCCGCAATTATAATCATTTCGTCCGGATTCAGAGAGATCGGGGCGAAAGGGAAGGAACTTGAAACGAGCATAAAGCGAGAAATGAAAAAGTACGGTATGCGCATACTAGGGCCGAACTCTTTAGGGATAATCCGGCCGTATTCAAACTTAAACGTAACCATTTCAGATAAAACCCCTGATCCGGGTAGAATAGCTTTCTTTTCTCAGAGTGGAGCTTTGGGTCCCACGATCATAGATCGGCAGAAGGGAGCCGGAATGGGGTTTAGCGCTTTCGTCTCCGTAGGAAACATGATAGATGTAGATTTTGGAGACCTTATAGACTACTTTGGAAAGGATCACCGAACCGACAAAATCCTCATGCATATCGAATCCATGGATAGACCGGAAAATTTTATGTCGTCGGCCAGAAGCTTTTCCAGAACCGGGCCAATCATCCTGGAAAAGTCGGGGAAATACGATAGTAGTTCCGAAGCCATCGCTTCCCATATAGGATCCAAACCCGGAAAGGACTCTCTATATGATGCCCTCTTCAACAGAACTGGTGTCGTGCGTGTCGATAACATAAGCGATCTATTCTGCTGTTCCGAGGCATTGGGTCATGAATGCCTTCCAAAAGGGCCGAATCTGGCCGTAATTACAAACGCCGGTGGGCTAGGCGTCATGGCGATCGACGCGCTCTCCGAGCGCGGAGGAAATCTAGCGACCTTTTCCGACGAGACGAAGAACAAACTGAAAAAAACTCTCTCTGAATATTCAAGCAAGTCAAACCCGATCGATATTTCCAGTGATGGAAGTATAGAGGATTACATCGTATGCTCGGAGGCCTGCCTGTCCGATGATAACGTCGATGGAGTTCTGGTCATTTACACTCCGCAAGGAGTACTTTCCCCAAATAATCTGGCGGAGGAACTAGTCGATTTATCCGGAAAGAGAGAAAAGCCGATAATAGCCTGTCTGACCGGGGGTGAAACGACCGAACGGAGCCGAGATATTCTACGTCGAGGGAGAGTTCCGACAGTAAACGTTCCTCAAAAAGGAGTTAGAGTATTCATGTACACCTACCAGCATTTGAAAAACATGGAACTTCTCTACGAAACACCCGAACCGCTATCCCTCCACAAGGTTCCGCCGGAGGAACAAAGCACTCAAAGAAAGTACCTACGATCATTGATAAAAAATTTGTCGGTCGAAGGTAGAAAGGTACTGTTGGAAGATGAATCTAAGAAATTTTTGCGTACCTATGGAATATCCGCCGTCGAAACATACGTCGCTTCCGAACCCGACAAAGCCGTTGACTTGGCAGAAAAAATTGGCTACCCCGTCATTTTAAAACCAAGATCCCCCGATCTCGATTACAAGAGAATAAAAGAAACGACTTCAATCGATTTGAGATCGGAGGACGAGATCAGAAAGACTTTCGATAAAATCATAGAAAATGTCGAGAGCGAATCCGGAAGTCGGGAAAACTATGGTGTAACGGTACAGAGAATGATAAAAAACGTAAAATACGAAATAATGCTGGGTGCCAAAAAACATCCAAATTTCGGATCCTACATCGTCTTTGGCAGAGAAGGCATAGACCGGAAACTTTATCGGGACGTCTCGGTCGACTTTCCTCCCCTCGATCAAGTACACGCCTCAAGACTAATGGAGAGGACTAAGGTCGTCGACCTAATCAAGGAACTGGACGATGCGCCCGAGGAAAAAATTAGAAAACTGCAGGAATATCTCGCTCGACTATCACAGCTGACGATAGACGTTCCCGAAATAGAAGACATGAGAATTACCTTGGGAGGATGGAAAGGAGGACTTTCGACTTTGGACGCCCGAATAAAACTGGATATGAAAAGCATATCGGAAGAGAAAGACCCCCACGACCACCTCATCATCAAACCGTATCCGCTGAAATATATAAAAGAAGAAAACCTGAAGAGTGGAAGAAAAGTCCGGATACGTCCGATCAGACCGGAAGATGAATCCTTGATCTTTGAGCTTTTCGATAATTTCTCAAAAGAAACAATGAGAAAACGGTTCTTTTCCCATAAAAGAGATATCGGCCACGGGGAAATAGTCAGGTTCACCAGTGTGGATTACAAGAGGACGATTCGCCTGGTCGGGGAATTAAATGAAAGCGGGAAGTCCAAGATAATAGGAATGGGTAGCGTCTCGATCGACTCCGAGGGAGATTCCGGCGAATTCGCCATCGTCGTAGGCGATCCATGGCAAGGCATCGGGCTAGGAACAATCATAATGAATTCACTCATCGAAATCGCCAAGGACAAGGACCTTGATAGCCTATGGGGGGTTATGGGAAGGGAGAACTTTGGGATGATACACCTCTGTGAAAAGCTAGGATTTCACATCGGAGAAATACATTCGGATTGTATCAAGATGACCCTCCATCTAGATAGCTAAAAAACCCGACAAGAAGCTTGTCGATGAGTTCCTTCCGAATCGTAAATCTGAAGGAATCCGTTTTAAATCGAAGTCCCTTTCCCGAGGCGTTTCAAAGATTTTTAAAATTTCTAGTCTTAAACGACCAGCACTTGTTGTAAAAATGAAGGGATGGGTACTGATGTCAAAAATTGCCGAAAAACATCCATGAAAGTTATAAATAACATTCAAGGACTGATAGGTAAGTTGAGGTGGGTTAAGAATGAAGTCTTCAAGAGCGTTAGGAGCGCTACTTTGCGTCGTAAGTGCTCTGATAGCGGCAGCTCATATATATTTTGGATACATAACGGGGAGATCCCTCATCCCTCCACAGGGGCTGGCCTTCGCGTTGCCCGTAACTTTCATGCTTTTGATCACAACCGGACTAGGTTTCTGGCTCGGATGGATCATGGTTACTACAAAGGAGTCCGAACCTTCATCCGCTCCCACGGTGAAGGAGGAAGTAGAGGAAGTTACGGAGGAGAATTAAACCTGAAGAAGGAAGTTTTTAATCAGTTCCTATTTTACGATTATGAGGAGTTAATCATTTTATCAAGACCGTTTTGAATATATGAGAGGTCGGAAAAATGGAAGAAGACATGGACAGGCCTAGAGGAACAAGGGATCTGTGGGGTGAAGAACTCCGGAGAGTAAGAAAGGTACAGGAAAAATTGAAAAATATTTTCAAAAATTACGGTTACGAAGAAGTCGAAACGCCGATCTTCGAAAAGCTAGAACTTTTTACAAAGAAGAGCGGTTCGGAGATAAGAGATCAAATTTATCATTTCGAGGACAAATCCGGAAGAGAATTAGCTTTAAGGCCCGAGCTGACTGCACCGTCGATGCGATTATATAACTCCGATCTGAAAAGCGAGCCGAAACCATTGAAGATATTCTATTTTGGTCCATGTTTTAGATACGAACGCCCTCAGGCGGGGAGATGGAGGCAATTTCTACAGGCAGGGGTGGAGTTAATCGGATCCTCCCGCCCAGAGGCGGACGCAGAGGTGATAGCCCTCACGAACGATTCGTTTGAAAGTCTGGGTATGGAGGACTACACCCTACGGATAGGGCACATCGGCCTTCTAAGAAGGATATTGGAATTTGGAAACGTCTCGGGGGAAAAACAGGACCCAATACTGAGAGCTATAGATAGCAAAGACCCGGACCGATTGAAAGAAGAACTTAAAGCTTCCGAACTAGCTCAGGAAGCTCAAGGGAAACTGTGGGACATTATTGAACTTCGAGGCGGATTCGAAATTATCGAAGAAGCTGAGAACGTGCTGAGACAAGTTCCCGACGCCGATAATTTAACCAAAAACCTCCGAGAAATCCTTGAAAGGCTCGAGCATATGGAAATCAATCATTTTGAGGTGGATCTTGGAATTGCCCGTGGTTTGGAATATTATACCGGAGCCGTTTTCGAAGTTTACTTCGACGAAGTTCAGCTGGGAGGAGGGGGGCGCTACGACGGGTTGGTGGAGTCTTTGGGAGGTGAACCCACCCCGGCGGTAGGCGTAGGACTGGGTATAGACAGAGTAGCTCAAACTTTGGAGGATCAAGATATACAGTTCGAACCGGACGATATAGACGCCATCGTATTACCCACGGAAGAATCGATGTTGAAAGAGGGTCTCTCGATCGCTAAAAGGTTGAGGGACGAAGAATTTAGAGTGGATACGGATCTAAAGGGCAGGAGTCTGGGTAAAGGTCTCGGTTACGCGGATTCTCGCGGGATAAAGCACGCGATAATAGTCGGTCCTGATGACGTTTCGGAGGGGAAAGTGACGATCAAAAACATGAAAACTGGAGAACAGAGACAAGTCCTCAAAGAAAACGTTGCCGAAAAGCTGAAAGGTTAATTTTTAGTACGATCATTTTAAGGAATTCAGGGCGTTAATTCGTGTTAAACAAAATTCGTGATAGGTTAAATCCCTGGATCGAGGCTACAGCTAAGCCTTTCGTTCAATTAGGTTTATCCCCCAATCACATTTCGTTCATAGCTCTGAGTATTGGGATTCTCGCGGGGCTTCTCTTTTCCTTTCAACGGATTCGATACGGCGGTATCCTGGTCCTGATAGGTGGTTATTTCGACGTTATCGACGGTGCCGTCGCCCGACTTACCGGTAAAGTTACAGAGTTCGGTGGCGTCCTAGATTCGGTATCCGATCGTATCTCGGACGCGGCTTTGTTTATAGGAATCGCCGCGGGGGGGTTCGGAAGCTTCGGGCGAGAAGCGGTATGGTTCCTCCCGATCTTGGCACTTTTGGGTAGTTTAATGGTAAGCTACGTCAGGGCGCGCGCAGAATCCGCAGGTACCGGTAAGTTGGACGTAGGTATAGCCGAACGGGCAGAGAGATTGTTGATTTTAGCGGCAGGAGCGCTCCTCAATTTGATACCTTACGCTTTAGCGGCTATAGTAATCTTGACTACAGTAACGGTCTTTCAGAGAATCCGAGAAGCGTACCTTCGGTTAGATTGAAATTTTTCGATAAAGGAAGATTCCAAAATCTTTGAGTTATATCCGCAAAACTTACAAGGGCCTCGTCCCTTGAACTATTCAGACAGTGAAAGGAGATTGAAACATGGCGAAGCTAAACGTCGCAATCGCCGGAGTCGGAAACTGCGCTTCCTCTCTAGTGCAAGGTGTAGAATACTATAAAGACTCGGAGGAGGGTAAGCAGGTCCCCGGACTCATGCATGTCAATTTTGGAGGATATCATATCAGCGACGTCAACTTTGTCACGGCCTTCGATATAGATGCAAACAAGGTCGGGAAGGACCTTTCGAAGGCCATCTTCACGAAGCCCAACTGTACCGAGAAATTCTCCGACGTACCCCACTTGGGAGTCGAAGTATTAAAGGGTCAGCCGAAGGACGGACTGGGAAAGTATCTGAAGGGGAAAATACCTGTAGACAGGACCCAGGAACCCGTCGACGTGGCCAGTACCCTGGAAGAGAAGGACGTAGATGTCCTCATAAACTACATGCCGGTGGGGAGTTTCGAAGCTTCAAGGTATTATGCAAACGAAGCGCTCGAGGCGAAGGTCGGCTTCGTTAACAGCATCCCCGAATTTATAGTTTCGGACAAGGAGTGGGGTAGAAAATTTGAGGAAGCCGGAGTCCCCTGTGCTGGCGACGACATAAAGTCTCAGGTCGGCGCTACGATACTCCACAGGACCATTACAAATTTGCTCAAAGATAGAGGGGTGAAGGTCGAGGAAAGCTATCAATTAAACATCGGCGGGAATACGGACTTTCTAAATATGCTGGAGGAGGAGAGACTCAGTTCGAAGAGGACGAGCAAGACGGAGGCGGTTTCCTCCCAAGTCCCCTACGAAGTCCCCCTCCGAATAGGACCCAGCGACTACATACCTTTCCTGGACGACAACAAAGTTTGCCATATCTACGTGAAAGGTAAGAAGTTCGGCGACGTGCCGCTTACTATAGACGCCAAGCTCTCAGTAGAAGATTCTCCAAACAGTGCGGGGGTAGTGATAGACGCTATAAGGGCCGTCAAAATCGCTCAAGATAGGGGGATAGGAGGCCCGCTGACCAGTATTTCGGCTTATTCCTTCAAACACCCGCCCGAGCAAATGACGGATTCCGAAGCGAAGCAGGCGGTAGAGGAATTTATAACGGGGAAGAGGGAGAGGTAAAAACATGCAACTGGACATGGTAGTCGCAGGTCATATCACAATAGACGTGAACGTCTTTCCCCACGGAATAGTCGAAAACATGTTGGGGGGTACCCCTACCTACGCGGGGTTCGCTCTGACTACCCTCGGTCGGGAAACCGGGGTAATATCCAAAATCGGGGAGGATTTTCCGGAACAATTCCCCCCTCTCTTCAGCAAATTTGGTCTTAACACCGAGGGAATCCTAGCCACCTCCGAAAAAACTACTAAATTTGAAAATACCTACGCGGATGACGGCTCGAGAAAACAGATCTGCAAAGAGGTATCCCCGGAGATAACTCCGGACGACGTCCCAAACGCATATCTAAACGCGGAAGGTTTCTATTTATCGCCGGTGATGGGGGAAATACCCCTTGAAACCGTCGCGAAGATTTCGGAAAAGGGGGAGGGAATCACCATGCTGGATCCTCAGGGAATCTTACGAGAGGTAAAAAATGGCGGAAAAATCGTACACAGCATGCCGGAAAACTTCCAAGAATACCTGGAAAAGGTGGACATAGTTAAAGTTGGAATGGATGAATTAGAAATTTTCGACAAACCGAATGACGAAGTTCTGGAGGAACTCGTCGAAATCGGACCGGAGATAGCTATCCTGACCCTGGGAGGAGAAGGTTGTAAAATCCTCTTCGATGAAAATATACGGAAAATTAAAAGCATAGATGTGAACGTAGAGGACCCCACCGGAGCTGGCGACGTCTTTGGATCGACCTTTCTTTCAAAATACATCGAAACCGGAAACCCGTTGGACTCTGCAAAGTTTGCATCCGCTGCAGCCGGTTTGAAAATAGAATACAAAGGACCTACGGGCTTTCCGTCCGAAGAGGAAACACTGGAAGCCTTAGAAAGCTAGAATATGGACCCTCTTTTTATACCTTACACGAAGAGCTTCGTTGACCGACATTTAATAAGACTTGGCGAAATTCACCCAACTCTCAGCTTCTTCACCGCATTTTATACATTTCTCGCCTTCCGGTTTATCGTACTTAAACGGTATATTTGTTATCTTCGCCGTCGTCTCGTCCTTTATCTCTTCCTCACAGACGGATTTTCCGCACCAGGGAGCCTTGATAAATCCGCCTTTTTCCCCCAAAATTCTTTTAAATTCATCGTAGTCCCTAGTTTCCCTTGTATTCTCCTTCAAAAACTTCTCGGCATCTTCAAATAACTTTCTCTGAATTTCGTCCAGCGTTTCTTCTACTTTTTCTTTAATATCGCCCCTTTCCACAGTTATTTTCTCCAAATTATCCCTTCTGACGAGCGTCGCAGTCCCCTCCTTAACCTCCCTAGGACCCAACTCTATCCTCAAAGGAACCCCCTTAAGTTCCCATTCGTTAAACTTCCAACCGGGGGTCTTGTTCTCCCTGTCATCGACTTTACAGTCCTCTAGCTCAGAAGAAATTCTTCGAGCCTCCTCCAGAATTTTCTCCTCTTCCTCACCCGAGGCCGGAATCGGCACTATTACAGTCTTCGTAGGGGCGAGCTTTGGAGGTATAACGAGACCCCTGTCGTCGGAATGAACCATCACCATAATTCCTACCTGTCTAGTCGTTATGGCAAATGTCGTCTGGTAAGGGTGCTTTTCCTCCTTTTCGCGTC
>Ga0207421_10003200_pt1 | contig 19650 bp, 19 predicted proteins | sample SodLakKL_010_SED_4_FD_187542 | JGI IMG/M metagenome (GOLD analysis project Ga0207421, IMG submission 187542) | Alkaline sediment microbial communities from Lake Tanatar, Kulunda Steppe, Russia - 8KL_010_SED (SPAdes) (version 2) | ecosystem: Environmental > Aquatic > Non-marine Saline and... | reverse complement strand
TTATCGTCTCCAAAAAAGGATTAAGCAATTATATTCCAGTCTGGCTATTTCTACATAATGTAATTTTCCAGTTTTTCTGTAAACAGCTGGGCTAACCCCCCCATTCCTACGAATGGGCGGCCCTACGGGTGATTAATTCATCAGCTGATGAATTAATCAGGCTAATCACTAAATAGCTGTTTAAAGTGGCTTATAAACTCGTCGTCGTTCCAGTAGGAGAACCCGTATTTCTTCATGATAGGACGCCCTTCCGGGGTAATCAACGCGGCCGATGGATACACACGCAGAGGATAATTATCCGCGATTTGCATCGCTTTTTGTCGCGACGGCGCTTTCAGCAGAGTAAAACTCAATCCATAATCATCCCGCACTTCTTTGATCGTCTCCTTGCGGTCCTCCAAATTCACGGCTACCAGCTCAAAATCATAGCTCTCCAACTGACCGTAGAACTCTTCCAGCTTCGGCATCTCCTCCATACAAAGTATACAGCTGGTTGACCAGAACTTCATCAAAACCCAAGAACCGCGAAAATCATCCCCGGTTACCGCCTCGTTTTCGAGATTTCGGAGCTCAAACTCCGCTTCAGCAGGCGTTAACACATTGTCCTGAAATCCAAGCTCACGCAATGATTCAAGATCAACATTTTCTGCCAACTGGTCAGCAGAGGGTTGACTATCGTCTGCCGCAGGCTCTTCTGAGCTTTGAAAGATCTCGCCATCCATTTGGAAATAGTAACCTAGCACCAAGACTACCGCAAGAATAATCAAAAAATAGAATAAATTTCTTTTCAAAAACATCACTCTCCTATAGAGTAATAATAGCAAAAATTTATAATTGAAACTACTGCCCTATTGAAATCCTTTGTACTATCTTAGAGAGCAATTGATTAGTGCCACATTTTAAATATCTATAGACTTAACTTGGGCTACTCAAAGGTGTTTGACGGGTTTATAGCTGGCAATAGATCCTGGAGGATCTGGTTATTGCCAGATATACCTCGGAGATTGGCAGGAGGCTAATCGAGAATGAGTCCCAACACCTTTGAGTAGCCCGGCTTCAGCAAGGATTTTAATAGAGCCGAAACTACTGACTCAGGTGCTTGTTAAATGAGATTCGAAACAATCGGTATAATCAGCGCCTTTTTGGCCGGAACTGCAACCTTCTTCTCCCCCTGTGTCCTCCCGGTGGTGCCCGGCTTCCTGGCCTACATTACCGGAAGCTCCCATGCCGACACAAAACAAAACCCCAGCCTGCAACAGCGAGTTTTTTTCCTTTATCGCACCTTTATTTTCGTGCTTGGATTTTCGTCCATCCTCTTCATACTTGGCGGCCTCGCCGGACTGGCGGGCGACTTCCTGCTCCGTTACCAACGAAGTGCAGAGGTTATTGGCGGGCTACTGGTCCTCTGCTTCGGACTCCTTTTGAGTGACTTGCTGCGTCTCAGCCCCCTGATGAGAAGCTACAGCTTCGATCTCCAGCCGGAAAATTCCGCCGTCGGGGCTTATCTGCTGGGGCTGAGCTTTGGTTTTGGTTGGACCCCCTGTGTCGGACCAATACTGGGCAGCATCCTCACCCTCGCCGGCGCCGGTGGTGGTTTCTGGCGCGGCGGCGCGCTACTGCTCATCTACTCCACCGGGCTGGCCCTTCCGTTCCTCCTGGTAGCCTTTTTGTTTGAAACAGTATTCAGCCGAATAACTGGACAGGGAAAATTTGGGGCGCGACTTAAAAAGATGGCGGGATATCTCTTGATTCTACTTGGTTTGCTGATGGTTTCAGGCTATTTCGGCAGGTTTTCACAATACGCAGCAAGACTCACACAATAAGAGCGCCCGGCAGGATTCGAACCCGCGACACTCGGCTCCGAAGGCCGATGCTCTGTCCAGACTGAGCTACGGGCGCCTAATACTTATTTTTTAAACTTCGTCTCCAGGATAGTGCAGATTACGGCAGAGCAACTCCTCAACTACCGTCACCCCGTCACTTCCCTGGGGCAGACAGAATGATAATTCCAGTACGCCTTCCTCTAATTTTTGAACCCGGACCTGAGTCAACGGAGCTCTCAGGGGTCGCCGGCGCCCGGGTATAGGAAAACGCGAGTGCTGAAAATCCTCGTAAGTTATACCCAGCTCTTCCAGCACTCCGTCCTCTTCCTCCTCTATATCACCCGCCGTGCCGAGAAACTTTTCGCCAAACATCGGCCCGGTCGGACTAATTGCAAATCTCTCCAGGCGGGGCTGTTCGTCACGCGGATCAACAACCGGAAAACAGCCGGCGCTGTCGTGCATAAATGCTACGTCCCCTTCAAAAAGTTTATCAAACGTATCACGCCTTTTGGCCAGGAAACGGTTGAACGCGTAAGCCTGCAGTGCATACATAAAAAATCGTCGGTATTCTGCCGGAATAACAGCACAGGCCCGTTCCTTATTATCAGGATACCGCTTGAGACTTTCAATAACTGAGCGTTCAGGTACATAACGAAGCGGAAACAGCTCCAGCGCTTCCTCCCACTCGGTTTCCAGGACAAGCTCTCTCCCCTTTCTAACCTCCTCAGTATCCGTCGGGCCAACAGACCCCAGCAGCTCTTTGATAAACCAGTCCCATTTACGCTTGACCAGCGCCCAGCCAAGCAGGTGCCGGTTACGCCGAGCACCAAAATTCTTGCCACTCAGCCAGTTGGGCATTCCACGGCGGCGGAACTCATTTAAAACTCGGCGAACTTTATCTTCCGCACCATTTTCCACATCACGCACTATAATTTCAAAACGGTTCACCTTCAGGTGATCCGGGCTTAACCGCTCCATGTTACGCGTAATTTGTATAACTTTAATTTGCTCGTGCTCAAACTCATCCAGCGAACGTGGATCCAGGTGCTCCAGGGAAAACCATTGAATATCCATCGAACGGCGTTCCTTGTAATCACCAACACAAAAGTCCTCAACCTCACGATCAAGAAATTCAGCAAAAATACGTATTAGCTCAACCGTTGTCAACTCTTTTTTCTGCACTCGCACGTATGTGTTCGGACCATTTCCCGATGGAGATTTCTCCAGTTGTTCAGAAACTTGAAAATCCGTTAAATTCTTCTTTATCTTCCCCGACTTGATAACTGCTTCCTCTGCCAGATAACACTCCGGCCGCAGTATCTCCTGCATCGTTTCGGGCCATACGGGTTCAACCTCTTTTAACCAGCTAATCGGTTACACCTCCTGCAAAAATACATACTTTTAAACCGAAGCTCCTCTTGTTACCATACTTGATCCGGCAAGCCTTTTTCATGAAATCATAACTCGGGCCATTGTTGCAAACCGACCGGCAACTTCAGTCACCTCTTCAAAAAACCAAAATTAGCTGATAAGTATACCAAATATTTATAGATTTTACAGGCTCAATTTCAATTTTCTCGGTCTCCCGCCCAATTTCCAGCCTGTAACTACTCATCTATCCCCTCTCCCCTGGAGGGAGAGGGCCAGGGGGAGGGGGAAAGATAAGGTGAGTAGTTATCCCAACCTTTTCAACGCCAGAGTGGTCTAAAAATGTATTATAATTCGGCAGTTATTTAACAACTTTACCTCCGAGGCCAACCTGGAATCACTTACGTATCCCCCCGCCCTTCAGTTATACTTATAGGCTTCGTATTTGACTGAGATTACCAACTACTGTGAAATAGCTTAGGAGGCGACATATTATGAACTTAACACCCAGCAGTTATCTCGACAGCCTTGGCGGTTATGCCTTCGCCGAGGTTGATAAAGCAAAAGAAAAAATTATCGCCGAACGCGGTTCCGATTACTTGATCGACTTCGGAGTCGGCGATCCCACAGATCCAACCCCGGCAGTTGCTCGTGAAGAAGCGGCTGTGCACGCCCTCCGCAATCCCGATGAGGGCTATCCTTCTTACGAGGGCGAAGAATTCTTTCGCCACGCTGTTGCCGGCTGGTTCAAACGCCGATTCGACGTCGAACTCGACCCCGAGTCGGAAATAACCGCCACTCTCGGTTCCAAGCAGTCCGTTTTCTCACTCCCTATGGCCTTTGTTGATCCCGGCGACGTCGTCTTGATCCCCGATCCCGGCTATCCTCCCTACACTACGGGCGCCAAACAACGAGGCGGACAGCCGGTTTACATGCCCCTGAAACCAGAAAATAACTTTTTGCCCGACCTTGATGCGATTGATCCCAAAACCGCAGACAAAGCTTCTCTCCTCTGGTTAAACAGCCCCAACAACCCCACGACAGCCGTCATCCCGCCGGATTTCTACCGCCAGGCCATCGCCTTCTGTCGCCAGCACAATATCCTGCTCTGTTCCGATGAAGCCTACAGCGAGATGTATTACGAGGCCGGCCCCACCCCCACTTCACTTTTTGAGATCGATGGTGGCCGCGATGTTGGGCTGGTCATCCACTCGCTCTCCAAACGTTCCAATATGACTAACTACCGGGTCGGGTTTGTAGCCGGTAAGAACGAGCTCCTTCAGCACTTCAAAGAGGTTCAAACCAACATGCACTCGGGCCAGGCCCAGATACTGCAAGCCGCCGCCGCTGCTGCTCTCACTGATGAGCAGCACGTCCAGGAGATGCGCCAAACCTACGGACAGAGGCGCGAGATCCTACTTCCTTACCTGCAGCAGGCCGGTTTCCGCGACGTCTACGCCAGCGCCGGTTTTTACGTCTGGGCCCGCACTCCTGAATCTACTGGCAGCGCCGACCTCTGTAAGCTGCTGCTTGAAGAGGCCGGCGTCAACACAACTCCCGGTGCCGCCCTCGCTCAACAGCCTGAAAACGGCTCGGATTTCGTCCGGTTCGCCCTCATCCAGAATCAAAATCGAACTGAAGAAGCCGGTAAGCGGCTCGCCAATCTTGATCTGTCGGAGGTTTCCTAATGAAATTTTTTAAACTTCATGGTCTTGGCAACGATTATATTGTTATCGATGAGCGAGAGGAAAATTCTGTGCCTGAGGAAGAAAAAGGAGAACGTGCCACACAGCTCTGCAGACGCAGTTTAGGACCGGGAGCCGACGGCGTCTTATACCTGAACAACTCGCAAAGCTCGGACGTGGAAATGCGCATTTTCAACGCCGACGGGTCAGAAGCCGAAAGCTGTGGTAATGGTCTGCGCTGTTGCGCTTACTATCACCACGGATTGGAGAATATAGGGACGGGCGAATACGAAATTGAACTCCCGCTGGCCTCACCAGTGCAGGCATCAGTTCAGCTAAAACAGCCACCAACCGCCGAAGTTACCCTGCAGATGGAGACAGCAGGCAAATACGAAGCCCGCAAAACACTTGAGCTCGAAGACCTGGAACTACGTTACCACTCGGTTAACGTCGGTAACCCACATGCCGTTGTCTTCCTCGATGAAAATCCGGCGCTGTCCCGTAAACCAGCCAACGCTGCTGTAGTAGAGATAGGCAAACAGCTCCAGACACATCCCACTTTTGCACCAACCCACGGCGTCAACGTTGAGTTCGTCCGCGAGCTAACAGCCGCTCGTTATGAAATGCGAGTCTTTGAACGCGGCGTCGGTGAGACAACTTCCTGCGGCACAGGCAGCGTCGCCGTTGCACGCGCCGCTCACGTCCTCGGCCGCGCCCCCGACGACTGGGTTACCGTCGCTCAACCGGGCGGCGACCTCGACATTGAGCCCGTCCAGCATAAGCTGCGCGGCCCGGCCGAATGGGTTTACACCGCCCAACTATCCAACTAGCCAACTAACCAACCAGCCAACCAGCAAACTAGCTAACTAACCAACCAGCCAACTAACAAACTAAACAACCACCATCCCGCTGTACTTTTAATGTCATAAATGACATCCGGCGCAGATCGACACGCAGTAGCCGGCCGACAAGCAATTCATCCATCCCCAGCAGCAATTTTATCGTCTCCGCCGCTTCCAGTGTTCCGATAACCCCGGGCGTAAAACTTGCCGGGCCGGGTGCCGCATCATCGGCCTCCGGAGCTTCTGCATAAAGACAGGCATAACAGGGACCCTTGCCCGGATAAAAGGTGGAGACTTCTCCCTCAAACCGGTAGACAGCGCCGTGAACAAAAGGAATTTCATGCTCCTGAGAAAGCTTGTTCATTGCCTGGCGGGCAGCAAAGTTATCAACCGCGTCTACAATTACGTCGTAATTGTCTGCCGACAGGATTTTCTCGCCGGATTCGCAGGTAAACTCAGACGTATAAGTCTTTATATCCAGCTCCGAATTTAGCTCCTGCAGCCCGCGTTGCGCCGACTCCACCTTCAGTTTACCGACATCACTTTCCTTATACAGTATCTGCCGCTGCAAATTTGAAAGTTCCAGGTTATCAAAATCTACCAGCCCGAGTCGACCCACTCCAGAAGCCGCCAGATAGTAAGCAATTGCCCCCCCTAAACCTCCGGCACCGACCAGCAGCACGCTCGCTTCGCTCAGCTTCTGCTGCCCGGCCGGACCAATTCCCGACATTGCCAGGTGACGGCTGTAACGCTCCTGCAAGACTTCAGGCTTCAGCGGTAGTTTCGGGAATCTCGGCAGCGCCACCGGCGCTAACCTTGACCAGCACTGCTCCAACGGCGGCTCCAACGATCAACACAACCAGCCCGAGAATTGGCCGGTAAAAGAGCCAGGCCAAACCAATTGTCAGGCTGGTAAACACCAGTCCCGCCGCCAGGGCGATCACAAAAACACCGGCCGAGAGCAAACTGCCAAGAACAGGAATAAAACTAGTGACCATCAGCAGCGGTTTGAAGAGCAATCCAACTCCGATTACCATCATCAGAAAGCCAACCCCACGCAGTATCCAGGTCAAAATTACCGCCTCGGTCCGCGCCTCTTCAATCATCCCCTCGGCTGTAACTTCACCCACGCTCAGGCGCCCAACTGTGCCGCCCGCTTCCGCCTGGAAATCTTCAAACGTCGAGCCCGTCTGCCGGGCCAGCACACTGACCGTGGCGGGTCGTATTATTTGATAGCTAACCCGGATGTCGCCAACTTGTGGTTCGGCCGGATCTTCTCCGACATAGATGTAATCACCGCTAATTTCATATTCAAGCGCCTCGCTGTCCTCAACCGCCTGTCCCGGCGATAAATCCTCATAATTATCCATCTGGTCAATTAAAAAATCGGGTAGGTCATAAGCACCAAGGACAACCTCGTCTGCACGAAACTCACGCGGTTCATACTTCATTGAAGCAGGATTCTGATAATCCTCCGGATACTCAAACTCGCTGTGGTCAATCACCTGGCTCGCCCAGGTTCTACTGTAAGTATACTCAATCGTATCGTTGCGTTCCTCTTCTTCCTCCTGCCACTGGTACATCTCGGCTACCCGTTTCAGAATTATCCCCTGCTGGGCGACGTTAAAAGAATCGTCCTCCAGCACTTCGTCAGTTGTTGCCTCACCGGTCAGATGGACCAGCTTCCCCTCTTCTCCCTCGGCAACCTCGTCCGCCGACGTGCTAATTACCGCCTCTTCAGCTTCTGCCAGCGTCTGCCAGTCACGCACCGCCCGCCCCTCGTTCCACCAGAGCAGCGGGAAGGCGGCCAGAAACAATACGAGACCAATAACCACCCCCGCAATCGCATTTTTTATCCGTTCTCCAAACGACTTCGACTCCTTCTTCTTAACTCGCTTCTCTGCCATCTCAACCACTCCTTTAAATTTTTTAACACCTAATTATACTCTCACATTAACCCCCGCCCTTGCCTTTGCCTTTGCCTTTGCCTTTGCCTTTGCCTTTGCCTTTGCCTTTGCCTTTGCCTTTGCCTTTGCCTTTGCCCCTCCGAGAGAGAGGATACCGGTGAGTGGGGAACTTGACCTAAAGCTCGTCATTCCGGCCCACGAGCCGGAATCCAGTGACTTTGACCTTGATTTTCGGTCTTCCGCCTCTTCGCATGTTCGAAAGCTCGAATGCTCGCCTGTTCGATGTTTACTCCCAGCGCCGAGCGCCCTGCGCCCCCCGATCTTTCGCTCCTCGCTTTTCGCTCCCTCGCTCCTCGCCCTTTCGCCCATCCCCCACTCGCATGTCAAGCCCCCTTAAAATAGTATATCAAATCGCTGATTCGATTTTTGGTCCACCAGAACGGCCGCTGCAAATGGTAGCAAGCCTTCAAACGCTTGCCGTTGGCAACTTCGTGATAACCACGTAAAAAAGCATCCATCACCGGCCAGGAAAAACCTGCTTTACTTAACGAACGGATAAAACGGTGCTGCCGGTAAGCTCGACGACAAACCTTGGGCACACCGAAATTTACCGGATCGAAATCAACCGCCATTAATTGACCTTGCTCACTTTCAAACAGGTTACCAACGTGATAATCACAGGCATCAACCCCCACCTGGTGCATACGGCCCAGCAGACGACCAGCCTCATTCATATGTTCTCTCGCTTGCGTCTCCTCAAACCTTTCTTTGCCTAACGGCCTGTGTGCAACATACCTGGCAAGGTAAAATCCACGGTACCCCTCAGCTTCCTCCGCCCAGAAGACTCCCAGCGGCTTCGGCGTCTGACCGCAGGCTTCATAAACCGATTTCGCAGCCCGCAGTTCCTTCAAAAAACGTACCGGCGATCGATAAAATACATCACCGGTTGAGGACAACAATCCCCCGTGATGATATTGTTTTAAAAAAATCTCCGCCCCGTTATTCAGTTTAACTTGTTGGTTCCTCTCCCCCCGTTCACCCCTCAACTGCCGGCTCGCTTCAATCAACTCTTCAACAGCCATCCCCTCAAAATCGGAGCTCAGCATAAATTTCCATTCGCCCCGCTCTGAAACCTCAAACCCACTGCCCTCCAACCACTTACACAGCTCATCAGCAGCCATAAATCTTCCTACTTCCTAAAAAGTTAGTCAGAAATACTTCTCCATTATTTTATCAAACTCACCACGCTCTTTCAGCAGCCACTCCACGATCTCTCTAATTGCCCCCGACCCACCCGGTGCCTCACTCACATAGTCGACCGCCTCCCGGACCTCCGGGCGGGCATTAGACGGCGCCATCGACAGCCCAACCTGCCGCAACACCGGCAGATCAAAGACATCATCGCCTATGTAGGCAAGCTCGTCAGCACTGTATTCTTTCAGTATGTCCTCCAGCGCTTCATTTTTGTCCGAGTATCCCTGGTAAACACGCTCGATCCCCAGCTCCTCAGCCCGCTTGCGAACTGCTTCCGACACACGACCCGTTATTATCCCCACTTCCATCCCGGCCCGTCGGGCAAGCATCACACCCAGCCCGTCCTGGACGTCAAACTTCTTCGCCTCACCGCCGGGATACAGATATATTCCTCCGTCAGTCATTACTCCGTCGACGTCTAACAGTAACAGCTTTAGCTTTTGCGCTCCCGCCTCTGTCGTCATAACAATTACCTCCATAGATCGATATATTTTTTTAACCGTTCATTATATAATAATTTTGCGCTCAAGTGAGATGTTCGTTATTATGCCCTTGAATTAATTTCTCTCCCCTCCGAGGGAGAGGACTCAGGTGAGGGGGGAACTTGATCTTGACCTTGACCTAACGCTCGTCATTCCGGCCCACGAGCCGGAATCCATCTTTACGGTCTACGGTCAACGAATTTCAGTTTTTGGATTTAACTTTTAAACTTTTACACTTTTAAACTTTCACACTTTTTAACTGGCTATGTTGAAATCCTTTTTACTATCTCAAAGAGAAATTGATTAGTGTTACCTTTTTAAATATCTATAAACGTTAATTAAGCTACTCAAAGGTGTTTGACGGATTTATAGCTGGCAATAGATCCTGGAGGATCTGATTATTGCCAGATATACCTTGGAGATTGGCCGGAGGCCAATCAAGAATGAGTCCCAACACCTTTGGGTAGCGCGGCTTCAGCAGAGACTTCAATAAAGCCTTTCAACTCACAAAAAGGTGTTCTCAATGTCTGAAAACATTGTCTCTAAATATTTACAGAGCGAGGAGCTCTTCTTTTTCCTCGGCCCCTGCGTCATTGAAAATGAATCGATCATGATGGAAGCTGGCGAGCAGATCGCCCAACTGCGCGATAAGCTCGAGCTGAACGTTGTTTTTAAGAGCTCCTTCGACAAGGCAAACCGCACCTCGCTCGATTCTTATCGCGGCCCCGGCCTGGACGAGGGCCTCAAACTGCTGCAGCAGGTCGGCCAGCAGTTTGACCTGCCACTAATCACCGACATTCATCTGCCCGACCAGGCTGCTCCGGCCGCTGAAGTTGTCGACGCTCTGCAGGTCCCGGCTTTTCTCAGCCGACAGACAGACATCCTTGTCGCTGCCGCCAAGACCGGCCTGCCGGTCAACGTCAAAAAGGGCCAGTTCCTTGACCCCGGCTCGGCTCGTCATACAATGAATAAAGTTCTCCAGACCTCGCCGCTCTCCCGGCACGCGATTACCGAACGGGGTAACTTCTTCGGTTACAACCGCTGGGTTGTCGATATGCGCAATCTCGTTGATATGCGCGCTGACGACATCGCGGTAATTTACGACGCCACCCACAGCATCCAGACCCCCGGCGGCAAAGGGGGCGAAAGCGGCGGCGATCGTCGCTTTATTTTTCCGCTCGCTCGCGCGGCAGTGGCAACTGGAGTTGACGGCCTTTTCCTGGAAACACATCCCCGGGTTGACGAAGCACTCTGCGACGCTGAAAACATGCTCCCCCTCGAGGATGCCGAAAAGGTAATTACAAAACTCCTCGAAATAAATGAAGTGATAAAAAGGAGATCACACAATGACACAAGAAAATAACCAAACCCACTCAGATCCCCTGCTCGCCCGCGCCGAACGCACCCTGCGCCTCGAAGCCGAGGCCGTTTATTCCCTGATTGACCACCTGGGCGACGAGTTTTGCCAGGCAGTTGACCTTATAAAAAATCTTGAAGGCCGACTTGTTGTTACAGGCATGGGCAAATCCGGTGCCATTGGCCGCAAACTGGTCGCCACCTTCGCCAGCACCGGCACCCCCGCCTTCTTCATGCATCCCGCCGAGGCCCACCACGGCGACCTGGGAATGATTCGCCCCGAAGACGTAGTCCTTGCCCTCTCCTACAGCGGCGAGACCGAGGAGGTCAAGTCTTTACTTATTCCGCTCAAACGTATCGGGCCCACTCTTATTGCTATAACCGGCGACACCAGCAGCATGCTCGCGGTCGAGGCTGATGTGAGTCTCGACACTTCGGTCGAACGGGAGGCCGGGCCGCTTGCCCTCGCCCCCACCTCCAGCTCCACAGCCATGCTCGCACTTGGCGACGCACTGGCCATGACTGTCGTCGATCAGATTGACTTTCAACCCGAGGATTTTGCTAAATTTCACCCCGGAGGCAGTCTCGGCAAACAGCTTCTGCTCGAGGTTCGGGATTTGATGCATACCGGTGAGTCCGTCCCCGTGGTCAGCCTCGATACCTCAATGGACGAGGCGATCTACGAGATGACGGCCAAAAGACTGGGTATCACTGCTGTAGTTGACGACCGGGGAAAGCTTATCGGCTGTCTGACGGATGGCGACCTGCGCCGCATACTCGAATCAAGCGACGACTTCTTCGATAACGAACTTGCCGATGTCATGACCCGGGACCCGCTTACTATCAACCCTGAACAGGGAGCCGTTGAAGCCCTTCAGATCATGGAAGAACACGAGATTACCGTCCTCTTCATCGCCGACGACCAACACAAACCGGTCGGCGCTTTACATCTACACGACCTCTTCCGCGAAGGCATAACTTAACCCCCCCACTTTCCCACTAACTCCACCTGCTCGAATGCTCGCGTTTTTTGATCGCGGCGGTAGCGGCGCCTTTACGAGACCACTGCTTCTTGGGTTATACTCCTCGCGCCATTGCCTTTGTATTCCCCGCCCTGGCTCTTGATTTACACGAACTTGCGCCTCTGCGCCTTCGCGTTCCCCGCTCTTGAACTTGACGTCATTCCGGCCCCTGAGCCGGAATCCAGTGACTTTGATCTTGAACTTGATTCCCCCGAACTTTCGCCCCCTCGCCCCATCGCCCGCTCCCCACATCGTGAACTTTCCCCTGTTCGCAGGCTCGATGTTTAACGCCCCGCGCTCAGCCATCAACTTTCCTTTGCGCCTTTGCGTTCCCCGAACTTGATCTTGATTTACACGAACTTTCGCTCCTCGCCCTTTCCCCCACTCCCCCTCTCCCACTCCCCCCATCGCCCTTCTCCCCCGCTCGTTGATTACCGGTTGTCAGACCAAATCTTCAGGTTCCAACAGGTGCAGTGTGGGGTCGGATTTTTGTATTTTTATAAGCTCTTCAGTAAACCCTGTTTTTGAAAAAATAAGTCGGTGTTTACGAACCGTCTCTTTGCTGTAAGCTGTTTCTACGATTTTATCCTCCAGATCAGTTAATACATTTTTTCCTACCGAACTGGACCACCATTTACATTCGCCATAAAACTCTTCGCCGTTTAGCAATCGCCCGGCAATGTCAATATCGTAATCTCCCGTCCAAATCTGGCCCAGCTCTTTTGGAGCGGTGCCAAAAATTTCTGTCCCGTAATACTTGAGCCAGTTCTGTGCAATTCGTTCAAACTCCCAACCCATGTGATCATCCAGGTGAGGGGCAATTGCATCCCGATATGTTTCCTTAATTGCCCCCCCCTGTAGCGCTGACATGTTTGGCGCTATAAATCGAAACCAGAAACGAAAAAATGGATCCTTTAAGTAGTACCTTTTATTTTTACCTTTTTTGTGTAAAGACTGAACGCGGCAAATTAAATCCAGTTCTTCCAATCGACCCAGGTAATGACCAAGTTGCCCGGATTCCACATCCGCTATTCTGTTCAAAATGTCGCCCCACCTGGTCTGCCCGGCGGCAATCGCACGCAGGGCACTTGAGTATCTGTTAACATTATTTAGTTCGGCGTCAAGCAAGCGCAGCGGCTCCTCGTATAATACGGCTCCCTTCTTTAAAACAAGAGAACAAAGGTTTTCTTTTAAAGATTTATCGGAATCACACAGGGATGGATAGTAAGGAACGCCTCCAAAAACTCCATAACCGTACAACTGTTTCGTGGCTGACCAACCCTCAAAAAATTGAACCGCGTCCCGCACAGGGAGTGGCTCTACTTTCAACTGCAGACTCTGTCGCCCATAGAGAGCATTTTTCTCATTAAGCAAAGATTCCATGAACGAAACAAGAGACCCGCATAAAATTAAATTCAGGCTTTCTTCGTTTCGCTGTATCTCATCCCAGATTTTTTGCAGAATAGATGGCAGCCCCGGTTCATTCTGGCACAGATAAGGAAATTCATCTAAAACTACAGTTAATTCCTCCCCCCGGCTTTCACGGCGTAATATTTCAAATATGTTTTCCCAGCCCTGGATTGAATCAAGCAAAGCTCCGTGGTCAGGCTTGATAGACTTTTTGATAACATTTTTAAAATCCTGCTGGTTTACACGATCCGTTACCGCTTCAGCCTGAAAATAAATGGAACGCCGATTTGTCAGCGCATTTAAAATCAATTCAGTTTTCCCTATTCGCCTCCGCCCGTATATAACCTGCAGCGAAGCTCTGTCTGCCTCGAGGTCCTCTTTTATTAGTTCAATTTCCTGTTTTCGACCTATAAATTTCAAAACGTTCCACCACATTTCACTAAGTATAAACTATGTAAGTTTAAACTTAGTATAATACATGGCCCCGAAAATATCAAACTTTATCTTGCTGCCTATCGTCCCCCGTTTTCACCTGGGGCTTGTCCCTTAATCTTTCTTTGCCCCCCTTTCCCTCTTTTCTTCGCTCTTGAATTTACGCTCTCTCGCTCTTCGCTCTTATGATTTCCCGAACTTTCGCTCCTCGCTTTTTGCTTTTCCCCGAACTAACGCCAAGCGCCCTGCTCCCTGCGCTCTGCGAACTAACCAACTACCCAACTAGCCAACTACCTAACCACCATCTTCCCTAAACTCGCCTCGCTTGTTAAACTGAAACAGAACCTAATAGCTCCAATTGACGGTTTATATCATTATCCCTGCTCAACTTTACTCCTAATTCGGTGACGCTGCAATGTCTGACTCAAATAAAAAAACAACCCCCTCAAGTGGCATCTGGTCCTCTCTGGGCGGTAAATTTCTACGTTCACCGCTCACTCCAGTTTATCGCTTAATCATCCAGCCACTCAGCCTCCCTTTCCTCCCCTTAATCCTCTGGCTCCCTCTACCCCCCGATTTCTGGACCGTCCTCTGCGGCCTGGCAAAATTTGCCGCCGGACTCCTCCTGTTTTTCCCGGACTACCGTTTTCTGTTCGTCGTCCTACTTGCCGCCGGCATGCTCTTCGATAGTTTTGACGGGGTCGTCGCTCGCGCCCGCGGTCAGAGCAGCTACCGGGGCGCCTATTTAGATCGGGCCGTCGATAGACTGGGCGCCTGTTGGATACTGAGTTGCTACGCCCTTTACTGGTTTCAAAACGGACCAGATTTTGCTTTTCTTCCCTTAATTGGTCTCTTTGTAATTGATATCTGGCACGAAACCCTGCGCTGCTGGGTTGCCCTGACCGGCAGCTTGCTTCAATCAGATCCCCCTCTGCCCGCCTGGGACACCTGGCTGCGCCGCCACGGAATACTTCCGCTTTACGGCCAGGATAGCCTCTTTCTTATTCTGTCCGCTGGACTCTTCTGGTCTCCGGCCTCGGCTGTAAAGACCGCTCTCTTGCTCGGCTCCCTCTCCCTGGTTTACCAGCTCTGGCTTCACCGGAGGCGCGCAAACCGCTCCGCTGATGGCGATCTTTACTGGTTTCATCTGCTGCGACTGCTCTTCAACCGGCTGGCCGGCCTGGCACTGCTGAGTTCTATCTGGCTGATTATTAGCACCAATCTCGATTACCGCCTGGCGCCGGTCTTCTTTCTCGCCTGGCTCGACTTTCTTATCTTTTACTTCCTGGCCAATCGACTGATGAGCCTGAGCGCTAACCTGCCGAGCGAGGAATCCGACCGTCAGAATTATTTAAATATGATGAAAAAACGCGACCAAAATTTCCTCACCCGCTTCTGGCCCTGAACTGCACCCAGCCCAACCCCCCGCACTTCTGCTTATCGCACTTTCCCATAAGATTTTTCGCTCCTCGCACTGTCGCAACCTCGCTGTTTTCCGTCCTTTGATTGGTTTTTTCGCATGCTCGCAAGCTCGCCTGTTCGCCGGCTCGATGTTTACGCCCCGCGCCCCACGAACTTTCACCCGCTCGAGCCTTACCCCTCCGGTTCAACCCATTCAACCGTCAATTTTTTAAAATCCTCCCTGTCAAAAGTAACTACCTTCACCTGTTCTTTTTTCGCTCGCAGAGACAAAATAGCGTCAATAAAATCTACATTCTTCTCAGCGGCCAACTCCAGGGCCTCACCAATCAACTCAACTTCTGCCGTCTCAATTCCCTGGGCCCTTATAAGCTTCCCCAGGACCTGAGCTATCTTCTCCCGAGAAAATTCGTAATAGGAATTTAAAACCCAGTACACCTCAGCTACAACAAGAGGCGAAAGTTTGAGCTTAATTTCATCCCGGTCGGCTCTCTGCATCAGTTTACGACTGCGCTCGGCCATATCCTCCGGCTCACCGGTCAAAAAACGAAGCACTACATTGGCGTCCAGCTTGTATATTTCAGTCATTCCGATTCATCCCCGGCTAACTCTTTACCCTTCTTCTTTCCCACTGCCTCACGAACTTCTTTTTTACCCGGATATGACTTATCGGTTTCAAGAACACCATACAGGTCCTCAAGCGAAGGGGATTTCGAAATTTTCAATCTTGCCTCCTCTTCTTCTACAATTTCAACCTCCACCATATCTCCCGGCTCAATATTTAGTTGACGTCTTATTTCTACCGGTAGCGTTACCTGACCCTTACTGGTCACTTTAACCATAATTACTTACCTCCTTTAATTTTCTTCTTTCCAACAAAAGTATACTATCTAAAAAGGTAAGAATCAAATTTTACGTAAGAATTCCCGAATTCTTCCACAATACAATACTTGAGGCAGTGAAAGAATAAACACCAACCCTCCCTCTCGCCGGTCTCCCGTCCGTCATTCCGGCCCACGAGCCGGAATCCAGTGACTTTGACCTTGATTTTCGGTCTTTCGCAAGCTCCCATGCTCGCCTGTTCGCCTGCTCGGCAATTTACCGCCCCGCGCCCCGCGAACTCCCCCTTCCCCCCACAACTACTGTTATTTCATAGTTAAAATGGTAAAATATGGGTGGTGATAGCTATGAAAAAAGAAGTTCAGGTCTTTGATTCTTTTCAGGAAAAAAACGCGGCAAATATAAATGAAGCTCAAGCTTTAACTCCCCAGCAACGACTGCACAATTTGTCCCCTCTTAAACGCCAGTATATGGAATTTCACGGCTTGAAAGAAGAGAAATTGCAAGGACATTTAAAAAAGAGTCGGATAGAAAAAACTAAAGCCCCCTGGATTCAAGATGAAGCGGCCTGACTGGCTTGATGACGATACCTTCGAACTATTTTATCTTCTCCAGAAACATGAGGTCCGTTATTTGATTGTTGGTGGTCTGGCCGTTATTTATCACGGCTATACTCGAAACACAAATGATGCGGATATCTTTTTTAATAGAACCTCCGAAAACGGGGGGCGTCTTTACAATTGCTTGCAAGAGTTCTGGGAAGGCTCAATCCCCGGAATTGAAACAAAAGAGGATCTGCTGGAAGAAGACGTGATTTTCCAGTTTGGCCGCGAACCAAATCGAATTGATCTTATGAACAAAATTCCGGGTATAAAATTCAAAGAGGCCTGGCCCAAACGAGAGACTCAAACACTTGAAACTGAGCCCCCGGTTGAGCTAAATATAATCTCCCGTGATGAGCTGATTCGGTCTAAGGAAGCTGCCGATCGTCCAATCGACGAGGCCGATCTTCAATACCTTAAATTCAACGAATAAATTCCGAAATTATCAACCCCCAACCTTCAAGTTCTTTTTTTCACGTTAACATATTACTCATTTACTCCCTCTATCTCTTACGGTTTTGCGCTCCTCGCTTCTCGCCCCTTCGCTTCTTGTTCTTATGTTTCCCCGAACTTTCGCTTCTCGCTCCTCGCCCCTTCGCTCCTCGCTATGTCGCACTTTCCCCCGCTCGCCCCATCACCCCATCAACGATTTTACGCTCCGCGCCCTGCTCCCTGCGCCCCGCGAATCCACCACGCTCTCCCTTTCTCCCCCTCGCCGGTCTCCCGCCCGTCATTCCGGCCCACGAGCCGGAATCCAGTGACTTTGACCTTGATTTTCGGTCTTTCGCAAGCTCCCATGCTCGCCTGCTCGAGTTTTTTGATCGCGGCGGGAGCCGCGCCTTTTCGAGGCCACTCGAAAAGTGAAAGGTGAGTAACTTGGCATAAAAATGAATTCATTCATTTTTTGTCATAGTTCGATCCGCCATCAAAAAAACTACCATCCCGTCCATCCTGTAAATCCTGTCAATTAGCCTTTGTTTTTGAATTTGATTCTGAATTTATCTGCGCAAATCCGCGTTAATCTGTGTCCCTTTTGTTCTTGACCTTGACGTTGACGCCAAGCGCCTCGCTCCCCAACTCTCACCCTCCGAGGTAACGTGGGGGGGTTGACTTTATTGGCGTAAACTATCACACTTAGAATACCTTTTACGCTCTCTAATATCCCAATTTTCGGTGAATCAGATGGACTCCCAGTTATCCTGGCTCCTTGAGCTGCTCGAAGAACATAAAATCAACTACTGGCTCGACAGCGGCACCCTGCTCGGCCTGGCCCGCGACGGCCGCCTGCTCGAAGCCGATCACGACCTGGACATCGGCTGCTTTGTCGATGAGACCGATAAAGTTCTCGAGCTTATTGACATTTTCCGCAAGCGTAACTACTCAATCACGCGCGAGGTTTTTGACAACACCTTGACCAAATTGTTTTTAAACAACGACACCAATGATACTCCACGTAGTATAGATTTTAAGTTTTTCTTCCGCTCAAACGAGCACATCTGGACTCCCCAGGCAACTATCAGTCCTCACCGCTCTAGCCCGAGCAACACCTTAAGTTATCTAACAAACGAACTATTACGCCAAACAATAATAAGAGCTCGAGATTATTGCATTAAACAGAAAGGGCCTGTGCCCAGTTATCGTTGGCCCTTCAACAAAGCTTACGACGCCGCCAGCTGGATCTTCCCAGCCCGTCATTTTCAAAACACTGAACAAGTAAAACTGGCCGATCGCGAGGTTCACGTTCCTGCAGATTACAAAGATTACCTCAAATATCGTTACGGCGACTGGAAACAGGCCAAGAAAGACTGGGAATACTGGTGGGACGACCGCGGCTTGAATCACGTCTCCCCTTATACCGTAAAAGATTGGCAGCCGAATGATTTCCCCGATCAACCGCTTAAAAAGGAAAGAAAAGTAGAGACTGATAAATTCAGCTTGCCCCCGGAACACAATCGGTGGCTGATAATCAAAACTTCAGGCCGCACCTACCGCAAACTCACTGAAGCCATCAACACAAACCACACCCCGGACCAGCTCGATGTCCTCGTAATGAGCGAAAGCGGCCAGGCTATCGATCCACCGCTCGAAGATTCCCGTATTTATACCTTCCCGGGCAACCGTTTCCAGCCCGAGGAAATATCAGAGGACTGGCTCCAAAAAATAAATGCCGCCGACTACGACGCCGCCCTACTTCTCTACAATAACATCACGGACAGCAGCTACCGGACGGCTGAAAACGCTTTCGCCAAATTCCCCACTTCCCACAAGTATGTCCTCGACGAGGGCGGTTTCCGCCGACCCTTTAATTCCCTATCCTTTCGCTTCCTCCAACGTTTGCGTCCACTGCTAAATTTATCCCAAACCCTGCTCTCAAAAATGATTTATTTTTCCTTGTCTCACGTATCATAAATAGCACTGTTTCAGATAAATCAAACACTTTCGTTGATTTCTTTTTGTTGATGGATTTCCAGCAAAATCTGATGTTTTTGTTCTTCAAATATATCAAAAAAGTTAATGATTTTCCCCTTGGTCAAGCCAGTATCAACTAATTTCTCCTCTATTTCTTCTCCCCAGGTATCACTTGTAATTAAAACAGTTCCCTCTAAATCTCCAGGTATATTTTGATACTTTAGCAATTTCATTTCCTCAGTACCTTCCACGGGACGTGGATCACGATCTAATATTCCTTCAATCGCAAAATCAAGAAACTCTCTTTCTTTTGATATATGCCGCGTAACCAATCCCTGGGGAGCCAGCCAGACTGGGGGATTTATCTTCCCCTCGTTAACTGCCCTATTAAGCAGTTCAGAAAAACCTGGTAATTCTTCCTGTTTTGAGATAAGCAACTTTTCTTCAACCTCTGCTTTTTTGACAAAATCAACTAATTTTTTAGCCATCGTCTCTGAAGCCGATCCATCAGTTACAGCATAAGCGGCATTTACAGCCTTCCTTCTTAGTGATGGCTGCGGTGGCTCATCCTTAAGGGCTTTCCTAATTGTTCCCGGTAAATCTTCGGGCTTATCGCATTGAATCCCAACATCAGCATGCTCCCAAAATCGCAGTCCATGTTCAACTTCCCGCCGGAACCAGGGAGCATTTAAAACTACTACAGGGCGATCCGTATAGGCAAATTCATACAGGGTTGAAGAATTGTCGCATGCGTAGACGTCTGCCTGTTTCATTACTTCTTCAAAATCTCTAGTATAAT
>Ga0207421_10003199_pt1 | contig 19651 bp, 20 predicted proteins | sample SodLakKL_010_SED_4_FD_187542 | JGI IMG/M metagenome (GOLD analysis project Ga0207421, IMG submission 187542) | Alkaline sediment microbial communities from Lake Tanatar, Kulunda Steppe, Russia - 8KL_010_SED (SPAdes) (version 2) | ecosystem: Environmental > Aquatic > Non-marine Saline and... | reverse complement strand
CCCAGGTGCAGGAGCCTACCCTTGCTTTTGTGCCCAAAATAATTGCCGTGCTGGTTTCGGTTATGTTGTTTAGCAACTGGGTAGTGGGCCTGGTAGTAGATTTTACCCAGCAGCTCTGGGTAGACGGGCTGGGTGTTCTTTGACGCAGCCTGCCAGGGAAGACATAAGGAAGGTGTGGGGACGTTGTGGTAATAGATGTGGTGGACATGCAGGCATGGATGGGTTACCTGATGGTGCTGGTGAGGATATCGGGGTTTGCCATGCTTTTCCCCTTTTTTTCCTGGGGAGGCATACCCCCACAGCTGCGGGTGTTCTTTTCCATGGTCCTGGCGCTGCTTATGATGCTCACCCTGGGAGAAGAGCTGTTCCTGGAACCTGTGCACGGACTGGAGTTTGCGGGGATACTGGTCAACGAACTTCTTACCGGCCTGGCCCTGGGTTTTATGACCGTGATGTTTTTTTCGCTATTCATGTTCGCGGGCGATATGATAGCCCTTAAAGGGGGGATGATGCTTTCAGGTGAATTTGACCCGTATTTGGAAGCCCAGACTACCATATTAGGCCAGTTTTTGTATATATTCGCCCTGGTGTACTACCTGACTATAAACGGGCACCATTACTTGATAAGGGCCCTGGCGCACAGCTTTAATTTTATACCGCTGGGGAGCGGGCTGTTTGGCCCGGAAAACGTGGAAAGCGTATTCAGGCTTTTTTCACACGTATTTATTCTGGCTTTTCAAATAAGCGCTCCCATTATCATTGTGCTTATGATGTTGGACATGTCTTTAGGTTTCCTGGGAAAAACAGTGCCCCAGGTACACGTGTTTATACTGGGGTTACCTATAAAAGTAGTGCTTTCCGTATTTCTACTGGCCTTAGTTTTGCCGCTGTTAAGCGGGGTTATGGAAGTGCTGCTGGAGCGGTTCATGAATACTTTTGAGATGTTTATTTGGGAGTGGGCCTAGTGCTCGAGGTTAATGATACCGGCGCCGGAATGGAAAACAAAAGGGTGCCCCGCCCCTTAGAAAACGTTTTTAAGAGCGGATGGGACTTGCAGCTTTTTGCTGAAGGGCAGGATGAAGGGGATAAAACCGAGGAGCCTACGCCGCACCGTTTAAAGGAAGCGCGGCGCAAGGGACAGGTTTTTAAAAGCATGGAGCTTAATTCTGCCCTTAATATCCTGGGGGTAATGTTTTTGTTCCTGCTTTTAAGCAATATGGTTTACCCTGCCCTGGAGAATATGGTGTCTCATTATCTGGCGGGTGCGGCACATGCCGAATATTCCCAGGCCAACGCGGGAGCCATGTTGAGTGAGGCTATAGGTTTATACTTTAGCATTATTTTTCCTGTTTTTGTAGTTGCAGTGTTGATAGCAGTAGTAGCCAACATGGTGCAGGTAGGTTTTCTTTTTGCGGGGGAACATATTAAGCCCAAGTTCAACAAGATAAATCCCGTGGAGGGAGCAAAAAAGATAATATCTCGCAAGGCTCTCTTTGAGTTTTTCAAGGCCATAGCCAAAATTGCCATTATAGGCTCGGTAACCTTTTTGTTTCTGCGGGGGTATTTGGAAGAGATGTTGCTTCTGGTGGGCCAGGAAGTAGCCATTGCCGCCAACCTGTTTTGGCATGTAATGGTGAGGATTGGCCTGGCGGTAGGTCTGGTTTTTTTGGGGCTGGCTTTTCTGGACTGGATTTACCAGAGGTACGAGTTCCAGCAGCAGCTGCGCATGAGCAAGCGGGAAGTAAAAGAAGAGCACAAACAACTGGAGGGGGATCCTCAAATCCAGAGCAAGATAAAAGAAAAACAGAGGCACATAGCCCGCCAGAGGATGCTGCAGGAAGTGCCGTCTGCGGACGTGGTTATTACCAACCCTACCGAAGTTGCTGTAGCTTTAAGGTATAAAGAGGGGGAAGATGAAGCCCCCGTGTTGGTTGCTTCGGGGGTGGAAGTCATAGCCCGCAAGATAAGGGAAATAGCAGAGGAGAACGAAGTTCCGGTAGTGCAGAACCCGCCGGTGGCCCGGGCTATCTGGGAAAACACTGAACTTGGGGAAGAAATACCGGTGGAAATGTACCAGGCGGTAGCTGAAATACTGGCCATGGTTTACCGCATGAAAGAAAAAGAATAGATAAAAAAAGCAGTGTTTTAGTTTGCCGGATTTTTGAACCCGGCTTGAATACGATGCAGTGCAAGGGGGAAAAAACGTGAATATTCCGTCCCGCTTTACCATCAACCAAAAATCGCCCTGGCAGCTTCTCATGGCCAATACCGATGTCCTGGCCGGGGTAGCGTTTATCCTGGTAGTGGCCATTATAATTATTCCTATTCATACTATAATGCTTGATTTCTTGCTCACCCTTAATATTGCCTTTGCCCTGATAGTGCTTCTTACCACCCTGTTTATCAGTGAAACGCGCCATTTAAACGTTTTCCCTTCCCTGCTTTTGGCCGCCACCCTTTTCCGGCTGGCCCTGAACATTTCTTCTACCCGCTTGATCCTTTCCCAGGCGGATGCGGGAGATGTTATCGACACCTTTGGAGATGTGGTTATTCAAGAACAGGTTATAGTGGGTATGATTATATTTATTATCATTACCGTGGTGCAATTTGTGGTGGTTACCAACGGCGCCGGGCGAGTGGCGGAAGTAGCGGCCAGGTTTTCCCTTGATTCCCTACCCGGAAAGCAGATGAGTATAGATGCCGATTTCAACGCCGGACTTATTGACGAGGAAGAAGCCAAAAAAAGAAGAGAAGATTTGCAAAGAGAGGCGGATTTTTACGGCTCTATGGACGGGGCCAGCAAGTTCGTCAAGGGTGATGCCATTGCCGGTATTGTCATAGTGCTTATAAACATCCTGGGAGGCCTGGCTATAGGAATGTTGCAAATGGACATGGATTTCGGCGGGGCTTTAGATACCTATACTACCCTTACCGTAGGCGACGGCCTGGTGGCCCAGATACCTGCCCTGCTTATTTCCACGGCGGCGGGTATGCTGGTTACCCGCTCTACAGCAGAAGGCTCTTTCGGGGAAGAGGTAACCGGGCAGTTACTTTCTTATCCCAAGGTAATTTTTATAGCCGCGGGGCTCCTTTTGGTGATAGCCATACTTCCCAATTTCCCATGGGAACCCTTCCTGGTGCTGGCCTCGGGTTGTGGGTTGCTGGCTTTTATACTTATGCGTGAGGAAAAACAGAAAACGGTGGAAGTTGAAGAAGAAAAGAAAAAAGAAGAAATGGCTGCGGCGCCCTCAACTGAGCCGGAAGATTTTAGTTCGCTGCTTAAAGTGGAGATGCTGGAAATCGAAGTGGGATACAACCTGGTGCCTTTAACTGACGCGGAGAGGGGCGGCAACCTGTTGGAAAGGATAACCGCGGCCCGCCGCAAGGCGGTAAACGAGCTCGGTATAATTTTACAGCCTATACGCATCCGGGACAACCTGCAGCTGCCGCCCAACCATTACGTCATTAAAATCAAGGGTAGCGAAGTGACCCGGGGAGAGCTGCGGAACGGCTACATGCTGGCTCTAAACCCGGAAGGGGAACTCCCGGAGGAGTTGAGCGGTATTTCTACCCGGGAACCTACTTTCCAGCTTCCCGCTTTGTGGATCAGGCCGGATCAAAAAGAACGGGCTGAAATCTTGGGTTGCACCGTGGTGGATGCGCCCACGGTTTTAATCACGCACTTAAACGATATAATAAATCGCTATTCTTACGAATTGCTCAGCCGCCAGGCGGTAAAAGACATGCTCGATACGGTTAAGGAAAATCAGCCCGCCCTGGTGGAGGAGCTGGTTCCCGACGTGTTGTCGGTAGGCGAGGTGCAGAAGGTAATGCAGAACCTGCTGCGGGAAGGGGTGCCGGTTCACGACCTGGTAACTATACTGGAAACCCTGGCGGACCAGGGCAAATCCACCAGGGACACTGATGTCCTTACCGAAGCGGCCAGGGAATCCTTGAGCCGGGTTATTACCAGCATGTATCTTGGCCAGGAAGATATGCTCAGGGTAATTACTATAGACCCCTCCCTGGAGAACGTTATAGCCAGTTCTTTGCAGAATACTTCCCAGGGAACCATGCCGGTTATGGATCCTCAGCGGGTCCAAAAATTGATGGAAGGGCTGTCAAACCTGGTAGAAAAGGTAAGGGGCCGGGGAATATCACCGGTAATAATTACTTCCCCGAAAATCCGGCTACCTTTCCGCCGGTTGTTGGAGCGGTTTCTGCCTGATGTACCGGTGATTTCCATAAACGAGATACTTCCACAGGTAAAAGTGGAAGCAGTAGGGGTGATCAGCGAAGATGAGAGTTAGGAAGTTCTATGCCAAAAACTTGCAGGAAGGGCTGCAGCTGGTAAAAAAAGACCTGGGCAAGGATGCGATTATTATTGACAGCCGCACTGTCCGGGAAAAAGGCATTAAAGGCTTTTTTAAACCCAGGCGCCTGGAGATTCTGGCTGCACTGGACAGGCAAGTGCAAGAGAAGGAAAAAAGCAACAACGGCGATTTTTCTGAAAAGGAAAAGGAAAAAGAGAGGCAGGAGAACCACCCGGCAAGGAACAGCCCTTTAACCGGGCAGGATATGCATGAAGGCCTGCATGAATTAAAAAGCATGATGCATAAACTGTTGCTCCAGAACAGCGGGCAGCTGCAAAACGAGCAGGAAAGCGAAACTGTGGCCTGCTGGAAAAACCATCTGGAGAACCACGATGTCAACCCGGAACTAATTGAGGAAATTATGGAAGAGATCCAGGTCAATTTGAGCGGGGAAGTAAAACTGACCAGGGACGTTATGGCCATGGTTATAGAGAAAAAAGTAGCGGAAAGAATGAGCTATGCCGAAGAAAAATCATCACGCCTGCAGGTTTTCCTGGGCCCTACGGGGGTTGGTAAAACCACAACCCTGGCCAAACTTGCAGCCAGGTATTCCATTTACCAGAACGAAAGAGTAGGGTTGATCACTATAGACCACTACCGTATAGGAGCCGTAGAACAGTTAAAAACTTATTCGGAAATAGTGGATGTGCCCCTGGAAGTGGCAATGAGCCAAAAAGATTTAAGGGAAGCTTTAAAAAGGCTGGAATACTGTGACCGGGTGCTGATTGATACTGCGGGCCGGGGAACGGGCAACCTTATGCAGTTGCAGGAAATGGCGGGCTATGTAAGAGAACTGCCCGACTCGGAAAATTATCTGGTAATGAGTGCAACTACCAGGTGGCAAGATATAAAATATATCTCCAACAGTTTTCACAACCTGGGATTCAACCGGCTCATAGTTACCAAGATAGATGAAACTCGCTCACTGGGCGCTGTATTAAATGCAATATACTTCACGGGGGTTCCCCTGGTTTACCTTACCAACGGGCAGAATGTCCCTGATGATTTACAGGTGGCCAGGGAAGTAAACATACCCTCCAGGCTGGTGGAGGTGGAAGCATGGTAGATCAGGCAGAACGGTTGCGGCAGATAAGCCGCCAGAACAATGTTGAAGAGGATAGGAAGATTTCTCCCCGGAGCCGCTGCCGTGTAGTTGCAGTTTCCAGCGGAAAAGGGGGAGTGGGTAAAACCAACCTGGTAGTCAACCTGGCCCTTACGCTGGCGAGCTGGAATTACCGGGTGATTGTAATCGATGCGGATTTGGGAATGGCCAATGTGGACGTGCTGGTAAACGCTTTCCCCCGTCACACCCTGGAAGATGTTTTGGCCGGGAATATGGATATAAAAGACATCATGATGGAGGGACCCCATAACATTAAAATTATACCCGGGGGCTCTGGAATGTTTAACATGGCCAACCTGGACCGGGACAAGCGGGGCAGGCTGGTAGATCGCTTGCAGGTTTTGGAAAGTGAAGGCGACGTTCTTTTTATAGATACAGCAGCAGGGCTTTCCCGCAACGTTATAAGTTTTGTAGCCGCAGCCGATGAAGCTATAATAGTAACTACGCCGGAGCCCACAGCACTAACTGACGCTTACGGAATGATCAAAGTAATCAACGAAAAAGAAATAAAAAACAGGGTGCACCTGGTGGTAAATTTTGCTCAAGACATCTCCCAGGGAGAAGAGGTGTTCCACCGTTTAAACAAGGTAGTAGACAAGTATCTTTCCAACCTGGAGGTTAACTTTTTAGGCCCCATAAACCGTGATTCCATGGTAACCAGGGCGGTACAGAACTGTGAACCCCTGGTATTGAGCTACCCGCAGAGTCCAGCATCCCTCTCTATTCAGAGGATAGCGCAGAGGTTTATTTACAGTGAAGAAGGGGAGGAAAGACAGGAAGAAGCCAAAAAAGGAGTGGGAGGTTTCCTGCAGAAGCTCCAGAAGTTTTTGAAATAGCAAAAGACGGAGGAAGGGGGTCCGGGATTGAAGGAAAAAGAGAAGAAAGTATTTCAAATTAACTCCCGGATAAGGGTGTTGGATGAAGAAAAACAAAACTATTACCATTCTACTATCCAGGAAGTAGGTCCGGACAGCTTGTTTATTAACGAACCTCTTTCCACGTTCAGGGAAAAACTGGTTATGCCCATAAACAGCAGGTGGAATTTTCACATCATAGGAGATGATGCCATGTACGAATTTAATTCTACGGTGGTTGGTTACTACCAGGACCAGGTTATGCTGGTGGAAATACAGTACCCGGCAAAAATAAGCCGTTGGCAGCGCAGGCAATTTTTCCGTTTTCCCTGCAACCTGGAGATGGAATACTGGGTGATTGATGGAAGTGGAGAAGGGCAAAAGGGGGACATATCCATCCAGAAAGCCTCCAGTTTGTTGCACTCCTGGTACCAGCCTTTAGAAAGGGAGCGAGTTAAAGAGAAAGGTTATCTTCAGGATACCGGGGAACTTGGACCGGGCCACCGGTGTTTTACAGTAGATATATCGGGCGGGGGTATGCAGTTTACTACTTCCCGCCGCATCCCGGAAGGCTCTTTCCTGCTGGTACACCTCAACCTGGGCAATGACAGCCTGATGCTTAAAGGCAGGGTTTCCCGTTCGAGCAAGTCTAAAGTAGACGGCGCCAACCTCTACCGGGTAGGGGTGGAATTTACCAGCATGGAAGAAAAAGTTAGAGACCTGATAATAAGTTATATATTTGAAGAAATGAGGCGCCGCATGAGTAAAGAATAAGAAAGTGGGTTAGAAGCTGTAAAAGGGGCGAGTTGATACGAATTGAAGAGGTGAGTGCCTTGCCGTACCGTGATGCTAAAGAAGTACGGAAAGATGAAAAAGAAGAAGCAGTAATTCAATACCTCCCCCTGGTTAAAAAAATCGCCTCTCAATTCAGCATGGCGCTTCCCGCGGCGCTGGAAGAAAATGATCTTATAGGATGCGGCATAGTGGGTTTACTGGAAGCATGGGAAAAGTACGATCCTTCCCGCGGGATAAAATTTTCCGCTTTTGCTTCCCGGAGAATAAAAGGAGCCATGATCGATGAGCTCAGGAAAATGGCCTGGGCTCCGCGCTCGTTTTTTTCCCGCCTACGCCAGGTCCAGGAAGCAGAAGAAAAGACAGGTCACGAGCTGCAGAGGAGCCCTACCACGGAAGAAATAGCCGGGGAACTGAACTGGTCCGGCGAGCAGGTAGAAGAAGTCTGGAGACAATGCAATTTTTATTCACTGCTTTCCCTGGAAACGGTGCTTTTTGGGGAAGATCAGGACGCCGGCATGAAACTGGAGGAGGTGATATCTTCCGGCGAAGACCCCGGGGCGGTATTGCAAGAAAAAGAAAAGATAGATCTTTTGGCCCGTGCCCTGGAGAAGCTGCCGGAAAGGGACCGCGTAATTCTTGCCCTGCACTATCAGGAGGAGTTGACCCAGAAAGAAATAGCTGAAGTACTGGAGGTTTCCAATGTAAGAGTGTCGCAGCTACATGCGCGCGCCTTGCAGAAACTTAAAAAAATATTAACTGCTCAGGTGGAGCAAAACGAGGGGTGAGGTGAAGCTGCTGTGCCTGAAGGGACGGTTCGAGCCAATACAGGCCAGGTTAGAGTTATCAGAAAAAGGCAATCGGGGCTTATCCCCTTTCCCCGGCACAGCATTAACCGACTGAGCAATTGCAAAAAATTTTGCGACAGGAAAATCAGGGTGCGGTGTAGAAAATATTAAGTTAACAGATGCAAGAGCGTGTAGTTTATAAAACGGTCTTGGAGGTATAACCTCATTGGAGTTAATTCTGGGATTAGTGGTGGGAATGCTTTTGGGAATTGCAGCGGGAATAGGGCTGGCATTCCACTGGAACAGGCAAGCCGGTGAAGCAAGTTTAATTAACAGCTCGTTTAAGAAAGAGATGCTTGCGGAAGGAATAGAAGGAAGATTACATAACTTGAAGAGCAAGGTGGAAGAAATAGAAACTCGCCTCAACCTGGTAGAAGAGAAGGCCCTGGAGGATAAAGGTGAAGGGAAGCCGGTTAACCGGGAAGAAGGGGCGGGAAACCGGGAAAGTTTCCCGGCAGCTCCCGAAGGCCGGGAAGAATTATTGGGTTTTGGCAACAAAAGAAAAGAAAGAACGAATTCATCTGGAGGGGGCAAACAGGAACGGGTGCTTGATTTGTGGCAAGAAGGAAAAGAAATAGAAGATATAGTTAAAGAAACCGGAATGGGCCAGGGAGAAGTAGAGCTTATTTTATCTTTAAGGAACAAGTAGAGGTCGGGTTGAAGTTTAAAAGAGTCAAATTTATAAAAGGAGGGTTAAGGCGTGAGAGGACTTTATATGGCGGAAGGCGCCATGCTGGCGCAGCAGATGAAGCTGGAAACTACTGGCAACAACCTCTCCAATCAGCATACTCCTGGATACAATAAAGACCAAACCGTGCAGACCAGTTTTGCGGAATGGCTTGTTGCCCGGACAGGTTCGGGCGGCGGCAGGCCAGGTGGGTTAACACCGGTGGGCAGTATGGCTTATAATGTTGCTATTGACGAAGAATACACCCACATGACCCAGGGCGAACTGGAAGAAACCGGCAGAGAGCTGGATTTTGCCCTGACAGGCGGAGGTTTTTTTGAAGTAGAAGTGGATGGCGAAGTAAGATATACCAGGAACGGGAGGTTTTTCCTTGACGAAGAAGGCTTCCTGGTGGACACAGAAGGAAATATGGTACAGGGCGAAGACGGCCCCATCAACCTGTCGCTGGATGAAACAGAAGGACAGGAGACGGTAGTGGAACAGGATGGTTCCATTTATGTGGGTGGAGAACAGGTAGACCAGCTACAGGTGGTAGCTTTTGATGAAGAGGCGGAGCTGGTCAAGGAAGGAGACAACCTGTATGAGGCGGAAGAAGCTCCGCTGGAAGAACCGGTGGAAGCAACCCGGGTATGGCAGGGATTTATTGAAAATTCCAACGTAGATCTTGCCCGGGAGATGGTAGACATGCTGGAAGCAAGGAACGGTTTTGAGACAGCACAGCGGGTAATGATTACCCAGGATGCTATACTGGAGACCGCCGCCAACGAACTGGGCGCATTGCGGTAAGCGCCTGCTGTTTGCCGGCGTGATATTTAAACCATAAGGGGTGAGAGCATGTACCGTGCTATATCCAACAGTTTTACGGGAATAAAAGCGTTCCAGGGTGGCGTAGACCAGGTAGCCGACAACGTGGCTAATGTAAATACAACCGGGTTTAACAGCTCCCGCGCCTCCTTCAGCGACCTGGTTTACCGGGAACTGGCAGAAAGAAGAATTCCGGTAAACCCTGAAGGGGAAGTGCAGGGGGGGAAAGGCTCCCGGGTTTCCTCGGTAATTACCTCTTTTGAACAAGGAACACTGGAGCAGACGGGTCGCCCCCTGGACGTGGCCATTGAAGGAGACGGTTTTTTTAGAGTAATCGGGCCGGACGGGGGTGAAGCTTATATCCGGCAGGGCAGTTTTTATAAAGATGCAGATGGAAATTTAACCATTGCTTCCGGCGAACTCTTGGATACAGATTTTACCCTGGAGGAAATACCGTTAGACAGTGTTTCTATAAGCCAGGAAGGCGAAGTTTATACGGAAGATGAAGATGGGGAGCGCACGGAGCTGGGGCAAATAGAAACCTATACCTTTAACAATCCGGATGGCCTGGAAAAAGTAGAGAACGGCCTTTACCTGGAATCGGAAACTTCGGGAGAGCCGCGGGCCGGGTCCCCCGGCGAAGAGGGCAGGGGTACCCTACAGCAGTACTTCCTGGAATCTTCCAACGTGGACATTTCCCGGGAGATGGCCGAGCTGATAAAGATGCAAAGGGCCCTGGAATCCAGTGCGCGCTCTGTAAGCACGGCAAATGAGTTGTGGGTGTTGGCTCTCCAGGCGAAAAGGTAGCGTAACGCCCGGGTTTACTGGGTTTGAGTATTTACCAGGCAGCTTTGAGTAAAGGAGGGGAAGAAGATGAGTAAAGATGTTCTTTCCCAAAAAGAGATCGATTCCCTGATTTCCGCAGTATCTACAGGAGAAATTGAAGAAGAAGCAGAAGAAGGCGGCGAAGAGTTTCAGCTGTATGATTTCCGGCGTCCTACCAAGTTTTCCAAAGAGCAGCTTCGCACCTTGCAGATAATCCACGAAAATTACGCCCGTATAATGGGCAACTATTTAACAGCTTATTTGAGGGTGCCGGTGCAGCTTGAAGTGGAATCGGTCAGCCAGGTTACCTACGAAGAATTTATAAATTCTCTTCCCGTTCCTACTTTAATGACCATATTCAACATGTCCAACGACCTGGGAGTTGCCATGGCAGAGACCAATCCTTCTTTTGTTTTTGCCTTTATAGACCTGGTATTTGGCGGGGACGGGAAAACCATGCCCGATCCCAGGGAGCTGACGGAGATTGAAATGTCGGTAATGAGGCAAATTAACGAAAAGATGCTGGACAACTTGAGTTATGTGTGGAAAGGGATTGCCGACCTTGATCCTCAGATAGAAAGCATGGACACAAATCCCCAGTTTAACCAGGTTATAGCTACCAGTGAAACAGTGGCCCTGGTAACCATGACCGCGCAGATCCAGGACACCAAGGCCATGATCAACCTGTGTTTCCCCTATATAACCCTGGACCGGGTATTATCCAGCCTGACGGCACAGCAGTGGTTTAACCAGTACCAGCAGGCTACTTACAAACTAAAAAAAGATGAGCTAAAAAAGTTTTTACAAGATTCCAGGGTGGAAACAAAGGCGCTCTTGGGGTCGACGGTGATAACCCTGGAAGATTTCCTGCACCTTCAAGAAGGAGACGTGCTGCAGCTGGACCGGAAAGAAGGTGAACCCCTGGAAGTGTACGTCCAGAACCTTCCCCTGTTTAAAGGGCAGCCGGGGTTGATAGGGAAAAAGCTGGCCTTGAAAATAACCGCGTGGATGGGAGGAAGGGAGGAAGAAAAAGAATGACCTCTGAAGAAAACAACCTTTTATCTTCCGAAGAGATAAACGAGCTGCTGGAGCAGGACGGGCAGTCTACTGACGATAAAGCGGTGGACCGTAAGCTGGAGATGATACTGGATTTTCCCCTGGAGATCTCGGTCAGGGTAGGGGAAACCAGGATGACTGTCCAGGACCTTCTTTCCCTTACCACGGGGAAAGTCATTGAATTTAACCGCATTATAAACGAGCCGGTGGACGTGCTGGTGAACGGTAAACTGGTGGCACGAGGCGAGGTAGTGACTATTGGGGATCATTTTGGTATTAAAGTTACTTCCATAATCAAACCGGAAGAAAGAGTGAAGAAACTTGGATAGACTGCAAGGGAGGCTGCCTGTATGGCGGAATTGAGTAACATAGAAAGGGATACGCTCTCGGAAGTGGGGAATATTTCCCTGGGCTCTGCAGCCACGGCGTTGTCGAACATTCTGGGTAAAAACGTCCGCATTACCACGCCGGAGCTGGAGCTGGTTACCGCCAGTGACATAAAAAGCAATTACCCTATTCCCTGCCTGGTGCTGCAGATACGGTACCTTTCCGGGCTGGAAGGGGAAAACGTGCTGGTAATAAAAGAGAAAGATGCCCTGGTTATAGCTTCGCTGATGATGGGGATGGATATGGAAAGCATGTCCCAGGAGCTGGGAGAAGTGGAGGTAAGTGCGGTAGGTGAAGCCATGAACCAGATGATGGGCTATGCCGCTACTTCCATGTCGGAGATGTTTAACCGCAGCATTGAGATTAGCCCCCCCCATATAGAAAAAAAGAACCTGGGGGAAGAGGAAACCAGCGTGGTTACCCTGGAAGGAGATGAAGAGCTGGTCCAGGTATCTTTCCGTATTGAAGTAGAAGACATGCTGGACAGCACTCTTTTGCAGGTTATACCATTACCTTTCGCCAGGGAAATGGTAAAGTTCTTGTTGCCGCAGGAAGAAAAAACTGCACCCGCAGCTGCCCCGGAAACGGAAAGCGGAAAAGAAAGCAGCAGTGAGAAAAACAACGTGCTCAGCCAGGATGAGATTGAAAGTCTAATAGAAGAAACGGAGAAAGGCGAAAAAAAAGAGCCTCCTTCAGAAGAAGGCAAAGGCCAGGAAAAAGGTCAGGAAGAAAAAAAGGTGTTGTATTCCCGGGAAAGACAGCCATTAGACCCGGACACTCCGTTGGAAGAAAGAATCAGGCAGCTGGAAATGGTCAAGGATGTGCCCGTGGAAGTTGAGGTTATATTGGGAAGAACCCGGGTTCCTCTGGGCAAACTCTTTACCCTTGGTGAAGAAGGTGTTATAGAGCTGGAAAAGCACAGCGGGGAGCCTGTAGAGATATACGTTAACGATATGATGGTGGGCCGGGGAGAAGTAGTGGTAGTAAACGGTCAGCTGGGGGTAAGGGTTACCAGTCTAGATATTAAGGTAAAAAGAAGTGCTTCAAGTGCTTCAAGGAATTTGAGTTAAAGAATACGGGAGGTGATGGGTGCATGGCCAGGTCTGAGAAGAAGGACGAGGAAAAAGAAGTAGTAGAAGAGGTACAGCTGGTGGCTTTTATACTGGAAAATGAAGAATTTGCAGTAGATATCCAGCAGGTAAGAGAGGTATTGAAACTAAGCAAAATTACTCCGCTTCCCAAGTCCCTTGATTTTGTAGAAGGAGTAATTAACCTCCGGGGAGAAGTAATACCTGTTATCGATCTTCGGAAAAGATTTGGGATTACTGAAGTCAAAAGGGATGATGAATCCAGGATTATTATAGTTGAAGTAAGCGGTAACGAGGTAGGACTGATAGTAGATTCCGTAACAGAGGTTATACGGTTGCCGGAAGATTCCATACACGAGGCCCCGGGAAGCGTTGCGGGAGCAAGAACCGACCTGATAAGGGCGGTGGGCAAAAAAGAAGACCGGCTTATTATTATCCTGGAATTAGAAAAAATACTTACTTCGGAAGAGCAAATAGCTCTGGAGGAATTAACCCTGAGCGAGGACGAGGCGGGTACTAGCTAGGGCTATTAGAAAGGAGGGAGCAAGTCCGGTGGATAGTTCAGAATACAAAGAGCTTTTTCTGGCGGAAGCTCAAGAATACTTACAGACCTTGAACAGCTGCCTTTTAAACCTGGAAAAAAACCCGGAAGACGCTAACAATCTTACCGAAATGTTTCGAGTAATGCACAGTTTAAAGGGAATGGCGGGGACCATGGGCTACGATCAAATTACCGAGGTGTCCCATAGCCTGGAAAATTTCCTGGAAGAATTAAAATCTGGCGAGCTGTCTCCCTCTGCGGAAAAAGTAGACATGCTTTTTGACGGAGTGGATCTGCTGCAGAGGCTGCTGGTAAGCCCGGATGATCCTTCGGAAGAAGATAAAAAATCCGCCTCCGAGCTGCTGGAAAGGATCAAAAACTTCAGGGATACCCCGGCAGATAAAGGAACCGGGGAAACTAAAGAAAAAAAAGAAGAAAGTGTACCGGTGGCACCACCTTCTCCTCCGGGAGATAAAACCGCTTCCGGCCAGGAGTATCTTGATTTAAACGAAGAAGAAAAGCAGAAACTGAAATACGGCCTGCGTATGGGAGGCACCAGCTGTATAGTTAATATTACTTTAAGAGAAGATTCTTTAATGAAATCGGTGCGGGCTTACATGGTAATGCAAGTATTAGAAAAAAACGGTGATATTATAACCACCTCCCCTCCCATGAACGACCTGGAACAGGAAAATTTTGATCGTAGTTTTATCGTGGGAATAGTGCTGCTTTACTCAGACCAGGAAACAGTTAAAAATTCTTTGTTGAATATTGCTGAAGTAGAAAAAGTAGAGTTTTTGCCCTGGAACACGGAAGAATTTGCCCCGGCTGAAACTAGGAAGGAAGTAGAACAGGCGGAAAAAGAAGCGGCTCCTTCTGCCGAGGTGGTAGGCGATCCGGGCGATTCTACGTTTGAATTACCTTTAAATGAAACGGAAAAAGAAAACCTGCGTTCTGCCTTGAATAAAGGCGGAGAGGGGTATTTATTTCAGATAACCCTTAAAGAAGGGGTCATGATGAAATCGGTTCGGGCTTACATGGTTCTAAGGGAACTGGAAGACAACGGGGAGATAATAACCACTTATCCTTCCATGAGTGACCTGGACGAGGAAAATTTTGAACTAAGTTTTTTGGTAGCGGTAGTTTCCGAATCTATGGCCAAGGAAGAAGTGCGCAATGCGCTATTAAATATTACCGAAATAGAGAAAGTAGATATATTCCCCTGGGAGATCAAAGAAAAAACAGGGCCGGCTCCTCCTCCTTCCGAACCGGCTCCCCCGGATACAGAAGACGGGGCTGGCGTGCAGGAAAAACCGGCGGAAAAAGAGGGGAAGGCGGCTGAAGCGGCCGGTAAAAAGGGGAATGCGGATAAAGCCGCAGCAGATAAAGGGGTCCAAGACGCTTCTAAGTCCGGTGTAGTGGAAAAAACAGTACGGGTAGAAACGGTAAAGCTGGATGAGTTAATTAACCTGGTGGGAGAAATGGTTATTAACCGCACGCAGGTGCTTGAACTGGGCAAGGGACAGTCGGAAGAACTTGACCGGTGCCTGGAACAGCTGGACCGGATAGCAACCGATTTACAAAACGCCTCCATGAAACTCAGGATGGTTCCCATAAAACAGGTTTTTGACCGTTTTCCCCGCATGGTCAGGGATATTGGCAAAGAAAAAGGCAAAGAGGTGCAGCTGCATATCAGCGGGGAAGACACGGAACTGGACCGCTCACTTATCAATCAGCTTTCCGACCCGCTGGTACACCTTATCCGCAATGCCATTGACCACGGTCTGGAAAATGCTGAAGAAAGAGAAAAGCAGGGCAAAAACAGAAAAGGAAATATATACCTTATGGCGCACCACGAGGGTAGCCATGTGGTTATCACGGTAGAAGATGACGGCAAAGGTATGGACCCGGAAAAGTTAAAGGAATCTGCTGTGAGAAAGGGAGTTATTACCCCGGAAGAAGCGGAAAAATTTAGAGCCGAAGAAACCTACAATCTTATATTCTATAACGGTTTTAGCACTACCGAGACTGTTTCCGAGGTTTCAGGCAGGGGTGTAGGAATGGATGCGGTTAAGAATAATATTGAAGCCATGCAGGGTTCGGTGGAAGTATCCAGTGAGACAGGCGAAGGAAGCCGATTTGTGCTGAGACTACCGCTTACCCTGGCTATTATCAAAGCATTGATGGTGAAAGCAGACAACCACGTCTATGCTATACCCATTGAAACTATAAGAGAAAATGTGTACATGGAGCCAGAACAAATTAAAACCATCCAGAAAGGCTGGGTAGCCAACCTCCGGGATGAAGTTATACCCATCCACTTCTTAAATGAAATGCTTGAATTTCCAGTAACCAAAGAGGGTTGGGAAGAGTATCCGGTGGTAGTGGTAGCTTCCGGCGAAAAAGTGGTAGGGCTTATTGTGGACGAAATGGTAGGCCAGCAGGAAGTAGTAATCAAAAACCTGGGAGGTTATCTGAGAGAATTGAAAGGAATTGCCGGTGCGACAGTGCTGGGTGATGGTAGCGTCTCGTTGATTATTGATGTAGTAGGTTTGTTAGAAGACGGGAGGGTTGAAATTGGGCAAGACAGTATTAATTACTGATGACACTGCGTTTATGCGAATGACTTTAAAAAACATCTTAGAAAAAAATGGTTACGAGGTAATTGGAGAAGCCGAGGATGGAAAACAGGCGATAGACATGTATGATGAACACAAACCCGCTCTAGTAACCATGGATATTACCATGCCCAACGTGGATGGACTGACAGCAATAAAAGAAATAATTAAAAAAGATCCCAACGCCAAGATAGTTGTAGTTAGCGCCATGGGTCAAAAATCCCTGGTTATTGATGCTTTAAACGCCGGGGCTAAAGACTTTGTGGTCAAACCTTTTCAACCGGATCGGATTGAAGAAGCGCTGCAGAAAGTGGGCAGCTAAAACGGAGTGAGGTAACTTATGGATGAAATGCCGAAGGTAACCGAAGATCGCCTGGACATGCTCCGGGAAATGGCCAATATTGGAGTAGGGAGTGCTGCAACCTCCCTGTCTGCCATGCTAAATGAGGAAAAAATCACCATGGATGTGCCCCAGGTTGCAGTGGAGCCTATTCAGGAAATTCCTGAACACCTTGGTGCACCGGAAGACGCGGTAGGGGGAGTCTATATAGAATCGATTAACGAAGATACGGACATAGATCTGATTTTGCTGTTTGTCCTGTCCCTAAGCTCAGTGCGTTACCTGATAAAAAGACTGCTGCCCCCGGAAAATACTACCGAAGAGATGGAACTTTCCTTATTAACCGAAGTAGGCAATATTGTTGCTGGTTCTTATTTAAGTGCGCTTTCTTTTATGACTGACAGATCTTTTCAGTCATCTCCGCCAAAGCTGGCTGTAGATATGGCCGGGGCTATAGTAGGCACCATTATTGCGGAAACGGTGACTACAGATGATTACCTGATTCTTTTGAAAACCACTATTCAAACCGAGCAGGAAGATATTGAAGGTACCGTTCTTATATTACCCAACCAGGGCGCCTTAGATTCTTTATTTAATTTAATGGGAGTAGAGTAGATGGAGACAATAAAGGTAAAGATAGCAGACCTGGCAGTCAAGAAGGAAGGGGGGCTTCTTGTCACAATAGGGTTGGGCTCCTGCGTAGGTATAGCTCTTTATGATGAACAAGCGGAAGTAGGAGGGCTGGCCCATGTGCTGCTATCGGACAGCAAGCAGTTTATGAAAAAACCCTCAGAAAAATACAACCCGGCTAAATTTGCAGACACCGCTCTTCCCCTGCTGGTAGAAAATATGGAGAAACTTGGCGCTAAAAGGTCCAGGGTAGTAGCTAAAATTGCCGGGGGAAGCAAACTATTTGGAGATAACTCCAATGTAATGGGAATAGGAGAGCGGAACCTGGAAATGGTCCGTAAAACCTTGAAGGAACTAAATATACCGGTTTTGGCAGAAGATGTTGGCGGCAGCCACGGGCGTACCATGAAGCTTTATGTCGATACAGGAAAAGTGACTATATCAACTGTAGGTAGAGGAGAGAAAAGACTTTGAACCAGGACAAAAGATCGGGCAGGAAAGGCGGGAAGACCAAGCAGCACATAAGGGTTCTGGTAGTAGATGATTCTGCTTTCATGAGAAAGATTATTGGCGATATAGTGGAACAGCACCCCGAAATGGAACTGGCCGGAACGGCCCGCAACGGGGAAGAAGCACTTCGTAAAAGAGAAAAAATCGATCCTGATATAATGACCATGGACCTGGAAATGCCCAGGCTGGATGGAATATCCAGCCTTAAGCAACTGATGGCCAAAAATCCATTGCCAGTAATAATTGTTAGCAGCCATACCTTTGAAGGAAGTGAAATCACCCTGGAAGCCTTGAACGCCGGTGCGGTTGATTTTGTTCCAAAGCCTACCGGCCTTAAAAGCGGGGAAACTTTAGAAGAACTTAAAAAAACGCTTCCACTGAAGATAAAGGCTGCTGCAACAGCAAGGCTGGATATAGTCTCCCACCGGGAAACAGCAAAGGTTACCAGGGAAAAAGAACAAATTCCCGCAGCTCAAAAAGAAGCAAAGCAAGAAGAAGCCAAGGTAGTAGTGGCCATGGGCGCTTCGACGGGGGGGCCGCGCGCCCTGGAAGAAGTTTTAAACAAACTGCCCGCCAGTCTGCCTGCCGCGGTAATGATAACTCAGCATATGCCTTCGGGGTTTACCTCTTCTTTTGCCCGGCGCCTGGATGCAGCTTCCCCTTTTCGCGTAAAAGAAGCCGTTAACGGGGACAAACTCTACGAAGGCAGAGTTTATGTGGCCCCCGGAAACTACCACCTGGTGCTGGATAAAAACGGAAGGACATTGCTGGACCGGGGAGAACGGGTGCACCATGTTCGTCCGGCATTTGATGTCATGCTGGAATCTCTCATTGACAGCCCTTATGAAGTAGTAGCAGTGGTTCTAACCGGCATGGGTAAAGACGGTTCTTTGTCTACCAGAAAGCTGAAAAAACAAAAATCCCTTTCCTGTGTAATAGTCCAGGATCCGGCCACAGCAGTGGTAAAGGGAATGCCCGAGGCAGTAATTTCCAGTGGAAGCAGTGATATAATTGCTCCCCTGTCAGGTATATCATCGGAGATAGTTCAATGGACCAGGAAATTAAAAGAAGGAATAAAAAAATCTGCCCGCGAACCCAGAAAGTAGCAGTTTAGGAGGTATACGGTGAATAAAGAGTGGGACTTTGAAGAATTTAAAAAAAAGTTTAGGGAAAAAACTTCACTGGATTTGGACAGCTACAAGCAGCGCCAGATGGAGAGAAGAATACGGCAGATGATTACCCGGGAAGGTTGTACGGGATTTCAAGACTTCTTCCAGTGGCTGGATACTGACCAGGAAGCGCTAAATAAATTCCTGACTTATCTGACTATAAATACCTCTGGATTCTTCCGGGACGAACACGTTTACGAAAATCTTAAAAAAAATGTACTGCCGGAGCTCTTACAAAAATTTAAAGACATAAACATATGGAGCGCCGGATGTTCCAACGGGGAAGAGCCTTATACCGTGGCCATAATACTGGAAGAATTAAATGCTCACAACCGCGCTAGTATACTGGCCGGCGATTTTGACCAGAAAGCCCTGGAAAGAGCCCGTGAAGGAAAGTATAGCTGGAGGCAGGTAGAAAAAGTTCCTACGGCGTTGCTGGGTAAATGTTTTAATAAAGAAGGAGATTGGTACTATATAAAAGACAGGTATAAAAACATGGTAACCTACCGTCAGCAGGACTTGTTAAAGCCCCTGCACGGTTTGCAAACTATGCACCTTATTTTGTGCCGTAATGTTTTTATTTACTTTAAAACAGAGATTCAGGAAGAGGTTATAAACCGGTTTGTTAACCTCATGCCTTTGGGAGGGTACCTGGTAATTGGATGTGCCGAATATATCAGTGAAGCGCATCGTTTTGGGCTGGAAAGGAAATATTCTGCTATTTACCGTAAAAAGTAGATATAAAATTCAATATCGCTGCAATAAAATGCCTGGTAAATAATTCAGGCTTTTATATTGTACCTCTATAAGGGAGGTACTCACCTGCTGCAGTAATATGTTATAATAGCTTTAATAATTGTAACTACTCAAGCCAGGGAAGGGTAAGTTAAGAGGCATGCTGCGCTGAGCGGGGACGGTTCGAGCGTCACCTTTAGCTGTGCGCAAGGCCGAAGGGAAGACGATGGAACCGTCCCCCTGGCGCAGCAGTGGATGCCTGAGTAGTTA
>Ga0207421_10003198_pt1 | contig 19654 bp, 20 predicted proteins | sample SodLakKL_010_SED_4_FD_187542 | JGI IMG/M metagenome (GOLD analysis project Ga0207421, IMG submission 187542) | Alkaline sediment microbial communities from Lake Tanatar, Kulunda Steppe, Russia - 8KL_010_SED (SPAdes) (version 2) | ecosystem: Environmental > Aquatic > Non-marine Saline and... | reverse complement strand
ACCTTCATCGAGCAGCTTGTGATGAACAGCGAGGCCGCAATCAACGCAGTGGCCGACATGGGCATCGCTGATCCTGATCGAGCCGCTATTGGCGGACACAGCTATGGAGCTTTCATGGTGGCGCACGTTCTCGGCAATTCCGACCTGTTTAAGGCTGGTATAGCGCGCTCTGGTGCATACAACCGCAGCCTCACGCCATTCGGATTCCAGCGCGAGCAGCGCACCATCTGGGATGATACTGATCTGTACATCACCATGTCGCCGTTCTTTAACGCGCACAACATCAATAATCCGATCCTGCTGCTGCATGGCGAGGAGGACAACAATTCAGGAACCTTCCCTATGCAGAGTGAGCGACTTTATCAGGCGCTTCAGGGGCTTGGCGGCACGGCACGACTGGTGATGCTCCCACACGAGAGCCACGGCTACCGCGCCCGTGAGTCGGTGATGCACATGCTTTGGGAAACCCTCACATGGCTTGATACTTACGTGAAGCACGCTGAAGTACAAACCGCGACATCAGCCAGATAAAGGCTTGACATCACGCTTTAAATAAAAAAGGCCGACCTGATCGAAATGATTGGGTCGGCCTTATTTGCGTAAGCTATGTTATATGGACGCTGATTAACGCCGATTTATTCGCAATATTAACGCGGAATGTACTACCATCCACCGGTTCCTGGTTCCCCTTTGAAAGGACCCGCTATATCGGGTGTTACCCAGCCTCCATAAAAACCTCCGGGCTGTGCCTTTACCGGAACACCATCAACAAAACAGGATACGCGGGCAGGATAGAATGAATAATAGCCATCTATTTGCGAGAATCTTTCGGCTGGTCCGCTATATGACCATCCCGCTGCCAGGACATTTGAATCAGCTGTGATCACATCCCAGTAGGCGGCCTTTCCTTTCCATTCACAAAAGGAGCTGCCATCTGCCCTGCGAAGCTTCTCCTGATCTACGTCTTCAGGCGGAATATAGAAGGTCGGCGGGCTGGCCGTTTCCAGTACCCGAATGGCCCGGGTCGTGTCCGCAATAATGATATTCCCCAATTTAACCACAACATGCCTGATATCGGGGCTCAGCATCGGCGGACGAGGATAATCCCACACCGATTCCTGCCCCTCTTCGGGAGTCTCTGCAAATGGCGGGCGTTCTTTACCAATATATTTCCACATAGTTTCTGATGATGATAATCAGTTATGGTTAATGATGATATTGTTACAACACTATGTCTGCATCAACCATCCCCTGCCAATCATTCGCTACTCACTACCAGCTTAAATTCAAAAGTACAGCTTTGCTCATTTCAATTTGTCATCCGTTCGATTAAGACCGTGTAGAAATCAATCGACCCGAGGTAGGAGTCTATTAAAATACGCTCGTTGCTTCCGTGGATGCGGGAAAGCCCGTCTTCTTCCATGAAAATTGGTGAAAAGCGATACGAGTGATCCGTAACTCCGAAAAAATGGCGGGCATCAGTAGCCCCGATAACCAGATACGGGATCACATAAACATCACCAAACCGGTCCATGATGGTCTGCTGAAGAGATTCAAAAACCTGCGTATCAACCGGCGAGATTTCTGTGGGCGGTGTGTAGATCGTCTGGTATTCACGAATTATGATGCGCTCGTCATCAATTACCCGGTTCAGGTGAGCCTTAATGTCATCGACCGTATCGCCCGGCAGAATTCTGAAATTCACCACCGCACGGGCCTCGCTTGGCAGCACGTTATCTTTCACGCCAGCCTGAAGCATAGTAGGAGCGCTTGTAGTTCGAATCATGGCCGCGGTTGCCGTATTATCGAGCAGTGCGTTATTTAACACCCCTCCCAATAGCCAGCGATTGGCGTAAATCAGCCGGTTTGCAAAAGGCATCTTATCGGCAATGGAATCGAACATCATTTCAGTAGCGCCTTCCAGACGCGCGGGCATCTGATTCTGGTTAACTCTGATGATAGCCTCGCTCAGAATTGATATTGCCGTATCATTTGGCGGCTGTGATGAATGGCCACCCTGCGTGCGCACCACCAGCTCCATCGATACATATCCCTTCTCCGCCACGCCTACCAGAGCAACCGGCAAATCTACCAGCGGATTTTCCTGCATCACCACGCCGCCTTCATCGAGCACAAAGTGAAGCCGGATGCCCTGCTGTTCGAATTGGTCAGCCACGGCTTTGGCACCCTGCTGACCACCGATTTCTTCATCATGGCCAAAAGCGAAATAGATACTTCGCCGGGGTTCATATCCGTGGCTAAGCAGGTATTCCGCAGATTCCAGCAGGCCCATCACGTTATTCTTATTGTCCATGGTGCCTCGTCCCCATACATGCACATCGGTTACGGTTCCTGAATAAGGCGCATATTCCCATCCGTCTATATCGGTAGAATCGACCGGGACCACATCATAATGACCCAGCAATAAAATCGGCTCCAGCCCGGGTTCGCTGCCCTGCCAGTGGTAGACCGGCGTAAGCTCATTGACCATACTGCGGTCGAGCCGCTCGTGAACCTGGGGAAAAGACTCCTCAATGAAATCCAGAAACCTTCTGAACGCCAAAGAATCGATATCCGCCGGGTTTTCATGGGATACGGTTTTAAAGGTGATGGATTCCGAAAAGCGTTCGAGCATTGCTTCACGATCCCACTCTACCGGCTGAATTTCGCCGGCTTCCATCTGAGTGTTGCCCAGCCGGCTGGTATTTATAATCATAACAAGAACGAGCAGCAGCAATACGGCAAGGAGTGCAAAAAAGGTTTTCTTCAGCATAGACCCGTGATTTTTTTGTTGATAATCCCGATTAAAACAGTTTATACGGAGGCATCATTAAACTAAAAATGAAGTATCACGCTTACCCGGGACCAGCATTCCTCGAATATCAACCTTCGGCTTATGCCTGTATAAATCTGATTGGGCACTCAGGCTGCTTTTTCTTTTGCTATACCTCTGCGCTTCATAGATCCCCATTTTTTATCCCCTTTGAAATAAGCGATAAGACCGCGCAGTCTCCACCATGAGTGGATCTGGCGATATCCCAGATTTTCCAGAAGGGCATAGAGCGCAAGCTTAAGTACATCCCGCCCCCTTGAGTACCGTCGTACGGTTAATTCTTCAAGCAGTACTGCACTCAACGATAGCACCATTCCCAAAACGACGGCTACAAAGAAGAACAGTAGCGCAAATGTGGTATTGACCACACCAAAGATCCATGACAGAATTACTAGTACATAGCCAAATATTTCAATAACCGGTGCTATCAGCTCACCGAAAAAGAAAAAAGGCATAGCCAGAGAGCCAAGACGGCCATATTTTGGGTTGAACGTCATGTGCTTATAGCGCCACAGAGAATCGGCAAGCCCGCGATGCCAGCGGTTACGTTGTTTAGCAAGTGTAGCATAATCTTCCGGCACCTCCGTCCAGCAAACAGGATCTGATATAAACCGAATCTTGTACGGAATCTTCTCCTTGATGTAATAATCGTGAAGCCTGAGAACGAGCTCCATGTCTTCACCAACGGTATCATGAACGTACCCGCCAACGCGGATTACGGCTCGCCTGTCGAAAACGCCAAAAGCACCTGAGATAATAAGTAGTGCGTTCAGGTAATCCCAGCCCACCCGGCCGAACAAAAAAGCTCTTAGATATTCAACAGCCTGTATACGACCGAGATACGATTTTGGCAGCCTTACTTCTGCTAATTGTCTGTTTTTGAAAACGCAACCGTTTGCAACTCGAACCACACCACCTACTGCAATGGTGTTTTCGTCTTCCATGAACACACGAAGCATCTTCAGAATTACGTCTGTTTCCAGAACCGAATCCGCATCCACTGAACATATTAACTCATTGCTGGCCATATTTATGCCCGCATTAAGCGCATCGGCTTTCTGTCCATTAACTTTATCAACTACCAGAAGCTTAGGGTAGCGCTCTGATGTATAGACACCTTTAATAGGCTTATGCTCTACATATTTCGGGCGATGGCGAATATCCGGTTCCAGCTTGAAGTACTCAATAAGCCTTTCGAGCGTCTTATCAGTACTTCCATCATTAACTACAATAACCTCAAAGTTAGCGTATTTGAGATTCAGCAGCGAGTTCACCGAATTAATTACCGATTCTTCTTCATTATACGCGGGGGCGATGATACTTACAGGCTTATACAGCTTGGTTGAATACACGCCCGTCATCTGAAAGATACGGTCGATGTTCCGGTATCTTCTGATGTGGAAAAAAGAGGCGATTACCAGGTACAGATAAAACCCGTTGACAACCACAAAGTAAATGAGTACCAGTATATTAATTACTACCAGTATGCTAAAGAAAACCGACATCTGCAGCCCCGCTTCGTTTAATTTCTTCCCACTCAGTTTGTAGATCTTCAGGCAAGCCTCTTGCTATCCGTTCAGCCTTTTCAGATTTATAAAGTGCTTTCTGAGCATTAATTCGTACTTCAAGATCCTGATCCTGACTCAATATTTCCAATAGTCCGTCCAATTCCGGTTCATATTGATTAAGTGCCCATCTTGCTACTGCAAGCCGAACGAGCGTGTAAGGGGATTCCCATAAATTATTGGCCATAATATATTTTTTGGTCCCGGGGTCGTTTAGCTCGTTGAGCACCTCAATAAGCGTCGCCCGATAAATCCCCTGGTCATCGTTTGCGTGTCCCTCATCCAGAGATTCAAGCAGAACATCCCGCAGCTGAAAGAAACCGAGTTCGGGAATAATTTTAATAAGCGAGGAGGCCGTATTTACCGGAACATTCGGATTTTGAATGGCCACTCCCAGTATGGCCGCGGCCGTATTACTGTTCTCATGCTTACCACAATATTTAAAAACGATATCGTTAACTGCCATTGATGCGTTCTCCTTACGTTCCAGAAATGCATTGAACGCTTCATCCCTTACCTTTTCGTCCGGAGAGTTAATAAGAGCAAGTGTCGCTGAATAATTAAGCACGTTATACGGATGCTCCTGAAGACGTTTCAATTCGACCAGAATTGAAATATTAGCAATATTTTTCTGCGCGAAATACCGACACGCCTGTGCCACATCGGTTGGATGATTGGAGTTAAGCCGGCTGGAGAAATAACGGTGGAATTTCTGTATCGCCAGCAATTGCCTGAGCCGAGCCTGTTCCTCTCCACGCATGTTATCAATAAGCAGATTTAGCGTACGAAATGCCGTTATAACATGCTGAGCGGTTATCAGGTGATTGGAAAACTCGTTTTCAGTAAGTTTATCTTCGAGGTATTCATAAATAAGAGGCTGTACTTCTTCTTCGGCTTTTTCATACCTCTTTTTCTCTCTGTTTAGCTTAACCCGGTGCAAGCTAGTGTAAAGGACAAGTGCCATAAACAAAGCTACCAGTACGATCAGAATGGCAGACATTAGTGTGGCAACTATAGTGTCGTATGGTGTAAACATTAGGGGCCCGTTGCATCTAATGCGCGCTCTATTCGCATGAGCAGGCTATCCATATTAAAGGGCTTTTGGAGGTAATCATGTATTCCTAAATCGAAAAGAGCCTTAACTTCGTCAGTTACCTCTTTTCCGGAAAGCACCAGGATTTTGCCCATATCCATCAACTTTTCTTCACTAATACGTTCTGCCACTTCTCGCCCGTCGAGCCCGGGCATCATCATATCCAGAATGAGCAAATCAGGCTTTTCCTTTCGCATGATTTCAAGTCCATCAAATCCGTTGTCGACATGTTTTACCGTATATCCTTGCTTATTAAGCTTAAAGCCTATAAACCTAGCTACATAAGTATCATCATCAACTAATAATATCGTTTTACCCATTGGTAATCTTTAAGTCAGTTTGGCATCTTAATATGAATCGTCATTCCTTTTACGGGTGTGGAATAAACTAATATATTGCCGAGATGTAGTTTAACATATTTTTGGATAGTTACCATACCTATTCCTGTGGAAACTTCACCATCTGATCCCGACAGCCATATGTCGCCTCCTCCCGAGAATAATCGCTTTTGAAGCTTTTTATCCACCCCTATTCCTGAATCGCAATCATTGAGGTTCAACGACTTACTATCGTAATCGCCTTCAAGCTTAAATCTAATCCTGCCGCTAGGCGGCGTAAAACTACCCGCATAATTGAGCAGATTGCCTGCAATCTGTTTCCATTTTTCACCATTCATCTTCCAGCTTAACTTTTCCGGCATCGGAGCAGAATATAACCAATCATCACTTTTCATATATCAACTAAAACTTACCGGATAGTTATTAAGTTAAGTCTGCAACCCGTCGGCAACAGTTAGCCGGCTAACTCATTTATTCGTATAATATACCAATTCTTTTTTTTCTTTAATGTATACAATCCCTGCGCTTCGCGCGAACTATGTTTCTACAACATAATCTTTTAGATATGCCATTTTACCCAGTCAGGCTCTCTACTGTTATCCTGCTTTGTTTAACAACTGTCCTTTTCTCAAAACCGGTACAGTCTCAGTCAGAAACCAACCCCATATGGACTGCCGGTATCTCCCAGCAGATTGATTTTTTTTCTGATGTTTATGATGAGCAGTTCATCACCCAATTCACTCTGATTTCAGAATTCGACAGATCTACGTGGATCGCCAATATAAACCGGGGATTCCGTTTCGATCAATGGGGAACACAGTTTGAGCTGGAGACCTATCCTAAATTCGGAGAGCATTATTACGGACACTTTATGTACGCCTGGTCTCCGGATGATATTTTTCCGGTCCACAGAGCCGGAGCCGAAATTTTCAGAGCTCTACCCTATCGAAGCGAAGCCTCTGTAGGGATCCGTTATCTCGATTTCCGTGGTGATGCCCAAAGCTGGATTCTGACAGGATCGCTAACCCACTATTGGGAGCAGTATATGTTCACGCTGCGACCTTATTTCACCTTCACAGATTCCGGAAGCGGGCAAACCATCACACTTCTTGCACGCCGGTTTTTCGATTCGGAGCGCAGCTACATACAGCTGTTGGGGGGCTTTGGTACCACAACCGAAGATATACTGCTTCAGCTTGGTGATGGCGTTATCCTGAGCGATAACCTGCTTCTCAAGTCGCAGCAGCTCATTTTTACGAGTCACTATTACCTCACCGGAAGATGGCACCTGCGGGGCGAAGCAGGTATCATCCGGCAGGAGCTCCGGTTTGATCCGGGTACTTATGTTAATAACTACCGCATCAAAGCCGGAATCTTCTACACCTTCTGATTTAGCGTTAACTAATTTGCCGTTTCTTCACTGAGTTCTCCGGCAATCATAGCTTCGAGCACGCGGTCATTAACAATCCATGGTATGCTGTAGAGCCTTTTGGCATGATCCGTTTCCATTTTTTTAAGTAACGGCACTTCTTCGGCAGCGCGCTGCCGAAGAAGTGGGTCAGTTACATGCGTCGCTGCCATACTTTGATTGGCTACCCATGCGTAGGGTTCGATTCCTGATCTGCGTAAATCGTCCTGTAGTTTTGCCGCTTCGGTAATAGGAGTGGTTTCCGGAAGAGCTACAATCAGCAGTTTCGCATAATCAGGATCCTGAAGATGCATATACGGTGTCTTGAGCTTATCCTTATCCATTCCAGTATTACGCAGCACTTCCTTATGATAACTTCCAGTGGTATCGAGCAGCAACAATGTATGTCCTGTTGGGGCGGTATCCATTACCACAAACTTGCGCTTGGCCTGATGAATAGCTTTTGAAAACGCCTGAAATACAGCCACTTCTTCGGTGCAGGGCGATTCCAGATCTTCCCTCAGAAGTTTGAGCTCTTCATCCGTTTTGTTCTTCCCTCTTTGCGCCAGCACCTTTTCGATATAGGCCTGCTTTTCGGCATGCGGATCGATACGGCTAACTTCAAGCTGCTCCGGAAGCGGGATATCGCCAATATGATCCAGCAGGTGAGCAGCCGGATCCGTTGTGGTGAGGTGAACCGGAAATCCACGCTGCGCCAGTTTAAAAGCTATCGCAGCTGCGACCGTTGTTTTACCAACGCCGCCTTTACCCATCGTCATGATTAAGCCGTGATCTTTACCACCGGCAATATCGTCTACAAGCTGATCCAAATCAGGTACATCAGCCTTGGTTTCTACTATTGAAATACTCTTGTTACTTTCCAAAATTTCATCTTTATCCAATGGCTGAAATACTTTTCTAAGCCTGTCCAGTCCCAATAAGTTATAAGGACGAAGCGGAAACCGTACATGCTGTATGCTTTTAAGACGCTCAGGCATGTTTTCCAGAGTACGATCGGCCATCTCAGTCATTTTCTTAGCGAACGGATCTGTATCATCTACGGGCTCAAAATATCCGTTAATAAGCAAAAGCTGATTCGCCAATCCCATTTCCTCCAGCTCAATACCCGAGCGGTTGGCTTCACGAAGAGCAGACGCATCGGGACGGGTTACCAGATAAATGGTTGTGGCATCTTTATCTCTGAGGCGCTCCACTACTTTTTCATAGCGGGCCTGACTCGTTTTTAAAGCCGATGATGGCCCGATACAGGATGCTCCATCCGGATTCGTCTCTATGAAATTGCTCCACGCTGCAGGAAGCTCAAGAAGTCGCAACGTGTGCCCGGTAGGGGCTGTATCAAAAATAATGACATCATATGGCTTACCTTCCTCATCGCCGGCTACGTAGCGGGCAAACTCGTCGAATGCAGCAATCTCTGTAGTGCAGGCCCCGGATAACTCCTCGCGGATTTTATCGAGTTCATGCTGTGGAAGCAACCCTTCAAGCGGAGAAATAACGCGCTGACGATACTCTTCTGCAGATGCTTCCGGATCGATGTTTACGGCGTGGAGATTCTCCAGGCTCTTAACCGGTACTACTTTTTCTGTGATGTCTGTTTCCAGTACCTCTTTCAGGTTCGAAGCCGGGTCTGTGCTTATCAAAAGAACAGATTTGCCTTCATCGGCCAGCTTAACGGCCGTTGCGCTGGCCAGAGATGTTTTACCAACTCCGCCCTTTCCGGTGAAAAAGATATATGGGGTAATTTCGGGTAACATAGAAATACTCTTTAAGCTGTGACGGCATCTTATTGAAAATGAAGCCTGTGTTTTAGCGAATAGTTTTAGTAATCATAATGTGGTTTTCCGGATAACTAAGATTACGTGTACTCAGACCGGCTTAGCAACAGCCGCTTCCCGGGGCACAACCATTTGATGGCTGCACACCAAGCAGTTTATTGGCCGTAATTACAGTTTCTTCGGTCAGGCGCTGCTTAGCGTCGAGGCCCTGCTGCATTGCTTTTGATAGCTCTTGATTACCCAGACCCAATTCACGTCCCTTTTCGAATGCCTGCTGCAGAATATCAGCTGAGCCGGCTGCGACCGCGGCGGCTATGGTAACCAAAGCGTCAACGCGTTCATCATAAGTGAAAGCGGGTTTCTCTTCAGGCTTTGTCTGTCCGTTCGCGGACTTTATTAAACTCTCCAGACGGGCACGATCCGGATAACTGCCTTCCGAAATTATTTCACCGTTGGCGAATACGATTGGCAAGCAGTCTGACCCAGCTGTTTGTAAACGTGTAAGGACATATGGATGCTGTTTAAATGCCTCTGGCTCCTGACCCAGATTAAAACGCTGCACGTCAATCCCCTGGGCTTTCATCCACTTTACATCGTTGGCAAAGTTTACCAGTGCATCATCTACATCGGTACCGCACACGCCGGTACTGCAGCACATGGCCGGATCGTATACTTCAAAACGTGTTTGCGTGGCTGTTTTCTGTTCCATTTGTTCTGTTCTCATAGTTATATTTATCGTTTATTTACGATGATTATGTGCAAAAAAATAGCTCAGCAACAGGTCGATGCCAGCTCTTCGGTAAGGCCGTTCAAAATGTTCTTGAGCTCTTTAATTCCCTCGGGGTTCAGGCAGTAGCAGGTTCGTACGCCTTCAGTAGTTCCCTTAATTAGCCCGGCTGTCTTAAGCGCCTTCAGATGCTGCGATACCGTTGACTGCGCCATGGGCATCAGCTCGGTAATATCTCCGCAGAAGCAGGTGTCTCTTTGGGCAAGTATTCTGAGAATAGCTATCCGCGCGGGATGCCCGAGCGCCTTGGCAACTTCAGCGGCCCGCACCGTGCTTTTTTCGTTCAGTTCGTGTTTTTTTACAGTTAGCATATTATTCATCGTAATTATACGATAATATAAGGGTGATGCTTTTGCAATGCAAGCTATTTAATTCAGGCGGAAAATTACCGGTTGCTGCATTTCAACATGAACGGCCTCACCATTTTCCATGCCTGGCTCAAACCTAACCTGAGCCATAGCTTCCAGTGCCGCTTTATCAAGATCCGCACGACCTGAGCTCCGGGTAACTTCCAGATTATTGGTTCGGCCATCCGGATCGACAACAAACTTAACCATAGTTCGGCCCTGAGCTCTGTCCCTGCGGGCGGCATTGGGGTATCTCAGAAACTCACCAATCGCCATTACGCCTCCAATCATCTCAGGCATTTGATCTACATCTGTGTAGATCTCGATATCAGGCGGGAGTGTTGGAAGCTCTACAGACTGCATTTCTGAGCTGCCCGCACAAGATGCAATTATCAGGCCTATAGCCAGGGCAAAAGACAAAATTGATTTCATAAATTATTGTAATGAAGGCTCACCAAATGAGCGTTGGAAAATTGCATGTATTAACACAAAACTATTACTCTTACTGCCGGCTCCAGCTTGAGAAATCTACGGCATGACCAAAACGGGTATACACGCGTTCACCATTTAGCATACCAGGCTTAAATCTCATCAGGTAGACTGCTTGTTTCAGCGCAAGGTCAAGCTCTTCATTTCCCGTACTTTCCTCCAGTTCAATATTCTTAGCCCTCCCTCCCGGCGTTACCACATACTCCATTTGAACAGTACGGTCAAAGCCTGTTCTGAAAATATGCTGAACAATTTGCTCATTAACGCGGCTTAGGGCCTCGGCGTTTGAGTCAGATCGTTCTAATCCCGGCATCTCATCCACTTCATTATAAACTTCCGTTTCTGGCGGAAGGGTTGGAAACTCACCATAAGACGGAAGCGATTGAAATTCTTCAGGCTGCATTTCCGAACTTCCGGCGCAGGCTGTAATTATTAAGCTAAATAGAAACGCTAAAGAAAAGACATATTTCATAGAAACCGTTACTTTGGTCATAGCTAATGTGTGAATAGAGATAGTTACCTGGATCTGCTGAATACAACCGGCTGTACCATCTGCACATAAACAGCCTCACCATCTTTAACCCCGGGTGTAAAACGCGTTTCAGCTACAGCCCGTAAAGCGGCTACGTCTAATTGCCTGTTCCCCGAGCTGCCTAACACTTCAAGCTGGGCTATTTCACCATCAGGACCTACTATAATGCTAACCATTGTGCGTCCTTCAACTCCCCGGTTTCGTAATGACAGGGGATATTCAAGATTGCTGTACAAAGACTCCTGACCACCAATCATTTCTGGCATCTCATCTGCCACTATGTATACAGTTGCACCTTCAGGCAGTGGATCGAACTCAGGAGCCTCCAGTGCCGCCTGGCCCGTCCCACAGGCAGACATAAGCAGGAAAACAGACACAAATACAGTCAGGGTTATACTTTTTAATAAAATACTCATCAGATTCAGTTAATAAAGGCTGGTAAATAAAGAGATTTGATCAACAGAGAGCTTAAACTACTTTTCAGGTGACCGCAAAATTAATAAAAACGATCATTTAAATCATAAAAGTAATAATGGGTTTTATATCGATAAAAGTCATCTGTATCTGCAATTTGTACGTCCCCTAAATCTTAACATCCTCCGGTGCCGGGCTCGCCCTTTACCGGACCAGCTATATCCGAGGTTATCCAGCCACCGTAAAAGTTTCCGGGCTGTGGCTGTACCAGCTCTCCATTAACATCGCAGGATACACGAGAGGGATAGAACGAAAAATAGCCGTCGATTTGCTCAAACCTTTCGGCCGGTCCCGAATATGACCACCCCGCTGTTAGTGCTGTTTCGATTTCCGTAACGACATCCCCGTAGGCAGCCCTGCCCTTCCATTCACATACCGCTGATCCGTCCGCTTTTCGGAGCAGGCTGGAACGAACATCGCCCGGGGGAATATGAAATGCGGGAGGCGAAGCTGTTTCAAGAACATGGATGGCATTGCTGGTTTCGGCACAACATCACCAAGTTTAACAATCACATGCCTGGAGTCGGCACGGGCAACGGGAGGCCGGGGATAGTCCCAGACGGATTCCTGTCCTGGTTCTGGCTCAACGGCAAACGGGGGGCGTTTCTTTCCGGTATAGATCCACATCTTTTAATCAGTTGGTCAACCCGAAACGGGCTTATGCGTTTAAAAACTGACCGAGCTTCTCTCAGCCTCCAAAGACATTCAATAGAAACAGTTTCAAAAAACGGTCGTTCCAGTGCCAGTTATGGGCAGCCTCCGGATGTAGCGGCACCCGGTTAAAGCCCGCCGTAATATTCTTTTCCCGTAAAAGGTTTGTAAAATAGCTACTGCGATCCAGGTTGCCTTCATCGCCGTCTCCCGCTGCACTTCGTATCCAAAACATAGTTTCCTGCATCTCTTCAAGGGCGATTGGATCGGCGTAAGAAATAAGTTCGGCAGGATTCCAGGGGGATAGCTGCTCTGCCGAGCGATCTTCGGGCTCGCCAAGTGCGGCCGTAAGGTAGGGTGATGCCATCCAGACTGAATCGTTCTCGCCGGTTCGGATATCGGTCTGACTGTCGAACATAAAAAGCCCGTCGTAGACTCCAACATGATCGAGATAGCCTGGGAATGCCGTTGCAAGCAGCGCAGCCGAATAACCGCCTGCAGAGAACCCGGAAGCCATTCGCAGCCCGGTCCGGAGTTTCTTTTTATAACGGGCTTCTATGTAGGGAATGAGATCATCAATAAAGAAATCCCAGAACATTCCTGTTCCCATTCCGTCGCGCGGATCGCCTGTGGAACCCATCATATTTAAGCCAAAGCTGTGGAGCTTTCCGTCGAGGGAGGTGAGTCCGGGCATAACGGCCATCACCGGCGGGACCTGACCACTTACTATCAGCTCGTCCAGATCTTCGATGCTGGTTATGCTGCGGCTTTCGTCTTCGTCTATATACACGTACTCACGTTCGTGGCCACGAAGCAGATACAGCAGATGGAGCTCACTCATGTTACGCATTCCGGGGGGCTCGTAAACAAAAACCGTTCTTGAAAGACCCAGCGCTTTCGACCGGAATGGAAGCAGACGAAGCGCTCCCCTAAGGGAGTCTTTGTGCCTCGAAAGAATATTCCGGTAAAGAGGGTTCATAGCTTTTGGGGTACTGCAGGCGCTAACCGGCTACGTTTTCCTGAATTGCATGCACGAGTTCTGGCCGGTTGTTTTCTACAGCACGGCGGAGAAAACCCGGAATAACCGAAGCGTGCGTGCGCGCTATATAGTCGGGGTCTTTTAATCTGACCATTATCTCATCATACTTGGCTATACCAAATTCATCGGTAATTTTTGCCTTTTGCTCGGGAGTGGAAAAGTGATAAAGCATTCCTTCAGGATCGCCTTCAGGATGAAACTGAAGCGCAACCATTTCCTTAAGAAGCCGGATTCCCATAACGGCTCGTTCGTATTCCACGTGCGGACGCTCTTTTTCCATACACAGAATTTCGGCGCCCATTTCTTCCATTAGTTCTTTTTTAGGCTGCAACACCTGCCATTCACGAAAATCGGCAGCGTAAAAGGGATCACCCAGATTTTTAAACATCGGGTCGCGCTTGCCCGCGTCGGTGAGGTGAATAGGATACACGCCAAACGACTGGCTGTGGCGCTCAGTTACTTCGGCAAAACCGAAATGCCTGGCCACCATCTGATAAGAATGGCATATAAACATGGCATACTTGGGGGGCGTACGCTTTGCGGCGTTGTAGCTCCACAGATCGTCCAGAAAATTAAAATAGTTTTTTTCCCAGGTTTTACCGGCGCTGTCGAACGGGCTTCCGGGCCCGCCGGTGGAAATATAAATATCGTAGTTCAGGTCGGGAATTTCACCCTTGGCACGGGCATCAAAAACGGTGTATTCGATAGGCACACCATAATTTGCCCCTGATGCGCCTTCAACCAGGTTCTTTATACAGCGCATGCCTTGGTTGGGCACGTTATCGTACAGATCAATTATTGCTGCACGAAGAGGTTTTGCTTGAATCATAATTTTGAAATAATAAACGGTAAATCATTTTATCACAGATGTCGTGCGATAAACAGAGGAATACTGCCACCACCAGCGGTAACATTAGCCAGATTGGTAGGAGATGTTCGGGTGAGGCAGCCTCCCATCATAGGTCCATTAAGATACGGATCAAAATCGATAACTGTACTTACGGATTCCCACTTGCCGTTAACGGGCAGCAGAAAAGGCTCGCGCCCGATTTCGATGGCTTCCTGAACTACATAATCCAGCTGCAGCGCCCGGTTGATGGCAGTTTCCCAGGTATCCTGAGATTCCTGAAATCCAAGCACCACTCCATGCCCGCCGTAGTCGTCGTTCGGTTTCATTATGAAACTATCTTTGTTACGGCGAATTAGCTCCAGCAAATCAACATCGGCACCTCTGTAACGAACCCTGGCCGATTTTAGCTTACGGGTCCAGGGTATATGGTCCCGTATGGCTTTTAGCTCGGGCTGGCTAAGCACGCGGTTGTAGTCCGGATCGGTAAGAAGGGAGAATATCATCTTTTTGTGTACCAGCTTAGACCTGAATGAATTCAGATAACAGGTCTTCTGGGCACGGTAGCCTTCGAGATAAGCCTGGCAATCGTACTGAATCTCGAAGAACTCATTCATGAGCAGCCGGCGGTACAGTATGTCGATCTTTTTGCCATTGGCGTATATCCAGCCGTCCCGGCATTCGAGTTCGCGCGGATCACATATCTCGGCTCCGTAACCAAGTCGCTGGAGATAATCACGGATGATTACAAACTCCGGATAAGTCGGCACGTCCAGATGATCCACAATCGCAAATGTCGGTTTTTCCTCAAGTCCGCAAAATTCTTCGTGGTAAAGGCGAATCAATCCCTGAAACGTATGCTCCATAGGAGATACAAACCGTACCGGATATCGCTCGGTAAACTTTTGGAATACGGGAAGCTTCTGGTAAATCTTCGACATTTCGTGCATGTATCCCACACCGGCCGGTACCTCTGCATTCAATTCCACAAAGCGGAAAGAATTATCGGTCAGAAATGCATCAAGCCGCGCAGTTGCCGACATTCGGATGATGTTTGTTGGTATGGCACAAAGTTCGATTTCAAAATCGGTCAAACCGAGTTCATCCAGAGTTTTCCGGTCGTTAAAGAAGGCTGCTGCGATTTTGAGTATCGCCTGTCGAATCACATAAACTGTATCCTGAATATACTGATACGTCATTTCACCCATTACCATTGGGCGGAGCGATTCGGTAAGCGGGCGGCCTCCGAAGTTGACACCATGCGCCTTCTGAAGCTCAAGCAGCATCTGATGCTGCTCTGTCGCAGCCGACAGGTCTGATGCGATTAACTGGTTATAATAATCTACTGCCTGTTTACTTGGATTTAGCATTGGGCTCCAGAGCTCCGTTTGCGGTAAATTGCGGCTTTTTCTTTTTCTCCAAGGCTTTTTCAACAGCAAATTCACTCATGTGTTTCACTATCCACTCAAAGTTTTCCACTCCTACCGAGTAATAATCCGCATCCGGTGCCGGATTCATGAAATCGATCGCGTACGGAATTCCATCCCGAATGGCGAATTCTACGGTGTTCATATCGTAACCCAACGCTTTGCATAATGCAAGCACATCACGCTCCATTTTCTTGAGCAGCTTTTTCGGAATGGGATCTTTCGAAACGTCGTAGTAACGGCGGTGAGGCTCAGCATCCGGATTGTAGCGCATGATTTGCGTGTATTTTTGGCCGATACCATAACAGCGGTAATAGTCTTCAAACTCGATACCTTCCTGCAGCATCATGCAGTCGATGCCCGATTCGTTATAGGCTTCGAAGAATTCATGCTTGTTGCGACATTTGGTAACGGCACGCCAGCCGCCACCGTCGAATGGTTTCAGGAATGAAGGGAATCCGACGTAATCAAAGGTCTTATCCCAGTCCACGGGGAATTTGAGATTTCTGAACGAATTAGACTCAGTGTTTGGCGGGTGCTGATTGTGAGGCAATATTGCGGTCTTGGGTACGGCAACGCCGGCCTGTTCCGCTATTATATTATCGATAAACTTGTCGTCGGCACTCCACCAAAACGGATTGTTAATCACATAGGTACCCTTCAACGAGGCCCACTTCAGATAAGACCGGTAGAACGGAACTTCATGAGAAATCCGGTCGATAATGACTTCATAACCAGGATCTTCATCCATATTAACAGCTTCAAGCTGTATGAATTCGGCCTTTATTTCACGTGAACCAAACGCCTTGTTAATGTTATGTACGAGTGCATCGGGAAACGTGGTTTCCATGCCTCTTAAAACTCCAATTTTCTTCATAGGTGTTTTTCCTGTTTAGTTATGTTCGTTGTCGCCACAAGAGCCGTGCGCGGTCTATATTTTCAGTTCAATGGATCTTTTTAAAGCAGATGTTTTGCTATCATTCCTCTCCAGGCCGGCCAGTCGTGGATAATTCCCGGTCCCCACACGTCCAGGTCGTACCATATCCCCTTTTGATACAAAATATTGCAAAAACTACGTGTGGCATCCAGACAGATATCGTGGTCGCCAGCTGCAAACCGGAGATCATTTCTGCGAATCTGCTCAAGATGGTTGTGGTCTTCTAATCGCGGCATATAATCTACCGGATTGTTGAAGTACACGTTATCGTCGTAGTGCCCGTCTGCAAATGCGCGCACATCATATTTCCCGCTCATGCCGATAACTTTGCGAAAAGTCCATGGATGTTTGAGCGCAAAATTTACCGCATGGTATGCCCCAAAGCTGGCACCGGCAGCAATTAGATATCTGTTTTCATTTGCATGATGAATGTAGGGAACCACTTCATCAATAATGTATTTCTCGTACTGGGCATACCTCGCAAAACGCACATCCGGCCCCACGCCGCGGTTGTAGAAACTTTCAGCATCTACAGAATCGACGCAAAATACCTGGTTTTGCCCGTTCTGAATCTGATGCCCGATGGTTTGAATCATTTTAAAATCTTCCCACTCAAAAAACCGCCCGTTACTCGATGGAAACACCAGTACGGGCGTGCCGGAGTGGCCAAAAACAAGCATTTCCATTTCTCTGCCCAGACTTGGACTCCACCACTTTACATAATTTCTCTGCATCTGCTGTAAGCCTGTTAATTTTTATGAGGTTCTTGATAACACTTTATGGAGTGCATTATAACTTTTTTCTGCATTATTAGAAAAAATGCTTTTCGAAATAACCGTCTGTGGTGCTTTTTAAACGATATTCAGAAGTCTTTCCGGCGTGTTACGGTTATTATAATGAAGCCAAAAATAAACAGCCATACAGCTGAAACCAGCACTGACTGCAACTCCGGAACCGAGGAAACCTCTCCGCCAACCAGCGCACTGAACGGGTTAGGAATAAGCCGGTTTAAGTTATAGACTGGCAGAAGCTGGCTGATGGTTGTAGGGTCTATCCAGCGGACGACGCCTTCAACAAATAACCCCCAGAAAAACACTCCAAGAAACGAGAGCGTGGTACTGTTAATGAACACGTTTACCACAAGCGCCATCATCATAAAACTTAAGAAGTACAGCGCATAGCCGGCGGTAAATGCCCGAAGTTCCCAAAGCGCACTTCCAATACCGGAATACCCTTTCTGGGATATAATAAATGCTCCCACAATGACTAGCAGCAACGTAGCCAACGCGCTTAAAACTAGCACAAGAACCACTCTGCCCGCTACAAGCTCATTACGGCTTACACCCTCAATGATGTACTGACGCCAGACTCCATTTACGATATCTCGGTTCGAAAAGCTCAGCAGAAACAAAATGAGCACATATACGCCATAGCTGCCAACGAACATCAGATACTGCCAGAGGCTGCCCGCGTTCGGAGCCAGAAAATCAAACAAATCCATTTCCTGCCCTTCCGTGCTAAAATCTGCGGACAAAAAAATACCAAACAGCATCGGAATAAACGCAGCATATAATAGTATTGCAATCCAGAACAATGGGTAAGATCTCAGCTTCAGGATTTCCACGTGGAGTAATCTTTTCATTTTGTGTCCTCCACGGCTTTGAGGAAAGAGGATTCCAGCGATGCACGGTGTAGCTGTATTTCACTCAGATATATACCTTTTTCACTAAGCCAGCGATTTACGTTAGAAGCATTTTCTGCGCCGGGCGAAAATGCGGCCACAACAAAGCCTTCCGTTTGCTCGACCTCAATGCTGTGCTCCCAGGACTTAAGCGCATCAATAATATGGCTCACAGGCTGATTTTCAAGCCCGAGCTTAAGCACAAAACCTGCTTTGCTCCGGCTTTCCCTGCGGATTTCCTCGGTCTTAATAAGCTCACCTTTTTTAAGTATGGCGGCATGCGTACACACCTTTTCAATTTCGTCGAGCATATGGCTGGCCAGAATGATGGTGCGCCCCTGCGCGGCCAAATCCCTTATCAGGTTTCGAATGTCTATTATTCCCTGCGGATCGAGTCCGTTTGTAGGCTCATCCAGAACCAGCACCGATGGGTTGGATAACAAAACGCCTGCAATTCCAAGACGCTGTTTCATACCAAGCGATAGCGACCTGAAGGGTCTGCCGGCAGCCTCAGCTATTCCCGTCTGTTTTAAAACTTCTTCTACCCGCAATTTTCGCTCTTCCGGTGGAATTCCGCGCAATATCGCAATCATATTCAGCTGATCGCTAATTCGGGTTTTTGGAAGGAAGTTTGGCTTTTCGAGCAGGGCGGAAACGTGCGAAGAAGATTCATTAGGAGAAGCTCCCTTCCACTGATATGTACCGGACCGGGGCTTGGTGACACCCAGAATTATAGAAAGCATTGTGGTTTTTCCACTGCCATTCGGACCTAACAGACCATATACGGAGCCTCCGGGAATTTCCAGCGAAATATCTTTCAGTGCCTGCAGCGCACCGTAGTTCTTACTCAGCCCGCTGATTTTTAGAATCGTGCTCATTCAGTTAGTATGCGTGGAGAAAAGTAGTTGATTAACAGAATATACTTAATTCCAAAGGCTAACAAAGCGCGCATCCGCTCGTAGCTTTAAATTTTCAAACAGGGGCTAGTCGGTGATCAGTATCAATCTGTGACATTCTATAATTGAAATCTAAGAAACAGCAATTCAGGTATAGAAACTAATTCAAAACTTAAAAACCACTATTGTCCGGGGAAACCATACTGGCCGTGAGGAGAAACCTACCAATTCTGTTAGGCAGGCCTGTCTGCCGCGGCGAAGACAGGCAGGCACTAAAAAGGAAAACACTAAAACCACTAAAGGTGAAATGTGTTTCCAATCAACCCGGCCTATGGAAAAAAATAGAGTTAAGAAGCGCGGCAGAGTGGAGCGTTAAAAATAAAGGATATAAGCTCTGACGATGCTGGTTTCGACTCCGCTCAACCAGCGTTCATTGTTATTCACGGACACTAATTCACAATTCAAAATTCAAAATTCAACATTCAACATTCAACATTCAACATTCAACACCTGT
>Ga0207421_10003197_pt1 | contig 19655 bp, 20 predicted proteins | sample SodLakKL_010_SED_4_FD_187542 | JGI IMG/M metagenome (GOLD analysis project Ga0207421, IMG submission 187542) | Alkaline sediment microbial communities from Lake Tanatar, Kulunda Steppe, Russia - 8KL_010_SED (SPAdes) (version 2) | ecosystem: Environmental > Aquatic > Non-marine Saline and... | reverse complement strand
GCTCGGGTCCTCGAGCGTGGCGGGACCGGCCAGCCGGTGCACGTGTGGGGCCTCGCCCTCGACATCAGCGCGAACAAGGCGCAGCAGGAGCTCATCGACTTCGTCGCCCAACACGACGAGCTCACCGGCTTGTTCAACCGTGAGCGCTTCACCCGCCAGCTCCGCGACGAGCTGCTCGCCGCTGAGGAGGACGGCTCGAGCCTCACGCTGGCCTGCCTCGACCTCGACGCCCTCGCCGCGCTCAACGATGTGCACGGTCGCACCGCCGGCAACGAGGCGCTCGTGGCCGTGGCCGACCGGCTGCTCGGCCTCGTCGACGACCGCCGATGCGTCGGCCGCGTCGACGGTGACGAGTTCGCGGTGCTGCTCCGCGACGACGCGCCACGCCCCGACGTCGAGCAGCGCCTCGAGGAGCTGCGCACGCTCGTCGAGCAGCCGCTGGCCGTGGCGGGCGCCCGGCTGGCGGTCACCGGCAGCATCGGCGCGACGGTCTACCCGCAGCGCGCCAAGGTCGACGCCGAGCAGCTGCTGCGCCAAGCCGAGCAGGCGGTCTACCGGGCCAAGCTGGCCGGCAAGAACCGCTACCACCTCTTCGACATCGACGCCGACGAGTGGCACCGCGCGCGCTACGGGCGCGTCGACGCGGTGCGGGTCGCCCTCGAGCGCGGCGAGTTCGTGCTGCACTACCAGCCGCAGGTCAACATGCGCACCGGCGAGGTCCTCGCCGTCGAGGCGCTCATCCGCTGGGCGCATCCCGAGCGCGGCCTGCTGCCCCCCCTCGGCGTTCCTGCCCGACCTCGACGGGCACCCCCTCACGATCGCCATCGGCGACTGGGTCATCGACGAGGCGCTGTCCCAAGTCGCCGCGTGGACCGCCCGGGGGCTGGTCTTCGCCGTCAACGTCAACGTCGACACGCTGCAGCTGCACGACCCCGGCTTCCTCGAGCGGCTCGAGGGCCAGCTCGCCCGCCAGCCGAGCGTCGCCGCCGAGCGGCTCAACCTCGAGGTCCTCGAGACCGGCGCCCTGGTAGACCTCGACCACGTCTCGCGGCTCTCCCGCCGCCTCAGCGAGCTCGGCGTCGGCCTCGCCCTCGACGACTTCGGCACCGGCTACTCCTCGCTGGCACTGCTCAAGGAGCTCTCAGCGCGGATCGTCAAGATCGACCGCAGCTTCGTGCTCGACCTGCTCGACGACCCCGAGCACGCGGTCATCGTCACCAGCATCATCGACCTCGGGCGCAACTTCGACCGGCAGGTCTTCGCCGAAGGAGTCGAGACCGTGCCCCACGGCCAACTGCTCCTCGAGCTCGGCTGCGAGCTCGCGCAGGGCTACGCCATCGCCCGGCCGATGCCGCCCGAGCGCCTCCCCGACTGGATGGCCTCCTGGCAGCCCCCGCCGGCCTGGCAGGCCGCCGCGCCAGCCACCCAGGAGCGCATGTCGGCGCTCGTCGCCGAGCTCTCGCATGACACGTGGTGGCACAGCCTCAAGGGCTACGCCCGAGAACAACGCGCCGAGCCGCCGGAGCTCGACCCTGCCGCCTGCAGGCTCGGGCGCTGGATCCGCCGCCGAGAGGCGCGACTCGCCGCAAACCCCCTCGCGAGCGTCCGCGCAGCCCACGAAGCCGCCCACGAGGGCGCCCGGCGCCTCGTCGCCGCGCAGCAGGCCGGAGACCGCGACGCGGCTGCGGCCGCGCTCAACGCCGTCGAGGCCGCCAGCGACGACCTCGACCGCGCCCTCGCTGACTGGCGACGGGATCTCACGACATGACAGCCGCCTCGACCTCAGCGGTCGCCCACGCCCGCGCGGCAACGAAGGGAGACCACCTCCCGGAGTTCCACGCCAAGGGCGACATCCTCGACGACGCCGCCTCGCAGACTCAGCGAACCACGGTCGCCTCCCCCCAGCACCCCCGCGCAGCCGCCCCGGCCCGCCCGAACACGGCGTTGCGAGCGTCGGGGGCGCTTCCGCGATGATCACGCCCGTCCGGCCGACCGGGACAATCCGGATCCACGGTCGCATCCCGCCACGCAGACACCGTGGTGCACGGGGGAAATGAGCCGTCCATGACCACACCACGCGTACCCGCCGGCTGGTAGCCCGACCTGGCCCTGCTCACCGGCCTGGGCGGCGTCGGCGTGGTCGGCCCGGATGGAGGCGAGTTGGCGTCGCCCGCGACGGAGGGCGCCGACGACGATGGGCTCGTCGGTCCGCTCGACCACCTGCCCTGTCAAGAGACTCAAGGCCACCTGCCGTTTCGCGTGGTCGGCGCCCTCGGCCGTGCCTGGCAGGCGAGCAGCCACCCGCGTCCCGAACCCGGCGCATCACCGCTTGCTGATGGTCCGCCGAGCGCAGAGCACCCAGCCCTGGGCACTCTGGGATGGCTGCCCCCGGAGCGGCGTTCATGCGGTACGGACCTGACCTTGGCCGACCCGATCTCGCTGCTCCTGCGAGCCGCTGGCTTGCCGCTGCTGAGGACGGCCCTCGCCTCACCCTGGGGCTCGCTGCCGGTTGACCGGGCGACGTCGCCAATCGGCCGGTCGCCGCCGATCCGGCCTGGAGGGCGATCGAGCCGCCCTGCCCAGCGCAGGAAGCACCGTCGCCGCCCGTCGGTGACGGGCCCACCGGGCTACTCCACGACATGGACGTTCTGCAGCTCCGGGACGACATCGAGCGAGGACCCGAGCGCGTCAACGAGCTGCTCGGCGCTCTCCCTCGGCGAGTCGGGACCCACCGAGATCGTGAACGACCCGTCGCGGAGGCCCTGCCCGCACGCAACCTGCGGGCCCATCGCAGGCGCGCCCACCAGCCTCGATCCGACCGACAACGCCATCCTCCCAGACCGACCCGCGTCACGCTCGCAGGCGATCTCCGCGGTGAGCTCCGTGAACCGCTCGAGGTCGGCGTCCGCGAGGTCGACGTTCACCCCGACGACACCGAGCTCATCGTGCTCGGCGAGCTCCACCGCTGACGGGCTGCGCATCGGCAACCGCGTGTCGAGCAGGTGGGCGGTCTCCTCGTCGTCCTCACACACCCACTCCGGCTCATCGCCATCCGCCTCGACGCAACCGGGCCAGTCGTCATGATCCACGGTTCTGGTCTCGAGCACCGCCGCAACCGACAGCACCGACTCGCCGATCAGCAACTCGCCCGCCGCGGCGTCAGCCACACCCGGCAGCGTGACCGTGAGCTGATCACCGTCGAGGTCGACGGACGCCCCGGAAGCGACCGCCTGAGCGCGCGCCGCGAGCGTGTCAGCGGCGGCCTCACGCTCCTGCTCCGACGACCCGGCCGGCAGCGCCAGCTCCACCACCGTCCACGTCGTCGCGACACCGTCGGAAGGGGACGGCGCCGGGTCCCCCTCGCCCGGCGCGCCAGCCGCCTCGTCCTCACCCTCGGTCTGCCCGGCGTCAGCCTGCCCCTCGCCCGCTTCAGCAGACGCCCGATCTGCGGAGCCTTCTCCAGCCTCGTCGGATGATGAGCCCCCGCCAGCGGCGATCACCGCGGCCGTGACGCCACCCGCCGCCGCGAGCGCGACGATCGCCGCGGCGGCCAGCAGCCAGCGGCTCCAGCCTCGCGACCCTTCAGGCCGACCGGCGCGGTCCGGCTGCCCGGCGTCGTGCTCGGCAGTGGCCTGGCCCGCGGCGGCCTCGTCGCTACCGCGCACCGCCTCGGTCCACTGCTGCCCGTCCCACCAGCGCCACCGGCCAGCGACCCCAGCAGGATCGGCATACCACCCCGGTGGGACTGATCCCCCAGCCATGCCCCCGTCCCTTGTCGTCAGATGCCCTCGGACCGGGCACCGCAGGCTACCCGTTGTCGGGTGAGCGACGGGAGCCCGCGGTTGGGGCGCGGCGACCCACCACGACACGGAGGCGCCGCACGCGCGGGGGCAGTCCCAGACGCCCCACGCCGGGCGGTGCGTCGACAACCGCACCACGCCAGCCGCATCGCAGGTTCAGCGTCCCTCGCCTCCGCGCCCGCGGAGGCGACGAGCAGAGCAGGCAGCCCGCCGCCGCAGGCCGATTCCGTCCACGAGTCTCCCACACGGATCTGCTACTGTGGCCGCTGCCCGGCGATCATGTCCGAGCATCCGTCCGGGCCGAGCCTCGGACACACTTGGGCAAGAGCACGTGGCAGCTCACGGCAACTGACCCAGCGCTACCGGGTCACGGCATGGGCCGCCTCTGGGAGGAGAACCGCTGGTCAGACCCTGAAAGGAGGGAGCCGGCGCGCAATACGCCCGCGTAGCTCAGGGGATAGAGCGACTGCCTCCGGAGCAGTAGGCCGCAGGTTCGAATCCTGCCGCGGGTACCACCACCAGCGCCGCCGCCCCCCGCGGCGCCCCTTGCGCGGGCTTGGCGGTCAGGCCCGCCCGCGCCGGCGCAGCTCGATCGCGGGGCAGCGGTCCATGACGACGTCGAGTCCCGCCTCTCGCGCCCTCGCCGCGGCCTCCTCGTCGACGACGCCGAGCTGCAGCCACACCGCCTTGGCGCCGGCGGCGATCGCCTCGTCGACGTGGACGCCGGCGCGATCGGAGCGGCGGAAGACGTCGACGACGTCGATCGGGCGCGGCACGTCGGCCACCGACGGGTAGGCGGTGCGGCCGCGGACCTCCTCCTCGCCGGGGCGGACCGGATGGACCTCATAGCCGTGCTCCTCGAGCACGCCCATGACCTGATGGCTCGGTCGCCCCGGGCTCGGCGAGGCCCCCACGACGGCGAAGACCTTCGCGGTGTCGAGGATGCGGTCGATGACCTCGCGCTGCGCGTCGCCCACGGCTTCGCCCTCTCGTCGTCGCTCGCCGGGGCCAACAGCGCACGAGGCCCCGGTGTTCCCCGCGCGGGTGCGCCACCGACCATGGTCCCCACCGCAGGGTCCGCTCGTCCCGCCCGCTACCATGCCGTGGCCGCCGGCACGCGCTCATCCGAACCCGAGCCCCGACGCCAAGGCGGCGAGCACCCGAGCCTGGAGGCCCGCTGTGAACCTCATCGTCCGCATCGTCGTGACCGGCGTGGCCCTATGGGTGGCCACCGCGCTCGTACCCGGCGTCGAGGTCGGCGGCGAGGGCACCGACCAGGCCATCACCCTCGGTCTCGTCGCCGTCGTCTTCGGCGTCGTCAACGCGGTCATCGCGCCCATCCTCAAGACCCTCGCGCTGCCGCTCTACGTGCTGACCTTCGGCCTCTTCGCGCTGATCGTCAACGCCGTGCTCTTCCAGCTCGTCGGCTGGATCGCCGCCCAGCTCGCCCTCGACTTCGTCGTCGAGGACTTCCTCGCCGCGCTGCTCGGCGCCGTCGTCGTCGGGCTCGTGAGCTGGGCGGTGGGGCTGCTCGCCCGCGATTGAGGGCCGGCGCGGCGGCCTGGGCCGTGAGGGCGCCCACGGGGGCCTGGGCCGTCGGGGCCCGCGGGATGACGTGGACGCCGGGGGTCCCCCGCGCTACCGTCTGAGGGACACGGACGCATCCGCGGCCGTGCGTGCGACACCCGGGGAGCTCGGGGAGGCCGAGCTGAGAGGGTGACCGCGACGGGCCATGCCCGCCGTCCGTCACCGACCCGTGGAACCTGAGCTGGGTAATGCCAGCGGAGGGAGGTGGCGATGATCGAGCGCTCCGCTCACCGCGAGGTCCTCGTCCTCGCGGGCGGCGACCCGGTGCCCGCCTCGCTCGCCTCGGCGCTGCCGCGCCCCGACCGCGTCATCGCCGCGGACTCCGGGCTGGCCGCCGCCGAGCGCCTCGGCCTCGCCGTCGACCTCGTCGTCGGCGACATGGACTCCGTCGACCCGGCCCTGCTCGCCCGGGCCGAGGCCGACGGCGCCCGCATCGAGCGCCACCCCTCCGCGAAGGAAGCCACCGACCTCGCGCTCGCGCTCGACGCGGCGTGCGAGCACGCCCCGGCGAGGGTCACCGTCGTCGGCGGCCATGGCGGTCGCCTCGACCACCTCCTCGCCGGCGCGCTGCTGCTGGCCTCGGAGCGCTACGCCGCGCTCGAAGTCGGCGCGCTCATGGGCACGGCGACGGTCACCGTCGTGCGCGAGCGCGCGGTGCTCACCGGGGAGGACGGCGAGGTCGTCTCGCTGCTCGCCGCCGGTGGGCCCGCCCGCGGCGTGGAGACCGACGGCCTGGCCTACCCGCTCGCCGGCGAGACCCTCTGGCCGGGCTCGACCCGCGGGGTGAGCAACGCCCTCGCCGGCAGCCAGGCCACCGTCACGCTGCGCGAGGGCGTCCTCCTCGCGATCCAGCCGGGTGCGCACAGCCCCGACCCCACCACTGCTGGAGGATGACGATGACCCGCACGACCCTGTCCCGCCCCCGGGCGGCGCACCTGCCGCTCGCGCTCGCCGCGCTGCTGCTCGCCCTCGCCCTGGCCCTCGCGGCCTGCGCCGAGGACGAGCCCGCCGAGGAGGTCGACGACGACGTCGACGAGGAGGTCGACGAGCCCGACGACGAGCCCGACGAGGAACCCGACGACGAGCCCGAGGAGGACGCCGAGGCCGACGAGCCGCGCGAGCTCACCCTGCTCACGCACGACTCCTTCGAGGTCAGCGAGGACGTGCTCGCGTCGTTCACCGAGCAGACCGGCATCGAGGTCAGCGTCGCGCCGTCCGGCGACGCCGGCACCGCGCTGAACCAGGCGATCCTCACCCAGGACGCCCCGCAGGGCGACCTGCTCTTCGGCGTCGACAACACCTTCCTGTCCCGCGCGCTCGACGAGGACCTCTTCGTGCCCTACACCTCGCCGCTGCTCGACGACGTCGACGACGCGCTCATCCTCGACGAGGAGCATCGCGCGACCCCGATCGACTACGGCGACGTCTGCCTCAACTACGACCGCGGCTGGTTCGACGAGCACGACGTCGACGTGCCCACCGACCTCGACGACCTCACCGACGAGGCCTACGACGGCCTGCTCGCGGTGACGAACCCCGCGACCTCCTCCCCCGGGCTCGCGTTCCTCCTCGCCAGCGTCGAGCGCTTCGGCGACGGCGAGCACCTCGCGTTCTGGGAGGGCCTCGTCGACAACGACGTCGTCGTCACCGACGGCTGGTCGGAGGCCTACTACGACGAGTTCAGCGGCACCGGCGGCGGGGACCGCCCGCTCGTCGTCTCCTACGCCTCGAGCCCGCCCGCCGAGGTCCTCTTCGCCGACCCCCAGCCCGACGAGGCGCCCACCGGCGTCATCGAGGAGAGCTGCTTCCGCCAGATCGAGCACGTCGGCATCCTCGCCGGCACCGACGCCGAGGCCGAGGCGCAGGAGCTCATCGACTTCATGCTCGACGTGCCGTTCCAGGAGGACATGCCGCTGAACATGTTCGTCTTCCCCGTCAACGAGCGCGCCGAGTTGCCGGAGGTCTACGTCGAGCACGCCGTCGTGCCCGACGACCCGTTCGAGATCGCCCCCGAGGAGATCGGTGAGCGGCGCGAGGAGTGGATCGACGAGTGGACGGCGACGGTCCTGCGCTGAGCGCACCCGAGGCGGCGCCCGCCGCCCCGCCGGCCGCACGCCGGCGACGGTGGGTGCCGCTCGCTCTGCTCGCGCTGCCTGCGGCCTTCCTCGCGGCGTTCTTCCTCCACCCGCTCGCGCGGATCGTCGGGCTGGGCCTCGCGCCCGAGGGCTCCCTCGAGCTCGGGGTCCTCGGGCGGGTGCTCACCGACGAGAGCGTCCGCTCCGTCGCGTGGTTCACCCTCTGGCAGGCCGTCGTCTCGACGCTGCTGACCCTCGCGGTCGCCCTGCCGGGCGCCTACGCGGTCAGCCGCATGGACTTCCCCGGGCGCTCGCTCGTGCGCGCCGCGGCCACGGTGCCGTTCGTCCTGCCGACCGTCGTCGTCGGCTCGGCGTTCCTCGCGCTGCTCGGGCCCCGCAGCCCGATCAACGCCGCCCTCGAGGCGGTGCTCGGCTCGGGCGCGCCGACCCTCGACCTGCGGCGCACCGTCACCGCGATCCTCATCGCCCACGTCTTCTTCAACTACGCCGTCGTCCTGCGCACCGTCGGTGGGCTGTGGTCGCACCTCGACCCGCGCCTCGAGGACGCCGCCCGGGTCCTCGGCGCGTCGCGCTGGCAGGCCTTCCGCGAGGTGAGCCTGCCGCTGCTGCGCCCGGCGATCGCCTCCTCGGCGGCGATCGTCTTCCTCTTCACCCTCACCTCCTTCGGCGTCGTGCTCATCCTCGGCGGACCGGGACGGGCCACGATCGAGGTGGAGATCCACCGCGCGACGACCCAGCTGCTCGACCTGCCGCTGGCCTCCGCGCTCGCGCTGCTCCAGCTCGCCGCCGTCCTCGCCGCGCTCGCGGTCTACGGCCGGCTGCAGCGCCGGGCGACCCGGCAGCGCCTCGTCGCCGCCGCGCACGCCGCCCGCCCACCGACCAGCCGCGGCGAGCGTGCGTTCCTCGCCGCGAACCTCGCCGTCGTCGCGCTGCTGCTGCTCGCCCCGCTGCTCGTGCTCGTCGAGCGCTCCTTCGCCGGGCCCGACGGCTACACCCTCGCGGCCTGGCAGGGGCTCTTCGACACGCGCGACACCGTGCTCGCCGTCGCCCCGGGCGAGGCGGTGCGCAACTCGCTGCTCTTCGGGGCCAGCGCGACCGTGCTCGCCCTGCTGGTCGGCGGGCTCGCCGCCTCGGCCGCCGCGCTCGGCGACGGGCGCGCCTCCCGACTCGTCGACCGGGCGCTCATGCTGCCGCTCGGCACCTCCGCGGTGACGCTCGGCTTCGGCTTCCTCATCGCCCTCGACACCCCGCCGCTCGACCTGCGCGGCTCGCCGCTGCTCGTGCCGATCGCCCAGGCGCTCATCGCCACCCCGTTCGTCGTGCGCACGCTCCTGCCGGTGCTGCGCTCGATCGACGCGCGGCTGCGCGAGGCCGCCGCGGTCCTCGGCGCGCGGCCGCTGCGGGTGTGGGCCGAGGTCGACCTGCCGATCGTCGGGCGCGCCCTGCTCGTCGCCGCGGGGTTCGCGTTCGCGATCGCCGTGGGAGAGTTCGGGGCGACGGTGTTCGTCGCCCGCGCGGAGCTGCCGACGATGCCGGTGGCGATCTTCCGGCTGCTCGGACGGCCGGGCGTGGCGAACTTCGGGGAGGCGATGGCGATGTCGACACTGCTCGCGGCGATCACCGCGACGGCGATCGTCATGATCGACCGCATCCGCGTCGGCCAGATCGGACGGTTCTGATGCTCGAGGTCACCGGACTGACCGTCGCCTACGGCGCCCACGTCGCCGTCGACAACGTCGACCTCGACGCCGCCCGGGGCGAGGTCGTCTGCGTCCTCGGGCCCTCGGGCTGCGGCAAGTCGACGCTGCTGCGCGCGATCGCCGGCCTCGAGCCGCCGGTGGCCGGGCGCATCGCCCTCGGCGGCCAGGACGTCACCGCCGCGCGCCCCGACGAGCGCCACGTCGGGCTCATGTTCCAGGACCACGCCCTGTTCCCCCACCGCAGCGTCGGCGAGAACGTCGCCTTCGGCCCGCGGATGCGCGGTGCCGCCGCCGCGGACATCGAGCGGGCGGTGCGCGACTCCCTCGCCCTCGTCGACCTCGAGGGCTTCGCCGACCGGCCCGTCGCCGAGATCTCCGGCGGTGAGCAGCAGCGCGTCGCCCTGGCCCGCGCGATCGCGCCGCGCCCGCGCCTGCTCATGCTCGACGAGCCGCTCGGCTCCCTCGACCGGGCGCTGCGCGACCGGCTGCTCACCGAGCTGCCGCGACTGTTCGCCGCGGTCGGCACGACGGTGCTCTACGTCACCCACGACCAGGAGGAGGCACTGAGCCTCGCCGACCGCGTCGCGGTCATGCGCGAGGGGCGCTTCGCGCAGATCGGCGCACCCGAGGCGGTGTGGCGCGCGCCCGCCGACGGCTTCGTCGCGCGCTTCCTCGGCCACGAGCCGATCCTCGCTGCGACGGTGCGCGGCGGCGTCGCCGCCACCGCCCTCGCCGACGTGCCCGTCGAGGCCGCCGACGGCGAGGCGCTGCTCGTCGTCCTGCCCGGCGCGGTGAGCCTCGCCGCCGACGCCGGGGACCCCGCCGGGCCGAAGGTGTCGGGTGAGGTCACCGCCCGGCGCTTCGCCGGCGACCACCTCGCCCTCGTCGTGGCGACCGACGCCGGGGTCGAGCTCACCGTCGGGGTGTGGCGCGCGCCGGCGCCCGAGCCCGGCGAGCGCGTCGACCTCGCGATCGACCCCGCCGAGGTCACCGTCCTGCCGGCGGGCGACCGCGCCTCCTGACCGGGCAGGGCTCAGGAGCCGCCGAGGCCGACCTGGGTGACGTGGGCAGCGTCGTGACCGGCCTCATGGAGCATCCTCACGACCCGGGGTGAGAGGTTCTCGTCGAGTAGGAGTCTCATCCCGCAGGGGTCAGTGGGATCTCACGCTCACGGGTGGCTGCCGCGGCGTACTCGAGCGCGCCGAGCACGTCAGCATGGTCGAGTTGGGGGTAGTGCTCGAGGACCTCATCGACCGAGCGGCCCGCAGCGAGCTGTCCCACGATCGCGCTTGCGGTGACAGGCGTCCCCCGGATGCACGGCAGTCCCTGCATCCGGTCGGCGTCGATGGAGATCCGCTCGAAGCTCATGGGGACAGGCTGCGTGATGACGCGCCGACGGGGTGACGCATCGACGAGCTCGACGGCCATCCGCTGCGCGCAGGGCAGGGTCGGGCGCATCCCGGCTCCCCGCCATCGCGACACCAGAGCACGCGCCGCCCGCCGCGCAGCGCCTCAGTTCCGGGAGCGACGCCCCGTGGCCCCAGCGCGCCGCGGACTCAGTAGCCGCCGAGGTCGGACTCGGCGTCCTGCTCGGGGAAGTCCTCGAGCGCCCCGCGGGGTCGCTCGTCCCAGGCGAACATCAGCGGGGTCTGGAGGTAGGCCACGAGCAGCTCGGCGACGTTGCGGATGCCGTCGAGGTGGGTGCGCTCCCAGCCGTGGCTCGCGTCGACGCCGCAGCCGATGAGCGCCGCGCGGGTCTCCGCCCCGGCGCCGAGCGCCGAGGAGATGTCGGAGCGGTAGAAGTTGAAGACGTCGCGCTGGGCGGGGATGCCGACGTCGCGGCAGAGCCTGAGCAGCTTGCGGGTGAGGTGGTAGTCGAACGGGCCGATCTCGTCCTTCATCGCGACGTTGACGCCGGTCTCGCGGGAGTACTGCCCCGGCGCGACGACGGCGTTGTCGACCGAGACCATCTCGGCGACGTCGCCGTCGAGGCCGTGGCTCGCGCCCTGGCCGACCTCCTCGGCGATCGTCACGAGCAGGTGGGCGGTCACCGGCAGGGCGACGCGGTGGTCGACGAGGCACTTGAACGCGCCGAGCGCGGCGGCGAGGCCCGCCTTGTCGTCGAGGTGGCGGGAGTTGACGAAGCCCGCCCGGGTGATGACCGGCGCAGCGTCGAGGGCGACGAAGTCCCCGGCGCGGATGCCGAGCCCCTCGGTCTGCTCGGCGGTGTCGACGAACTCGTCGATGCGGACCTCGACGTGGGCCCAGCTCGTCGGCTGGTCGTCGACGGCGTCGCCGAAGGTGTGCCCGGAGGCGAGCAGCGGCAGGACGGTGCCGGTGTAGGCGGTGTCGCTGTCGTCGGTGAAGACCCGCACCCGCGCGCCCTCGGCGAAGCGCGGGCTGAACGTGCCGACGGGGCTGAGCTGGAGCCGGCCGTTGTCGCGGATGCGCTTGACGACGCAGCCGATGACGTCGGAGTGCACGACGACGGCGCGGTCGGGGCGCTCCTGAGCGCCCTTGAGCTCGGCGACGAGGCTGCCGAGGCGGGTGAGGTAGAAGCCGACGCCGATCGCCTCGAGCTCCTCGCCGATGAGGTGCATGACCTCGTCGGTGCGCCCGGTCGGGCTCGGGGTGCGCAGCAGGCGCAGGAGCACGTCGCGGACGTAGTCCATGTCGATCGGCAGGAGCTTCGCGCTCAACGGGACACCACCTCGGTCGGCTCGGCGGCAGCGTAGCCGTCGGGGCGGCGCTCGCGCGGCGGGGCGACCGCGGCGGGGCGCGCGGTCGCCGGGGGGCCGGCGGCGGCCCCCGCGCACCCGGCGGCCTCGGCGCGCTCCACGCCGCCTGCGGGCCCGGCGGCCCCCGCGGACCCCGCGGCAGCCTCGACGAGCGCCCGCCACAGCGGACGGCCGAGGGCGCCGCCGCTGAGCTCGGGATGCCACTGCACGCCGACCTCGAAGCGCGCCGGGTCGGCGATCGCCTCGATCGTGCCGTCGCCCGCGCGGGCGACGACGGCGAGGCGGCCGGGGTCGGCGACGGCGAAGCGGTGCAGCGACGGCACGACGCCGACGGTGGCCCCGAGACGGTGCGCGACCCACGAGGCCGCCTCGAGGCGCACCCGGTGGCGACCCATCGGCCCTCCCGGCGGCGGGGCGTGGCCGTCGACCCGCGCGAGCGCGCCCCCGCTGCGCACCGCGAGGAGCTGGACCCCCCGGCACACCCCGAGGACCGGCAGGCCCTGCGCCCGGGCGGCGGCGAGCAGGGCGGCGTCGCTGGCGTCGCGAACGGGGTCGCCCTGGCCGGGGGGCTCGCCGAGGGCCGGGTCGGTGACGTCGTCGCCGCCGGTGAGCACGAGCGCGTCGGCACGCGCGAGGACCGCGACGGCGCGACGCCCGCGCACCCCGAAGGGCAGCACGACGGGGATGCCGCCGGCACGCGCGACCGCGCGCTCGTAGGCGACGTTCGTGCCGACGAGCCGCTCCTTGCGGCCGTCGTAGCGCGCGCGCACCGACGCCGATGACAGGGCGATCACCGGCGGCGCGACCATCAGGGCTCGCCGTGGCGGGTGACGAAGGTCGCGAAGCGCTCGTGCTCGCGCTCGAGGGCGGTGAGCCGGCGCTGCGCAGGGGCACCGAGACGGTTCGTCGTGGCGGTGAAGAGGACGTTGATGAGGCTCATCGGGGCGACGAAGCTGTCGACGACGCCGACGCCGTCGGTCGCGCAGGCCAGGTGCACGAGCGCCCGGCGGCTCGCGGGGTTGGGGTAGCGGTCGCCGATCGTCACGAGCGGCACGCCGAGGTCGAGGCAGGCCGCCGAGAGCCGGTCATGCTCGGTCTGGGCACGACGGAACGGGAACATCACGACGAGGTCGTCGGCGCCGAGATCGAGCAGCCCGTCGCCCGCGCCGGTGCCGGCGACCGGCAGGACCCGCACGTCGGCGCGCACGACGTTGAAGAGCGCCCCGGCGTAGGCCGCGAGCGTGTGCTGCTTGCGGAAGTCGGCGAAGGCCACGCGGCGGGCGGCCACGAGCCGGTCGACGACCGCGGCGAGGTCGGCCTCGTCGAGGCCGGCGTAGGTGCGCTCGAGGTTGGCGACGTCGGCGGCCCACGTCTCGGCGACGGTGTGGCCGAGCTCGCCCTCGGTGGCGTCGAGGCCGCGGGCGAGGAGGTCGAGCGGGGAGCCGTTGGGCACGCGCAGCGACGCGCGGGCGGCGGTGCGGAACGCCGCGAAGCCGTCGAGGCCGAGCTTGGCGACGAAGCGCGTCACCGTCGGCTTGGAGACCCCGGCGGTCTCGGCGAGCTCGGTGGCGGTGAAGCCGACGAGGAGGTCGGGCGAGGCGAGCACGACGTCGGCGACCCGGCACTCCGACGGGCTGAGGCTGTCGTAGGCCTCGCGGATCTGCGCGGCGAGGTCGCTCACGCCCGGCCCCCCTCGCCGGGCCTCCCATCGGCCGGGGAGCCCCCCGCGTCGAGCGCGTCGAGCAGCGTCGCGGCGGTCGTGAGCTCGGCATAGCTCTGGCCGAGGTCGCGCATCGCCATGTCGTGGCGGTCGGCCTCGACTGCCGCGCAGCCGTCCTCGACGACGCGGACGACGAAGCCGAGATCGGCGGCGTGACGGACGGTGCTCTCCACGCACTCGTGGCTGAGCACCCCGCAGACCGCGAGGTGGGTCACCCCGAGGTTGCGCAGGAGGTACTCGAGGTTCGTGCCGATGAACGCATCGGAGGCGGTCTTGGCGACGACGAGGTCGTCGGGCTCGGGCGCGAGCGCCGGCAGGATCTCCCCGTCGGCGTCGCCGGGGGGCACGTGGAGGCCGAGCGCGCGGTGGCAGCCCGAGCGCTCCGCGCCGGTCGGCGTCAGCGACTCGATCTTCGTGAAGACCACCGGCACGCCGCGCCGGCGCGCCGCGGCGGCGAGCGCGGCGGTGTGGGGCACGACGACGTCGGTGAGGCGTCGGCGGTAGGGCTCGAGGAGGTCGGGGCGGCCGAGCTCGGCGGCGGCGGCGAACATCCCCCGGTCGGGGGCGGCGCAGAGCAACTGGAGGTCGATGACGAGCAGGGCGAGGCGCTCGACGTCGAGCGGCGGCCACGACGCCTGGGGGTAGACCGCCGCGAGGAGCTCGCGGTCGCTCGGCCGGTCCCCCGCACCGGCGCTCATGCGTCCTCGGTGGCGAGCCGGCGCACGGCGCCGCGCAGGACCGTCGCCCCGGCGACGAGGTCGTCGGGCTCGGTGCGCTCGAGCGGGGAGTGGCTGCGCCCGTCGATGCTCGGCACGAAGACCATCGCCGTGGGCACGTGGGGGGCGACGACCTGGGCGTCGTGCCCCGCGCCGGAGGGCATGCGCCGCGCCTCGAGGCCCGCCTCGGCGGCGGACTCGGCGGTGAGGTCGACGAGGCGGCCGTCGAGCGGGGTCGGGTCGGTGAGGCTCTCGCGGGTCAGCGACACCTCGAGGTCGTGGGCCTCGGCGGCAGCCTCGGCGTGGGCGCCCACGGCGCGCTCGAGCGCCTCGATGACCGCGCGGTCGCGGTCGCGCATGTCGAGGTGCAGCGTGGCCCGGCCGGGCACGATGTTGTCCGCCCCGGGCGCGAGGGCGAGGCGCCCGCAGGTCACGACGGCGTCGGCGGCGCCGACCTCGGCGGGCAGGCCCGGGAGCGCGGCGAGGAGGTCGGCGGCACCGCGGGCGGCGTCACGACGCAGGTGCATCGGCGTCGTGCCGGCGTGGTCGGCGCGGCCGACGAACTCCACGGTCACCCGGCCGACCCCGACGATGTGGGTGACGACGCCGACGGGGATGCGGGCCTCGTGGAGGATCGCGCCCTGCTCGATGTGCATCTCGAGGTAGGCGGCCACGGCGGCGGGGTCGACGGCGGCCGAGCCGATCGCGGTGGGGTCGTAGCCGGCGGCGCGCATCGCCTCGACGAGCGGCGTGCCGTCACGGCCCTCGATGCCCTCGAGGTCGGCGGCGGCCAGCCCGCCCATCGCGGCCTTCGAGCCGAGGAAGCCGGTGTAGGCGCCCTCCTCGTCGGTGAAGGAGACCGCCTCGACGGGCCGGGAGAGCGCGACGCCCTCCTCGGCGAGGCTGCGCACGACCTCGAGGGCGGCGATGACCCCGAGCGCGCCGTCGAGCGGCCCGCCGTTGGGGACGCTGTCGAGGTGGCTGCCGACCCACACCGGGGGCCCGGGCGGGCCGTCGAGGCGCATGAAGACGTTGCCGGCGGCGTCCTCGCGGTAGCCCAGCCCGGCCTCCTCGCAGCGGCGGGCGAGCCACGCCCGCGCCTCGCCGTCGGCGGCGGAGAACGACGGGCGGCTCACGCCGCCGTCGCCGTCGGCACCGAAGCCGGCGAGGGTGTCGAGGTCGGCGAGGAAGCGCTCGGCATCGAGGGTCATCCAGCGTGCTCCTTGGGATCGGTGTCGGAGGCGAAATGGCAGGCCACGGGATGGCCGACGGCGGCGTCGTCGAGCGGCGGCAGCTCCTCGCGGCAGCGCGGCTCGGCGCGGTAGCAGCGGGGCGCGAAGGCGCAGCCGACGCCCTCGTCGGTGAGCCCGGAGGCGTCACCGGGAGCGACGAGGCGCAGCCGCTGCCCGCGCGCCTGCCCGGGGACGGGCACCGCGGAGAGCAGCGTGTGGGTGTAGGGGTGACGCGGCTCGCGGAAGAGCACCTCGCGGGGCGCCTGCTCGACGATGCGCCCGAGGTACATCACCGCGACCTCGTCGCAGAGGTTCTCCACGACGGCGAGGTCGTGGGCGATGAAGAGGTACGTCAGCCCGAGCTCGCGCTGGAGCTTGCGCAGGAGGTTGAGCACCTGCGCCTGGACGCTGACGTCGAGCGCGCTGACCGGCTCGTCGAGCAGGAGGACGTCGGCGCTCGCGGCGAGCGCCCGGGCGATGCCGATGCGCTGACGCTGCCCACCAGAGAACTCGTGGGGGTAGCGCCCGGCGAACTCCGGGCGTAGGCCGACGAGGTCGAGGAGCTCGGCGGCGCGCTCCTCGCGCGCGGGCGCGTCGAGGCCGGCGAGGTGGCGCATCGGCGCGTCGAGGGTCTGACGCACGGTCTTGCGCGGGTTGAGCGAGGAGTAGGGGTCCTGGAAGACGAACTGCACCCGGCTCGCGAACTCCTTGCGGGGGATGTCGCGGACGTCGCGGCCGTCGAGGAGGACCTCCCCGCCGGTGGGCTCGTGCAGGCCCATGATCGTCTTCGCGAGCGTCGACTTGCCGCAGCCGCTCTCCCCGACGACGCCGAGGGCGTTGCCGGCCTGCAGCGAGAACGAGACGAGCTGGACGGCCTTGAGCGCCGGGGCGGTCGCGCCGAAGAGGCGCCGCCGGCCGAGGAAGTGCTTCTCGAGCCCGCGGACCTCGAGCACCGGGGTCGCCCTCATGGCCGCGCTCCCGGCTTGATGCAGCGGGCCGCGATGCCGTCGCCGAGGGGCCGCAGCGCGATCTCGCCGCGCCGGCAGGCCTCCTCGACGACGTCGCAGCGCGGGGCGAACGCGCAGCCGTCCGGCAGACGGTTGAGCGCCGGCGGCAGCCCCGGGATGACCTCGAGCTCGCGCGCTCCCTGCCCGAGGGCGGGCACGCAGTCGATGAGCCGGCGGGTGTAGGGGTGGCGGGGGTCCTCGAAGACACGGTCGACGGGGGCCTCCTCGACGACCTTGCCGGCGTACATCACGACGACGCGGTCGCAGAGCTCGGAGATCACCCCGAAGTCGTGGGTGATGAAGAGCAGCGCCATGCCGAGGCGCTCGCGCAGCTCGATGAAGAGGTCGAGGATCTCGGCCTGCACGGTGACGTCGAGGGCGGTCGTGGGCTCGTCGGCGATGAGCAGCTCGGGATCGTTGGCGAGCGCCATCGCGATGACGACGCGCTGGCGCATGCCCCCGGACAGCTCGTGGGGGAACTCGTCGAGGCGGCGCTCCGGCTTGGGGATGTGGACGGCCTCGAGGAGCTCGCGGGCGCGCCCGCGCGCGGCCTTGCGCGAGAGGTCCTGGTGGCGGCGGATCATCTCGACGATCTGCTCGCCGATCGACAGTACCGGGTTGAGCGTCGTCAAAGGGTCCTGGAAGACGCAGGCCACACGGTTGCCGCGGACGTCGCGCAGCACCCGGTCGGAGGCGGTGACGAGGTCGGTGCCCTCGAGCTCGATCGAGCCGTCGACGATGCGCCCGGGCGGGTCGGGGATGAGCTGGAGGACCGACATCGCGGTGACGGTCTTGCCCGAGCCCGACTCGCCGACGAGGCCGACGGCCTCGCCGCGGGCGACGTCGAGGTCGACGCCGTCGACGGCGCGGAAGACCTCGCCCTCGACGGTGAAGTGCGTCGCGAGCCCGCGGACGGCGAGCAGCGGGTCGCCGGCCCGGCCAGCGTGGATGTCGGTGGTCATCGGCTCGGGTCTCACTTCAGCTTGGGGTCGAGCGCGTCGCGGAGGCCGTCGCCGACGAAGTTCAGCGAGATGACGACGAGGAAGATCGCTGCGCCGGGGACGATGGACACGTGCGGCGCGCGGGTGATGAAGTCGCGGCCGGCGCCGAGCATCGTGCCCCAGTCCGACGTCGGCGGCTGCGCGCCGAGGCCGAGGAACGACAGCCCCGCGGTCTCGGTGATCATCCAGCCGACCGTCGTCGACATCGTGACGATGATGACCGGCAGGACGTTGGGCAGGACCTCGCGGAAGAGGATCCGCATGCGCGAGAAGGCGAGCGCGCGGGCGGCGTCGACGTACTCCGAGGAGACGAGCGTGACGGTCGCGCCGCGCACCGCGCGGGCGAAGAAGGGGATGTTGACGACCGAGATCGCGATCATCGCGTTGATGAGGCCGGGGCCGAGCACCGCGACGAGGCCGATGGCGAGCAGGAGGTAGGGGAAGGCCATGAGGACGTCGACGCTGCGCATGAGCGCGCTGTCGACGATGCGGCCGTAGAAGCCGGCGAAGAGGCCGATGAGCGAGCCGATGAAGGCGGCGATGAGCGTGGCGAAGACGCCGACGGCGAGGCTCACGCGCGCGCCCCACACGAGGCGGGAGAGCATGTCGCGGCCGAGGTGGTCGGTGCCCAGCGGGGCGCCGGGGCTGCCCACGCCCTCGAGGCGCCGGCTCGCGTCGACGGTGTCGGGGTCGGGCAGCGGCAGCAGCGGCGCGATCGTCGCGACGAGCAGGACGAAGGCGAGGACGACGAGGCCGGCGGCGGCGAGGCGGTTGCGGACGAGGCGCTTCCACGTGCCCGCGCCCGGCGCGGCGGTCGTCTCGATGGGGGTCGGGTCGACGGCGCTCATTCGACGCGGATCCGTGGGTCGAGGACTGCCTGGAGGATGTCGGCGGCGAGGTTGATGAGGACGTAGCTCGTGGCGACGAGCAGCACCCCGCCCTGCACGAGGAGGATGTCGCGGGTGCCGATGGCGTTGACGAGCATGCGCCCGATGCCCGGCCAGCCGAAGACCGTCTCGATGTAGACCGCGCCACCGAGCAGGAAGCCGATCTGCACGCCGATGACCGGCACGATCGCGACGATGGCGTTGCGGAAGGCGTGGCGCATCACGACCCAGCGGCTGGCGAGCCCCTTCGACTGGGCGGTGCGGACGTAGTCGGCGCGCAGCACCTCGAGCATGTTCGAGCGCGTGATCCTCGCGATGACGCCGGAGGCGACGAGCGCGAGGGCGGTCGCGGGCAGGACGAGGTGGTGGGCGATGTCGAGCGGTCCCCCACCGCCGAACGCCGAGCGCATCCCGCTCGTGGGGAACCAGCCGAGGTTGAGGGCGAAGACGACGATGAAGATGAGCCCGAGCCAGAAGGAGGGCATCGACAGACCGACGAGGGCGCCGATGGTGAACGCGCGGTCCTGCCATTTGTGCTGCTTGACCGCGGCGACGATGCCCGCGGTGAGCCCGAGCAGGACGACGATGACGAGCGCGGTGCCGGCGAGCAGCAGCGTGGCGGTGAAGCGCTCGGTGATCTCGTCGAAGACGGGGCGGTTGAGGGAGTAGGACCGCCCGAAGTCGCCCTGGGCGACGTTGGTGATCCACGAGACGTACTGCATGTGCACGGGCTGGTCGAGCGCGAGGTCGGCCTCGAGCGCGGCGACGTTCTCGGGGGTGGCGTAGGACCCGAGGATGGCCCTGGCGGGATCACCGGGGATGAGGACCATCATCCCGAAGACGAGCAGCGAGACGCCGAAGAGCACCGGCACGACCTGCAGGAGCCGCCGGATGAGGTAGGCGCGCACGACTCGCCTTTCGCTCGGGTCGGTCGGGTCGGTCGGGTCGGTCGGGGTGGGTGCGGGGCGCCGGCCGGCGGGCGGGGCGCGCAGTGGTGTTCGTACCGCGCGCCCCGCCGCCGGTCAGGCGGTGGGCGTCGTGCGAGGCCCGCCTAGCGGGAGACGTCCCCGAGCCGCAGCAGGAACGAGGGATGCAGCTCGAAGCCCTCGATGTCGGGGGCCATGGCCACGTTCTGCTTCCAGCTCGCGACGAACACCCACGGGGCGTCCTC
>Ga0207421_10003196_pt1 | contig 19658 bp, 32 predicted proteins | sample SodLakKL_010_SED_4_FD_187542 | JGI IMG/M metagenome (GOLD analysis project Ga0207421, IMG submission 187542) | Alkaline sediment microbial communities from Lake Tanatar, Kulunda Steppe, Russia - 8KL_010_SED (SPAdes) (version 2) | ecosystem: Environmental > Aquatic > Non-marine Saline and... | reverse complement strand
TGATGATAGGCGTCAGCGAAGAAGTTTGTATGGTACCAAGCGCCCGAAGAAGTAGGGTTTAGTAATGTTAACTTTTTAGTTATTTGACCAATGCGAAGAAGAAGTGCCGAAAAGAGAATCGTAAAGCCGGATCCGGATTTTTCAGATAAGTCGGTATCCCGATTTATCAACTGTCTGATGAAAGACGGAAAAAAGACGACAGCCCGAAATATCCTGAAACAAGCTTTTTCGGTGATTGAGGAGAAAACCGGGAAAATCGGTATTGACGTATTTAAGGAAGCTCTGAACAACACAGCACCGGTTCTTGAAGTAAAAAGCCGGCGTGTTGGTGGCTCCACGTATCAGGTGCCCGTTGAAGTGCGTCCTGAACGAAGCACCGCACTGAGTATGCGATGGCTGATCCGTTCCGCCAAAGCCAGAAACGATAAATCGATGTCTGCCCGTCTGGCGCGGGAGATTATGGATGCGGCCAACAACGAAGGAGGAGCCGTCCGTAAGAAAGATGACACTCACCGAATGGCAGAAGCCAATAAGGCTTTCGCTCATTTCAGATTTTAGTAATTACGTATAAGAATCATGTCAGCAACAGCAACGAGTAATTCAAAGATTTTAGAAGAGATCCGCAAGACGCGGAACATCGGCATTATGGCCCATATTGATGCCGGAAAGACGACCGCAACGGAACGGATACTGTTCTATACCGGAATCAGTCACCGCCTTGGTGAGGTGCATGACGGAGCGGCTACCATGGACTGGATGGAGCAGGAACGCGAACGAGGTATTACAATCACGTCGGCTGCAACTACCTGCTACTGGGATGATCATCGTATCAACATAATTGATACTCCTGGTCACGTGGATTTTACCGTTGAAGTTGAACGCTCTCTGCGGGTTCTTGACGGTGCTGTCGCTGTTTTTTGTGCGGTTGGTGCCGTACAGCCACAATCCGAAACCGTATGGCGTCAGGCCAACAAATATGGTGTTCCGAGGATGGCTTTTGTGAACAAAATGGACCGGACCGGCGCCGATTTCTACAATGTGATTGAGCAGATGAAAGTCAGGCTCAAAGCGACACCGGTTCCGCTTCAAATTCCGATCGGATCCGAAGCCGAATTTCGGGGTGTAGTGGATCTGATGAGTATGAAGGCTTTTATCTGGGATGATGAAACACTTGGAAAAGCTTTCAAGGAGATTGACATTCCCGAGGAGTTGAAGGAAAAAGCGGATGATTTCCGGAAAGTAATGATCGAAGCCATCGCTGATTATGATGATAATCTGATGGAAAAGTACCTCATGGAAGAGGAAATCACCGTTGAAGAGATAGAAGCGGCATTCCGGAAAGCTACACTTGATCTGAGCATCACACCGGTCCTTTGTGGATCGGCCTTTAAAAACAAAGGAATCCAAACGCTTCTCAATTCCATAGTGAAGTACATGCCTTCTCCCCTTGATGTTGATTCGATTGAAGGTACCGATCCCAGTAAAGAGAATGCCAAACTCACCCGCCGGACCAGTATTGATGAGCCGTTTTCTGCATTGGCATTCAAAATTATGACCGATCCCTACGTCGGTAAACTTACGTTTATCCGGGTTTATTCCGGGCAACTGGATGCCGGGTCTTATATTCTGAATTCTTCTACCGGCAAGAAAGAGCGTGTCGGACGTCTGCTCAAAATGCACGCAAACAGTAAAGAGGATGTAGAATCGGTACGTGCCGGTGACATCTGCGCAGTTGTGGGTATCAAAAGTGTTCATACCGGCGATACCTTGTGCAACGAAAAATCACCGATTATTCTCGAGCAAATGGTCTTCCCGGAGCCGGTTATCAAGCTGGCCGTTGAACCGAAGACAAAAGCCGATAATGACAAGCTCACAACCGGTCTTGCCAAACTGGCGGAAGAGGATCCCACATTTAAAGTCAAAGTGGACGATGAAACCGCTCAAACAACCATTGCAGGTATGGGCGAGCTTCACCTTGAAATCATTGTGGATCGCCTGAAGCGCGAATTTAAGGTAGAGGCGAACGTTGGGCAGCCTCAGGTCTCATACAGAGAAGCTATTACAAAGGCCGTTAAACATCGCGAAGTATACAAAAAACAGACCGGTGGTAAAGGTAAGTTTGCTGATATCGAGTTTGAAATCGAACCGATTAAAGGAAACACCGGTTTTGAATTTGAAAACAAAGTGGTTGGTGGTAATATCCCGCGTGAGTTCATGTCCTCCGTTGAAAAAGGATTTAAAGCGGCACTTACAACCGGAGTTCTGGCCAACTATACGATAGAAGGAGTAAAGGTCACTGTATTTGACGGATCGTATCACGATGTGGATTCTGATGCCGTCAGTTTTGAAATGTGTGCCAAACTTGGATTTAAATCAGCAGCAAAAAAAGCGTCACCGATACTGCTTGAACCCATTATGAAAGTCGAAGTCATCACCCCGGAAGAGTATATGGGGGATATTATCGGCGACCTTAACAGCCGACGCGGCGTAATTGGCAAGATGGAAAACAAGGTTGAAGGATCGGTCATTGATGCTGAAGTGCCCCTTTCAGAAATGTTTGGTTACTCAACTCATCTGCGTTCCCTCTCACAGGGCCGCGCCGTTTACTCAATGGAGTTCGAAAAGTATGCACATGTACCCGACTCCATTGCAAAAGAAGTCATTGAAGAAAAAAACTAATTAGAAAGCTCAACACCTATAGCTATGGCAAAAGAAACATTTGAACGGAACAAGCCGCACGTAAACATAGGAACGATCGGCCACGTGGATCACGGCAAGACGACCCTTACGGCCGCCATCACCAAAACCCTTGCCAAACGCTATGGCGGAGTGGCCAAGGAGTTTGCCGACATTGACAATGCCCCCGAAGAGCGCGAGCGCGGGATCACGATCGCCACGGCCCACGTGGAGTATGAGACCGAGAAACGCCACTATGCCCACGTGGACTGCCCGGGTCACGCGGATTATGTCAAGAACATGGTGACCGGCGCGGCGCAGATGGACGGTGCGATTATTGTAGTAGCGGCAACCGATGGTCCGATGCCCCAGACCCGCGAGCACATTCTTCTGGCCCGTCAGGTAGGTGTACCGGCGCTGGTGGTGTTCATGAACAAGGTTGATCTGGTCGACGACGACGAGCTGCTGGAGCTGGTAGAGCTTGAAATCCGTGAGTTGTTGAGCAAGTATGAGTTTGACGGCGACAACGCCGCCGTTGTATCAGGATCGGCCCTGGGCGCCCTGAACGGCGAAGAGAAGTGGGAAGACAAGATGATCGAGCTGATGGAAGCCGTTGATGAGCATATTCCGACCCCTGAGCGGGATGTAGACAAGCCGTTTTTGATGCCGGTAGAGGATGTGTTCACGATTACCGGTCGTGGCACGGTTGCAACGGGCCGGATCGAGCGCGGCGTGGTCAAGCTCAACCAGGATGTGGATATTGTAGGTATCCGCGAGGAGAAGATGAAGTCGGTGATTACCGGAATCGAGATGTTCCGCAAGATGCTTAATGAAGGTCAGGCGGGCGACAATGCCGGATTGCTGCTTCGAGGAGTAGGCAAGGATGATCTGGAGCGCGGCATGGTCATCTGTGCCCCGAACTCGATCACCCCGCACAAGAAATTTTCCTGCGAGGTGTATGTACTGAGCAAGGATGAAGGAGGACGTCACACACCGTTCTTCAAAGGATATCGACCCCAGTTCTATTTCCGTACCACCGATGTAACCGGCATCTGCGAGTTGCCGGAAGGCGTTGAGATGGTGATGCCGGGCGACAACGTGGCCATGGAAGTGGATCTGATTCAGCCGGTAGCGATGGAAGAAGGACTCCGGTTTGCTATCCGGGAAGGCGGCCGCACTGTAGGTGCCGGTGTCGTAAGTAAAATTCTGGACTAAAACCGATACGTTAAGTGGCTACCCAACAAAAAATTCGAATCAAGCTGAAATCTTACGATCACAATCTGATCGATAAATCAGCTGAAAAAATAATAAAAACTGTAAAATCAACTGGTGCTGTGGTTTCGGGACCTATCCCGCTGCCGACAGCAAAAAGTATATTTACAGTGAATCGTTCACCACACGTTAATAAAAAATCACGCGAACAGTTTGAATCCCGGTCACACAAACGTCTGATCGATATTCTCTCAACCGGTTCACAAACCGTGGACGCGCTGATGAAGCTGGAATTACCTTCCGGCGTTGATGTGGAAATTAAAGTTTAATAAGGAATCAGTTCCTAATTGCGATGACTGGATTAATTGGAAAAAAAGTCGGAATGACCAGCATTTTTGATGATGCTGGTAATCATGTTCCCGTAACGGTTGTAGAAATTGAGCCGTGCGTAATCACCCAGATCAAATCGATAGATGTTGACGGATATGATGCAACTCAAATTGCGGCCGTTGACAAACGCGAAAAACTGGTAAGCAAAGCGTTGAAGGGTCATTTTGCCAAGGCGAACACCACCCCCAAACGTTATGTCCGTGAAATGCGCGACTTTGTTCCTGAAGGAGCAAAGATAGGGGATGTTCTAAAAATCGAAGATATCTTCCAGGAACAGACCTATGTTGATGTAGTTGGGTTGTCCAAAGGAAAAGGGTTCCAGGGAGTTGTCAAACGTCATGGTTTCTCCGGAGTTGGTGGCCGTACACATGGTCAGCACAACCGAGAGCGTGCTCCCGGATCAATTGGACAGGCATCGGACCCGTCAAAAGTTTTTAAAGGAATTAAGATGGGTGGGCGACAAGGAAACAGCCGTGTAAAGGTCAAACGCCTGCAGTTGGTCAAAATCCTGCCGGAATCCAATATCATTCTGATCAAAGGAGCGATTCCCGGACCCAAAAATCGCCTCATAGAAGTTTATAATCACGGATAATCTCAGCGACATTTTGCAATGAATCATTCACGTCGAATATCAGAAAAACGATCAAGATATTTTCCGTGGGTGCTCCATCTGACGATTGAAATCAACAAAAGAAACAGATGAAACTCAACGTATTTAAAACGGACGGAACAGACAGCGGTCGAAAAGCAGAGCTTGACGATGCTATCTTCGGTGCAGAACCGAATGATATTGTGATGTTCGAAGATATTCGTTCCTACCTGGCAAACCAGCGAAGAGGAACAGCCAGTACAAAAGGGCGCTCAGAGGTTCGGGGCGGTGGGCGTAAAGCGTACCGTCAAAAAGGGACCGGTATGGCACGAAGAGGAACCATTCGTTCCCCGTTACTGAAAGGAGGGGGAACATCTTTCGGGCCGAAACCACATTCCTACTCCGTCGGTGTTACCAAGAAAATGAAAAGTCAAGCCCGGTTATCGGCTCTGGCATACAAGGCGCAGGAGAAAGCAATCATCGTGGTTGAGGACTTTGATTACGATGAGCCAAAAACGAAAGTGATGGCAGAACTGTTGCAGGCTTTGAAAGTTGATGGAAAAAAAGTACTGTTGCTGACCCAGGGCAGCAAAAAAGCTGTTTACAAGTCAGGACGCAACCTCCCTAAAGTTATGATACTGGAAGCCAATAAACCGGCTGCATATCAGATATTGAATGCCGATGTTGTCGTACTTCAGGAAAGCGCCGTAAAGCAATTGGAAGATAGCATTAACAGAAAGGCTGAGGAGGCGGAAGTATGAAAAGAGTTCTGATCAAGCCGTTAATAACGGAAAAACTGACAGGCATTCAGGAAAAAGAAAACAAGTATGCTTTTGAAGTAATCCGTACAGCAACAAAGCCGGAAATCAAAAAAGCGGTCGAAGATCTCTATCCGGATGTTAACGTAACACGAATTAATACCCTGATAAATCCTGGTAAACCGAAAGGGCGGAATACCCGACGTGGATTCATTGCAGGAAGAACGACAGCTACAAAAAAAGCGATCATCTCTATTAAAGAAGGTCAGGAAATTGACTTCTTTACAGAAATTTAAGGCATAACAGCATGGCAACACGTAAAGTTAAACCAATGACACCCGGAACGAGACATCGGATTGCACCCGATTTCTCGGATGTCACTACCAATAAACCGGAGAAATCCCTGGTTGTTAAGTTACATCGTACCGGTGGGCGTAACCACAGAGGGAAAATTACCACACGACATATTGGTGGCGGGCACAAAAAACGGTACCGTATCATCGATTTCAAGCGTGATAAATTTGATATTCCTGCAACAGTAAAAACCATTGAGTATGACCCCAATCGTACAGCAAGAATTGCACTGGTTGCTTATGCGGATGGTGAAAAACGGTATATCGTTGCGCCGGACAAACTGACTGTTGGTACAAAAATTATCAGTGGAAAATCTGTACCTCCGGAGATTGGAAATGCAATGCCGCTGGAAAACATTCCCCTGGGAACAACAGTGCACAATGTTGAATACAATCCCGGAGCAGGTGGTAAACTGATCAGAAGTGCCGGTGCAAGTGCACAGCTGATTGCCAAGGCAGAAAAGAACGTTACGTTAAAAATGCCATCCGGAGAAATCCGTATGATCAATGGCAAATGTATGGCAACTGTTGGAGTTGTCAGCAATCCCGATCACTTTAATGTGGTGATGGGCAAAGCGGGTCGAAATCGCTGGAAAGGCGTTCGCCCGACAGTACGTGGAACTGTAATGAACCCGGTGGATCACCCGATGGGTGGTGGAGAAGGAAAGTCATCAGGCGGCCACCCCCGCTCACCATGGGGGCAGATTGCCAAAGGATACAAGACCAGAAACAAGAAAAAACTTTCTTCCAAGTTTATTGTTCGCAGAAGAAACCAAAAACAGTAATTCGGTATGCCAAGATCACTTAAGAAGGGCCCATTTATACATTACAAACTGCAGCGGAAGGTTGATAAAGCCAACGAATCCGGCAGTAAAAAGGTCATTAAAACATGGTCCCGCGGTTCCATGATATCGCCGGATTTTGTCGGATTGACATTTGCGGTGCACAATGGCAAACAGTTTATACCGGTTTATGTTACAGAGAACATGGTAGGTCACAAACTCGGTGAGTTTGCACCAACCAGAATTTTCAAAGGACACCCGGTCAAAAAAGGTGAAAAAAAATAAGAGATAATGGAAGATACAGTCACATTAGAAGCGAAGGCTGTTCAACGGTATATCCGTATTTCCCCCAGGAAAGTCCGCCTTGTTGTGGATATGGTTCGGGGAGAACAGGTTGATGTCGCAATGACCCGGTTGAAATTTGTAAACAAGCGCGGGGCAGAATATGTCTCAAAGGTCATTGGATCGGCTGCTGCAAATCTCAGGGACCGGTTTGAAGATGAAGCGCTCGACAATGAAGATCTCGTTGTGCGTGAGATATATGTTGATGAAGGTCCGACGCTGAAAAGGATACAACCTGCGCCAATGGGCCGGGCACATCCGATCCGTAAGCGGACTAGCCACATAACAGTGGTGGTCGGCAAAAAAACGGAATTTGAACTTGAAGACGAAAACGACGTAAACGAGGAATAAGTTTTGGGACAGAAAGTTAATCCAATAAGCCTTCGCCTGGGTATCATTCGTGGATGGGATTCCAACTGGTATTCTGAAGAAATGGTACAGGAAAACCTGAAAGAAGATGAACAACTGCGGAACTACCTGCATGCCCGCCTGAGAAACGGCGGTTTGTCCCGGGTGATCATTGAACGTACCCCGAAACGTGTATTACTGACACTCATGACGAGTCGTCCAGGTGTCATTATCGGTAAAGGTGGTGAACAGGTTGAGCTACTTCGTGAAGAGCTTCGCAAGGTCACCAACAAAGACGTTCAGATAAACATCAGTGAAATCAAACGTCCGGAGACTGATGCCAATCTGGTTGCACAAAATATCGCTCAGCAACTTGAGTCACGGATTTCTTTCCGTCGGGCCATGAAGACTTCGATCGCTTCCTCCATGCGAATGGGAGCAAAAGGGATCAAGATTAAATGTTCCGGAAGACTGGGTGGAGCAGAGATGGCCCGGGTAGAACAGTATAAAGAAGGCCGGGTGCCACTGCATACGTTCCGTGCCGATATTGACTATGCTACGGCAACAGCTCAAACAATTTACGGAAGTATTGGTGTCAAAGTCTGGATATTCAAAGGCGAAATTATCGGTGATGTCGATTTGACCCCGTCTGCGGTTACAGCAACTCCGGAAGGAGACGGACAACAGGAGAAGCGTCGTTCCAAGCGATCTCGTGGAGGAGGTCAGCGTCGCAGGAAAAAGAGCTGATTCAAAAACGTTATAAATAATTATCAATCATGTTAGAACCGAAGCGAGTAAAAAGAAGAAAGGTTCAGCGGGGCCGGATTCGTAAAGTAGCCGGTCGCGGACACCAGTTGGCTTTTGGCGATTTTGGGTTGAAAGCACTTGAACCGAAATTCATTACATCCCGGCAAATTGAAGCTTGTCGTGTAGCGATTACACGGAGGCTGCAACGTGACGGCCAGACCTGGATACGAATTTTCCCGGACAAACCCATCACCAAACAAGCTGCGGAAACACGGATGGGTAAGGGAAAAGGAGCTCCCGACCATTTTGTGGCTGTTGTCGAACCGGGCCGCATACTTTTTGAAATTACCGGAGTGCCGAAAGCCCTGGCCCAGGAAGCGTTGCGGTTGGCAGCGTTCAAGCTCCCGATTAAAACCAAATTTGTTGTTCGCCGCAACTACGACGGACAGTAAGAAACAGACCTATGAAAGCACACGAACTCAGAGATTTATCGATTGCTGAGCTGGAAGCTCGTAAGAAAGACGAACTGGAGTCTCTTCAGAAACTCTATTTCAACAAAGCTGTTGCCGGACAGGTTGAAAATCCTGCGAATATCAAGAACCATCGCAAGGAACTCGCCCGATTGCACACCGTCATTTCGGAAAAACAACGGGCTGAACAGGCCGAAGTCAAAGCATAGAGGATAATCAAAACATGAGCACGGAAACAACTGCGCGAAATCAACGCAAACTACGCACCGGTCGTGTCGTGAGTGACAAGATGGACAAATCCATTACCGTTGCCATTGAACGGCAGATCAAACACTCGATATACGGCAAATTCATCACCAAAACCCGAAAGTATATGGTGCATGATGAAAATAATGAAGCCAAACCGGGTGACCTGGTACGCATTATGGAAACACGCCCATTGTCAAAGCAGAAGCGCTGGCGATTGGTTGAAATCCTTGAAAAAGCCAAATAACAAGTTATTCTTGTAAGACTAGAAAGTAATTAGCCATGATTCAAACACAGTCCATATTAACTGTAGCCGACAACAGCGGTGCCAAAAAGGTGATGTGTATTAAGGTGCTTGGTGATTCCAAGCGTCGATATGCCCGCATCGGTGATCTGGTTATCTGCTCCGTCAAAACAGCCATCCCGGGTGGAACCGTAAAGAAGGGGGAAGTCGTACGGGCCGTTCTGGTTAGAACGAAAAAAGAGTTTCGCAGAAAGGACGGCAGCTACATTCGTTTCGACGAAAATGCAGCCGTTTTGATTAACAATGATCAGGAGCCCATTGGTACAAGGATTTTTGGTCCTATTGCCCGTGAGCTTCGTGATAAAAATTTCATGAGAATTATTTCTCTGGCACCTGAAGTACTTTAATTAGAGCTGGATTATGCCGCGCAAAAAGAACAAGCAAAAGAAATATCACATCAAAAAAGGCGACCAGATTGAAGTGATTTCCGGTAATGACCGGGGTAAACGTGGTAAAGTGTTACGACTGTTCCCCGAAAAAGACCGGGTCCTGATTGAAGGCATTAACATGCGAACCAAGCATCAGAAGCCTACACAGGAGAACCCTCAGGGTGGAAGAATGAAGCAGGAAATGCCGATTCATATCTCCAATGTCCTGCCGGTCGATCCCGTTAGTGACGAGGCAACAAGAATTGGCCGTTCCTGGGTATCTGAAAGTGGAAAAGGACGCTGGGTACGTGTCGCCAAAGTGAGCGGTGAAACGCTCGACAAATAGATTATAACATCACTATGGCAGAAGCAAGATTATATACGGAATACAGAAGCAATATCCTCGGTAAACTGAAGAAGGATTTTAAGCTTAAGAACAATTTAGCTGTTCCGAAATTGACCAAAATCGTGGTTAATGTCGGTGTCGGTGAAGCTGTGGCTGATAAAAAAGTTCTGGATGACGTGGTCAAGAATGTTGCGACCATTACCGGACAACAACCGGTCACAACAAAATCCCGCAAATCGATTTCGAATTTCAAACTTCGGGAAGGCATGCCGATTGGATGCAAAGTAACATTACGCGGGAAAATCATGTATGAATTTCTCGACAGGTTAATCAACCTGGCCCTGCCCCGAACACGGGATTTTCAGGGGGTATCCGATAAGGGGTTTGATGGTCGCGGAAACTACACCATGGGAGTTACCGAGCACTCCATATTCCCGGAAATCGATACCGATAACCTGGATAGGATACACGGTATGGACATCTCATTTGTCACAACCGCCGAAAATGATGAGCAAGCATATCAGCTGCTTAAACAATTCGGCATGCCCTTTGTAAAACGAAATAACTAACACGCAATATGGCCAAGAAATCCTGGATAGCACGTAACGAAAAGCGCAAAAAAACGGCTGAGAAATATGCTGAGAAACGCAAGGAGTTGAAGGCAGCCGGCGACTATGAAGCGCTCCAGAAACTTCCAAGGGATGCCAGTCCGACACGCGTCCGCAGCCGATGTTCTTTAACCGGCAGAAGTCGCGGTTATGTCGGCCAATTCGGTGTCTCCCGAATCAAATTCAGAGAATTGGCTTCCGCCGGTAAAATACCCGGTGTAAAAAAAGCCAGTTGGTAATTAACAATTTCTGAACATATATCATGACTGATCCTATATCTGACTACCTTACGCGAATTCGCAACGCCCAACAGGCCGGCCACCGCCGGGTTGATATTCCTGCCTCCAAAATCAAAAGAGCCATGACCCAGATTTTGCAGGATAAGGGCTATATTCAGCGTTACCTGGATATCGATGATAACCAGCAGGGCCTGATCCGTATTTTTCTGAAATACGACCATTACGGCATGCCGGTCATCAAACACTTTTCACGTGTATCCAAACCCGGCCTCCGCAAATATTGTGTCGCCGATGAAATACCCCGGGTTCACAATGGTCTCGGTATCGCAATACTTACAACATCCCGAGGAGTGATGACCGACAAGGAAGCTCGGAAACTTCGGGTAGGTGGCGAAATTCTTTGTCACGTTTATTAAAAAACTGAAATTATGTCACGAATTGGTTATCTGCCAGTACCGCTGGCCAAAGGAGTTGAGTTCTCCATTGATCCGACTAACAAAGTTACTGTTAAAGGGGCCAAGGGTGAGCTCTCCCTTCAAGTGGATCCACGACTGAAAGTGGAAAAGAATGAAAATGAGATCGTTTTAGCCCGAGACTCTGAGGAAAAGAGCACGAAATCAGTACATGGTCTCTATCGTGTGCTTATTTCCAACCTCATAACAGGGGTAACGGACGGCTTCAAGAAAGAACTTGAAGTGATCGGTGTCGGGTATCGTGCCATGGTTAATGGCAATGTGCTTGAACTGTCACTGGGATATTCTCACCCCTTCTTTTTTGTTCCACCGGATGGAATTAACATCGAAGTTGACACCAAAACATCCAAGAACCCGCGCATTATCGTTTCCGGTATCGACAAGGAATTGATAGGACAGGTTGCCGCAAAAATCAGATCATTGCGTCCGCCGGAGCCTTACAAAGGAAAAGGTGTGCGCTATGTTGGTGAATATGTACGTAAAAAAGCCGGTAAGTCTGCCGGTAAATAATTCAGGAGCTGAATCATGAGTAATTTTGTAAAAACAGCACGAAGAGCCAAAGTTCGGCGAAGGGTCCGCTCCAAAGTAACAGGATCTGCGGAAAAACCCCGTCTTTGTGTTTTTAAAAGTTCCAAGCATGTCTATGCCCAGTTGATCGACGATCAGGGGGGGCAAACACTTGCAGCCGCATCCACCTTATCGAAAGACCTGAAAAGCGATCTGAAGGGAAAGCCCAAGATGGATATGGCGGAGGAGATCGGTGAATATATTGGCAAAATTGCCAAAGAGAAGGGAATAACAAAAGCGGTATTTGACCGAAGCGGTTATAAATATCACGGAATTGTCAAAAACGTAGCCGAAGGTGCTCGTAAAGGAGGATTACAGTTTTAATCCAAAGTCATTATGCCAAAGATAAAAAGAAAACAGTATAACATTAAAGCCAGCGAGCTTAACCTTGAAGAACGGTTGGTCCATATAAACCGCGTTGCCAAGGTTGTAAAAGGTGGACGTCGATTCAGTTTCAATGCCATAGTCGTTGTTGGCAATAAGGATGGTATCGTCGGTCACGGATTGGGTAAGGCCAATGAAGTTGCCGATGCCATTCAGAAAGGTATAGATAATGCCAAGAAGAATCTGATCCGTGTTCCTCTTACAAAAACCAAATCGATACCACATTCAATTCTAGGGAAATGCGGAGCCGGTAAAGTGTTGTTGCGTCCCGCATCTGACGGTACCGGGGTTATTGCAGGGCAGGCCGTTCGCGCCGTAGTTGAAAGTGCAGGGCTTAACAACGTACTCTCCAAGTCTCTGGGTTCCGCCAATCCGCACAATGTGGTAAAAGCCTCATTTGATGCATTGAAAAGGCTCCAGGATCCAATCGAGATAGCGCAACGAAGAAACGTGTCCCTGAAAAAAGTGTTTGAGGGTTGAACGAATTATTAAATGCAAGGATATCATCCATGAAATTACATAGTCTTGTCTCCCCGGTTCCCAACAGAAAGACCCGTAAACGCGTAGGCCGCGGTGAGGGATCGGGACTGGGAAAACAGTCCGGGAAAGGACATAAAGGTCAGAAGGCCGGAAGCGGATATTCCCAGAAGCGTGGCTTTGAAGGTGGACAGATGCCCCTTCAGCGTCGAATTCCCAAATTTGGATTCAAAAATCCGTTCCGGAAAGAGTACGTAGCATTGAATCTCGACGCCATCGCAGATTTTCGCGAAAATAAAAAACTGGGCGATACCATTACCGTCGAAGATTTGGTAAAAGCAGGAATAGTTCATAAAAACGAATTGGTCAAGGTTCTCGGCCGTGGCGAAATAACTGACAAGATCTCCATTGAAGCGCACAGTTTCAGTAAATCTGCAGTTGAAAAAATTGAGAAAGCCGGCGGTTCTGTAACTAAAATCTGAAATATCATTGAGTCCTGAATCCGAATGAGTTTGATTCAAAATTTCCAGAATATTTTTAAAATCGAGGAACTGCGTAAGCGGATTCTCTATGTTGTCGGGATCCTGCTGATTTACCGGTTGGGCTCGTACATCACAATGCCCGGTGTCGATGCGTCAGAGCTGACAGCAACCACTGGAGCTGCAACAGATCTTCTCGGTCTGTTTGACCTTTTTGTTGGTGGTGCATTTGCCAGGGCCGGTGTATTTGCCCTGGGGATCATGCCTTACATTACAGCAGCGATTATCATTCAGTTGATGGGTGCGGTCGTTCCCTATTTCCAGAAACTCCAACGAGAGGGGGAAGAGGGGCGCCGGAAAATCAATCAGTTGACTCGTTACGGTACGGTTCTCATTACTCTGGTTCAGTCGATTGGCTTTTCCATTAACCTGATGAACACATCACCGGACGCCATCGTCGTCAGTAATACCGCATTTATTATTACCGGTATGATTGTATTGACGGCCGGTACGGTATTTGTCATGTGGCTGGGGGAGCGCATTACCGAAAGGGGTATTGGAAATGGTATTTCCCTGCTCATTATGATCGGGATTATCGCTGCATTGCCGACCAGTTTACTGAACGAAGTTCAGACCAAGGACAATATCATTATTGTATTGTTTGAACTGGGGGTCCTTGTACTTGTTATTGCTTCTGTTGTGCTGCTCACACAGGGACAGCGTCGAATACCTGTCCAGTATGCCAAACGAGTAGTTGGACGAAAGGTTTATGGCGGGACAACCCAGTACCTGCCACTCCGTGTCAATGCAGCAGGGGTTATGCCGATTATTTTTGCACAATCCATCATGTTTATTCCGAGTACCGTGGGTACTTTTTTCCCGGGGAATGAAACCGTCCAGATGCTGACGGCCTGGTCCAGTGATTTTACCGGAGTAGCCTACTCCATAATATTTGCAATTATTGTCGTGTTCTTCACGTTCTTCTACACCGCGATTGTGATCAATCCGAAACAGATGGCCGACACGATGAAACAGCAAGGCGGATTTATTCCGGGTGTGAGGCCAGGCAAGCAGACCGTAGAGTTCATTGATAATATCCTTTCCCGGATTACGCTGCCAGGATCCATTTTTATAGCAATTGTAGCGATTCTTCCAGCAGTAGCCGCTAACTTCGGAGTTACTCCTGGATTTGCGATGTTCTATGGTGGAACGAGTTTGCTCATTATTGTGAGTGTCTCTCTGGATACTCTGCAGCAAATTGAAAGTCATTTGATGATGCGCCACTACGACGGGTTTATGAAGACCGGTCGAATTCGTGGCAGAAGACGGTAAACCCACTGTGATATACCTGAAAAACGATAATGAAATTGAGAAAATGCGTGTAAGCGCGCAGCTGGTGTCCAGGACACTGGCTAAAGTTGCCGGATACATTCGGCACGGCGTGAGCACTGCCAAACTCAATGAAATTGCCGAAGAGTATATTGCCAGGAAGGGCGGAGTTCCCGCATTCAAGGGATATGGACCCAGAAGCAATCCGTTTCCGGGGGCACTCTGTATCTCTGTTAATGAAGAAGTCGTTCACGGGATTCCCGGTGAACGAATTTTAAATGCCGGAGACATTGTCTCCATTGACTGTGGTATCCATTTGGATGGCTTTGTTGGCGATTCTGCCTACACATTTATTGTGGAAGAGTGCGATGACGAAACCATGGCACTCCTTAAACGCACAATAGAGTCACTCTATCTGGGCATCGAACAGGCCAGACATGGCAACAAAACCGGTGATATTGGCAATGCAATTCAGACGCATTGCGAATCAGCCGGGTACGGAGTTATCCGTGAACTTGTTGGTCACGGCGTTGGCAGAAACCTGCATGAAGACCCCGCAATTCCCAATTATGGGAAACCGGGCCGGGGTAAAAGGCTTCGAAGCGGAACGACACTCGCTGTAGAGCCAATGATCACGATGGGTGGCCGTGAGATCAAAACCCTGAAAGACGGGTGGACCATCAAGACGGCTGATGGCAAGCGATCGGCACATTATGAGCATGACATTGTAGTCAGAGAAGGAGAAGCTGATATTTTGAGCACTTTTGACTATATTGAGGAGATAACCAAAATTCAAATTGACAGTATCGTAACCCATGGCTAAACAAGAGCCCATTAAGCAGGAAGGAACGATCGTAGAAGCACTGCCCAATGCGCAGTTTCGCGTTGAGCTTGAAAATGGGCACGAGATTCTGGCACATGTATCGGGAAAAATGAGGATGTATTACATCAAGATTTTGCCTGGGGATAAGGTTACTGTGGAGATGTCTCCGTATGATTTGAGTAAAGGAAGAATTACATATCGATATAAATAAGATTTTGAAACACCCTGGATTACATTTTGTAAAAGTGACAGATGATGGTTCCATGGGTGTTCCATCTGTCCAAAGAAATCAACAATTATAAGCAGATGAAAACGAAAGCATCCGTTCGGAAAAGAGGCCCCGGCGACAAAATTGTCCGTCGAAAAGGGCGTGTTTATGTAATCAATAAAAAGAACCCTCGGAATAAACAACGACAAGGGTAAAAGCAGGAAACCAGACGTATGGCTCGAATTGCAGGAGTAGATTTACCAAAAAACAAACGTGGTGTCATTGGACTCACCTACATCTTCGGTATCGGCAGAACCCGTTCAAGAATTATACTTGAAAATCTGGGGATTGACCTGAACAAGAAAGTAAGTGACTGGGACGAGGATGAAGTATCCAAAATCCGGAAAGATATTGACGACGGATTAAAAACCGAAGGTGCACTGCGGTCGGAAGTAAACGCAAACATCAAGCGGTTAATGGATATTGGTTCCTATCGCGGTTTACGACACCGGAAAGGTCTGCCTCTGAGAGGGCAGCGCACCAAAACCAATGCACGTACCCGGAAAGGCAGACGTCGTACGGTTGCGGGTAAAAAAATAGCCCCCAGAAAGTAACAGTTTGACTTACTCAGTTTAATTATGGCAAAGAAACAAGCAAAGACAACGACTTCCAAAAAGAAAAAGAAGCAATTGGCCGACCCAAGTGGACGGGCGTACGTCAAAGCGACTTTTAATAATGTAACGGTGACCATCACCGACAATGATGGGAATGTGATTTCCTGGTCTACTTCCGGGCGGGAAGGTTTTAAGGGTTCGCGCAAAAACACCCCTTATGCTGCTCAGATGAGTTCTCAGACTGCTGCAAAGGCAGCTTACGACATGGGCCTCAGGAAAGTGGATGTCTTCGTAAGAGGTCCCGGATCGGGACGCGAAGCAGCCATCCGGGCTTTAGCTACATCCGGACTGGAAGTTCAGGTTATTACCGATAAAACGGCGATTCCTCACAACGGATGCCGTCCTCCCAAGCGAAGAAGAGTCTAAAACAGATAGTCTATACACAACATGGCAAGATACACTGGTCCCAAGCAAAAACGAGCTAGAAGATTCAAAGAGCCGATTTTCGGTCCGAGCAAAGCGCTTGAGCGCAAGCCGTACGGACCCGGAGAGCATGGTCGCTCCCGGAGAATGAAAAAATCGGAATATGCAATTCAGCTCGATGAAAAACAGAAAGCCAAGTATACCTATGGTATGCTTGAGAAACAGTTCCGAAACCTGTTCCACAAGGCAAATGCCAAAGAGGGCATCACAGGTGAGAACCTCATGAAGTACCTGGAGTCCAGGCTGGACAATACCTTGTACCGTATGGGCTTTGCACGGACCCGGAGACAAGGGCGTCAGTTGGTCACGCATCGTCATGTCGTGGTCAATGGAAATATCGTTAATATTCCTTCCTACTCGGTACGGGCCGGTGATGTCATCACTATCCGCCCGAAATCCAGGAACCTGGAAATCATTGACGATGCTGTTAAAAACACCAGTCGCCGCAAACATAAGTGGCTCGAAGTGGACAGAAAGTCACTGACCGGAAAGTTTCTGCATTATCCCGATATGGAAGATATTCCAGAGAATATCAATGTTCAGCTCATTGTAGAGTTGTATTCGAAGTAAGTTTATCCAGAAGATTGTAATCCTAGTAAATCGTTTGCCATATGAGCACGAATAATTTGTTAATGCCCGACAGCCTGGTCGTAGAAGAGACCACAGAAAATTTCGGTAAATTTGTACTTCAGCCTCTCGAAAGAGGTTTTGGAGTGACCATTGGTAATGCCTTCCGGCGTGTTTTGCTTTCATCCCTGCCGGGAATCGCTATTACCGCTGTGAAAATCCGTGGTGTCAAACATGAGTATTCCAGTATCGAAGGTGTAACTGAAGACGTATACGACATCATACTGAACCTTAAAGAAATACGTTTTAAGCAGGTTGAACAGAGCAGTGGTGTAATTACACTCCAGATGAAAGGTCCGGGTGTTCTGACAGCCCAGGCAATTGCTGATGCCACTGCGGAATACACCGTATTGAATACGGATCAAACCATCGCTACACTTTCCGATGATACCGAAATAGAAATGGAGCTCCGGATGGGGCGCGGGAAAGGTTACGTCACTTCTGAAGAGGCATCCGACGAAAGTGATACCGATATTGACCTGATACCAGTAGATGCCATTTTTACACCGATCAGATCGGTTAAGTTTGATGTAGATAATGTACGGGTTGGACAGCGAACCGACTACGAAAAGCTCTCCATGGAAGTAACCACTGATGGTTCTATCAATCCCAAGGAAGCATTTACGATTGCCGGAAAAATTCTCAAGGATCATATTGAGAAGTTTATTACCGAACAGATCGAAGAACCTTTTTCACAGGAAGAAGATGAGGTAGATGCTGAGAAACTGCGTATTGCCAATATTCTGAAGACAAGCATTGAAGATCTTAATCTCAGTGTTCGTGCTTATAACTGCCTGAAATCGGCCAATATCAACACCATTGCAGAACTGGTTTCTAAAGATGAGACCGAACTGCTGAAATTCAGAAATTTCGGCCGCAAGTCGCTTGCCGAACTCATGGAGGTGATCGAAGAGAAGAACCTGAGTTTCGGTATGGATGTCGACAAGTATTTGGATGAATAAATCACGATTAACGAAGTAATTAGAATATCATGCGTCATTTTGTTAGAGGGCGGAAACTCGGCCGGACTGCATCCCACAGGAAAGCAACACTGGAAGCTTTGTCCGTAGCATTGATCAAAAACGACCGGATTGTAACCACACTGGCCAAAGCAAAGGCTCTCAGAAGTTTTGTTGAGCCAATCATCACGCGGTCCAAAGAAGACAATACACATAATCGTGGGCTGGTTTTCCGCCATTTGCGGGATAACAAGGCAACGACACGTCTGTTCGATGAGATTGCACCGCTGGTCACAGATCGTCCGGGTGGATATACCCGCATCGTTAAACTTGGATCCAGGTTGGGTGATGGTGCAGAAGAGGCCATGATTGAACTTGTTGACTTTAACGATGTCCAGCCGGAAGTCCCGGGCAAGAAGAAGCGACGGACACGTCGTGGTCGCGCGGGTGGTGGTCAGAAAGAATCGTCGGACAAAGCTGCACCGGCCACCGGTAAAAAGAAGGAATCAAAAACGGAGGAGAGTACCACCTCTGCAGCTAAGCCCGCACCGGTAAAAGAAGAGACAAAGCAGGAAGCATCAAATAAATCGTCGGTTGAAGAAACAAAATCTTCGAAGGCCGATGAGAAAAAAGCAGATGCCTCCGAAGTTAAGTCGGGTAAGAAGGAAACTCCCAAAGAGAAAACTCCAAAGGCATCACCTAAGGCATCTGAAAAGGATTCCGAAAAAGAGACTCCGAAAGCTGCCCCGGAAAAGGCTGCTGAAGAAGCTCCTCAGGCAGCCAAAGACGAGTCCAAAAAAGAGGCCGCAAAGGATGCGAAAGCGGCCGACGCTTCCGCAGCAGACACTTCTGCAAAAGAAGGAAAGAAGGCTGAATCAGACTCATCAGCTTCTGATGAGGATAGTGACGATACAAATAAGAAGTAGTCACTCGCAGCCGTTCTTTTTCCCTGATTATCATATCTCAAGATTCAAATCCTGTGCCAGACCGGGGATTCAGCGGTTCTGATGGTAGTAGTGAATGGGATAAAGGAAGAGGAGATAAAAAAGGGATAAAAGAGATTGACAAGGGGCTTTAGGGGGTGGTATATTGGGAGTTCCGGCGGGAAAAGTTGCGCTGGGGAAACTTGTTGATTTGGAAAATAAAAGTTGACAAGGGCATGAGATTAGATGTATATTTGGAATCTGTCGCAAAAACGCGGCGGGCTGTTCTTTGACCGATTGGAAAGACAAGAAAATCGCATAGCGAGCCCCCGAGCCGGGGCCTTACGGGGCCCGGGTTTGGGAAAGTTAAAAATGACCGGCCGGGAGTCCAGACTCAAACATTGTAGGAACAGAGCGAGTAGCAATATTTGCTTGAATTTACAACGGAGAGTTTGATCCTGGCTCAGGACGAACGCTGGCGGCGGGCCTAACACATGCAAGTCGAAGGGGATTCATGAAGCTTGCTTCATGATG
>Ga0207421_10003195_pt1 | contig 19667 bp, 13 predicted proteins | sample SodLakKL_010_SED_4_FD_187542 | JGI IMG/M metagenome (GOLD analysis project Ga0207421, IMG submission 187542) | Alkaline sediment microbial communities from Lake Tanatar, Kulunda Steppe, Russia - 8KL_010_SED (SPAdes) (version 2) | ecosystem: Environmental > Aquatic > Non-marine Saline and... | reverse complement strand
GGGGCTCCACCAGAGGATGGGCTGCCCCTCGCCGTACCAAGGGAAAATGCCATTGCGGTAGGCGGCCAGCAGTCGCTCGGGGCTGAGGTCGCCGCCGACGGCCAGCAGACCATTGGGATCGGCCAGGGCCTGATCCGCCGAGGGGAACGGCTCTTCCGGGGTGTGCTCGTTTAACCAGCGTAAGCGCCGCATGAGTCGAAGGGGCTCTCCTTTGCCGAGGGCCTGCGGTGCCGCCTTGCCGTCACCGATTGCATGATACTGCCTGGCGCCGGCGCCGTGCAGGTGCGGCGGGCGTGACTTGCCGCTACCGCGGTGGTCACTGACAATGGTGGATTGATTCCTGCAAAGGGTACGAGATCCGTGGCGGAGCCGGAAGAACAACGCGGGGAAGAGCCGTTCCTTGGTCATCAGCTGCAACGTCGCCTGCGCGAGGCAACCATGGTGCTGCTCGCCGGTGTGGCCGCCTTCATGCTGCTCGCCCTGTGGAGCTACGACGCCGGCGACCCGAGCTGGAGTCGGGTCAGTGCGGCGGCCGAGGTAGAGAACTTCGGCGGCATCGCCGGTGCCTGGTTTGCCGATATCGCCCTGGTGCTCTTTGGCTACCTGGCCTATCTGGTGCCGTTGTTCATGGGCTGGGCCGCCTATCGCGTGTTTCGGATGCTCGACGAGCCCGGGTTCGATCCGCTGGCGCTGCTGGTGCGCTCGGTGGGGCTGCTGCTGGCGCTCTTCGCCGGCGCTGCCCTGGCCAGTCTGCACCTGGAGGGCGAGGCGCTGCCGCTCGGCGCGGGCGGTCTGCTCGGTGAGCTGAGCGCCGGAGAGCTGGAGAGCTGGCTGGGCTTCGTCGGGGCGTCGCTGATGGCCGGCGCGCTGTTTCTGGCGGCGCTGACCCTGGCCACTGGGTTTTCTTGGCTGGCGCTGGCCGAGCGTGTGGGTCGCTGGACGCTGGAGTTGGTCGGGAAGTCGCGTGCCCTGCTCGGGCGGATACTCGTCGGCGGCGTGGTAGGGGGCGTGCGGGCCGCGCGGGGGCGGCTGGCGCGGCGGCGCCAGGCGCGAGAGGAGCAGCAAATGGCCCGGGCCGAGCCACCGCGGATCGCGCCACCGGCGGGGCAGGAGGCGGGCGGCGGCAAGGTGCGCAAGGCGATCCAGCTGCTGCCCCGTGCCCGCGCCGGGGACCCTCCGGAGCAGGTGATCGAGGAGCCCGCGGCGCCGCCCAAGGCCGAACCCGCGGAGAAGCCGCGCCGGCAACGCAAGAGCGAACGCAAGCGTGCCAAACCGGTGCCGGGTGCCTCGCCGGTGCCGCCGGTGGATCTGCTGGATGAGCCGCCGGCAGGCAAGGGTGGCTACAGCCGCGAGGTGCTGGCGACCATGTCGCAACAGGTGGAAGAGCGGTTGCGCGACTTCGGCGTCGAGGTCCAGGTCGAGACCGTCCAGCCCGGGCCGGTGATCACCCGCTTCGAGGTCCTGCCCGCCGCCGGCGTCAAGGTCAGTCAGATCTCCAACCTGGCCAAGGATCTGGCCCGGGCGATGTCGGTGCGCTCGGTCCGGGTGGTCGAGGTCATCCCCGGCAAGTCTACGGTGGGGCTGGAGATCCCCAACGAGCAGCGCGATGTGATCGCGCTCTCGGAGATCATCCGCTCCCAGGAGTACAAGCGCGTGAAATCGCCGCTGACCGTGGCGCTGGGCAAGGACATCGGGGGCAATCCGGTTACCGCCGACCTGGCCAAGATGCCCCACCTGCTGGTGGCCGGCACCACCGGCTCGGGCAAGTCGGTGGGAATCAACGCCATGATCCTCTCACTGCTCTACCGCAACACCCCGGAGCAGACGCGGCTGATCATGGTGGATCCGAAGATGCTGGAGCTGTCGGTCTACGACGGGATCCCGCATCTGCTCGCCCCGGTGGTCACCGACATGAACGATGCCGCCAACGCGCTGCGCTGGTGCGTGGCCGAGATGGAGCGGCGCTATCGCCTGATGGCGGCGCTGGGGGTGCGCAACGTCACCGGCTTCAACGACAAGGTGCGGGCGGCACGCGAGGCCGGCGAGCCGCTGCTCGACCCGCTGTTTGACGCCGCCGACCCGAACGAGCAGACCCTCGAAAGCGATTCTCCCCAGGCCCCGGAGCTGGAGGAGCTGCCGTTCATCGTGGTGGTGGTCGACGAGCTGGCCGACATGATGATGATCGTCGGCAAGAAGGTTGAAGAGCTCATCGCACGGCTGGCGCAGAAGGCCCGGGCGGCGGGGATCCATCTCATCCTGGCCACCCAGCGCCCCTCGGTGGATGTCATCACCGGGCTGATCAAGGCAAACATCCCCACGCGGATCGGCTTTCAGGTCTCGTCCAAGGTGGACTCGCGCACGATCCTCGATCAGCAGGGTGCGGAGGCGTTGCTCGGCCACGGCGATATGCTCTACGTGCCGCCGGGCAGCGGTGTGCCGCAGCGCGTGCATGGCGCCTTCGTCTCCGATGCCGAGGTGCACCGTGTCGTCGAGCATCTCAAGGCGGTGGCCGAGCCGGAGTACGTCGACGAGGTGCTGCAGGACGCCAGCGAGTCGGCCCCCATCCCCGGCCTACCCGGCGAGGGCGGCAACGGCGGTGGTGGCGGCGGCGAGAGCGACCCCCTCTATGACGATGCCGTGCGCATCGTCACCGAAACCCGGCGCGCCTCCATCTCCGGTGTGCAGCGGCGGTTGAAGATCGGCTACAACCGGGCCGCCCGGTTGGTCGAGGAGATGGAGGCTGCCGGGGTGGTCGGGCCGCTGCAATCCAACGGTGGGCGTGAGGTCCTGGCGCCGCCGCCACCGGACGCCTGAGCCGTGTCGGTGCCAAGGCCTAGGCCGGGTGCGGCGCGGGCTCTGCCTCGCTGCTGGCAATGGCGTTGCCGCCCCGCTCCTTGACGGCGTACATCCGTCGGTCCGCGGCGCCGACCAGCTCATCCGGGGCCCCACCCGCTCCCTGCTCACCCAGCTGCGCCAGTCCCACGCTGGCGGTCAGAGGGGAGCCGTCCGGGCGGCGGCCAAGGCCCCGGCGCATCAGCCGCGCCATCGCCTCCCGGGCCCCGACTAGGGTCGTCCCCGGGAAAGCGATGACGAACTCCTCGCCGCCCCAGCGGATCAGCGGGTCCGTCTCGCGCAGGCCGCTGCGCAGGGCATCCGCGGCCTGGTAGAGCACGGCGTCCCCGAGCTCGTGGCCGTACTCGTCGTTGATGGCCTTGAACCGGTCGAGATCGATGAAGGCGACAGTCAGCGGGGTGTTCTGCCGTCGTGCCAGGGCGGCGTGGACCCCCAGCAGCTCCTCGCCGTGGGCCCGGTTGATGCAGTTGGTCAGAGGGTCGCGCGAGGAGCGTTCGACCAGCTGGGCCATGAAGTGCAGCTGGCTCAGCCCGGCCGAGCCGGCGACCAGGGTGATCAACCCGAGCAGCCACAGGGCCCCGAACTGAGCCCCCCAATCCACCGTAGAGACGCCCAGCAGGGCCATCAGGGTCTTGGCCAGGAGCATGGGCAGGGCGTAGACGAACGCCTCGATGACGGTCAGCGGGAAGACGCTCAGACCGGCCATCATCACGAAAGGCAGGAAGGCGTAACCCGCTGCAGCGGCGCCCGCCGCGCCCTCGTTGGCGACCGCCCCGATCAGCGCGTGGGAGAAGATGTAGAACGCCGTGGGGATGGCGAACAGCAAGCCGACCCCGATCCAGCACCGGGAAAGCTCCGCGTTGTTGCGCAGGCCCAGCGCCAGGGCGAGGAAAGCGAGACTGGTGATTCCCCGCCCCAAGGCGAGCAGTTGGGCCTGCTCGCGGGGGAAGAAGAGCACGTCCATGACAATCCACATCGGGGTGAGCGCCGCCAGGAGCAGGGCGATCATGCGCACCCGACCGATGATGATGCGAGCGCGCTGGCGGGCCAGCAGGGCATCGTGCTGGCCGGGATGCAGCAGCCGCCCCCGCTCCTCGGGTGGGACCTCGCCGAGGATGGCAAAGATGCGATGCCTGATCAGGCGGTAGAGCGCTGCCGGACTGCCGCTGCTCACACGTGCCCTCCTGTGGGGTTGTGCGATGGGGGAACCGCTCAATAATACCATGAGCTCCGTAGGGTTAGGGCCCGCTGCGGACGTGACGCCCCGGTCCGGTAGCGGCTACCCTGAACGGTTGGATCGGTGCACCCGCCGACAACCCGGAGGCAGTCCAGCTATGAAACGAACCGCAATCCTCCTCGCCGCCGCCCTGGGGCTGACGTTGCACACCGCCCAGGCCGGGCAGCTGGAGGCGCTGGAGAGCTACTACTCGGACGTGGAGACCGTCCAGGGGGTGTTCAAACAGTTCACCCTGGACGACCGCGGTCAGGTCATCGAAGAGTCCTCAGGTGATTTCGCCATCCACCGCCCGGACCGATTCCACTGGTCCTACGCCGGCCCGTTCTCCCAGGAGATCATCGCCGACGGTGAGCGGCTCTGGGTCTACGATGTGGAGCTCGATCAGGTGACTGTCCGCGACCAGCGGGCCGTGCTCGGCAGCACGCCGGCGCAGTTGCTCTCCGGCGATTACGGCGACCTCGAGGAGCTCTTTGAGCTCAGTGAAACCGACGAGTATGTCCGGCTCACCCCACGGGATGGCGGCGAGGCCTTTGATGAGGCCCGGCTGGGCATGCGTGACGGGCGCCCGAGTGCGCTGGAGATCGACGACGCCCTGGGGCAGGTCACCCGCGTCGAACTCGATGAGGTGCGTCTGAACGAGTCCGTGGATGAGGCGCGTTTTCGTTTCGAGCCGCCGGACGGTGTCGATGTCTACGAGGCCGATCCGGACGAGGGGATCCGTTGAGCACGGCCCCCGGCGCCCCGCTGGCCGAGCGCATGCGCCCGCGGAGCATCGACGAGATGGCTGGGCAGGGGCACCTGCTCGACCCGGGGCGCGCGCTGGCGCAGAGTCTGGCCGCCGGCCGCCCCCACTCGATGATCCTGTGGGGGCCGCCGGGCAGCGGCAAGACGACGCTCGCCCGGCTGGTGGCCGAGCACGTGGAGGCCCGCTTTCTGACCCTCTCCGCGGTGACCGCCGGGGTGCGCGAGATCCGCGCGGCGATGGCCGAGGCGAGCGACCTCTGGCAGGCGGGTCGGCGCACGGTGCTGTTCGTCGATGAGGTGCACCGGTTCAACAAGGCGCAGCAGGACGCCTTTTTGCCCTACGTGGAGGACGGCACCGTGGTCTTTGTCGGTGCCACCACCGAGAATCCCTCCTTCGAGCTCAACAAGGCGCTGCTCTCGCGGGCCCGTGTCTACATGCTCCGGGGCCTGGACGAGACGGCCCTGGCCGAGCTGCTCGAGCGGGCCCTGGCCGATGCACAGCGCGGTCTGGGGCAGCGGCGGCTGGCGCTCACCGATGAGGCCCGCGCGCTGCTGCTGCGCGCCGCCGACGGCGACGCCCGGCGGTTGCTCTCGGCCCTGGAGATCGCCGCCGATCTGGCCGATGGCGCCACCCTCGATGCCGACACCGTCGCCGAGGCCGTGGCCGGCGGGGCGCGGCGCTTCGACAAGGGCGGCGATGACTTCTACGATCAGGTCTCGGCTCTGCACAAGTCGATCCGCGGCTCGGATCCGGATGCCGCCCTCTACTGGCTGGCGCGCATGCTCGATGGCGGCTGCGATCCGCTCTACATCGCGCGGCGGCTGATCCGCGTGGCCTCCGAGGACATCGGCAACGCCGACCCGCGCGCCCTGCAAGTGGCGCTGCATGCTGCCGAGGCGTTCGAGCGATTGGGATCGCCGGAGGGGGATCTGGCCCTGGCCCACGCGGCCGCTTTCCAGGCCTCGGTGCCCAAGAGCAACCGCGTCTACACTGCCTGGCAGGCGGCCACGGAGGACGTACGCCGGCACGGCTCGCTGGAGGTGCCCATGCACCTGCGCAATGCCCCCACCGGGCTGATGAAGGAGCAGGGGTACGGGGACGGCTACCGTTACGCCCACGATGAACCGGAGGCCTTCGCCGCCGGCGTGCAGTACATGCCCGACGCCCTGGCCGGTACCCGATACTACGAGCCCAGTGATCGGGGGCTCGAGCAGCGGATTGCCGAGCGCTTCCGCCGCCTGCGCGCCCGGCCGCGGTGACACGCGCCCCGTGGCGCCGACCGTCCGGTCATCATTAGAATGCACGCCGCCCATCCGCCTGCCCAGGAACCAAGGAGCCTGCGACACCCATGATTGATCCCAAGCTGCTGCGTAATGATCCTGAAGGCGTTGCCGCCAATCTGGCGCGGCGCGGATTCGAATTCGACGCCGCCGGCTATCGAGCCCTCGACGCCCGGCGGCGGGAGTTGCAGCAGGAGACGCAGACGCTGCAGAACCAGCGCAACGAGCGCTCCAAGGAGATCGGCGCGGCCAAGAAGCGTGGCGAGGATATCGAACCGCTGAAGGCCGAGGTGGGCCGCATTGGCGAACGGCTGCGGGAGGCGGAGCAGGCCCTGAGCCAACTGCAGGAGGAGCTCGACGCCCTGCATCTGGGGCTGCCCAACCTCCTGGACGAGCAGGTTCCCGATGGCCACGACGAGGCGGACAACCTGGAGCTTCGCCAGTGGGGGGGCATCCCGGCGCTCTCTTTCAAGCCGCGGGATCACGTCGATCTGGGCGAGCTGCTCGGCGGGATGGACTTCGAGGCGGCCGCGCGCATCGCCGGCAGCCGCTTCGTCACCCTCAGTGGGCCTCTTGCGCGGCTGCACCGCGCACTGACCCAGTTCATGCTCGATCTGCACACCAGCGAGCACGGTTACACCGAGGTCTACGTCCCGTACCTGGTCAATGCCCGGGCGCTGACCGGCACCGGGCAGCTGCCTAAGTTCGAGGCGGATCTCTTCCGCGTCGAGCACGACCCCGATTTCTACCTGGCGCCGACGGCCGAGGTACCGGTGACCAACCTGGTCCAGGAGCGCATCGTCGAGGACCCGGATATGCCGCTGCGCTTCGTCTGTCACACGCCGTGCTTCCGCTCCGAGGCCGGCAGCTACGGCAAGGACACCCGCGGTATGATCCGCCAGCATCAGTTCGAGAAAGTCGAGCTGGTCCAGGTGGTGCGGCCCGGGGAGTCCTGGGATGCGCTGGAAGCGCTCACCGGCCACGCCGAGGCGGTGCTGCGCCGACTGGCGCTACCCTACCGGGTGGTGTCGCTGTGCAGCGGAGACATCGGCTTCTCGGCGGCGCGCACCTACGATCTGGAAGTGTGGCTGCCGGCGCAGGAGCGCTACCGGGAGATCTCCTCCTGCTCGAACTTCACCGACTTCCAGGCGCGGCGCCTGCAGGCGCGCTGGCGCAACCCCGAGACCGGCAAACCGGAGCCGGTGCACACACTCAACGGCTCTGGACTGGCCGTGGGGCGCTGCCTGGTGGCGATCCTGGAGAACTACCAGGAGGCCGATGGCCGGGTGAGCGTCCCCGAGGCACTGGTCCCGTACATGGGCGGGGTGCGCGTTCTGGGCGACTGAGAGCGCCCGGCCCCTGGATCCCGATCACCGGCGTGCGGCGGGATCTCCGGTCGCGGACGGGACGCGGCAGTATCGGGAGGAAGCCCCGCAAGGGGCGGGCCGGGCATTGCGCCCGGCCCGATACGCACGGATCCGGCGGGTTACTCGTTGGCCAGCCCGAGCAGGTGCAGCAGGCTGGTGAACAGGTTGTAGATGGCCACGTAGAGGGTGATGGTGGCCATGATGTAGTTGTCCTCACCGCCGTTGATCATCTCGCTGGTCTGGTAAAGGATCAGCCCGCTCATCAGGATCATGAACATCACGCTGACCGCCAGCGACAGGCCCGGCATCTGCAGGAAGTAGGCGGCCAGGGCGGCGACGAACGCGACCAGGATCCCGGCGAAGAGGAAGCCGCGCATGAAGCTGAAGTCGCGCCGGGTCGTCAGGGCGTAGGCCGACAGGCCCAGGAAGATCGCCGCCGTGCCACCGAAGGCCATCATCACGGTCTGACCGCCGTTGGGCAGGCCCAGGTAGAGGTTGATGATCGGCCCCAGGGTGTAGCCCATGAACCCGGTCAGGGCGAAGATCGACGCCAGCCCCCAGACGCTGTTGCGCAGGTACTGGGTCAGGAAAAGAAGACCGAAGAACCCGCCGAGGACGACGAAGATGTTCAGACGCGGTGCGTCGGTGAGCACGGCCGCGCCGGCCGTCACGGCGCTGAACGCCAGCGTCATGGCCAGCAGGATGTAAGTGTTGCGGATCAGCCGGTTGGTGGCCAGCGCCTGGGTGGCGGCACCGCCGGTTGCCGTCGCGACGCGACTATCGGAATAGCGCTCGGACATAGGGTCTGCCTCCTTGTTCGGTTCCGCGATCGTGGGCCGCAGCGTCTACGGCTAGCGCGCCCATTATCGACGTTCTGGCCGGTCGACGCTACATTGTCCCGCGGGTCGTGCCGTTTCGCTTGCACCCGGCATCCAATATGAATAGATTGGCCGCGCAATCGCGCCAACCGGGGCAAGTGTGCCCGGGAAACGCTCGCCAGGAGGACAATCGCTTGAACATCGTCTGTCTCGATCTCGAGGGCGTGCTGGTTCCGGAGATCTGGATCAACCTCGCCGACATCACCGGCATCGACGCTTTCCGCGCCACGACGCGGGACGTTCCGGACTACAACGAGCTGATGACCATGCGCCTGGCGGACATGGACCGGCACGGCCTGGGACTGGCCGACATCCAGTCCGTGGTGGCCCGGCTCGAGCCGCTGCCCGGGGCCCGCGAGTTCCTCGACGGGCTGCGCGCTGACTATCAGGTGATCATCCTCTCCGACACCTTCTACGAGTTTGCCCGTCCGCTGATGGCGCAGCTCGGCTGGCCGACGCTGTTCTGCCACAGCCTGGAGGTGAGCGAGGCGGGTCGGATTGCCGACTTCCACATCCGCCTCGAGGATCACAAGCGACAGGCCGTGGAGTCGCTGCGCAGCCTGAACTTCCGGGTAGCCGCCGCTGGCGACTCTTACAACGACACGCGGATGCTCGGCGCAGCAGACCAGGGGATCTTCTTCTGCCCACCAGCGGAGATCTCCGGGCAGTTCCCGCAGTTCCCGGTTACCCACGATTACGCCGCGCTGCGCCAGGCCCTAGACGAGGCCTTCGCGCGCGGCTGATTGCGACCGCCCTGCGTCAGGGAAGGGGTCCCCATGCGAGTAGGTATCATCGCCGATACCCACGGCTTCCTCGACCCACGCATTGCCGACCACATCGCCGAGTGTGACCTGGCGGTGCACGCCGGCGATGTGGGCGGGGCCGATGTACTCTGTGCCATGCAGCCGCGCGAGGAGGTGGTGGCCGTACGCGGCAACGTCGACGGGCCAGAGACCTGGCCAGACCACGAGGCGCACATGCTCGAGAACCTGCCGGCGCACTCGGTCCTTGACCTGCCCGGCGGCGAGCTGGCGGTCATCCACGGCGATGGCTACGAGCCCGCCTCGCGCCGGCATGAGCGCCTGCGCGCGGCCTTCCCGCGGGTGCGGGCCATCGCCTGCGGGCACAGCCACCAGCTGAGCGTCGACGACAACACGCAGCCGTGGGTGCTCAACCCGGGGGCCGCGGGCCGTGTGCGGGTCAACGAGGGGCCGTCGATGCTCATCCTCGACTGCGAGGAAGATGGCTGGTCGGTGCAGGTGGTGCAGCTGCCGCCCCGCAAGTACCGGGCTATTACCGGCCACGAGGAGTAGCCGGCACTCGTGGGGGGCGTACCGCGCCAGCTCCGGGCGCTGCGTGAGCGCATTGAGGGGGCCTTCGGCCCGCAGCGCCCGATCCTGCGGCGCCGTCTGGCCGGGCTCGAACGGCGTGCCCGGCAGGGCAAGCCCTTCGACCGCGGGGTGGCGCGCCTGGAGCAGGATCTGGCCGCCGCCGAGGCGGAGGTCACCCGGCGCCGGGACGAGGCCGTGGCGCTTCGCTACGACCCCGACCTGCCGGTGGTCCAGCGCCGCGAGGAACTGCTCGAGGCCCTGCGCGATCACCAGGTCGTGGTGGTCTGTGGTGCCACGGGCTCGGGTAAATCCACCCAGCTGCCCAAGATGTGCCTGGAGCTTGGCCTGGGCAGCCGCGGACTGATCGGCCACACCCAGCCACGGCGCATCGCCGCCCGGGCGTTGGCCGAGCGCCTGGCCGAGGAGACGGATACCCGGATCGGGGAGACGGTGGGCTACAAGGTCCGTTTCACCGATCAGGTGGGTGAAGAGAGCCGGATCAAGCTGCTTACCGACGGGATGTTGCTCGCCGAGATCCAGTCCGACCGGCACCTGGACGCCTACGACACCCTGATCATCGACGAGGCCCACGAGCGCAGCCTCAACATCGACTTCATCCTCGGCTATCTCAAGCGCCTGCTGCCGCGCCGGCCGGACCTGAAGGTGATCGTCACCTCGGCGACCATCGATCCGGAGCGCTTCGCCGAGCATTTCGACGGCGCACCGGTGCGCGAGGTGTCCGGACGCACGTACCCGGTGGAGATCCGCTACCGGCCCTATGAGGAGCGCGAGGGGGTTGAGCAGCCCCAGGCGGTGACCGAGGCGGTGCATGAGCTCGCCCGTGAGGGCCCGGGCGACGTGCTGGTCTTTCTCTCCGGTGAGCGCGAGATCCGCGAGTGCGCCGAGGCCCTGCGCAAGCAGCCGCCCCGGGGCACCGAGATCCTGCCGCTCTACGCCCGGCTCTCCAGCGCCGAGCAGCAGCGGGTCTTCCATCCCGGCGCCGGCGGGCGAAGGGTGGTGCTCGCCACCAACGTGGCGGAGACCTCGCTGACCGTTCCCGGCATCCGCTACGTGGTGGATACCGGGCGGGCGCGGATCAGCCGCTACAGCCATCGCACCAAGGTCTCGCGGCTGCCGGTCGAGCCCATCGCCCAGGCCTCTGCAGACCAGCGCGCCGGTCGCTGCGGGCGCGAGGCGCCGGGGATCTGCATCCGTCTCTACAGCGAGGAGGATTACGCGAGTCGGCCCCGCTATACCGACCCGGAGATCCTGCGCACCAACCTCGCCGGGGTCATCCTGCAGATGAAGGCCATGGGCCTGGGCGATATCGAGCGCTTTCCGTTCGTCGAGCCCCCGGAGCGGCGCTACATCAACGACGCCCTGCGCCTGCTCTTCGAGCTCGGGGCCGTGGATGAGCGCCGCGAACTCACCGACCTGGGCCGGCGCCTGGCGCGCGTCCCGGCGGATCCGCGCATCGGTCGCATGCTGCTCGCTGCCCGCGAGACGGGTGTGCAGCGCGAAGTCCTGATCATCGCCGCCGCGCTCTCCGTGCAGGATCCGCGTGAGCGGCCGATGGAGGCGCAGGAGGCCGCGGACCGGGCCCATGCGCGCTGGCACGATCCGAAGAGCGATTTCGCTGCCCTGCTGAGGCTGTGGGATGATTACCAGGCGCAGCGGCGCAGCCTGTCCCGGCGCAAGCTGACGCAGTGGTGCCGGGAGCACTTCCTGGCGCCACAGCGCATGCGTGAGTGGGCCGACATCCGCCGCCAGTTCGCGGAGATGCTCAAGGAGGCGGAGCGCCGCCGGTCCTCCGGCGACGAGGGCGGGCAGGGCGAGTCGGCGGGGCGGTCCGACGAGGCGGACTTCCCCTACGAGGCCGTCCACCGGGCCCTGCTCACCGGGCTGCTCAGCCAGGTGGCCACCCTGCACGAGGAGCGCACCTACCTCGGCGCGCGCGGCGTCAAGCTGCAGATCTTCCCCGGATCGGGGCTGGCGCGGCGTCGCCCCAAGTGGATCGTGGCCGCCGAGCTGATGGAAACCAGCCGGCTCTTCGCCCGCACGGTGGCCGAGATCCGCCCGGAGTGGGTCGAGCAGCTGGCCGGGCACCTGGTCTCGCGTAGCTACGGCAAGCCGCGCTGGGAGAAGCGGGCCGGGCGTGTGGTCACCGAGGAGCAGGTGAGCCTCTTCGGGCTCACCCTGGTCTCGGGGCGCAAGGTCGACTACGGGCGGCTCGACCCGCAGGAGGCGCGGCGGCTGTTCCTGCGTGACGGCCTGGTCGCCGGCGAGATCCGTACCCGCGGCTCGTTCCTGGCCCACAACCAGGCCCTCGTCGACGATGTCGAGCGTCTCGAGGCCAAGGCCCGGCGGCGCGACGTCCTCGTCGATGAAGAGCAACTGGTGGCCTTCTACGATGCCCGCATACCGGCGGAGATCCACGATGCCGCGGCCTTCGAGCGTTGGCGCCGGCGCGCCGAACGGGACGACCCGCAGTGCCTGTATATGACCCGCGAGGCGCTGATGCGCCGCGATACAGAGGAGATCTCCGTCGATCAGTACCCCGACCGAATGACCGTCGGCGGGGTGGAGCTGGCCCTGGAGTACCACCTGGAGCCGGGCAGCGAGCGTGACGGGGTCACCGCCGTGATCCCGGTGGCGGCGCTGAAACAGTTGCAGCCCGAGCCGTTCGAGTGGCTGGTGCCGGGACTGCTGCAGGAGAAGGTAACGGCCTTGATCCGCGGACTGCCCAAGGCCCTGCGCAAGCACTTCGTGCCGGCGCCGGATTTCGCCCGCGCCGTGCTGGAGGCGGTGCCCCACCGGGAGGGGGCGCTGACCGACGCGGTGGCCCGCCACCTGCAGCGGGTTACCGGGGTGGAGCTGCCGCCTGGCGCCTTTGAGGCCGTGGAGCTGCCGGAGCACCTGCGCATGGCCTTCCGCGTGGTAGACCGCGAGGGCCGCACCCTGGAGGAGGGTCGCGATCTGCTTGCGCTCCAGTCCGGGCTGAGCGAGGCGGCCAGCGAGGAGTTTGCCGCCGCGGGCGGCGGCAGCGGCTCTGGCCCCGGCACCGAGTGGCACCGCGAGGGCATCACCGCCTGGGATTTCGGGCCGCTGCCCGAATCGGTGGTGCTGGAGGAGGGCGGTGTCCGCTTCCAGGGCTACCCGGCGCTCCGGGATGAAGGGGACTCCGTCACCCGGCTGCTGCTCGATGCTGCCGAGCCTGCTGTGGCACAGACCCACGCCGGGGTGCGGCGGCTGTTCATGCTGGCCCTGCCGCAGCAGGTGCGCGCGCTGCGTAAGCTCGATGAGCTCAAGGCCCTGCGGCTCAAATACCGCGGCCTGGGCAGCGATGATCAGCTGCGTGAGGCCTTGCTGCGGGCGGTCTTCGACCGCTGCTTCCTCGCCGACGGGCTGCCGCGGGATGCCGCGACCTTCGAGGCCCGCCTCGCCGCCGGGCGCGGCGAGCTGGTCTCCTGCGCCCAGGGCCTGTGTGCCGCCCTGGATGACGTACTGACCCGCTACCAGTCGCTGCGCCAGGCGCTGAAAAAGCTCAACAGTCCCGCCCTGCTGGAGAGCCTGCGGGATATCGACGAGCACCTGAACAGCCTGGTTTACCCCGGCTTCCTGGAAGACCTGCCGCCGCAGCGATTCGGCGAGCTGCCGCGTTACCTGCGGGGGCTCGAACGCCGGGTGGAGAAGCTGAGACTTGACCCGGCCAAGGATCGAGCGCCGCTGCGCACCATCCGCCCCTGGCACGAGCGGGTGCACCAACGCCTGGCGGCGCGGGCCGAGCGCGGCGTTCCGGATCCGGCACTGGAGCAACTGCGCTGGATGCTCGAGGAGTACCGCATCTCGCTCTTCGCCCAGGACGTCGGTGCCCGGGAGAAGGTCTCGGAGAAACGCCTCCAGGAGCTCTGGCGGGAGGTGGCGTGAGCCGCCGCACGGTGGTCCTCGCTGGGCCGCCGCACTGGGGGCGCGATACGGCGGCGCGACAGCTCCCCGCCGACGCCCGGATCTGCTGGATCGGCGAGCCGCCGGCGGAGGGGTTGCCCGATCGGGTGGAGCGGCTGGTGGCACGGGACTTCCGGCGCGTGCTCGGGCGCACCGTGGATCTCTTGGTCTACGACGCGCACGCCGGTGTCGATGCAGATGCCCTCGGTGCCGCGGTCGGATCATTGCGCGGGGGCGGCGTGCTGGTCATGCTCACGCCGGCCTGGGGGCAGTGGCCGAGCGCTCCGGATCCGCTGCTCGGTCGGCTGATCCCTGCCGGGCACCGGCGGGAGGAGGTCGGCACTCGCTTCCTCCGGCGCCTGATGGTCGGGCTGGAGCAGTCTTCGAGCGTCGCCTGCCTGACCCCGGCGCAACCGCCCCCCGACCTCGAGCCGGCCCCGCCGCCCGTGCCCCATGGTGACCACCCCTACGGTTGCCGAAGCGCCGATCAACAGCGCGCCGTGGAGGCGGTGATGCGGGTGGTCGACGGTCACCGCCGCCGCCCGGCGGTGCTAACCGCCGATCGTGGTCGCGGCAAGTCCGCCGCGCTGGGCATTGCGGTGGGTGAGCTCCTGCTTCAACGCCGGGTGCAGCGGGTGGTGATCACCGCGCCGACGATCCACGCCGCCGACGGTCTGTTCGAGCACGCCGCCGAGCGCTGCGGCGGCGTGCGGGTCGAGCGCCGCCGCCTGTGCTGTGCCGGTGCCGAGGTCGTCTACCGCGAGCCCGAGGCACTGATCGACCGTCCGGAAACCGGCGATCTGCTGCTGGTGGACGAGGCCGCGGGGCTGCCGGTGGATCTGCTTCGGCGTCTACTCGAGCACGCCTCGCGCATCGCCTTCGCGAGCACGGTGCACGGCTACGAGGGCAGTGGGCGTGGCTTCGACCTGCGCTTTCGAGGCGTGCTCGATGCCGAGGCCCCCGGATGGCGGGCAGTCCGGCTGGAGACGCCGATCCGCTGGGAGCTCGACGATCCCCTGGAGGCGTGGCTGGGGCGCGTGCTCTGCCTCGACGCCGAGCCGGCCGAACTCGGGGACACCGCAGAGGCCCCGGCAGCGCGGATCGTGCCGGTCAGCCAGGAGGCTTTGGCGCAGGATGAGCAGCGGCTGCGCCAGGCCTTTGGGCTGCTGGTGGCGGCCCACTACCGGACGCGACCCTTCGACCTCCACCAGCTCCTCGATGGCCCGCGGCGGCACCTGTTCTTGGCCGAGGAGGCAGGTGCCGTGGTCGGCGTGGCGGTGGCTGCCGAGGAGGGCGGGCTTGATCCGGCAACGGCCCACGAGGTGTGGGCCGAGCGACGTCGGCCCCATGGCCACCTGCTGCCCCAGGCCCTGGCCACCCACGCCGGCATCGAGGCGGCACCCACCGGCCGCGCCCTGCGCATCCAGCGCATCGCCGTTCACCCCCGGCGACGGGGGCGTGGGCTGGGCGCCGCGCTGGTCGATGCCGTGACCGAGCGTGGCCGCAGGAACGGCTGTGCCCTTGTCGGCACCAGCTTCGGCGCTACGCCGGGGCTGATCCACTTCTGGCGGGCCTGTGGCTTGCACGCCGTGGCGGTGGGGGCCCGGCGGGATGCGGCCAGTGGCGAACACTCGGCGCTGATGGCCCGGGGCCTCGATGCGAAAGGTGCCGCGTGGGTGGAGCAGGCCGGCTTTCGGCTCGGTGCCGGGGCCTCGGCGCTTCTGGCCGAGCCGCTGGCGCGCATGGATCCGCAGGTCGCCCTGGCTGTGGTCCGCGCTGCGCAGGGCGCCGAGCCGCCGGCGCCGAGCGACTGGCAGCGGCGGGAGCTGGCCGGCTTCGCCCACAGCCTGCGCGGGTACGCTGCGGCGCTGCCGGCGTTGCGTGTCCTGGCCGAGGCCGTGCTGATCGACCCGGACCGGTCGCGCGGGCGCATGTCGCACTGTGAGGCGGCTTTCATCGGCAAGGTCCTGCAGCACCGACCCTGGGTGGACGCCGCGCAGCGGCTCGGCGTCTCGGGGCGTCGTCCGACTTTGGCCGCCCTGCGCCAGGCGGTGGCCGATTCACTCCCGGAATGACCGGCCCAGGGCCTCCATCCGCGCGCGCTGTTCAAACTGCTCCTGACGCTCGACCTCCTCGGGATCATCCGGGCTCGCCGGGCAGCGGCCGGGGTGGACCAGGGTCAGCCGGCTCAGGCACTCCTCGTAGAGCTCCGGAGTCTCGTAGTGGCACTGGCCGCAGTCCGGCATGTGCTGGGTCAGGGTCTCGTTGCCCTCATTGAGGGCGATCCGCACCGAGGCGTCGTTCTTGCAAATGTGGTCGTGATCGGTGACCACCACCTCGCCGTTGCCCTCGGGGATCGGCGTCAGGCAGCGGTCGCACAGCTCGCGCGTGCGGCGCTGGACCTCCTCGACGATGTGCGGATGCCGCGGGGCGAGCAGGTTGAAGCGCTCCCAGCTCTCGCGATCGTGCTGGCGCCGGCCGCGTTCGGCCGTGGTCTCGCTGCGCACCGGGACGTGGTGGCGCGGGTCGCCCTCGCTGGCGGCGCGAGCGGCTTCGCGGGCTTCGCGTCGGCGCCGCTCCGAGCGCGCCGCTAGATCGAACTTCTTGACCGCTTCCGCCAGGTGGATGTCCTTGCCTTCGACGATGTACGGCCGCAGCTCCGAGCCGCTGTCGGCGGCGTAGCCCTGAGGGGTACCGTGGCCGGGCAACGGGGCCCAGAGGATGGGCCGGCCGGCGAAGGCGGCGGCGGTCTCGCAGGCCCGCTGCACCGCGTTGGGGTTGACCCCGCGGCCGCCCTCCAGATGCAGGTGCTCCCGGGGGAGGGCGTAGATGACGTAGCGCTGCGACTCCATGGAGGAGTCGATGAGCAGGCTGGCATGGTGGCCTTCGGCGGAGCGCTGGTCGGTGGTGACCTCAAGCTCGGGGAGGCACTGCTGGATGCTCTCGGCCAGGGCAGCCGAGAGCTCGGGATAGGGGCCGCCCCGGGCGGCGATCTGGCGGCGGCGCTGCTCTTGCTCGCGCAGCTCTCGGTGACGACGCCAGGCCGGGATGAGCTTGCTCAGTGCCGCGGCGAAGCACAGCAGCCCGAGGAACAGAAAGACGGGTGCCAGCGCGCTGAGGGTTTCGTAGACTGCCCGGGGAAGATCCGGCGACGGGCGGCTGACCAGGCCAGGCAGCAGGCTGATGATGAAAAAGATGGCCGCGCCACGCTGCCAGTACTTCACATCCCGGGCCACGGCGGCGCTGAAGCCTTCTGCCTGGCGCTCGTAGGAGGCGGCCACCGCCCAGATGAGCAGTGCCAGCACGACCGCCACGATGCTGATGCCGGTTACAACCATGGAGCCGATCATAGAGCGGGCGTCGGGTGTCGGCAATGCACCGCCGGCCGGTGGGGTAACGGTGTGGGTTGGGCGGGCGACGGTGTTTGCAGTACCATCATCGGGTTATCACATCACGGAGGCACCATGAGCGAACCGGAGCAGACGCCGGAGACCGAAGAGCACGTCGACCCGCAGTCGCTGGGCGTCGATGAGATCGTCGAGCAGATGCGCATCGTGCGGGTGCGCTACACCCTGGCCGACACCTCGGCCTACGTGCGCTACCTGCCGCGTTTCAACCCGCAGCCGGAGGATCTGACCGTCCACGTGGACCCCTTCGCCGAGCACCACGAGGGCGCCGAGATCACCGGCGAGTTCCGCCTCCCCGAGCTTGTCAACGAACTCATCCACGCCTACATCCGGGTCCACGTCTTCGCGAGCCGCGAGCAGCGCAACTACTTCGTCGGTGGCTTCGACGACGCGCTCACCCAGCTCGACTTTGTCGGCGGCGGTTTCGGCTTCAACCGCCTGTGGATCACCGTGGGCACGACGAACATCGGCATGCCGGTGTGCATCTACCTCGGGCAGCGTACCGCCGTCAATCGCCAGCCCACCGTCTCGTTGGTGGACCACCGGGAGAACCCCCGGGGCGATGTCGTCTACCGGGCCGTCGGTGGCTACGGGGACCACGTCGGTGAAGAGTACTTCTAAGGGCAGCCGGGGGAACAAGACGTGCGTGCACAGAGAGGCCCGCTGAAAGGGTTGAACGTCCCGCTGACCGGCACGGCTGCGCTGATCGTGCTCGGGTTCCTGATCTTTGGCGCCTGGGATCCGGAGTACGCAGAGACAGTCTTCGAAGGGGTCAGCGGTTGGGTCCTCGATACCTTCAAGTGGTACTACATCGGGGTTGTCGCCTTCTTCCTGCTGTTTGCGCTGTTCCTGATGTTCAGCCGCTTCGGCGATCTCAAGCTCGGCGACGACGACCGTCCGCCGGAGTTCAGCTACTTCGCCTGGTTCTCCATGCTCTTCGGCGCCGGCATGGGCATTGGTCTGCTGTTCTGGAGCATCGCCGAGCCGGTCTGGCACTTCCAGGGCAACCCCTTTATCGACGAGGGGGAGACGGCCGCTGCGGCTGAGTCGGCCATGCGCCTGACCTACTTCCACTGGGGATTCCATCCCTGGGCGATCTACGCCATCGTGGCGCTGTCGCTGGCCTTCTTCTGCTACCGCAAGAAGCTGCCGCTGGCCATCCGCTCGGCGCTCTACCCGCTGATCGGCAACCGCATCTACGGGCCGCTGGGGCACGCGGCGGACGTGCTGGCGGTCTTTGGCACCATCTTCGGGGTGGCCACCTCGCTCGGGTTCGGTGCGATCCAGATCAATACGGGCCTGGACGAATTGTTCGGGATCGGGCTAAGCACCACGAATCAGCTGCTCATTGTCGCCGTGGTGACGCTCATCGCGGTCGGGTCGGTGGTCTCCGGGGTCGGGCGAGGGGTGAAGGTCCTCTCGCAGCTGAATCTGATCCTCAGCGCCGTGATCCTGCTCTTCTTCCTGACCCTGGGGCCGACGCTCTATCTGCTCTCGAGCTTTGTCCAGGGTATCGGTGACTACCTGCAGAACGTGGTCTACCTGAGCTTCTGGACGGACGCCAGCGGCGCCCGCGAGGCCGATGGGTGGCAGAAGTCCTGGACCGCCTTCTACTGGGGCTGGTGGATCGCCTGGGCGCCGTTCGTGGGCATGTTCATCGCCCGCATTTCGCGCGGTCGGACGATCCGGGAGTTCCTCGGCGGTGTGCTGCTGGTGCCGACGCTGCTTGCCCTGGCGTGGCTGACCGTCTTCGGCGGCACCGGGCTATATCAGGAGCTCTTTGGTGCCGGCGGGCTGGTGGACGCCGTGGCGGAGGACGAGACCATCGCCCTCTACTACACCATCGAGGCCGTCGCCCCCGGGGTGATCGCCACCCTCTTCGCGGTGATCGCCACGGTCCTGATCGCCACCTACTTCATCACCTCGTCGGACTCGGCGACGCTGGTGGTGACCATGCTCCTGTCCGTGGGCAATACCGAGCCGCCGACGTACCAGCGTGCCTTTTGGGGTGTCGCTGAGGGGTGTGTGGCCGGTGTCCTGCTGATCGCCGGCGGACTGGCGGCGCTGCAGGCGGCGGCCATCGTCTCGGCGTTGCCGTTCTCGCTGCTGATGCTGCTGATGTGCTACGCCCTGATCCGCGGCCTGCAGGAGGAGAAGCGGCGCATGCAGCTCTCCTGGCAGCCGGGGCAGGGGCCGCCGGCGGCGCCGCACCTCTAGGGGGTGACCCGGGCACTGCCCGCCGCGCTATGCGGCGGGCACGTCCGGGGAACACGCGGCCTGTAAGCAAGCGTCGGAGCGCCCGATGATCGCCACTGCCATCGAAGCCGGCAGGAACATCCTCGACGTCACCGCAACGGTGGCGCCCTGGCTGCTCATCGGCCTGGCGCTGGGGGCGGTGGTCCAGGTGTTGATCCCGACCCACCGGCTCCGTCAGTGGCTGGGCGGTTCGGGGGTTGCGCCGGTGGCCCGTGCCGCGGTGATCGGAGCGCCGCTGCCGCTGTGCTCCTGCGGCGCCATCCCCACCGCGCTCTCCCTCCACCGCGGTGGGGCCTCGCGCGGGGCCTCCACGGCCTTTCTGGTGGGCACACCGGGGATCGGGATCGACTCGGTGATCCTCACCTGGG